>Ga0134128_10001941_pt1 | contig 26004 bp, 25 predicted proteins | sample KB31754_FD_96462 | JGI IMG/M metagenome (GOLD analysis project Ga0134128, IMG submission 96462) | Terrestrial soil microbial communities with excess Nitrogen fertilizer from Kellogg Biological Station, Michigan, USA - KB3-175-4 | ecosystem: Environmental > Terrestrial > Soil > Unclassified ...
TCTTTCTGTTTGATGAAGTCAACCAACAAAGGTATTTGCTTTTCAATAGCTGTTTGAAACGAATCGGCAGCCACATGGTGCAGCGATAATTTATCGATCATCATGCGGATGGCTTCCAGTTTATTTTCAGGCATTTTTTTATTCCCCAGGTATTTGCTCCATAACTGCTTGGTAATATCAAACATTTGCCCGTGCAATTCCTCCTTATGCTGCAATGCTTTCTGATAGATCTCATCGGCTGTGTAGCCCGACTGGATATCAAACTCAAATTTTTTGGCATACAGTTCTTTTCCCAGGCGGAAACTGCGCGGCGTTTCATTTTTCAAATTCTTCAGCCACTCAGCGTATTCTTTTATAGCTGTAACTGCTTCTTTGGCACGCGTTGTAATTTCTTCTTTTTGCTTCGCATTGAGGTGCGATTTTTTCAACGCTTCTCTTAGGTCTGTTTCAAAAACAGAAGCCCCTCCCAGGTTCTGATCAATTGCCAGCTGTGTATGTTCAAGCGTTGGGTTTTTAATCTGTCTTTTAGCTGCTTTATAAAAAGCAGGAATGTTTCTCATCTTCAGGTAAAAATTATGCAGACGCACATCCAGCGAATCATAATTGTTGTTCAACATTTCAGCAAACTGCCCGCAAATGTTAAACTGAGAAGGATCCCATTCATTTGCTTTTAAACTGTTAATAGCCCATTCAGCCGATTTCAGCTGGTTTTCGATCATGTAATAATCTGTCTTATTATTATCCGAAAGGCTTGCCAGGTCGATTGTTTTTAAAGTAGCTAAATTGTTTTCACAAAAAGCGAGTTCTTTAACACGACTTTCGTCGTTTGGTACGATCAGCACGCTGTCATACTTATGAAAACCCTGGCTGGAAGCCCATCCCGGGTATATTTTCCAAAGCTCATCTACAAAACCTGTTTTGTAAAGGTCAAATAAAGAATCCTGATTTGGCATGGTTGTTGTTTTATTATCAGCATGATTGTTGTTGCCACATGAAGCGAATAATGCGCAGGCAGCGGCGGTTAGGAATAGTTTTTTCATTTTAACAGTATATTGGTTTGAATTTCAAATATAAACTTATCACCCGAAAAAAAACAAGGTAATTAAAAATAGTTTGTGTATAACTAATTGGATTTTTTTTCGTAACTTAGATATTAATAAATAACATTGTACAAATGCAGAGGTACAAATTTTATATCAGCGCCGCTTTATCCACTTTACTTTTATCGGGCATTGTTCCTGATGAGAAAAAACCGTCTGCCGAAAAATCTACTATTAAGACGGCTGAGAAAAGTACCAGCTTAAATGATTACAGGCAGGATGTGATTTCTGTTTATAACAACGAAGCACAGCAACAGGAAAGTTATATTTACGATAAAGAAATCTATGAATTAGGCTGTGATACCTTGCCGCAGGTAAAATTCTGGCGCTCTATCATGCACCTTACCAAAGATTCTGCTTTAATGTGTTATTCTAACCAGCGCTGCGTTATTAATAAAGTATATTTAAAAAACTGGAATACCTTAAATGACGCTCAAAAGCTTTGTTACAGAGACAGCCTTCGTGCTACAAATTGTTTAACCGATAGCGAACGTATCTTATTGGTAGAGGGAAAAAGTTTTTTTTATGATTTTGATAAAGCCTATCCAAACCTGCACAGGGGCATTGACGATTTTATTGCAAATGATGTAGACCCCTGGTATGCACAGGCTATCTTATTAATTGAAAGCCCTAACCGCTTACAAAAATCCAATGTGGGAGCTTATGGCCCCTTTCAGTTGATGAAACCGGTTGCACGTTTATTTGGCTTGAAAGTAAATAAACAAATTGACGAGCGTGCCGATTTTGACCGCGCTGCTTATGCTTCTTCCAGTCTGTTAAAAAAGATCTGCATCCCAAAAGCAAAAGAAATTTTAGATACGCTTTGCATTTCCTATAATGAAACTGATCTTTGGTTCAGGTTATTGGTAATGCATGTTTATCATGCCGGTGCAGGCAATGTTAAAGCCGCGCTTGAAGCCATTAAACCAACTCACGGCGATTTTGCTTTAATACAAACCTTATGGCATACGCAGGCAAAAGCCTTTAAAACAGCTTCGCAAAACTACTCGCAATTAACACTTGCCGCCATGCTCGAAATGAACGCCAAATTAAAACTGGATGGCATGCCCATTGCTATAAAAAACTAAGCCTTTTGTTAGTTTTTATTACTTTTGATGCATCATTTAAAATTAAAATCAAAAACCATGTTTAAGTATAAAGTTTTCGGTGTATTACTTTGTTTATCCTTATCTTTTTTAAGTTGCAAAAAAAATGCTTCAGGAGGAAAGGGGCAGATATCCGGTATTGTATATTATGACGGAAAACCTGTCACGCCATGCACAGTTTATATAAAGTACGGGGCAACCACTTCACCGGGCACCGATCCTATACAATATGACAGCCAGGTGAGTGTAGATGCAACAGGCACTTTTACTTTTGCCAGCTTATATCCCGGCGATTATTTTCTATACGCCATAGGTAAATATACTGTTCCAGGCTTAGGATATGAAACCGTTACGGGAAGTGCACAAGCCAATATCCCGCATACAAAATCAAGTGTAAATTACGATATTGCTACAACCAAATAAGCTTTGTATGCAAGCCGGCAATGTATAAAAAGGCCATATTATTTTATGATGGAGATTGCGCGCTTTGCAACCGGTCGGTTCAGTTTGTAATCGACCATGAAAAAAAAACTTCTCAGCCTGTCTTATTCTGTTCTTTACAATCTGCTTATGCAAAACAGGCTTTAGAAAAATACGGTTATGATTTTAATGAGGTAAGCACCCTGGTTTTATTGATAGACGATGCTGTATTTTACAGATCGGATGCAGCTTTAAACCTAAGCCGCTTTTTAAAAGCGCCGTATAACTGGATGATTGTTTTTAAAATAGTGCCCCAATTTATACGAAATGGAGTTTATACATACATAGCAAAAAACAGGAAACGCATCATCAAAACACCTTTTTGCTACATGCCCTCTCCCCTGCTTAAGCACAGGTTTATAGATTAAAATCTATTTAAAGCGCAGCGATCTCACAGGACTGATCTTGCTGATGATAAGCACCGGGAATAACATCATTAAAAGGCAGCAGGCAACGGTTATCAAATTTACCAACAGCAGTAAATCAACGTGAATTTCTATGGGAACGTAGGATACATAATAGCTTTCAGGCGGAAGTTTGATGAACTTAAACTTTTGCTGCAACAGGCAAATGCTTATGCCCGATATATTGCCAATGAGCAATCCTTTTAAAAGCATTCTGAATGATTGATATAGAAAAACCTTTTGAACCAAACCATTCCCCGCTCCAATAGATTTTAGCAAGCCGATCGTATTGCTTCGCTCTAAAATAAGGATCAGCAAAGCCGATATCATATTGATTACCGCTACTGCTATCATTAAAGCAATGATAATAACCGCGTTGCTATCCAGCAAAGAAAGCCATGAAAACAGCGTAGGATAAATTTGCTTGACCGATTTAGCCTCTATATTTTGCCCAACCGTTTCATTGATAATATCTGCCTGGCGGTCAATTTCAGTATAATTTTTCAATTCAATTTCAAAGCCGCCTGCCTGGTTATTGTCCCAGTAATTAAGGCGCTGTATTTGCTTTAAGTGCGCAAAAACAATGTTATCATCCACATCGGCAAAACCGGTTTGGTATATTCCGCAAAGCGTAAACTTACGCACGCGCTGCTCATAGCCAAGACTTGCACTGCTATCATTGGTATGTTTCCTGCTCACAAAATAGGTCAATAGCTTATCGCCCACATGCGCATTTAATTTTTGCGCCATGGTGTTTGAGATCAATATTTTATCGGATGTAAGCGAATCATCATAAACAGGCACGCTGCCCTGCAAGATGTATTGTTTGATAAAGCTCCAGTCGTAATGTTTATCAACCCCTTTAATAATAATGCCCTGGTTTTCATCGGTGGTTTTGATAATGGCATTTTTGGTGGCAAAAGCCTGTATATGTTTAATTTCAGTATTAAGCTCCAGGTCTTTTAAAAATGGGGCCTGCATGGATAAAGGTTCTTGCTCAAACGAATTGTTGTTGGTATAAGCGCTAATGACCACATCGCCCGAAAAGCCAACCGCCTTGCTTTTGATCTCATTTTTAAAGCCTGTAATAATGCTTACGGTCAGTATCATCACCGCAATGCCCAGGCTGATGCTTCCTATGGCAATTTTAACTACGGGCGCCGCTATAGATTTTTGTTGAAGCCTGGTTTGCCACAACTTTTGCGCTATGTAGGTGTATAAATTCAACATCCAAAATTAAGAATTAAAAAGCTCAATTTAGTATTTAGAATTATATTTGCGATCATGATGAAACCCGTTATTTATAAAGCAGCCACTTTTTCAGGTAACAGCGTTTTAAAGCTTTACTGCCTGCTTGCTTTCTTATTTTGCTGCTCCGTTTCCGGCTATGCGCAACCCTACCAGGAAACCAGGGTTTTATACGAAAAAGACATCCAAACAGGCGCGACTCAAACGGATAAATACATTCCCTTACTGAAAGGAAAGCGCGTGGCGGTGATTGCCAACGTTACTTCTTTGATAAACAATACTCATTTGGTGGATACGCTGATTGCCTTAAAAGTAAACGTAAAAAAAATATTCAGCCCCGAACATGGCTTTAGAGGACTTGCCGATGCAGGCGAAATGGTGCATAGCGATAAGGACAAAAAAACCGGACTGCCCATTATATCTCTTTACGGCAAGCACATGAAGCCTGCCAAAGAAGACCTGGCCGATGTAGATGTGATCATTTATGATATACAGGATGTGGGCGTGCGTTTTTATACCTACATATCTACCATGAGCAATTGTATGGATGCCGCTGCCGAAAACAAAAAAATGTTCATTGTTTTAGACCGCCCCAATCCCAATGGATATTTTGTTGACGGGCCTGTGCTTGAGCCTGCCTTTAAATCGTTTTTGGGCATGCACCCCGTGCCTTTGGTATATGGTATGACCTGCGGCGAATATGCCCAAATGGTTAACGGCGAAGGATGGCTGAGCAATAAAATTACCTGCGAGCTGAAAGTGATCCCTGTGCAAAACTACACGCATGTTGATATGTACCAGCTGCCTGTAAGGCCTTCTCCAAACCTGCCCAATATGAAAGCGGTTTATCTTTACCCGGCGCTTGGCTTGTTTGAAGGCACCATTATCAGCGTTGGCAGGGGAACCGATTTTCCGTTCCAGGTAATTGGGCACCCCGACCTGAAAAGCAATTTGTTTAGTTTTACGCCGCATCCAACCGACGGGGCAAAAACGCCTAAATATAACGGGCAGCTTTGCAAAGGCTATGATCTGAGATCGTTTGCCGATACGTTTATAAAAGACTCTAAACAGCTGTATCTTTTATGGTTAAGCGGCACCTATCGCGATTTGAAAAGAGACGATTTTTTTGACGAAAATTTTAATTATCACGCCGGCAATGCAAGCCTTCAAAACCAAATAAAACAGGGCATGCCTGAAACTAAAATTCGCCAGAGCTGGCAGGCTGATATTGCGGCATTTAAAACAATCCGTAAGAAATACCTGCTTTATAAGGATTTCGAATAGCTTTGTGTTAGCAAACAAACATGTTTTGCTTACAATCTTTAAAGCTTTGTTAATGATCTTTGATACTTTGTTAAGTAACAAAATGTTTTTGTCAATCGTCTTCTAAGCTTTGTTAAGTAACAAAATAGTTTTGTCGATGATCTTTAAAGCTTTGTTGATCAGCAAAGAAGTTTTGTTGATCAGCAAAGAAGTTTTGTTAACTAACAAGATCTCTTTGTTAACGATCTTTAGTCCTTTGTTAACTAACAAAATGTTTTCGTTAATCGTCTTTAAAGTTTTGTTAGCTGACAAAATGTTTTTGTCAATCGTCTTTTAAGCTTTGTTGATCAACAAAACTGTTTTGTTTACAGCTTTTCAGCCTTTTTAGAATAAAAACCGGCTAATTTACCACATCCCCGCGCAATTTGCGGAAACGTTTACGGGCTTCCACGCTATATACACTGCCCGGGTATTTGTTTAAAAACTCCTGGTACATGGCTTTTGCCTTTTCAATATCCTTTAAATTATACTGGTAAATTTCTGCCATTTTAAAAAGTGCGTCGTCTCCGTAAATTTCTTCGCCATACACCTCTACAATGCGCTGGTATGCATCTAAAGCTTCTTTATACTTGCCTTCTTGTGTAAAGACCTGTGCTTTTTTATAGTAAATATCATCCGCCAGCGAGTGATTATCAAACAGGATATTGATCGAATCCAGGCGCTGCAGGCCTTCTTTGGTTTTATGCTGCAGCAGCAACAGATCTGCCGAAGCAAACATTTGCAGCGGAACTTCGTTGGTATCAATGCCAATAGCATCCGAAATAACCAGCGACAGGTCCATGGCATCATTGGAAATTAATTTAGAAGTTGCCCCTTTCAAAACATCCAGCTGCGCTTTGGCCCATTTAAAATCCCCGGTATAAAAAGCAACTTTGGCATTCCTGAATTTAGCCTCCTGCCCTATCGGCTCGTATTTAAAAGCTTTTTCAACCTGCGAATAGGATAAGGAAGCTTCCCACACATCGCCGGAAATTAACAGAAGGTCGCCAAGATCTAATTTCAGTTCGGCAGCAGAAGCTTTGTCAATGCCGGGCGTATTGATCACTTCGTTCAGCATATCAATGGCCTCCTGCACTTTATTAAGATAGAATCCCTGCAAAATTGCTAGCTTGTGCACCACACTAACGCTAAGCTGGTTATAGCCAAATTGTTTGATGGTATTTTTAAGCTTTTGCTCTACGTCCAGCAAATCTGCCTGGGTATAATCTTTCTGGCGGCTTATTTTTTCAAATTGCGCGTTGGTCGATTCAATGCAGGCCTGGGCATAATTAAAATTATCTTTTCCTTTGGCTATTACATAGTCAAAACACTGCTGCGCGGTTTCATAATCTTCATTCAGCACACAAAGCTTTCCCAGGTCCATTATCCGAAAGCCTTCTTCTTTTTGGCGCTTATCCAATGCCTTAGAATGAATAAAAGCTCCTTCAAAATCTTTTTGCTGAATCAGGATGTAAACCAAAAAATCAGAATAAATAACCCGGTCGGGGTGCTGCTGTATGCGCTTTTGTAATTCCTGCTTTAAGATCGGGTTGTTAAAGCCTCCTTTTTCATCATCGTAGCCCAGGCTGTTTTGCAGCTGCATCTGCACATTCTGCAACTCGGTTTCCTTAAAGCTTAAAGCATCCAGGTATTCATTGATCATCGCCCTGATATCGCCTTTAGCCTTATAGGCATCTGCCATCTCGTAAAAAAAAGGATAGACATGCTCGTTATATTTCCTTCCTTTTTTATACGCTTCAATAGCGTAATCAAATTCCTTTACGCTCATAAAAGACTTTCCCAATTGCAGCGTTTGCGAAATATCGGGCCCCAGTTCTTTAATGGCTTTAGCGTACTGTTCTTTGGCTTTTACCAGGTTGCTGTCGGCTTTATACACTTGCCCTAGATCCACATAATAAAAAAGATCGTCGGGAAACGATTTCAATTGTTTTTTGGCAATTTTCTCGGCTTTCTTAAAATCGGAGGTAGCTAAAAGACACCTGAAATAAGGAGTATAATACAAGGCAGGATTTTTGTCGTACAGCTTTTCGTAATAGATAACAGCTTTACTGTATTCTTTAGCCTGGAAGAACTGGTCGGCCAGTTGTTCGTCCGTGCTTTTCTGAGCGAAAGCAATTCCGCTGAAAAATAAAAAAATAAGAAGAAAAGCCTTTTTCAAAATCGGATTAAAAATTATTTGGTTTCGTTTTCGTACTGAATTTCCGTGATCCTAACCCCGTCTTTTTGCCACATGGCCTGCCCAAAGCTGAATACAATTTTTGTATAGGTCCAGGCTTCCTCTCCTTTTACCAAAATAATAGTGGTGCGGGTACCTGTTTTATCCGATACCGTTGTTTGTGTTTTTCCCTGCGGGTATTTTGCGCATAAAGGGTTAGGCTCTTTTTTAGGCGCAACCACATCCACCGGGATATTCTTTTTAGCTTCGGCTAGTTTAGCCGTTGCATACGCATCATTGGCTTTGTAGGTAAGCGCTTCGGTATAAGCATTAACAGCATCGGCATACTGCTTAAATTTCATGTTATTATCGCCGCGCACAATAGCCGCCGAATACTGTACATTGTTTCCGCCCAGTGTTTGACGAACCGTTGCTTTTGCCTTGCCTTTATTTTCCTCCTCCGATTTTGATTTGGCATCTGCCAAAGCCTTGGCAGCGGCTTCATCTTCTGCTTTCTTTTTAGCGGCAGCGTCGGCAGCAGCTTTAGCATCGGCTTCTGCTTTAGCTTTTGCAGCGGCTTCTTCCTCTGCTTTTTTCTTTTTGGCAGCTAACTCTGCCATTGCTTTTGCATCTCCTTCAGCTTTGGCTTTTGCGGCAGCTTCTTCATCTGCTTTTTTCTTTGCTGCGGCATCTGCGTCGGCTTTTGCTTTTGCATCCGCTGCAGCTTTTGCGGCAGCTTTAGCATCGGCTTCTGCTTTTGCCTTCGCCGCATCTTCTTCGGCTTTCTTTTTGGCGGCTAACTCTGCCATTGCTTTTGCATCTCCCTCGGCTTTGGCTTTGGCGGCAGCTTCTTCATCTGCTTTTTTCTTTGCTGCGGCATCTGCGTCAGCTTTTGCTTTTGCATCCGCTGCAGCTTTTGCGGCAGCTTCATCGGCTAGTTTCTTTTTAGCAGCAGCATCGGCGGCGGCCTTAGCATCGGCTTCTGCTTTTGCCTTCGCCGCTTCTTCTTCGGCTTTCTTTTTGGCGGCTAACTCTGCCATTGCTTTTGCGTCTCCTTCTGCCTTGGCTTTTGCGGCAGCTTCTTCATCTGCTTTTTTCTTAGCAGCAGCTTCTGCATCTGCTTTGGCTTTAGCATCTGTTGCAGCTTTGGCGGCAGCTTCATCGGCTAATTTCTTTTTAGCGGCAGCATCGGCAGCGGCTTTGGCATCCGCGGCAGCCTTAGCCGCAGCTTCATCAGCTAGTTTCTTTTTGGCAGCAGCATCCGCAGCGGCTTTAGCGTCAGCTTCTGCTTTAGTTTTTGCTGCAGCTTCTTCATCTGCTTTTTTCTTTGCAGCAGCTTCTGCGTCGGCTTTTGCTTTAGCATCTGCTGCAGCTTTTGCAGCAGCCTCATCAGCTAATTTCTTTTTGGCGGCAGCATCCGCAGCGGCTTTTGCATCAGCCTCTGCTTTAGCTTTCGCGGCAGCTTCTTCATCTGCTTTTTTCTTTGCGGCGGCGGCTTCTGCATCTGCCTTGGCTTTTGCTTCGGCAGCTGCCTTAGCAGCAGCTTCATCGGCTAGTTTCTTTTTAGCGGCAGCATCTGCAGCGGCTTTGGCATCGGCCTCTGCTTTAGCTTTCGCTGCAGCTTCCTCGTCTGCTTTTTTCTTTGCAGCGGCGGCGGCTTCTGCATCTGCTTTGGCTTTTGCTTCGGCAGCAGCTTCATCAGCTAATTTCTTTTTGGCAGCAGCATCTGCAGCGGCTTTGGCGTCGGCTTCTGCTTTAGCTTTCGCGGCAGCTTCTTCGTCTGCTTTTTTCTTTGCAGCGGCAGCGGCTTCTGCATCTGCTTTGGCTTTTGCTTCCGCGGCAGCTTTTGCAGCAGCTTCATCGGCTAGTTTCTTTTTAGCGGCAGCATCCGCAGCGGCTTTGGCATCGGCTTCTGCTTTAGCTTTTGCAGCAGCTTCTTCGTCTGCTTTCTTCTTAGCTGCAGCCTCGGCATCTGCTTTTGCTTTTGCATCAGCAGCGGCCTTTGCAGCAGCCTCATCAGCTAATTTCTTTTTAGCGGCAGCATCGGCAGCGGCTTTTGCATCTGCGTCTGCTTTAGCTTTCGCAGCGGCATCTGCATCTGCTTTCATTGCGCTGTTTGTCTGCTCAATTTTTTGTTTGGCCACGGCATCATCCTTTTTTAAAGAAAGTGCCTCGTTGTATTTTGCCAATGCTGCCTGGTAATCTTTTTTACCAAAACCTTTATCGCCTTCTTTTATAGCAGCCTGGTAATTTTTATCGGCATCTTTGTTTTTCTTTAAAATAGCTGCTTCCTGCTGGCGTATATTGGCAATCAACCCCAGCATCTGGTCCAGGTAAGCTTTATCATAGTCAAATGTTTGCTTATCTCCGTTATAAGCATATTTGTTGGCTACCTGGTTAAGCGCCGAGTAGTCAACACCTTCAACCGTTTCCCACAAACTAACCTGTGCATCTATGGCTCCAAAAGATTCCTGGGCTCTGTCGGGAGGAATGCCGCGCGTATTGATCGAGAATTTTTTTGTAACCAGTCCGGGTTTGGTAATACTCACTACATATTCTCCGCCCAAAGGCAGCTGAAAACTGTATTTGCCATCGCTGCCGGTTGTTATGTTTGTCACCACCCTACCTCCTTGTGTAACCGTAATTACACCCCCGTTAAGGGCATCATCATTTTGAAATATTTTTCCCTGAACGGTTAACTGAACAGGTGCCGGTGGCGGGGCAGTTTGTGCTTTAAATAAGAGAGATGCAAATATAAAGAGCGTTAAAAATTTTAACCGGATAAGATGCTTCATTAACAATTATGGTCTAATTATTGTAATTTTGGGTAAATTTAAAAAAACTTAATGATATTAAGCTATTGGGAAAACCAAACATATTTCAACAATATCGACCTACTTATCATTGGCAGCGGCATTGTTGGCCTAAATGCGGCTCTTAGCTACAAATCCAGGTATCCCAAAGCAAAAGTATTGGTTATTGAACGCGGTACCTTGCCCAATGGCGCAAGCACTAAAAACGCCGGCTTTTGCTGCTTTGGCAGCGTATCCGAGCTGGCAGACGATCTTAGCCATATAGCCGAAGACAATGTTTGGCAAACGGTTCAATTAAGGTATGAAGGACTGAAAAACCTCCGGAAAATCATTGGCGACAAAAACATGAGTTACCAACAATTGGGCGGTTTCGAGGTTTTTGATACCAGGCAGGATTTTGAGGCAAATGCCGACCTGGTATCTTCTTTCAATAAAAAAATGAAAGAAGTCATTGGACTGAAAAATGTGTACGAGGTAGATAAAGACAAAATTAAACAAAGCAGTTTTTCAGGGTTTAAGTATTGTATAAAGAACAATTATGAGGGGCAGATCAATACCGGGCAAATGATGCAATCCTTGTTGAATAAGGCGTATAAAGCCGGGGTGATTATTTTAAACAACATGGAGATTGTTAAAATAACAGATACATCTAAAAGCGTTGAGATCTCTTTTACAAACAAGCTGCTTATACAGAGCAAAAAAGTAATTGTAGCAACCAACGGTTTTGCCAAACAGCTTTTACCTGCTTTAAATGTAAAGCCTGCAAGGGCACAGGTTTTGGTAACTTCTCCTATAAAAAACTTAAAAGTAGAAGGCGCGTTTCATTACCAGCAGGGTTATTATTATTTCAGGAATATTGACGGCCGTATTTTATTTGGCGGAGGAAGGAACCTTGATTTTAAAGCCGAAGAAACCACCGATATGCAGCTTACAAAGCTCGTTCAAAACAAGCTGGAAAGCATTTTAAAACAGAACATCCTGCCTAAGCAGGATTATAAGATAGAACAACGCTGGAGCGGCATTATGGGCGTTGGCTCAGAGAAGAAACCTATTATAAAACATACGTCTAAAAACGTGGTCTGTGCTGTGCGCATGGGCGGCATGGGCATTGCCATTGGCAGCCTGGTAGGGCAAATAGCGGTTAAAGAACTGGTAAATAAAAAGTAATGGCTCAGCTTAAAAACACATACACTGCAATTGGCTTAATGAGCGGCACATCGCTCGACGGGCTTGATGTTGCTTTATGCACCTTTACAAAACAAAAAGGTAAGTGGAATTACAAAATACTGGATGCAAAAACCTTTTCCTACAACAAAGCATGGAAAGAAAAGCTACAAAAAGCTCCCCTCCTGCCTGCTGAAGATCTCTGGAAAACCCATGTCGATTTTGGCAAATTTTCAGCGCAAAGCATTAAGCTGTTCTTAAAAGGAAAGAAACACCCGGTAGATCTTATCGCCTCGCACGGGCACACTGTTTTTCATCAGCCTAAAAGAGGCTTTACCTGCCAGGTTGGCGATGGCGCTGCTATTGCCGCACACACGGGCATTACAACTGCCTGCGATTTCAGAAGCACGGATGTGGCGCTTGGCGGACAAGGAGCTCCTTTAGTGCCTATTGGCGATGAGCTGCTGTTTAACGATTATGATGCCTGCTTAAATATAGGCGGCATTGCAAACATATCTTTTACACATAAAAAACAACGCCTGGCATTTGATATTTGCCCGGCTAACCTGGTGTTTAATTTCTACGCGCAAAAAGCAGGGATGCCTTATGATAAAGGAGGCAAGCTTGCTGCAAAAGGCAAGGCAGATAACGCTTTATTGAAACAGTTAAATGCCATTTCTTTCTATAAAGATCTAAAAAGCAAATCGCTGGGAAGGGAGTGGATCGATGAAAAAGTTATTGCTTTACTGGAAAGCTCGCCCATCTCTTTGAACGATAAGCTTGCCACAGCGCTTGAACACAGCGCTTTCCAAGTTGCGAGAACCTTAAATCATTTTAAAATTAAAAGCGTATTAATAACCGGTGGCGGCGCTTACAATACATACTTTATAGAACGCATACAGCATTACACTGCCTGCCGGTTAATATTGCCCGACGATAAAACCATACAATTTAAAGAAGCTTTGATCTTTGCTTTTTTAGGTGTGTTGCGCCTGCGCAACGAAATTAATTGTTTAAAACAGGTAACGGGTGCTTCTAAGAACAGTTGCAGCGGCGCGTTGTATTTGCCCTGATATTTTTAGATCAAAACAAATTTAGCTGTTCGTAGAGCTTGTGTGTGGGCAAGCCCATTACATTAAAATAGCTGCCTTCAATCTTTTCAATAGCAATAAGCCCCAGCCAATCCTGCGCGCCATAGCTGCCGGCTTTATCAAATGGCTTATAGTTTTTTATGTAGAAAGAAATCTCCTGTTCGGTCAGCGGTTTAAAATACACGTTGGTTTCATCAAAAAAAGAAACCTTTTTAGTGTTTGATGTAATGCACACTCCTGTAAAAACCTGGTGCATCTTACCCGATAAAAACTGCAGCATCTGCGTGGCCTCAAAATCATTGGCGGGCTTGTTCAGTACAATATTATCAACCCACACAACTGTATCAGCGGTGATCAGTATTTCATTATCCTTTAATTTTTCAGGATACAAGCCTGCTTTTTTCTCCGACAGGTAAACCGGTATTTGCTCGGCTCTTAAGCTGCTTGAAAAACTCTCATCCGCATCAATTGAAACCGCTTTAAAACTAAAGCCCATATCCTTTAAAAGTTGTTGCCTGCGCGGCGATGCAGAACCTAAAATAAGGTTGTTTTTAAATATATCCATTACAGGTAAGATAAATTAAAATGGTTGATAAAACCCCTGAAAGCATAATGTATTTAACCCATTTGCTTAAGCGGTGAAACTCTTCTTTTTGGTGCGAACGGTATAGCTTCCAGATCAAAACCAACAGCGGGATAAATACAAACAAAAATAAATAGATCAGCAAAACCGAAAAGTGCTGCTTGTACAACTTATAGAAAATAAACACCAGCAATAAAACAGTGTTGCTGATCAAGCCTGCCGCAATGGCCTTAGATGCCTTTATGCCCCAAACAACCGGCATGGTCTTACAGCCCGTTTCAAAATCGCCTTTAAAATCTTCTATGTCTTTTATAATTTCTCTTACAAAAGAAAGCAGGAATGCAAACAAAGCGAAAGAACAGACTGAAATGTATAAAAACAAAAAGTCGGTATTGAGATCCCTGTTCACTTTATCGATAAGCAGGCTGTGTATGTGCGGAATTTCAAACAGCAAAACCTGCACAACAACCAAAGCAGATAAAACCGACACCAATATGTTACCGCTTAATACCTGCCGCTTTAAATGGGTTGAATAGAACCACAAAGCCGTAATAGACACAAACTGGATAATGCATAAATAAACCGAATGCGCTTGATAAGCAACGTATCCTGCTATTAAAAAGCCCAGCACATTAAATATGGTATGAATAAAAATTGCCAGTCGCCTCTTTACGCCATTATCAATATATAATTTCTCAGGCTTGTTGATCCTGTCTGTTTTTACATCAAAATAATCATTGATAATATAGCCCGCTGCCGCGATCAGCATGGTGCTTAGTATCAGTAAAATAAAATCAGGCGTAGTAAGCTGCAATTCCACACCCGGATAGCGCAGCGATAATATAGGCTGCATTAGGCCATAACGGGTAGCCAGCATAGTTAATGCAATAACCAGCAGGTTATCTGAGCGGATTAACTTTATGAAAGCCTTTACATTCATTTATAATTCATTTTTCCAGTCGCCGCGCACACGCATTACCTGCTCAATAATATCGCGCACGCAACCTTCTCCCCCTTTTTTGTCGGATACGTAAATAGAAATATTCTTTATCTCAACAGCCGCGTCGGCCGGACAAGTAGCCACCGATACCCGCTGCATCACCTCATAGTCAGGCAGATCATCGCCCATGTATAAAATTGTTTTCTCATCAATCTCATGCTCGGCAATAAAATCTTTATAGCAGCTAAGCTTATCATGCTGCTTTAAAAACACATTCTCAATGCCCAGCTGGTGAAGGAAGTTTTTAATGACCTCCGAGCTTCCGCCCGAGATGACCGCAACCCTGTATCCTTTTTTTACAGCCAACTGCAGGGCAAAATTATCCTTGTTGTGCAGGCTTCTTACCGGTATCCCGTCGGGCATAAAAAATATTTTGCCGTCGTTCATCACGCCGTCAATATCAAAAATTAAAGTGCTAATGTGTTTCAACCTGGTCTTAAAGTTCTCAGCCATTCTTTTGTTTCTTTATCTGTGCAGTAAATAATTCGTATATCTTTTTTTGTTCGGGGTATTTTTTTAAAAGGCCTACATGCTTCTTAATTGTTTTGGTATCGCCGCGTTTGGCAGGGCCGGTTTGAACCGCAGCAGGCTTTTGTGTTTTGATCTTTTTGGCCGACTGCTTAATTAAAGGCATCAGCAAATGAAAAAGATCAAGCTTTTCTTTCGCCAGTAAATCATAGGCCTGTACATATAAGTGATTGGTAAAATTGTTCACTATGGTTGCCGCCAAATGCAGCTTTAAACGTGATGGCGAATTTACCTCGCTTACCTGCTTGCTTAAAGAACTTGCCAGTAGTTTCACCTGTTGCAGCGATGCCGCATTATTAGCCTCAATCAGCAAAGGCACACTGGCAAACGAAACCTTTACCTGCTTGGAAAAGCTTTGCAAAGGGTATAGCACACCTGTGTTTGCCGATATCTTTTTCAGCACTTTCAGATCTACACTGCCCGAAGTATGCAGCACCAGCTTTCCCGGAAGCTTTAGGTTGGCAGCGATCTTTTCTATGGCATCATCCGGGGTACATAAAATATAAATATCAGCCTGCTTGTTTATCTTTTTGATGTCGGTAACAAAAGGCGCATGTATCTGCAAGGAAAGTTCGCGGGCATTCTTTTCGCTTCGGGAAACGATCTGTAAGATCTCATTCCCTTTTTTCTGAAGGCGTTTGGCTAAATGCGTAGCCACATTACCCGCGCCAATAATAACTATTTTAAAGGTTTGCTGCGTTGTTTCCATTTTACTTATTGGGTACTTTTAAGATAGCGTGCATAACCGCTATGCAAGAATCCATCACCATGATCAATCCGCCCTGTTTGGCAATTACAGCCGTTTCTTCATTCACAATGCCCAACTGCAGCCACAAAGCCTTTGCTTGTATCTTAACTGCCTCGTGCGCAATAGGCGCAGTGGTTTCTGCCCTGCGAAAAACATTCACCAGGTCTACCTTAACGGGTATATCGCTAAGGCTTGCATAACATTTTTCCCCCAGCACTTCTGTTTCGTTGGGGTTTACAGGAATCACCTTATATCCTGTGGATTGCAGCTTTTTCATAATGCCGTGCGAGGTTCTATCAGGACTTGATGAAGCCCCAACCATGGCAATTGTTTTGGTGCTTACTAAAAGCTCGTAAATTTCTTTATCACTTGGGTTTGTATGGCTCATGGCGTAAACTTTAGACCTTAAAATTACATATTATCTATGTCGTTTTTTGCTTATTAACCATTTTTCTATTTTAAAAGATAAAAAAGCACAGGCCGAACCGATGACAGCCCCGGCCAACACATCGGTAGGATAATGAACGCCCAGGTACATGCGCGAGTAAGCCACACTGCATGCATACAAATAGCTTGGTGCAATAACATACCATTTGGGATAAGCCATGCTAAGCGAAGTAGCCGTTGAAAAAGCGGAGGCTGTATGCCCCGATGGAAAAGAGTATTGATTGGTATGCGTTTTTGCATGAAACAATAAAGGGTATTCATTATAAGGGCGGGTTCTGTTTATGCCATATTTTAAGCCTGTTGTAACGATGGTGGTTAGTAAGATAGCGCCGCCTGTTTTTATACCGTTGTGCAATAACACAGAATCTTTCTTTATCAGGCCCACAATGATCATGGCGGCAGGGGCAGCTACCGACAAAGGGGCTACCGAAACCGAAAGGCCTTTGCATGCTTTATCTTTAAAATGAGAACTATCGGCATACACTGAAGAAAGCATTTTTACATCGGCATTTTGCGAACGGGCCAGCAGCGTAGCAAAACAAAGTATGTAGAGTAGAAATAGTTTCACAAAACCAGCGTGTTGTATTGGATATAAAGCTAAACAAAAAACAGCTCTAAAAAAGCCTTACCGGCAACTATTGCAACTCGCATCATTTACGTTTTCTCCTTATTTCTTGTTTTGGTTCTTTTACCCTTCAATTTGTCCCTTTCAACGCTAAGCCTTTAAAATTTCTGCTTTTTTGAATTTACTTTTGTTTAGTGAAAAAGAAGAGAACAAATCAGTATTTAACTCCCCTGGAAATATTTCATTTAGAAATGCTAAGTGCCTTCCCAAAAAACAGGCTCAGGAAAAAGAAGATTTCTTTTGATGATTTTATAGAATTATTTTGTTTGGTTGACCAATCAAAGTAGATGGCATACATGGTGGCGATAAGCCTATTTTCCCGATAACCATTCTAAAAACTCAGTAACTTTTAATTTGCCAATTGTTATATTTTCTGCAAACGGTATGGTCAGGTTAATTTTTAATTTACGTGAAAAATACTGGGAAACATCTTTAACAGCCTTTCTATTAACTAAATATTGCCTGTTAGCACGATAAAAGTCAGTTCCTGCATTCTTTTCAAGCTCTCCTAAAGCCTGGTTTACAGAATAGTTCTTTTGATCGAAGGTAACAATACGGGTAATTTCATTTTCAAGATAAAAAAGCGCAATGTCTTCTGTTCTTACGGGAAGAATTTTGTCCTGGTAATGCACTAAAACAGAAGCTTGCCTGTTTGGTTTTTTATTTTCAAATAATTCCAATATCGTTTCATACTGAACCGCAGGAGAAAAACTTTTTTTCAGTTCTTTAAACTTAGCAATAGCTTCCGTAATGTTTTTCTGCGTATACGGCTTCACAATATAATCAACTCCGTTGGCCTTAAAAGCATTTAAAGCATACTCATCATAAGCTGTACAGAAAATAACAGGCGCTTTTAAAGAAAGTGATTTAAAAATTTCAAAACTTAAGCCATCCCCTAACTGTATGTCCGAAAAAATCAGGTCAGGTGTGTTATTCTCTTTAAAATAAGTTGTGGCTTCCTTCACCGATTTAAGGATCGCAATAACTTTAGCATCGGGTGCCGCATGCATTATACTCTCCTGAAGATCCTCGGCGGTTAATTTCTCATCCTCTATGATTACTACTTTCATTTTCCAAAACTTTAATACTCACAGAAAAAACATCTTCTGTGGGATTGATTATTAATTCATCGCCTGAAATGATCTTATACCTTTCTGCAAGGTTGGCTAAGCCAATTCCTGTTGATTCTTCCGCTACTTGTTTTTTCTGAACATTATTTGAAACAATGATCCTACCTTCTTTATATCTTACGTTTATCTGTAAAGGAACTTCTTCCGTAAGTGCATTATGTTTAATGGCATTTTCCACAAGCAATTGCAGAGAGAAAGAAGGAAGAAACTTTTTACCTGTTTCGCCGGGAATATCAAACGCATATTTTAAAGCATCATTAAAACGTATTTTTTGCATTTCAAGATAATCAAGCGATATTTTTAATTCATCTTCAACTTTAATAACATTCTTATTTCCCGGAGAGATAGAGCTTCGCAGAAAATCAGAAAGTTTTACCAGGTATTCTTCGGCCATTTCAGGCCTTTTCTTAATAAGATTTTTAAGCGTATTTAATGAGTTAAAAAGAAAATGCGGATGTATTTGCTGCCTTAATTGCTGGTTGGTTGCCTCAATATTTTTAATCTTTAGCTGCGCATTCTCTAATTCAAACATCGCCTGCTTTTCCCGCAACATAATCAGATCCTGGATAATAAGAATTACGGTATTAAGGCAAAAATTAAACATCAGGCTTGGGAAAATATGCCACTTATCAATATTTCCTGAGTGAGTATTACCCGGAGACGGCCCTATCCGTGTTTCAAAATCAGAAAATATATGCATCAGTATAAAACGCACAAAAAAAGCCAGTGAGATACAAATAGCATAACTCAAAATGTAACGCACATAATTGATAGAACGGTTAGGCTTATACTTTTCCGTTAAATAAATGAGGCCAATATTAATGGCAAATACCGTAAAAATAAAAAGAGTTATAATAATAATTGCATACACTCCGTTCAACAGCGTGCTTGAGGGCCTTATAAAAAAAGGAGAAGTGATAAGCGCCGCAATTAACGGCGAAGTATAGAATGCCCTGCGAAAAAGTTTTTTTGTCGGAAATATTAATGTAATCATCACTCAAATTTACTACAATTAAAGCTATTCGTTTTGCGATTATTTACCCAAACTGGCATTATTGGCATCAAACTGGACAAAAACGAGAACGAAAGCAACAATAAAAAACATTTCGTTTGTGCTCTATATAAGATGGCCAATCACCCCTCAATTTGTCCACTTCAACTATTCTTAATTATCGGTAATAATTTGCCTTCTTCAACTTTGTAGAAGTTCGATAATAAATAATCAATGTCCAGAATCATAACCCGTACGGCTAAAATGTTTATAGATGAAAACCATATCCTGCATGTTATCATGCAGAAAGAAGTACATATAGAAGATGCCATGGATAATTTTATTGCAATACGGCGTTTTACCGGCATCTCTTCTGCCAAGCTTATTGATCTGCGAGGTGTAATAAAATTAGATAAAAAAGCCGAACTGTTTCTATATACAAGAGAAACCCAAAACAAAACCAAAGCAACCGCTTTCCTGATTAAAAACAAATTCAAAAAATGGATAGATAACTTCTATTCAAATTTCAGTTCAGATAAAATACCCGTTAAAACTTTTACAGATTATAACCAAGCCATCGTGTGGTTAAAAACTTTCAATCTTTAAAGCATGGCCATCGCCCTTCAATTTGTCCACTTCGGCTTATTTTTCCTTATAAAGCTTTATTCGTTGTAGCAAATTAGCGCCGTAATTCATATTCATAGTCTCATCGTATTAACAAACAACTAATCATTATGAAAAAACACATCAGCCTGTCATTTCTAAGTTTTGTCTTCATAATAGCAAGTGCACAAAATTCGGCAGCACAAAATAAATATACCATTAGTGGCAATATGAAAGATGCTAAGAGCGGTGAAGAATTAATAGGCGCTACCATAACCATTAAAGAGTTGCCCGGCACAGGCACGGCGGCTAACGCCTACGGCTTTTACTCCCTTACCCTGCCCGAAGGCAAATATACCGTAATAGCTCAGTTCATCGGTTATCAGCAAAAAACACAAGTGATCGATCTGAACAAAAGCATGAAAATTGATTTTTCTCTTAGCGATGCAGGAACTGAATTAAACGAGGTAATAGTTAGTAGTGAAAAGAAAGACGATAACATTACCAACACACAAATGGGTATGGATAAACTTGATATCCAGCAAATAAAAGCCATACCCGTATTGTTTGGCGAAAAAGATGTAATAAAAACCCTGCAGCTATTGCCCGGTGTAAAATCTTCCGGAGACGGCAGCAGCGGTTTCTATGTAAGAGGCGGAAACTCTTCACAAAATCTTATTTTATTAGATGAGGCTACCGTATACAATGCATCTCACTTATTAGGTTTTTTCTCTGTATTTAATTCCGATGCCATAAAAGATGTAACTCTTTACAAAGGAACGCAGCCTGCAGAATTCGGAGGGCGCTTATCATCCGTACTAGATATAAAAATGAAAGACGGTAACGACCAGAAATTTCATGTAAGCGGAGGCATTGGCATTATCGCCTCCCGTTTAGCTATTGAAGGCCCGATCAAAAAAGACAGAGGCTCGTTTTTAATTTCAGCAAGAAGAACCTATGCCGACCTATTCTTAAAGCTTTCTAACAACGCAAACTTAAAAGATGCCTCACTCTATTTTTACGACGTAAACTTAAAAGCCAATTACAGGCTGAATGATAAAAACAGGATCTATTTATCCGGCTATTTAGGAAAAGATGTTTTAGGCGTTAGTAATTTTGGGCTTAATTATGGCAACATTACAGGTACAGCCAGGTTAAACCATTTGTTCAGCGATAAGCTGTTTTCAAATACTTCTTTAATATTTACCAATTACGATTATAAAATATCCATCAAATCAGGATCTAATAATTTTGATATTATTTCACGGATCCAGGACTATGGCTTAAAGGAAGACTTCCAGTATTTCCTGAACTCAAAGAACAAGATCAAGTTTGGCCTTAACTCCACCTACCACGTGCTTATTCCCGGCGCTATAACAGCCACAAGCAATTCTCCGCTTAGCCAGTTGCATTTGGCAAACAAATACACATGGGAAAACGCAGTTTATATTTCGCATGAAGTTAAAGCAACAAGCAAATTCAGTTTTGAATACGGGGCAAGGCTTACTTCGTTTAGTTTATTCGGGCCCGGAACTTTCTATACCTATAATGCTAACGATGCAGTAACAGATTCTGCAAAATATAAATCATCTCAAATTGTAAAAACATACATCAACCTTCAGCCGCGTGCTTCTGCAAATTATGTTTTAAACTCCAAAAGCTCCATCAAAGCCAATTATGCACGAAATGCACAATACCTGCACCTGCTTCAAAACTCTACATCCGGCAGCCCAACCGACCTATGGATACCAAGCAGCAACAATGTAAAGCCCGAGCTGTGCGACCAAGTGTCATTGGGTTATTTCAGGAACTTCTTTGATAACATGTTTGAAACATCTATAGAAACCTATTACAAAAGCTATCAGAATCAAATTGATTATATAAACGGCGCCCAGTTAAATTTTAATGCAAACGTCGAATCTCAGTTGCTTTATGGAAAAGGAAGAGCCTATGGCATCGAGTTCTTTATCAAGAAAAAATACGGCAGGTTTAATGGATGGGTTGGCTATACATTATCCCGTACAGAAAAAAAGATAGATGGAATTAATAATGGCAATTGGTATGCAGCTACCCAGGATATAACGCATTACATTACCGCGGTTGGAATATTTGAGATCAGCAAAAAGTGGACTGTATCGGCCAACTTTATTTATTACACAGGAAATGCAGTAACCTTTCCAAGCGGTAAATACGAAGTAAACGGACAGGTTGTGTTTTATTATACAGAACGCAACGGCTATCGTATGCCGGCCTATAACAGGCTTGATATTGGGTTTACATACCAGGCAAAGAAGACAGAGAAATTTGAATCAAGCTGGAACTTTGCTTGTTACAATGCTTATGGAAGAGAAAACCCTTACACGATAACCTTCCAGCAAGACCCCAACAACGCCAATAAAACACAAGCTGTTCAAACATCCTTATTCAGGTGGGTGCCTTCAATTACGTATAACTTTAAATTTTAAGCCATGAACATAAAAAACCTCATACCAGCCGTATTACTATTAATTACTTTATCATCTTGCACCAAAGTAATTAATGTCGATTTAAACTCTGCCAACCCTAATATGGTTGTTGATGCAGAAATAGCCGACCAACCGGGCCCTTATAAAGTTAGTCTAACCAAAACAGTAAACTTTAGCGACGATAATATATTTCCTGCCGTAAGTGGCGCTGTCATCGTATTGAGCGATAACGCAGGAAACAGTGAAACACTGGCTGAAACAAGCCCCGGCAATTACACATCCGCCCATTTACAAGGAGTAGTTGGCAGAACGTATAACATTTCAATTAATACAAACGGCAAAACATACACCGCTGTTTCAACTATGCCGGCAGCTTTAACATTAGATTCTCTTGTGGCCGATTCAACCGACAAAGGAAATGGCTTTGGCGGCGGCAGCAAAAAAAGTGGCTTTAGTATCAGGGCTGCCTTTAGCGATCCGCCCGGAGTAACCAATTATTATCGCCTGGTAGAGTATGTAAACAATGTTCCAAACTATGATAACATTGTAGTGATCTCCGATAAGCTGCGCGATGGCACCTCTATCGGCACCTACGTAACCAGGAGAGATACCGCTATTCATAAAGGAGATACCATAACCGTTTCATTGCAATGCATTGATGCCAATGTGTATGAATATTTCAGAACGCTCGACCAGATAACCAGCGACCAGGGAGGCTTACAAACAACTTCTCCCGGAAACCCGACATCTAATCTAAGCAACAATGCCTTAGGCTTTTTCAGCGCTTATGCAGTAAGGTCTAAAACCATTGTGATACAGTAGGCAGTTCATTTTACTGAGAGCAAAGAAGGTAAAGAATTACACAGCCTACAATTTATCCAGGTAAACTGCCATTTTTTCTCTTGTAGCCTCATCCGGAATATACCCTGCGCCGGCCATAAAGTTATCCTTTGCATGATGCGGGTTGGCAGTGGCAGGTATAACGCAGCTTACTGCCGGGTGCGAAATAATAAACTTTAAAAAGAAGGCACTCCATGTAGCAATGCCCAGCTCAGTTGCCCAAAGCGGAAGGCCTTTTCCATTTGCTTTGTTGAATAATCTCCCCTCGCCAAAGGGCCGGTTAATGATGGTTGCCACACCACGATCTAAAGCCGCTTTCAATAGGCTTTTCTCTGCATGGCGTGCATCTATAGAATAATTAAACTGCACAAAATCTATTGGTTCCTTTTTGATGATCCTTTCCAGTTCAGCGTGCATAGAGTCTGTATAATGCGTTATTCCTATATATCTTATTTTGCCGCTCTCCTTCCAGTCTCTTAAAACAGGTAAATGTGTTTGCCAATCGGTTAAGTTGTGTATCTGCATCAGGTCAACAGTTTTGCGCTGCATTTTCTGCATAGAGCTTTCCATTTGCTTAATGCCCGCCTGCAAGCCCGTTGTCCATACCTTGGTTGCATAAAAGAAATCATCCCGGGTTTCCATATCAGCCGTAATGTTGCCGATAACCGCTTCCGATCTTCCGTACATGGGCGAGCTGTCTATAAGCCTTCCTCCCGCATGGTGCAATTCATTCAACACCTCTTTTAATGCCGGGTATTGCTGTTTACCTGCAACATCAAAAGTTTGCCATGTGCCCAGGCCAACAAGCGGCAATTCTTCTCCCGAAGAAGGTATCTTTCTTTTCAGCATATGCTTTGATCTTTAAACTCGATCTCTTTATAAAGATAATACATTTGGCTTTTACCCTGCACGTAAAAAGGGAGCTGAACCTCCCTTTTTAAATGTGTAATACCCTGAAATGAATTTACAGTTTCTGGATCCAGTCGATAACCTGTTCTTTGGTCTTACCTATTTTCTTTTGAATGCGGCCGATCAATTCATCATCTTTGCCGTCTTCGTAAACCAGGTCATCATCGGTTAATTGTCCATACTGTTGCTTAATTTTTCCTTTAAGCTCATTCCAGTTTCCTTTAAGTTTAAATTCGTCGCTGTTCATAGTATTCGTTTTAATAAAAGAACAATTCAAATTTTATGCCTGTAGAATTTGAGGAATTAGATGCCAAAAGCTTTTTTGTTTTTGCCGGTGTTTTCCTTAACAAAGCGCAACGTAAAATACGCTACAAAACATACTCTACCACATGCCACCATATCCAGGTGGTAAAAAAAGAACAAAGAATACTTACGCCAATAATAAGGTTGGTAAAGCGTGGACTAAGGTTATACTTATCTGCCAGTATGGTAGCTGATAAGAACACAGGCATGGCCGCTTCAAACACCGCAATTTTAGAGATGGTGCCATGCAGGTGTAAAAGAAAAAGAATGGTTAACACAATAGCCGGTGCAATGAACAGTTTATAGCTTAACACGATCAGCATGGGTTTTACTTCCTGCTGCCAGCCCTTGAAGGATAGCTGCAAGCCCACAGAGAAAAGAGCCAGTGGCGCTACGGTAGCTGCCAGCATATGAAACACGGGCTCTATCAAAGAAAGATCGGTTTGTTTAGGAACCAGCAAAGCCGCCACACATCCCAGCAGGGGCGGAAAGGTTATGACCTTTTTAAACAGCTCCTTCCTGCTTACAGTTCCGTTTCCGGTAGCGCTAACGGCAATGGCAATGCCAAACAAAGAGAACAAGAGAAAAGTCATTTGGTCGCAGATAATGGCAATGCTTATTTCCTTTTCGCTAAAGTAAGCCAGTATCAAAGGGAAGCCTACAAAAGAGGTATTGCTTAGTCCCGAAGTAAGTTGCATGGCGCCGTGGTCTGAGCGGTTCATCTTATAGAATTTCCCCACCAGGAAAATAAAAGCGATAGCGCCTGCAAAAACCACCAGGGGCGATATGGCAGGAATGATAAGCCCTGACGAAAGATCGAGGTGCGTAAGGTATTTAAACGAAACGGCAGGCAGGGCTATGTTGATGATCCAGGTGTTGATGCCCTTATGCGTATCGGAAGGAACGAGTTTTCTATAACGGAAGATCATACCTGCGATGATACAAAACCCGATCAGTATAAAATTTGCCATAGGAAAATTGCCGCTTGGGCAGGCAAATTTACGGATTTCCGCCTTTGTTGGTGTTCTCACCAATAAAAGGTAAAAAACAGTAAATAATTTTAGCTTTGTATAAGCTTTACATATATGAAAACTATAAGAAAAATATTTTTATGTAGTACCTATATGGTATTGATTACATTTCAAACAAACTGCAAAAGAGAGTGGTTTCATCGGATAACATACGATGGGCATGTTTACAATAAAAACGGAACCCCTGCGCCAAACGTTTTAGTTCTTTTACAAGCCTGTTACGGAAATACAGATACCCCTGATCTTTGCTCAAATAACAAATATACTGTAGGTCAATATAAAACAGATGCCACAGGTCATTTTCACATACATGCAGATGCCGCAAAAAGCAACAACTATTTTATTACGTTTAACAATATCGGCTGTAACCTTAACGGTGTCACAGCCACCGAGCTTACCACACTTTACACGAGGCTTACTATAGAGTAATCCTGCCTCTCCGCTCTGTTGACTTCCCACCAACAAGTAAAAATTGCCATGTACAAGTTGTGATCTGCCATGTACAAGTTGTGATGAGCAATGTTCAAGTTGTGATCTGTCATGTTTAAGTTGTGATCTGTCATGTTCAAGTTGTGATGAGCAATGTACAAGTTGTGATCTGTCATGTTCAAGTTGTGATCTGTCATGTACAAGTTGTGATTTGTCATGTTCAAGTTGTGATGAGTAATGTACAAGTTGTGATCTGTCATGTTCAAGTTGTGATGAGTAATGTTCATTCTTTCCTCTCCTAATTGTATTGATTAGTGTAGGATTTTGGGTAATGCGTTCAGGTAATTCCGGGGCAGGGGTCCACGAACGGAGCGAACTGGAGCGAAGATGGCCCGAGCAGGGCAGCCTGTGCGAGATCGTAGCGAGAGTTGGCGTTCGTGGTGCACTTTCTTTGCTTCGTTTCTTTGGGCAAGCAAAGAAATGAAGAA
>Ga0134128_10001942_pt1 | contig 26000 bp, 31 predicted proteins | sample KB31754_FD_96462 | JGI IMG/M metagenome (GOLD analysis project Ga0134128, IMG submission 96462) | Terrestrial soil microbial communities with excess Nitrogen fertilizer from Kellogg Biological Station, Michigan, USA - KB3-175-4 | ecosystem: Environmental > Terrestrial > Soil > Unclassified ...
CAATGACCCCGCCAGAAGGAGCAAAGCCCCCAGGCTGAACCGAGGAAGGGCGGGAATGGGGGCGAGCAGCAGACCCGCCAGCGCCGCAAGCAAAAGCGCCGCCCCACCCAACAGGAATTTGCTGATCCGCGCCATGTCTTTCGCCCGTTTCGATCCTGCCCGGCGGACCCCTGCAAAACTCCTAAATTCCCGAAGAAATTGCCCACAAAGCGGCATCGGGCTCACCGGCCAGTTCGACATAATACTGTTGCTAATCAGTGGGTTGTTACCCGGAAGCCCGCCATTCGCTGCAGGGCCGTCACGAAAGCTTTGCAGAACTGTGATGTTCGTGGGCCACGAGAGTCTCAGTGAATTGGCGCCGCCGTCTTTCAGGCTTCCCGTTTTTATGGCCGATATCGCCTTGACCGAAAGAGACGCTACCGCCCATCGGGCCGCGAGAGCAGAAACCACGCGGCGCGCTGGCCTGGAAGACGCGCGCTTCCATTTGCTCACCTGGCTGGCCGCAGCCGCGGTTCTGCTGATCTTCCTGGGCGTCATCATTTCGCTGGTGATCGGCTCGATCCCCGCCTTCAAGGCGTTCGGCTTTTCCTTCCTGACATCGAGCGCCTGGGATCCCACCTCGAATATATTCGGCGGCCTGTCCTCCATTTACGGCACCCTGGTGACGTCGTTTCTAGCGATGCTCCTGGCGGTGCCGGTGGGCATCGGCGTGGCGATCTTTCTCACCGAATTGTGCCCGCGTCCGCTGCGGCGGCCGATCGGCATCGCCATCGAGCTTCTGGCCGGCATTCCCTCGATCATCTACGGCATCTGGGGCCTGTTCGTGTTCGCGCCCTGGTTCCAGGCCCATGTCCAACAGCCCATCATCGATGTGACCTCCGGCATTCCCCTGATCGGCTCGCTGTTGGGCGGTGCGCCCTATGGCATCGGCGTTTTCACCGCCGGCTTGATCCTTTCAATCATGATCCTGCCCTTCATCTCGGCGGTGACGCGCGACGTGTTCGAGACCGTGCCCGCCATGCTGAAGGAAGCGACCTATGGCCTGGGCTGCACCACCTGGGAAGTGATGTGGCGGGTGGTGTTGCCTTATGCGCGCTCGGGCGTGGTCGGGGGCGCCATGCTGGCCTTGGGCCGCGCCCTGGGCGAGACCATGGCGGTGACGTTCGTCATCGGTAATGCCCACACCATCGACGCGTCGCTGTTCGCGCCCGGCACGACCATCTCCGCCACCATCGCCAATGAATTCACCGAGGCGACTGGCGCCCTTTACACCTCATCGCTGATTTTCCTGGGCCTGATCCTGTTCTTCATCACCTTCATGGTGCTGGCCTTCGCGCAATGGATGCTGCTCACCCTGGAACGTCAGGCCGGCGCCAAATGATCTCCAGAGCGCTCTACCTTCGCCGCCGCATCGCCAACAGCGTCTTTATCGTCTTGTCGATCGCCGCGGCCTTGTGCGGACTGGTCTGGCTGGCCTTCATTCTTTCGTCGCTGCTCTCCGAAGGAGTCGCGGCGCTCTCGCCGATTCTTTTCACCCAGTCGACGCCGCCGCCGGGCCAGCCGGGTGGTCTGCTCAACGCCATCACCGGCAGCGTGATCATGAGCGCGTTGGCCGTGGTGCTGGGCACGCCCATCGGTCTCTTCGCCGGCACCTATCTGGCCGAATATGGCAAGCACACCGGTTTTGCCTTCGTCGGCCGCTTCGTGAACGACATTCTTCTGTCCGCGCCTTCCATCGTCACCGGCCTGTTCATCTATGAGATCGTAGTATTGCCTATGGGCCATTTCTCGGCCTGGGCCGGCACCCTGTCGCTGATGGTGATCGTGATTCCGGTGGTGGTGCGCACCACCGAGAATATGCTGATCCTGGTGCCCAGCGGCCTGCGCGAGGCTGCCAGCGCGCTCGGCGCGCCGATGAGTTTCGTGATCCGTGCCGTGACCTGGAGGGCGGCGCAGGCCGGCATCATCACCGGCGTGCTGCTGGCGATCGCGCGCATCTCGGGCGAGACCGCACCCTTGCTCTTCACCGCACTGAACAACCAGTTTCTCACCACCAATCTCAACGCACCGATGGCGTCGCTGCCGGCGGTGATCTTCCAGTACGCGCTCTCGCCCTACAATGACTGGCATCGCCTGGCCTGGGCCGGGGCGTTGCTGATCACCGCCACGGTGCTGGCGCTGTCCATCTTCGCCCGCCTGCTCGAAAACAAACGGAATTGATCTTTTCTTATGTCCTACCGCTTCGCTACTTGAGGACCCATGGATATGGCGACCACCAACGGCACCGTGAAACCCAAGGTCGATATCCGCGATCTGTGCTTCTATTACGGCGCCAGCAAAGCCTTGAAGAACATCACCCTGCCTTTGCTGGACCGCAAGGTGACGGCTTTCATCGGTCCCTCAGGCTGCGGCAAATCCACCTTGCTGCGCGCCATCAACCGCATCTATGAACTTTATCCCCGGCAGCGCGCCGAAGGCTCGATCACGCTGGACGGCGAGGACATCCTCACCTTCAAGGACCTCAACCTCCTGCGCGCCCGCATCGGCATGGTGTTCCAGAAGCCCACGCCGTTCCCCATGTCGATCTATGACAATGTCGCGTTCGGCATCGAACTCTATGAGCGGCTGCCGCGCTCCGAACTGGAAGGCCGCATCGAGAACGCGCTCACCCGCGCCGCGCTCTGGACCGAAGTGAAGGACAAGCTCAATGCCTCGGGGCTTTCGCTCTCGGGCGGGCAGCAGCAGCGTCTCTGCATCGCCCGCACCGTGGCGACCAGGCCGGAAGTCATTCTGCTGGACGAGCCCTGCTCGGCGCTCGATCCCATCTCGACCGCCAAGATCGAGGAGCTGATCGACGAATTGTCCGCCGAATACACCATCGTGATCGTGACGCATAATATGCAGCAGGCGTCACGCGCCTCCGACTACACCGCCTTCATGTATCTGGGCGAGTTGGTCGAGTATGGCGCGACCGAAAAAATCTTCACCGCGCCGGATAACAAGCGTACCGAGCAATACATCACCGGCCGCTTCGGCTAAGCGTGCGCCTTTTGCCCTCCGGGGGCGTCGCTCGTCGCTCATGGGCGTCTTGCCCACATCGCTCCTCGCTCCTGCCCGGCGGCCAAAATTCGCGACGCTTACCTAGCAAGGTAATCGGCGGGCCCCGTTTCGTCCGCGCGTGGCTCGTATGTGAGAGCATTGAACAGAATGCTGAGAATGATGGCCACGCCCAGGTTGAGCACCAGCGCGCTCAAGGCGGCATAACAGGGCACGGCCACCCCGAAAATGGTGAGCACATAGATCGAGCTCTTCAGGCCCAGGCTCCAGGCCATGCCCGTGCCGGCCGCGATCCCACAGGCCCAGCCGATCAGGAGGGCGATGGGATGAAGCGCGCGGGTGAACAGCGCCACCAGCACCGCCGGCACTGTCTGGCAGATCCAAATGCCGCCCAGAAGCTGGAGTTCGATGGCATAGGAGCTTTTCAGCGCCAGCACGAAAAACAGCGCTCCCAGCTTCACCACAAAGGAGACGATCTTGGCGACCTGGGCTTCGCGCCGGGGCGAGCAATTGGGCTCGACGAAATCGCGATAGATGTTACGACTGAAGAGGCTGCCGCAGGCAATCGACATGATCGCCGCGGGCACCAAGGCGCCGATGCCGATGGCGGCGAATGCCACGCCGGCGAACCAGTGCGGAAACATCGTAAGAAACAGCGCCGGCACGGCGAAATTGTTGCCGAAACGGTCGAAGCCGGCGGCATAAGCGGGCATCGCCTTCACCCCCGCTGTCACCGCCATGAACCCCAACAGCGCTACCAGCGCCAGCGCGACGGAATAGATGGGCAGGATGATGGAATTGCGCTCGACCGCCTGGCGGCTGGACGACGACAGCATGCCAGTGGTGGCGTGCGGATAAAGAAACAGCGCCAGCACCGAACCCAGCACCAGCGACGAATAGGCGAACCCCGCGCCCAGATTGTGCGCATTGCCGCGCGCCAGCAGCAGCGTCCTGGGATCGAGACTCGAGAAGATCTTGGCGTAGCCGCCCAATTCGATGGGGATCACCACGATCGCCGCGATCACGGTGGAATAGACTAGAACGTCCTTCACGATCGCGATCAGGGCGGTGCCGCGCAGGCCGCTGGCATAGGTGTAAAGCGCCAGCACCACAAACGCGATCAAGAGCGGCAGATCGGGAATCGCCGAGAGTCCCGGCAAGCTTTGGATGCCCAGGGCCGCGATCACCACCTGCAGTCCGAACAATTGCAACGCGATGTAAGGAATAGTGGCGGCGATCCCGGTCAACGCCACCGCCAAGGCCAGGCTCTTGGAGCCGAAGCGGCCGCGCACGAAATCGGCGGCGGTGATGTAGCCATGGCGGCGCGCCACCGACCAGAGCCGCGAATAGCCCACGAACAAAAACGGATAGGCCAGCATGCCATAGGGCACGGCGAAGAAACCGGTCGCGCCGGCGCCGAACATCAAGGCCGGCACCGCCACGAATGTGTAGGCGGTATAGAGATCGCCGCCCAACAGGAACCAGGTGACCCATGTGCCGAAGCGGCGGCCGCCCAGGCCCCACTCCAGCAATTGCGAGAGATCGCCCCGGCGCCAGCGCGCCGCCAACAGGCCCAGGCCCGCGACGCCGGCAAACAGCAGCAAGAACACCGTCAACGTGACGGGATCGGCGCGAAGCCCCATGCCTCCCAAATCCTTTGGTTACTTCTTCACGTCACTTTTTCACGGGCGTGGTGGTGACCGGACCCATGCCCACCAGCTCCAGCAGCGCCTCGCCATCCTTGGCGCCGTCGAAATGCACCGTGTTGGCCAGATCGGTGACCACGCTGCCCGCCGGCATGGGATAGGTCTTGTCGGTGTCGAAGTTATCGTTCGAACTCACCCACCAGGTGCCTGACAGCACATAGGCGTAGCGGTCGGTATTGTGAAAATGCGGCCGGCTGAAATTGCCCGGATGCCAGCGGATCAGGATGCCATAGATGCCCGGCTTGTCGGGATCGCCGAAGATCACCGCCTGGTCCGAGCCCTTGCCCATTTTCCACTTGATGTCCTTGGGCGGGGTGAAAGTGATGTGACTGGGGTCGGGAACCGTATAATTGTCCGCTGCGCCTGCGGCGGTCGCCGCCATCATTGCCAGCGCTGAGATCGCAAAACCGGAAAGACGCATCGCAAAGCCTCCCTCTGTCTTGAGCCGATGCTAGGCGCAAGCGGAGGCGGCGCGCAATCGGCGCTTGGTGATTTGCTTGGGCTATTTGCCCAGACTATTTGCCAAGCACGGTAAAGCCGTCCTTCTCGAACACCGCTTTCGCCCTGGGCGAGGAAAGATAGGCCAGAAAAGCGCGCGCCGCGGGGTTGGCATCCCGGGTCAAGGCAGCGGGATAGAGAATGGGCGGGTGGCTGGTCGCGGGAAAAACACCCACGATCCTGACATTGGGTTCGGCCCTGGCGTCGGTCTCATAGACGATGCCCAAAGGTGCTTCGCCGCGGGCGACATAGGCCAGCGCCACACGCACATCCTCGGCATTGGCGAGATGACCCGCCACGCTGTCCCAAACCCCCAGCGCGGTCAGCGCAGCCTTGCCATATCTGCCGGCGGGCACCGTGTCGGGATTGGCGATGGCCAGCCGACCGCCCTTGAGCGCGGCCAGCAGATCGAAATGCGGGGCGATGGCGATGTGCGTGGGCGAATTCTTGGGCGCGACCAGCACCAGGCGGTTGCGCAACAGGTTCTCGCGGCTGCCCGATGCGATCAGGCCTTTCTTGTCCAGATAGTCCATCCAGTCGAGGTCGGCCGACATGAAAATGTCCGCGCCGCCGGAGGCTTCGATCTGGCGGGCCAGCGCCGAGGAGGCCGCGAACGAGACGGCAACGGTCTTGCCGCTTTGCGCCTGATAGTCGCTGGCGATCTCTTTCAGGGCGCCGGAGAGCGAGGCGGCGGCGAACATGGTGACGTCGGCGGCGAACGCCGGAAACGGCGCCAGCGCCAGGATCAGGAATGCCAGAAAGACGCGAACGGGCTTTCCAAACATGGGATGGTCTCTCGTGATATCCGCGGAAGTATCACGTTGGGGACTTGAGGAAAACCCCTTGCGTCTTGCGCCGGCCGCGTCACGATAGTGCCATGGCTGGGCTGTTCCTGCGCATTCCCATCGGCGATGCCGGCAATCTTGGCCCGGGCAAGGCCCGTCTGCTGGAATTGATCGAAGAGACAGGCTCGATCCGCGCCGCCGCGTCCAAAATAAAAATGAGCTACCGCCGTGCCTGGCTCTTGGTTCAGGACATCGAGAAAATATTCGGGGGGCCGGTTCTGGACAGGAAGACGGGGGGCAAGTCCGGGGGCGGCGCGTCGCTGAACAGCCGGGGCCGCGACATCGTCAGGCACTATCGCACGGCCGAGCGGCGCACCGCGCGTGCCATCAAGGCGGAAGTGGAAGCCCTCAGCAAGTTGAAGAGTTAGGTTTTTCGCCCTGCCAACACCAGGCCCAATCCAGCCAGCACAATGACGATGCCGGCAGCGGTGGGAATCCACAGCGTATGGTCTTCCTGCGAATTGATTTGCAGGGGCCCGGCCTTCAGCACCGGCTTGGTCTCGGTGAAGCTGAAATGGCCGAAGAACAGGGCGATCACGCCCACGACAATCAAAACTGCGCCCAGCAGGGGAAGGCCTCTCATGCGTCATTCCTTCTGTTGGCGGAGGAAACGGGCCGGACAAATTTGGGTTCCCGCGGTTGGCCGGGCGCTGGCCGACGCTGTATCCTGGCCTCGCGGGCAGGGGGGAACGATGATGAAATCCGGCTTTCACCTTCTGGCGCTGGCGGGCGCGGCGGTTGTCGCGCTTGGCGTGGCCATGGCGGTTTCCCATGCGGGCGCGGCAGACACGGCCTGGAGCCCTGAGGCGGCGGCGCGGTATCTCGATGGACGCGAGGCGGCCTGGCAGGCCTGGGACCGGCCGCACAAGGACCGCGACACGCTCTGCATCTCCTGCCACACGCAAGGATCTTATGGACTGGCGCGACCCGCGCTGCACAAGGCGCTGAACGATCCAAGCCAGTCTCTGGCCGAGAAGGCTTTTCTCGCCAGCATCCAGAAGCGCGTCAGCCAATGGGCGCAGATGCAGCCCTTCTACAGCGACATTCCGTCCGGCGCCGGCAAGGAAATCGAATCCCACAATTCCGAAGCCGTGTTGAACGCCGTCATCCTGAGCAGCTATGACCGTTCGTCCGGCCGTCTGACGGATGTCACGCGCGCCGCTTTCGCCAACGCCTGGGCGCTGCAATCCAAAACGGGAGCGGATGCCGGTTCCTGGGTATGGCAGAATTTCGGCTTCGCGCCCTGGGAATCCGATGAGTCGCAATATCATTGGGCAGCGCTGATGGCGATGGCCGTTGGCAAGGCGCCCGACGGTTACCACGCCGATCCCAAGATCGCGGGCAATCTGGCGGCGCTGCAATCCTATCTGCGCGGTCACTACGACGCGCAGCCTTTGCTCAACAAGGTCGTGGCGCTGTGGGCGTCGGGTTCATTCCCGGCGCTATTGACGGCGGCACAGCGCACGCGATTGGTGGGGCAATTGAATCGCCTGCAACATGCCGACGGCGGCTGGAGCTTGACCGATCTCGGTCCATGGAAGGGGCGGGTGGACAAGACACCGTTGGAGACGCGTTCGGACGGCTATGCCACCGCGCTGATCGTGCTGGTGCGGGAAGAAACCGGCGCCACGCCAGGCGACCGCAATGTCGCGCGCGGCCTCCAATGGCTCACGCAGAACCAGAACAAGACCACCGGGGCCTGGACAGCCTGGTCGCTCAACAAGGACCGCGATCCGGAATCCATTCCCGGCCATTTCATGAGCGACGCCGCCACCGCCTATGCGGTGTTGGCGCTGGAAGAGGTCAGGCGCTGATCTCCAGCGGCGATGCGGCTCAAGGATGCGCGCCTTTGCTGCCGTCCTTGGCTGCGACCTTTCTTTTGCTGGGCTCGCTATAAGCGATCCGCCAAATTCGCCCCATCTGCGAGTCGGCGATATAGAGCGCCCCGTCAGGCCCGACAGCCACGCTGGATGGGCGGTACTTGGCGCGCCTGCCAGGCGTGGATGCGGTCTGGTCATCATACCCCGCAAATCCTTCCGCGAAGGTTTGTGGCACGCCCGCCTTGCCGCTCCGATTGAACGGCACAAAGATCACGCTGCCGCCTTTCCCACGCGTGCCGTGCAAAACGATAAAGGCGCCATCGTGATAGGCTTTGGGGAAGGCGTCGCCGGTATAGAACGCGATGTCCATGGGCGCCTCGCGGGGCGATTGGAAGGTCAGCACGGGAGTCGAATAAATGCCTGCCGGCGCCACCGTCTTGCCGTTCCCGCCATATTCCGGCGCAACCAGGCGAATGTGCCGGACACCATCATAATAGGTATAGGGCCAGCCGAAATTGGTGCCCTTGGTGATGCGGTGCATTTCATCGGCAACCTGCTCGCCGGTTTCCTCGCTGAAGATCGCCGGCCAGAGTTTTTGCGAATCGTCCCTGCCATGCATGATGCCGTACAGATTTTTGTCGGCGGGCGACCAACCCAGCGTGTCGATATCACGAATGCCCGTGGCCAGTTGGACGCCGTCGGCGGGGAATTTCTGATTCGTCTTGTCCGCTTTGTACTCCCACACCCCGGCGCGCTTGCCCAGATCGGGGCACGGCTTGAGGCCAACCAAATTTGTCCCCACCGGCGGCGAGCCCACCGGATAACTCTGACTGGTGCAAAGATTGCCGGACCCATCCAACGCGACATACAGATCGCCTTTTGCGTCAAAGGCGATGGGGCGATTGACGCGCTGAAAGCCAAGGTGCGCGGCTGGCATGTCATCGACAATAACTTCCGGCTGGGTGGTGGGGATCAGTTCGTCGCCGTTGAAGCGGAAGCGATACACCGAAGTCGGCGAAGAGGCGTACAGTTCGCCGCGATAGAAACGTATCCCGGTCCCGCCATCGACTGTGCTGAAATGCCGGACTTGCCTGGCCTTGTGATTTGCGTCCAGGCGCAGCGCGATGATCCCGGCGCCCTTGTTGACCTTATCGACCGGCGTGGAAACGTAGATGTCGCCATTTCCGCGAACCGCCAGATGCCGTATCGGACCCAAACTGTCGGCTACGACACTGGCGTGAAAGCCGGGGCGCAACGTCAAACCATCAGGTTCAGCCGCCAAGGCCGGGATGGAAGCCATGCCAAAAAGCAAAATGATCACAGACCGTCTCATGGCGTCACCTCGCGTTCTGTCGATGGAACTCTCGATCTGGCAACCCGGCGAGACGCTGGCATAACGGCAGCCGGCAATCGATATGGCAAATCCGACTATACGAAATTGTATGGCATGAGGCCGGGCCGTTCGTTCCGTGGGCGTCAGCTCTGCAACGCCAGCCTGCGGTAAGACAGCGCCTCGGCAATGTGCGGCCGCATCACCGTCGGCGCACCCGCCAGGTCGGCGATGGTGCGGGCGACGCGCAGCACGCGGCTGTAACCCCGCGCCGACAGCCGCATCCGTTCCGCCGCCTCGGTGAGAAGCTTCACCCCGCCCGGCTCCGGCGTGGCAATGCGGTCCAAAAGCTCGCCTTCGGCTTCCGCGTTGGTGCGTGCGGATTCACCTTCGAACCGGGTGCGCTGGATGTCCCGGGCGCGCGCCACGCGCGCGGCGATTTCGGCGGTGCCTTCCCGCGCCGGCGGCAACGCCAGATCACTGGCCGCCACACCTGCCACTTCCACATGCAGGTCGATACGGTCGAACAAGGGCCCGGAGATGCGGGTCTGGTAGTCGGCGGCGCATTTGGGCGCGCGCGAACAGGCTTGCGCCGGATCGGAGAGATAACCGCAGCGGCAGGGATTCATCGCGGCGATCAATTGGAACCGCGCCGGATAGCGCACATGGGCGTTGGCCCGCGCCACCACAGCTTCGCCGGTCTCGATCGGCTGGCGCAAACTGTCCAGCACGCCGCGCTGGAACTCCGCCATTATGGCGCAAACGCACCTTGAGCCCTCTCAAAACTTCTAGCGTTTGCAACTACTTGTCGGCGCATGAGCAAGCCGATCAATCCGAACCCCGACAAAGCCCTCCCCCACGTCGTCACGGCCCTGATCCAGAAACGCGGCGAACTCGCCGGGCGCATTGATCATCTCCAATCCGAACTCCGGCAGGCAGTCGTCGATATGGACAATGTCGAAGCTACCCTCCGAATATTCGCGCCCGACGCCGAACTTCCAGGGCTCGCGCCCCGCACGGTCCCGCCGAGCGAACCTGCCGAACGCGGCACCACGCTCCGAGTGATCCTGGTCGCGCTCCACGAAGCCGCCCGACCTCTCACGACCAATGAACTGACGGAGGCGGTGATGAAGGCCCGAGGTCTGGAGATCGACAATGCACGCCTGTTCCGAACGATGTCCAAGCGGGTCGGGGCCTGTCTCCGAAACGCCCGGAGCGAGCGCGGCGTGATCCGCTCGCTCCCCGGTCCCGCGCAGCAACATCTCTGGCAGATCAATCCGGCAAACGTGGCGTGATCCCGACACCCGAGGATATGGTCGCGGGCTTGATCCAGAAGCGGTCCGAGATCGCGGCGGAGATCGAAGCACTCCAGCGACAGGTGAAAGCCGCAACTGCTCAATTCGACCGGGTCGAGGCGACGATCCGGATTTTCCAACCCGATATCGATTTCGGCGGCCTCATGTTTTCCCCCGTCCCACCCCGTCATGCTGCCTTCAAGGGAGAGGTCACCCGGATACTGATTGAGACGCTTCGAGATTCGAAAGAACCCATAAGCACTGCCGAACTCACGGAAACGCTCATGCGGGCGAGAGGATTGCCCGTTGGAGACAAGCGGCTCCGTCGAACAATGCTCGGGCGGGTGGGATCGACGCTCAGTGGCCTGCGCCGGAAAAAGGGAATTGTGAATTCGATGCCTGGAGAGGGTCAGACACTCCTTTGGCGTCTGGAGCGAAGTGGTGGAGCACTCGCGCGCAAGTAGGGGCTCGTTCTCGTTCTGGATTCGACTCTTCGACCCCTCGGAGTCACGCTTTCGCCCGTGACATTGATTCGGGAGGGGTCTGATCCACCCCTCCCGCTTCAATCGCGCCGACTTAGGTCGTCGGCGTGACCGGGTCTTTCGACAGGCGGAATCATTCGCCGACCACTCCTTCCGGGTCAAGCAGACCTTTTGGCTGAGCACCCAGAGGCGGGATGAACCCGCCCTGACGGTTCGGTAATGGAAGAAGGTTGGGTCGTGAAACTCGTTTCTCTGTTTGATGATTTTCTCAAGGATACGGTCAATCTCAATCAAAGCCGTATTGATCTGCTCGATGACAGCGTCAGCGCGATCAAAGACTTCATTCGCCAGAGCGAATGGAAGCCGAAGATAAGGGGCTTTGAGGAACAGGGTTCGTGGGCGCACAAGACGATCATCAAGCCCGTGGACGGCGGCGAGTTCGATGCCGATCTCCTCGTGATGGTCGATCCGGTCGAGGGCTGGACTGCCGCCGACTATGTCACGTCGCTCGGCAAAATCTTCGCGGACAGCGCGACCTACAGCGATAAGGCGAAGACCTGGGACTATTGCGCCACCGTCAACTACGCATCGGAGCGCAAGATCGACATCGCGCCGTGCGTGAAGGATCGCTCGTGGACGGGCAATCTCGAAGTCTGCAACCGCGCGAAAAATCAGTTCGAGCGCAGCGAGCCCGTTCAATACACGGATTGGCTCAAGGAGCGGAACACATATTCGGGCTCCAACTCATTTCGGAAAGTCACGCGCCTTCTGAAATATCTCCGTGACATCAAGCTCACGTTCACCTGCTCGTCGGTGCTGTTGACCACGCTGCTCGGGTATCGCGTCGAGTGGTTCGACAAAGACACCGATGGCTTCGTCGATACCCCGACCACGCTCCGCACGGTCATGGGGAGGCTCGATGATTGGCTCCAAGCGCGTCCGACAAAGCCTAGCGTTCTGAATCCGAAGCTCACGACTGAGGATTTCGCGACGGCGTGGACCGACACGCAATACACAAACTTCCGGAACTTCATCAACAAGTATCGGGGCTGGATCGACGAAGCGTATCTCGCGGAAGGCAGGGCCGAGAGCATCCGGCTCTGGAAGAAGGTTTTCGGCGACGAATTCGCAAAGGGCGAAGTCCTAGCCAAGGCCGCGCAGGACAGCGCGCTCGTGACGATGCGCTCTGGATTCCTCTCATCAACGGCTGCGCATCTCAACAGCATCGTCGATGCCGTAAAGAGCTTCGGTCTCTCGGTGTTGCCGTCGAACTTTTATCGCCCGCCCCATCTCCAGCAGCCGCCCTGGCGGATCGAGGGCACGCCGACTAATCAGGTGCATGTCTCGGCATCGTGGCACGCAGGAAAAGAAAGCAACCGTCGCGCGATTAGCTCGGGCGAACCGTTGCCGCGCAACGGAGGTCTCTGGTTCGACGTGACCGTGAACAAGTTCGAGCCGGTGCCCACGGGCTACCGCGTGCAATGGCGCGTGACCAACACGGGGGAAGTCGCGCTCGGACGGAATGCAGGGCGGGGCGACTTCTACACGCCCATGCGGGGCAATCGACGGTGGGAAGAACTCCAGTATCGTGGTGTCCATTTTGTCGAAGCATTTATAATCCGCATGCGGGACGAGGTGGTCGTCGGAATCAGTCCGCCATTTAGCGTCGTGATCGAGTGATGGGACTTACGATGAATGAGATCGCCAACCGGGAAAACAGCGACGACTTCTTGCGCCTCATGCGTGCGCGATCTCAGGTGTATCGAGAGGCAGGCTGGTTCCAGAAAGCTCAACTTTTTCTGACCGTGCTGATGCCACTTGTTGCAGGATTGGTTGGCGTGTTCGTGCCAGGCTTTAGGCCCTACGCTGGCGCTCTGGCGGTCGTCATCACGCTCGTGGATGTATCGTTACTGGACCGGCAGCAGCGGAAGCGGCTGAAACTGGCTGCGAAAATCTCGGAAAAATTCGATACGGGCGTGTTGGAGCTCCCGTGGAACACCTTCATCGGGGCGCCAGTTGAACCGGAACTGATCGAGCGCGCTTCACGGGCATGGCCGAAAGGTGTCGAGAAGCTCAGAGATTGGTATGCGCCGCAGGTGAGCAGGGCGCCGATAGTGCTCGGGAGAATTTTGTGCCAGCGCTCAAATCTCCGTTATGACTGCGAACTGCGCAGGCGATACGGCAACATTCTGCTCGGGTTGGCGATTGCAACCGCCGTGGTGCTGATCGGGATCGGTGTCTTGAACAATCTCGCGCCGATAGCGCTGGTGGTCACGACGCTTGCGCCATCGTCTCCGATCCTCGTCTGGGCTATTCGCGAGCGCTTCCGTCAGATCGACACCGGACTCGCGGACGATGCAATGCGTGGAGGCGTTGAGAAGCTTTGGGAGCAGACCTCGAAGAGTCAAATTGACGAAGCGGAATCGACAGCGCGGTCACGAACGCTCCAGGATGCTATCTTCGCCCATCGCTCGTCGAGCCCGTTGATCTTCCCCTTCATCTATGACCGCATGCGTCCGAGGCTTGAAGTAGAGATGCACGCAGGCGTCGATCAGTTGTTGCGAGAGGCCGGATATCCCTAGTCGGGCTAAGAGCTATGGCAAAGACGCCAGAGGAAGGCTTTGAGACGCTATTGGGAAGGCTCACGCCTTCGACAACGGAGTCGAACGCTGCCGCATCCCATAGGGCGAGCATCGACGCGAGCCTTCGGGCCAACCATGGAATGACCGGGTTCTTTCGTTCCGGCTCTTATGGGTTCGGCACCAGCGTCTCCGGCTACAGCGATGTTGATTACTTTGCAGTGTTCCCCGCCAGTCGGTTACACACTTCCTCCACTGACAGCCTCAGCGCAATCGCGAGCACGCTCCGGACGCGCTTTCCCTTGAGCGGCGTCCATGTCGATGCTCCAGCGGTGGTCATACCATTCGGAACGGCACGTTCAGAGCGCCACGAGATCATTCCGGTTTACGAGATCGGCGCAACGACCACAGGGCGCAAGATTTATGGAATGCCGAATAGAATTGGCGGCTGGATGCGGTCGAGCCCAGATGCTTCCGGCGCTTGGATCAATGCCGCCGATGCGAAGCTTAACAGCAAGGTGAAGCCGCTGATCAGGTTTGCGAAGGCGTGGAAATATTACAATAAAGTTCCGATACGCTCGTTCTATCTCGAACTCCGGACGGTGCAGTTCGCGCTCACGCAGCAGACGATTCTCTATCGCTATGACATGCGTGGGCTATTGGATTCGATGAACTCAAGCCTGCCCGCGATAGCTGAACCGGAAACGGGTGATACCGTTTATGTCTGTTACGATCACGAGCTAGCTGCGGCACAGACGGCCATTCGAATGGCGCTTGGCTGGGCCAACAATGCGAGATCGGAAGAAGATGCGCATCGGACTGCGCAGGCTTTCAGCAGTTGGGACCGCGTGTTCGCGGGCCAGTTTCCAGGATATTACTGATTCACATTCAACCTGCGACCCAACCCATATGAGCGGCGTTACTATATCTGAAAGCCGCGCAAAGCTGAGCTGGGAGATTGATTTCGAGCAATCAAGAATCAAGGACTCAGCTTGGGTTGCGTGCCGCAAGCCTTCTTGCGAAATTCCTGTGCGGTTCGTTCGATGTTGGCCGCATGGGTCATAGCGTAGTATGCCTCGCCACGATCCCAAGCTCGCTCGGCACGTTCGCGAATTCTGTTCGCCCTATTTAGCAGGTTCTCTGCCATAGAGTTGAGAATTACCGCGAGTTGTGGGTGCTCCGCCGGGGTCACGCTGTCTTCCATACGCGGAGTATCGCGCAGGACACTTCATTGAGCCACGGACTATAACCGGAATCAGCGTGTTGTTCGGAACCAACACTATTCAGTGTCCACAAAAGGATCGTTCGCTAAACTTCCGCATATCGAGCGCGAACCATCGATCCGCTTTGCCACAAACCAGCGAAAGCAGTTCATTCGGTCCCACGGCATTCCAGATCGAGGCAGGAGTCTCTACATTCAATTCAGTCCCGTCTTTCAGGACGACAGTTGTAATTGGATACACCTGACCGTCCGACATGACGGTAAGCCGTTCTCGCCAGTTCACCGCTTCAAGACAATAGACCAATGCCTCGTTCATGTTACTTCGGCTGCGTTGCGAGAGTGAGGTTGGTTGCGACCGAGAGAAGCCGTCTTACACGTTCCGTCGGCGTGGCGCCTTTCGCGGCCCATGCTAGTGCTCTCTCGATATCGAACCTGACCCGATCAGGATTGCCGTCAGAGAGACGCGGATTGTAAACGCCGATCTTTTCGATGAAGCGTCCATCACGAGGCGCTCGCGAGTCAGCAACAACGATGCTGTAGTGGGCATGGTTCTTTGCACCACGACGGGCGAGCCTAATTCTAATCATGCCGTCACCCGCCCACCCAATACTGCACGGTCCTATCGCGGATTTCTTGGTCCATCACGTCGTCCACTTCTTGGCTATAAGAGAACTCGGCGCGCACAGAGCAGTGGGTTGTTCGTCCATGCGCGTAGGATCGCGAAAGACGCTCCTTTGAACCACGGACTATAACCGGCATCAGCAGTTGATTATCGAGGAAGCGCTGATCCGGCTAGCCACAGCCCAGAGCGAGACAGAATGTCAATTTGGAATTGGGCCACCTCATCGTGAGGCTTGACAGAGTCGAGTGTGTGCTCTCAAGAAAGGCGATCCCGAAGTCCCATCGGATTTCGGCGGCGTCGTCTACACCGCGTTGGAAGCTGCGGGTGCTTGGTGAATGTCGCTGGCAAGGAAATTAGAGGCAGCAGGGCATGCGCTTGAGGGAATACGGTGATGAAGAGTGTAGTGGCTGATCATAGGCTTCATCACGGACGCGCGCGCGCTCCAACCCTTCCTACGGAGCCCCTAATTCGATCTCAAGAGACTTGCCCATCGCATCTTGGCAGGCACCCGCATGAACGAACTCAAGGTTGCCTTTTATCGTCCAGACGAAGACCTGATCCTCAGGATGCAGAGCAGATTTGCATGAAGGACAGATTTCGGGGTGGCAAATATCCATTTCATCATCCATGCGCGGAACATAGCGCAAAGGACCTTGTTGAGCCACGGACTATAACCGGAATCAGCAGTTGATTATCGAGGAAGCGTTGAAGCGGCTAACTCGGGGGCGTGTCGTTTGCGTGCCGCGCCTTGGAGGAGCCTGTAAAGCGCCAATAGGTGTTTTCGAGCGCATCCGTAGCTTGCGATATTTCTCGTCGAGCGCAAGCAGTGCTTCTGAGCGCGGAGGCCGATCAAGCCCCTCTCGTTCGAAGTCACCCATAGTAAGCGTCGGGCCTCGTTGTCGGGCGCCTCTTGGCATCACGCTTCCGGGCCTTCCCGCCAAAGCTGCTCCTCTGTGATCTGGCTGTCCGCGACCTCATCAGAGGTCAGGGATCGGAGTGCCAACACCTTCTCGTAGAAGGACGAAAGGTCGATCTCGCGACGTTCCAACCAATCCCAGACATGTGCCTTCCTGTCGCCAGCCCAAGCGTCGAGGAAGAACTGACCGACCAGTGAGATCGAGTCGCTCGACATTTGGGAATTTAGCCCGGCCACATACGCCTCCTCCGAGTATTCCCGGCTTAAGAGCCATTTGAGGTCGCCATAGAAGCCCTTAGCGTCCCATTCGGATGACTGGTGGCTGAACCAAAACGAAACAACGGCTTGATCGCTGTCAAAAGCATCGATGAAAAATTCGACGAGGGTCAGGATCGTGAAATTCTTCTCCATGTCAGCGGTCAGATCGCTCATGCCGCCACCGCCACCGCCTCCACCGCAAACCGCTTCCCGGTCGGCCTGAACTTCTGACACCCGCAGCTCGTCGCCGGAAACCGACCCGCATAGGGCGCGCCGATGTTATCCCGATCCGCGTTGAAGCAGTCGAACCCGCCCTCGCCGTGGATGCCGAGTTCGTGCCCACAGCGGCAGATGCGGTCCCAATCGCCGACGAAGGCGTATTGACCGGTTTGGGAGTCACGGGTGGTGTTCTTGTTCACGCCAGCGCTGCCTTGAGATTTGCGCGGATACGTTCATCCTGCCGCGACCGGAACCCCTGCCGCCATGCCTTGGAGAGTTTGATGCTGATGTAGGGGCAGTCATTTAACTGCGCGCCCTCATCGCAATCAGCCCGTCCGCGATTGAATGCTTCGTCTGTCGTTGCCATGGCGCGGAGTTTCTCACTACAGCGCCGATTGAGCCACGGACTATAACCGGAATCAGCACGTGATTATCGAGGAAGCGGTGATGCGGCTAGCTCGGGGTGCGGACAGTTTGCGCGTAGACCCAATTCATGGGCGCTTGATGCTCTGGGAGAGCCCATCGCAGTCCGTCCAACCCCGGCCATTATGGAAAACTACCCAGAGCACCCGACCACGTTAGTCCGACAATGCCCACCATGGTGGCGATGAGGTGATCTGACTGTCCGCCTTAAGACCCATTGAGATGCTTTGAATCACGTCCACGTATTCCTGATGGATGCCAAGCCGCCACAACTCGTCTTCCAGCTCGTATCTCACAGCTTCCAAAAATTGAGCCGCATTGCGCTCAGAGGGCGCGGCCTTGAAAGCAGCATAGGCTTCGGCGGGAAGCGGCGGTTGCGGGATTGCGACGAAGAGCTTCATGCGCAGAGTATCACGCAGGGTGCCTTTGTTGAGCCACGGGCTATAGTCGGAATCAGGTGACTACTACCCGGAGCTTGCTGCTGGCGGCTCCCGTGCCGCGATCTGGAGTCTCATCACAGGGGTCGGGCGGTTCTCATAAATCCGCATATAGGGCAAGTAACCATGACCGACCGGGCACAAGAGCGCCTCAATGGCTATCTCGGAGCCATCCGTGAAGAGGAAGCGCCATATATTGCACGCGCTCAAATCCACGCGCTCGACAATTTTGCCAACGAAGTCGGCAGCTAATGGTTCGCGGAAGTCCAACCAACCCTCCTACCGTGCTTCATGTTGGCTAGTATCGCGCAGCATCGGCTCGCTGAACCACGGGCTATAAGCGGCATCAGGTTCTGGTCGTCTGTGTCGCTTTGCAGAACTTCTCGGGGCTGATCGAGTCACACCGAGTGATGGAGAATGGGCGTATCGTCCGATTCGCTATCAGTCTCGTGTTCTAGCGCGAGAGAGAGGTGTCTCTTCACCGTCAGGACCTGAGTGATGCTCAGCCCGGCAGGTCCAGAAAGCTCCAGAAATCCCTGAAGCCAGAATATGAAATCCCGTGATCTCATCGATGTCCGTTTGGGGTTACGTGTTGCAACGGCGCCCCGACAAGGCTCGTTGATCTTGTCTGACGTGTTGGGTCCGACGCCGTCGCTCGCGTGTGATGCCATCGATCATGGCGTAAGGCGACGGGGTATAAGCGGAATCAGGCATGCAATACGTGCCACGTGATGTTCGGCATCATCGACGCCATTCTCTCGAAGACGCTTCTTCTTGGTCTACCCGCTCATTCCGTCTTGAGTTTGGAGATTCGCCCCTCTGAGGCGACGAGAGCCCGATCTCGCGCGAGCGTCCTCGCATTGATATAGCGCCTCCTGGGGTGATTCACGCGCATGCGGGGAGCCGCGCACACGAGACCGGCGCGAAAGAGAAATCCTCTCACTGCGGTCGAGGGTTCGACACCCTTGGCGAGCCACTCTGATGTCTTCGTGCAATCGATCTTGAGTGCATCAGGATCAGTGGCGGGCAAGCGAGGATTGTAGAAGCCGAGCTTGTCGCGATAGTGACTCCTCCAACGTCCGTCCCACACGACAATGATATAGAGCGGACATCGGTTCGTTCCGACGCGAACGAGTCTGATCTTGAGTGGCCTATTGGTGGAGACACTCTTCACGCGACGATCTCTGCGACTTCGCTACGATGCATGGTCCATGCGCGATAAAAGGCAGACGCGCAGGCGCGCTTGTATTGCGCCCAGGCAGGTTTCTGAACGCGCCGGTATTCCACCAACGCGTCTACCTCGCCCCACGCCTCTACCTCGACAGTGGGCACGTCTTTCGCCAGTGCTTTCTGCAAAGTGTTTTCGTATTCCGCCGCAGCCGCTTGCACCGCGTGTTCATATTTCGCCAAGGCAGGCTCGATGATGCGTTTGTAATAGGTTCGAGCTTTTCGGGTAAGGAGGTTGTCTGCTGCCCAGTCCCAAGCGAATTGATTCGCATGCTTGATGCATAATTCTTCGGTCAGTGCGAGACGGTCGCCTCCCAGTTCGATGAAGAGATAAATCTGCTGCATACAAGCACCTCTCCGGCGCAGCAGATCGGATGTGATCTTCTTCACGCCGCGACCTCCTTGGTCTGGTTCTCCTCCGAGACCCAAGCGCGAAAGAATGCAGACGCACGAGCGCGAGCGAGATGGCGCTCGGTGACGATCCCGTAGGGGTCCCAGAACGCCAAGCACCACCGCCATCCCCGACGTAAGTAGGAGGATTTGGCCTGTCTCAGGCCTGCGACGTAGGTTTCCCGGGCTTCTTCCCTCAGAAGACGGTAAGCGGCCCACGTCCAATTGAACCTCCTCGCGTGCGCCAGACATAGAGCTTCTGTGATCTCTAGATCGTCGCCGCCAAGGTCGATGAAGAGTCTGATCTGCGCGGGGCATGCGCCCTTGCGACGGAGAAGACTGGACGTGATCCGCGCTGTGGATTGCTCGACTGCCGTTCCCATTGGTGCCCCGTCCAGACCAAGTCAGGGTGCATCGACGGCTCGGTTGCCGGGGTCTGAGGATGCGGTTACCGAGGATTCCCCCGCCGATGCCCACGAGTTTTCAGGGGAAAAGGCCGATCCGAGCCACGGACTAAAACCGGAATCAAAGTCAGCGGAGGGGCCAATTTCGGGGCAGGTTTACGAATTTTGCTGTAGGACAGCCTACTGCAAAAATTTCTATTGGCGCCTTCCGGTTGACAATGCTATGTCTGTAGCATGGCCTACAGCACAAAAACCAAGCTATCTGAGATTTGCGATGTCCAGAGTGGCTTTACCGCCCGGACAGGCCTGAATCAGGCGATCCAAGGTGGCGTGCCGACGGTTCAGCTCCGCGATCTGCGCGGGGACGCTGACTTCGATCCTGCGAGCGCTCCTACCTACGCACTCGGCCTTTCTGTCGAACGTTACGCTGCCCGAGCTGGCGATCTCTTGTTTCGCTCGCGGGGTGACCGGAATACTGCCGTGGTGGTCGCCTCGGAGTCGAAGGCGTCTGCGGTCGCGGTCCTTCCCCTTATGGTTTTGCGCCCCCACCAGAATGCGGTCGATCCCCGCTATCTCGCGTGGTTCATCAATCAGCCCGCCACGCAGCGCTATTTCGACAAGCAGGCGCTTGGAACGTCGATCCAGATGATCCGGAAGACGGACTTGGACGAGCTTGAAGTCGAGCTGCCGGACCTCCCAACGCAAAAGCTGATTGTCGAAATCGATGCGCTCGCACGCCGCGAGCAGGTGCTTCTGCGTCAACTCGCAGACAAAAAACTCCAACTCACTAGCTCCGCGCTGTTGGCGCAGGTGCGAGCAGAAAATCAATCGGGGCACGCCGCGCGCCCGCCCCATCCAATCGCGCGAAGGAAATAGCGATGAACGACAAGGTCACGCAGCAAGAGATCAACCAAGCGGCCTGGGCCGCCTGCGACACGTTTCGTGGCGCCGTCGATCCCGCGCAGTATAAGGACTACATCCTCGTGATGTTGTTCCTCAAATACATCTCCGATCTCTGGAACGACCATTTCGCATCATACAAGAAGCAGTTTGGCGGAGACGACGCACGCATCCGGCGCCGTATGGAACGTGAGCGTTTCATTCTGCCGGAGGGCGCGAGCTACTACGACCTCCACGAAAAGCGTAACGAGCCGAACATCGGCGAACTCATCAACATCGCGCTAGAAAAGATCGAAGATGCGAACCGCGCGAAGCTCGAAGGGGTCTTCCGGAACATCGACTTCAATTCAGAAGCAAATCTCGGCCGGACTAAGGACCGCAACCGCCGCCTCAAACACCTATTGGAAGACTTCAACAAACCAGCGCTCGATCTCCGTCCCACGCGCGTGACTGAGGACATCATCGGGGAATGTTACATCTACCTGATCTCGCGCTTTGCGTCCGATGCGGGAAAGAAAGCTGGCGAGTTCTACACTCCTGCCGCCGTGTCCAGGTTGCTCGCCAAGCTCGCGGCACCGAAGGCCGGTAACACGATTTGCGATCCCGCATGCGGTTCAGGCTCTCTCCTGATCCGCGCCGCAGAAGAGGTCGGATCGGACAACTTCGCTCTCTATGGGCAAGAGGTGAACGGCGCGACCTGGGCGCTCGCCCGGATGAACATGTTTCTCCACTCCAAGGATGCCGCCCGCATCGAATGGTGCGACACCCTGAATAGCCCCGCGTTGATTGAAGGCGATCAACTCATAAAGTTCGACACAGTTGTGGCGAACCCTCCCTTCTCACTGGACAAATGGGGCGCGGACAACGCCGAGCACGATCAATACAAGCGTTTCTGGCGCGGCATCCCGCCCAAGTCCAAGGGCGACTACGGCTTCATTACTCACATGATAGAGATCGCGAAGCACGAAAGCGGTCGTGTCGCAGTGATCGTCCCGCACGGCGTGCTCTTTCGCGGCGGGTCTGAAGGAGACATCAGGCAGGCCTTGATCGAGGAAAATCTGCTCGATGCGGTAGTGGGTCTACCGGCAAATCTCTTCACCACCACAGGCATTCCGGTCGCGATCTTGATCTTTGACCGGTCCCGCGAACAGGGCGGCACGAACGAGAAGCGCAAGGATGTGCTCTTCATCGATGCGAGTCAGGAGTTCACGTCGGGCAAGACACAGAATCTGCTCGAAGAGGGCCACATAGCGAAGATCGTTGACACCTATCGCGGGCGCAAGGTCATCGACAAGTTCTCCCACAGGGCTTCTGTGAAAGAAATCAAGGACAACGAATTCAACCTCAACATTCCTCGTTATGTCGATACGTTCGAACCGGAAGCGGAAATAGACATCGCGGCTCTTCAGAAAGAAATCGACACTCTCGAAGCCGAACTAACGGATGTGCGCAAGCGCATGGGCGGCTATTTGAAGGAACTTGGTATCAATGGCTGAAGCGCGTTCTGCATTTACGGCTTCCCTGTTTGAACGCGACTTGCCCCCAACGTGGCAGCTCGTGTCCGCTGGCTACGTCCTCAATGGCACTCAGTATGGTCTAAGCGAGCCTGGGGCGAGCGACGGCAATACACCTATCGTGGGGATGAAAGATATCGTCAACGGCGCTGTCAACCTCGACGACCTCGCGGCGATTGACGGCGATTTGGATACTACCAAAAAATTTCAACTCCATCGTGGTGACATCCTCTTAAATCGCACCAACAGTCCTGATCTTGTCGGCAAAGTGGGCATCGTTCGCGCCGATTCAAAAGCTGTCTTTGCGTCGTATCTGGTGCGCCTCAACGTGAACTTGGATCGTGTCGATCCGGAGTTTCTCAATTTTTGGCTCAATAGCCCGATTGCACAGCAAGCGCTTAAGCGCCTGAGCACCCGTGGCGTGAGTCAAGCAAATATCAATCCCACTGAGTTTCAGAAGCATTGTCCCGTTCCTCTGCCGCCACTTCCTGAGCAACGTCGGATCGCGGAGATACTACGTGGGTGGGACGACGCAGTTGTGAAATCGAACCGCCTCACCCAGCTTCGAGAGGCTCAGTATCTCGGCCTTAGAAACAAACTGATCGACTGGTCCTCTCATAGTAAGACAGCGCTTACTTCTTTCCTCGAACCGGTCTCTCGGCCCACTCCAAAGCCGGAAGCTCAATATCGCGCTTTGAGTATTCGGAGTCACGGGAAGGGCACTTTTGATCGCATCGTCGAAAAGCCTGACGACGTTGACATGGACACTCTCTTTGTCGCTAGGGCCGGCGATATCATCGTGAACATTACCTTCGCTTGGGAAGGTGCAATTGCTCTCGTCCCGCCCGAGCACGATGGCGGCTTGGTATCACACCGCTTCCCGATGTTCCTTCCTGTCGTAGATCGTGCAAATCCGCGATACCTACGGCACGTGTTGCGGATGCCGCGCTTCACCTATCTCTTGGGTATCGTTTCCCCAGGCGGCGCAGGTCGAAACCGCGTTCTCAGCAAAGGCGACTTCCTCGATCTTGAGATTCCGCTTCCAGGTCTATCTGAGCAGAAACGCATTGCTACGATTCTGGATGATGCCGAGAGTGCGATCTCCGCAGGTGTCCAGTTGAGAGACTCCCTCTCGCGCCAGAAGCGCGGGTTGATGCAGAAGCTCCTCACAGGAGAATGGCGCCTCAGCCTCCAGAAAAAGAAGGCCCGCGCATCATGAGAGTGCTCGGCTTCCGCGCGGACCCGTCCGCTCCCCGATACGCCGTCGTTGATCGGACCGACGATACCTACACGCTTCTCAATCTCGATGGCGAGACCAAGTTGGCCTATCCCGCAACGATCATAGCTTCGTGCGACAAGACTGCTTGGCTCTATCGCGAGATTGAGCGCGTCTTCAGGGATCATCCCGGCATCGACCGCGTGGTGGTCAAGACCAACGAATACACGCAGTCGGACTCGAAGGCGAAGCGAGAGAGCGCATACGCGGAAGCAATGGTCCTCTACTACTGCGCACAGCACCAGATTCCGGTTGAGGTAAAAATCTACGCATCGCTCGGCACCCGGAGTGCTGATGTTAAAGCGCATGCGGAACAGCGCGTTGGAAGGACCTCGAAATACTGGGATCCGAAAATGGCAGATGCTGTTGTCGCCGCATGGAGCGGAGCGCGAAGCCCATGAGCGGAGCGCTCCCTCTGGCAACCCTCCTCCCCGGGATGCAGGTCTACAAATATCAGCTCAAGCAACGAATCGGCTTTGGGAGCTTCGGTGAAGTATGGCTCGCCATGGATGGCGCGGTCGCTCATGACTACGCGATCAAGATTCTCAAACCCGGCATGCCGGTGCCCGCGCGTTTGCGAGAAGCTCAGATCGGGCACAGCCTAGATCACAACAATCTCGTTCGAGTGCATCAGGCCGATGTCGTGAACGTGAGCGGACAGGAACTAGTCATCATCGCGATGGACTACCTTCTGGCAGGCGCGATCACAAAACTCGCGAACCCGTCCGGGTATCTCCCGCTTCCGGAAGTGATCCGCATCGGCACCGACATACTCCGTGGGCTCGAATATCTCCACGGGCAGAACTTCTTTCACAACGACGTAAAGCCGGAGAACGTTCTGATCGGTCCACATAACCAGGGCATGCTCACTGACTACGGGATCGTCGGGGTCTCGGCGGACGGATCGCCGGTTCCGCCTCCGAACATCTATAAAATCCACACTGCGCCCGAGGTGGTGAACAACAAAGGGATCAATGCCCAGACGGATGTGTTCCAGGCTGGGATGACGCTCTTCCGTATGCTTGCGGGCCTCGCCTCTCTCAGGGATAAGTTCAACAAACTTGGCGAGCAAAAGTATTATCAAGCGATCTGCGCCGCGAGCCTCATCACGGCAGCGGATTTCCCTCCGTATGTGCCAGGCCGTCTTCGTCGGATCATTCTGAAAGCCATCTCACCGGATGTGGGCGACAGGTATGGGTCGGCCCTGGAGATGAGGCGCGACCTCGAAAAGCTCAATTACCCCGGCTATTGGACGGTAGAGCCGTCAGGAGCGTTCGTTGGTCATAACGATAGCAACGCTTTCCGATTCGAGCACCACAAGCGGCTCGGCAATCGATACGACGTTGTCGCGTTCAAGAAGAACAAGACAACGCAGCGAGAGACACGCATCGGCAAATTCTGCATGAGTGGTCTCACGAGCGCACAGTCGAGCAAACAGATCGAACGGTTCGTGAAGGCCGTGGTGGAGGGGATATGACCTTCAACGCCGCCGAGAAGTATCAATCTCAGATTCCCGCGATTCAAACCCTGATCGCACTTGGGTTTAGGCCGTTTTCACAGCAACAGGCCGACAAGCTGCGGGGCAAAGCTCGAAATGTCATTCTAGATGATGTGCTTATCGAACAACTCCTTCGGGTCAACAGCTTTAGCTATCGTGGGAAATCTTATGCCTTCGATCTAGAAGACGCCCATGAGGCATTGCGCCGATTGAAGCCGACGCCCGACAAGCTCAAGGGGCTTCGTGGGACAAACCAAGACATCTATGACCAGCTCGTCCTCGGAACCACAATAACGAAGGCGATTGAGGGCGACAGTAAGAGTTATTCCTTCCGCTATATCGATTGGGACAACCCAGCGAACAACGTCTTCCACGTCACTGCTGAGATGGAGATCGAGCGGACGGGAAGTCCTCAGACGCGACGCTGCGACATCGTCTGTTTCGTCAACGGTATCCCGTTCCTGGTGATTGAGAATAAGCGGCCCACGGAGTCACTAAAGAAGGCCGACAGTCAGCTCATCGGGTATCAGAACGAAGACAGCATTCCCCAGCTCTTCCACTACGCCCAACTGCTCATAAGCATGAAGCGCCAGGAGGCTCGATACGCAACTGTCGGGACACCGCGAAAGTTCTGGCAAATCTGGCGCGACGAAGAGGACAAAGACGCTGACATCCTTGCCGCGGTCAATCGCCAGCTTACGTCTGATGAAAAGCGTGCGGTGTTCTCGGGAGACTTCGCCGACGCGCGTCCATTTTTTGACGAAATGGAGGAAGCGGGCGAACGAGCGATTTCGGCCCAAGACCGCCTGATCTATGCGCTCTGTCGCCCGGAGCGCCTCTTGGATGTCGTGCGGCGCTTCACCGTTTTCGACGGTGGCATTCGAAAGGTTGCCCGGCATCAGCAATTCTTCGGCATCCGAAGGGCCATCGCTCGGGTGAAGCAATTCGACCTCAATGGAACGCGCAAGAGCGGTGTGATTTGGCATACGCAAGGGTCGGGAAAGTCTCTGACCATGGTGATGCTCGCACGGGCACTTGCGCTCGATCCGGAGATAAAGAACCCGCGCATAACCATAGTCACG
>Ga0134128_10001943_pt1 | contig 25996 bp, 22 predicted proteins | sample KB31754_FD_96462 | JGI IMG/M metagenome (GOLD analysis project Ga0134128, IMG submission 96462) | Terrestrial soil microbial communities with excess Nitrogen fertilizer from Kellogg Biological Station, Michigan, USA - KB3-175-4 | ecosystem: Environmental > Terrestrial > Soil > Unclassified ...
CTCGGGACGTCGACCGGCGACCCGCGCGGCAGCGCATCGCGCGCCGCGGCAGGCGCGCTGCGCATCGGCCGAACGGTCGGCGCCGCATTGAGCGAGCAGCGCATTCTCGCGCCGACGGAGGCGCGAGCGGTCGCCGCGGTCGCGGTCGCGCTCGCCGCAATCGTGGTGATCACTGCGTTCTGGCCGCTCGTCGCTGCGATTCCCGTCATGATCTTGCTCGCCTGGGCGGCGCTTGCGCTCTTCGCGAAGGCGCTCGCGCTCCGCCGCGAGCGCCGCCGTCTCGGACAGCCGCGCTTGCGCATCGCGCACACGCATCGCCCGCGGCAGCCGGAGCAGGCCGCAGCTGTGGAAGCGCGCGGGCGGGGCAGCAGCGCCGAGCCCGTGGAACCGCCGGAGCACGGCTGACTTCACTGTCGAACGTTGGCCGAATCCGGGCATCTTCGATGTGGGCTTCCGACACGCTGCGCGACATCGTCTCCGTGTACGGCTACGGCGCCGTCGCCCTCGCGGCGGCCCTCGAGGGCATCGGTATTCCCGTTCCGGGGGAAACGATGCTCGTGCTCGCCTCGGTCTATGCCGGACTCACCGGGCATTTGAGCATCGTGCTGGTGGTCGTGGCCGCCGCCGGAGGTGCGATTGCCGGCGACAACGCCGGCTACTGGATCGGGCGAGAGCTCGGCGGCCGGCTGCTGCGTCACAGGACTCGTCGCGGCGTGCTCAACGAGCGGCGCCTGCGCATCGGGCAGTATCTGTTTGCGCGCCACGGCGGCAAAGTCGTGTACTTCGCGAGGTTCTTAGCGGTGCTGCGTACGCTCGGCGCCTTCCTCGCCGGGTACAACCGGATGAGCTGGCGCCGATTCGTGCTCTTCAACGGAGCCGGAGGCACCTCCTGGGCACTCGCATTCGGCGCGGCCGCGTATCTGCTCGGCAACGGAATCCATCGCGTGCTCGGCCCCGCAAGTATCGCGGGTCTAATCGTCGCGGCCGCGGTCGTGGCGGCCCTCGCGGTGTTGCTCCATCGGCGCGGACATGTTTGGGCCGATGAGGTCCTGCGCGCCGAGCGCGAGCGAGAGCAGCGTCAGCGCACGCTTGCCGATTCCGCGAGCGATCGCGGCAGCGACCCACCCCCGAGTGCCAGGAACAACTGAGCGGTATCGAGGCGCTGCTTCCCTTCGGCCCTCAAGAGCCCGAGTCGCGCGGTCAGCCTCTCCCGCTCGGAATCGAGCACTTGAAGCACACCGGTGTTGCCGGCGGCGTAGCTCTCGCGCGCAAGGTCGACGCTGCTCTGGGCGGCCGCGAGCGCATTCGACTGCGCGGCAAGCAACTCTGCATCGTGGCTCAACCCATCGAGCGAATCGGCGACCTGCCCGAAGGACTCGAGCACGACCTCCCGGTAGCGCGAGGCGCTCGCCGCGAGCTCATCGAGCGCCGCGCGGCGGCGGGCGCGGAGGCGGCCTCCATTGAAGACAGGCGCAGTGATGCCCGAGATGAGCGTCCAAGCCGTATTCGAGCGGTCGAACAGCTGCTCGAAGGGCAGTGACTGCAGCCCTCCCGTCGCGGTAAGCGTGATGCGCGGATAGAGATTCGCCGTCGCAATGCCGACCGCGGCGGTCGCCGCGTGCAGCCGGGCCTCGGCCGCCAAAATATCCGGGCGACGATGAGCGAGTTCGGAGGGCAGACGCACGGGCAGCACTCGCGGCACTTTCAACGCATCGAGCGTGATGGCCGGAGGCACCCAATCGGAAGGTGCGCGGCCGACGAGCACGGCGAGCTGGTGGCGCGCCGCGGCGAGCTGCTGCCTGATCGGCGGCAGAAGCGTCTCGTCGCTCGCGAGCTGGCTCTGCGCGGTGACCACATCGACCCGCGAGACGGAGCCATTCTCAAACGCCGTGCGGACGAGATCGACGTTGCGGCGATCCTCCGCGAGCAGCTCGCCGACCGCATCGATCTCGGCCTGCGCGGAGGCGGCAATCATCGCCTGTGTGACGACGCCTCCGCTCAGCGTGAGATAGGCCGCATCCGCCTCACTCGCCGCGTACTGCGCAAGCGCTTGCTGTTGCTCGACGGTGCGTGCGGTGCCTCCGAGGTAATCGACGGTGTAGCTGACGCTCGCGCCGATCGCCACATAGCTGAACGGCGGCAGCGAGAACAGCGAGCCCAGGAATTGCTTGCCGTATTTCTGGCGGCCCGCGCCGGCATCGAGCGACAGCTCCGGCAGCTCGGCTCCGGCGGCGGCTCGCGCGAGCTCCTGTGCCTCCGCGAGGGTGGCCTTCGCGGCGGCGAGCGTCTGATTGTCCGCGATGGCCTGGCGCACGAGCGCATCGAGCTGCGGGGAGCCGAACACGGTCCACCAATCCGCCGCGGGCTCCCCGCCGAGGACGATCGATTGCGCGCTGTTCGGCAACCCACCGGGCGGCGTGTAGCGGGTCGCGGTCGGTGCGCGGGGCGGTTTGAACGACGGACCGACCGTACATGCACTCAATGCCGCCGCGGCGACCAGGATCAGCGTGCGCATTCCCTTACTCCGCGACCGCGGGTGCCCGGGCCCCGCTTCGCCCGGATTGCAGGATGACGATCAGCGGGATAATCACGAGCGTCAGCACCAGCAGAATTTTGAAATCATCGATATACGCGATCATCGAGGCTTGCCGGGTCACGAGCGAGTTCAGCGCCGCGAGCCCGTGCGGCGTCGCGAGATCGGGCGCCGGCAGGGCGTGCAGCAGCGGCCGGAAAGGGACGATGTGCTCGGCGAGATTCGCATGCGAGATCTGGGTGTTGCGCACGAGCAGAACCTGCGTGATCGAGATGCCGATACTGCTGCCGATGTTGCGCAGCAGATTGAAGATGGAGGTGCCCTCGTCGCGGAAGCTCCGGTCGAGCGTCGCAAAGCTCACGGCGGCGAGCGGCACGTATGCGAGGCCGGTGCCCATCCCCTGCAGAAAGCCGCTCCAGATGACGAGGTGCGAGTCCATCTGCAGCGAGAAGCCGCACATCATCCATTCGGACGCCGCCGTCACGAGCAGGCCCGCGCCGATGAGAAACCGCACATCGAGCCATCCGACGAGCCGGCCCACCACGGCCATGGTGATGAATGCGCCGATCCCGCGCGGGGAGGTGACGAGCCCGGTGAGCGTGACGGGATAGCGCAGCAGGTCCTCGAGCAGCGGCGGCAACAGGGCGAGCGTTGCGAAGAGCACGACGCCGATGACGAAGATGAAGATGCTGCCGACCGAGAAATTCCGATCCTTGAAGAGCGCCAGACTCACGAACGGATGTCGCGCGGTGAAGCTGTGTGCAAGGAACAGGTAGAACGCGAGGCCGCAGACAATGGCCTCGATCCAGATCTCGCGGGAGCTGAACCAGTCGAGCAGTTGTCCGCGATCGAGGAAGATTTGCAGCGCCCCGATCGCAAGACCGAGGAGGGCGAAGCCGAGGAAGTCGAACGGCTTCACGCTCCGCGGGGACTCGCGCATGTAGGTGAGGATGCCGAGCACCGAGAGGACCCCGAACGGGATATTGATGTAGAACACCCAGCGCCAGCTGTAGTTGTCCGTGAGCCAGCCCCCGAGGGTCGGCCCGATAATCGGACCGACGAGCACGCCCATGCCCCAGACCGCCATGGCGCGGCCGTGACGCTCGACGGGATTGATATCGAGCAGCACGGCCTGAGAGAGGGGCACGAGCGCTGCCCCGCCGATTCCCTGGATCGCGCGGAACAGCACGATCTCGGTGACCGAGTGCGCCATGCCGCACATGGCCGAGGCGATCGTAAATCCTGCGGCCGACAGCGCGAGGACGCGCTTGCGACCGTACCGCCCGGCGAGCCAACCCGAAAGCGGCGTCATGATCGCGGACGCCACGATGTACGAGGTGAGCACCCAGTCCATCTCTTCGATGGTCGCCGAAAGGCTCCCGCCGATGTGCGGCAGCGCGACGTTCGCGATCGTCGTGTCGAGCGCCTGCAGTACCGAGGCGAGCATCACCGAGATGGTGATGGGAACGCGGTTGTGGGACGCTCGGGAGTCCACGCGCAAAGCCTAGGGCGCGGGTCGGATCAGCGGCCGTCCGGCGCTGCACGCGCGACACCGGGGGCAGCGTTCGACGATTGCGTATCGATGGTCACCGTCGCGCTCAATCCGGCAGCGAGCGCGGGCACGTCGCCGCGAAAGCTCAGGCGGACCGGCAGGCGCTGCACGACTTTCACCCAGTTACCGGTCGCATTCTCGGGCGGCAGCAGCGAGAACGCCGCACCGGTGCCGGGGCTGACGCTCGCGACCACGGCATCGTACGTGTGGTTCGGATAGGCATCGATCACGACGCGGGCCGACTGGCCGGGATGCATGCGCCCGAGCTGGTTCTCCTTGAAATTGGCCTGCACCCATACATCGTGGGTAGCGACGAGCATGAATGCCGGCGTCGCTTTGTTGATGTAGTCACCCGCCTGGAGCTGATCCACCCGTGTAACGATGCCGTCGATCGGGGCCTTGATCGTCGTGTAGGCGAGATCGAGCGATTCTCGGTCGAGCTGCGCCTGCGCTTCCTCGACGGATGGATGGCGATCGACGGGCAAATCCGCAGTGCCGCCGAGGCTCGCGAGTACCGACGTGATCTGCTGCTGCGCGGCGGCGACGTTTTGCCGCGCCGTATTGCGCGAGAGGAGCGCGCGGTCCGCCTGGGCCTGCGAGGCGATGCCGCTCGAAAGCAGCCGCATCTGCCGCTCGTACTCGCGCTCTTCATATGTGAGCGCGCTCTGCGCGGCGCTCAGGTCCGCCTGCCGCTGCCGATAGGTGGCTTCGAGGGCTTTGACCGCAAGACGCGCGCTCGCGAGCTTCGCGCGTGCATCCTCGACCGCGATGCGGAACGGACGCTCGTCCAGCCGGAACAGCACCTCACCGCGTTGCACGCGCTGATTGTCGTGAACGTCGACCTCACTTACGCGGCCCGAAACATTCGAGCTGATCGAGACCTGGGCGGCCTGAACATACGCATCGTCCGTCGACTGATACCGGCCACTCGTCAAATAGAAGTAGAGACCAACGCCGGCCGCGAGCAGCGGCACGCCGATCATGAGTGGCAGCCGCAGCCGCTCTTTGGGCGAGCGCACCTCGCGCTCTTTCGCGCCCGACGATCCAGCGTCCGTGTTCTCGGCGTGCTGGCCCGTTTGCCGCACCTGATCGTCCATCAGTCTCTCCCGTCCCTACGCCGCGCTCGCAGGACGGCGCGCCGCGATCGTAATCCGCTCCGACTCACCGAGCGGGCTCAAGGCGAGCAGATTGACGTGCGCTCGCTCGAGGAGCGACATGAGCTGCGCGCGCTCGGGATCGGTGAGCCCGGCGAGGGCCTCGGCACGAGTCTCCGCGACGATCTGCCAGACGAGCTCGATGATCGGCCGCGCCTGGTCGGTGACGACGAGACAACGAGCGCGTCGATCCTGCGGATCGGCGCGCCGCTCGACCCAACCGTCTGCCTCCATCCGGTCGAGGATGCGGACGAGGCTCATCGGGTCGATCTCGATCAGCTCGGCGAGCCGCTTCTGGCTCACGCCCTCGTTGCGAGCGAGATAGGTGAGCGCTTTGCACTGCGGAAGCGTCAGTGAGAGCGCCTGGGCGCGCTCCTCGAACCGCCGTGTATACAGGCGGGTGACGTCCTTCAACAGAAAACCGAGAGTGGGGTGCTCGTGCATGCGACATTCTCCACCGTTCGCATGCCGAGCTTATCATATCTAATGATATGATATCTATCGCTTATTATATCGCTTGCTTATAGTGTGATCCGCTTCGTACCGATGAGGTGCTCGGGCGCGCTCAGTGCTTGTGCGGTTTCGCATCCGGACCGGTAGTCGCCGGCGCGTCCGTCCCGTAGCCGGCCGCCGAGTTGCCGATGAGCTCGACGCGCTGCCCGCCCGTCTTCGGGTCGCGATACTCGCGGTTGTTCTCGCAGACGTACTCGAGCATCTTGTATCCCGGATCGCGCTCGTACTCGTAGGTGAAATTCCAGGGCTTGGTGAGATAGACCGGATCGGTGATCGTGATCCGGTCCTCGGCGCGATCCTTCGAGATGAGCCGGATGCGCTCGTCGATCTGCATCTGATCGCTGTGCGGCACGTCGCTGTAGCGCACTTCCGGCCGGATGCCGACCGTGTTGACGAACAGCGTGTCGCCCTGCCAGTGACCGACCGAATGGCCCCAGAACTCGGGCTCCGCGTCCTCGATCGGTACTTGCTTCTGATTGAGATAGATGTAGCGCACCTGGCGGTACGCCTCCTGGATGATCGTGATCTGCCCCGGCGTCTGCAGCACGTCCATCGGAAACATGGCCATCATCATCGCGGGCATCCCGTCGGGAATGCACGCGGCGTAGCCCGAATAGAGCGGCTGCCCGCGCAGGTCCGCCTCGTGCGCGGCTTTCTGACGGGCCTTCCACTGACTCAGATAGGGCTCTTTGAGCGGCGGGTCCGTGGGGGCCGGAATAGAAGAGGTGAACTGCGGATTGATCTGGAAGCTCTTCGGACGATAGCGCTTCCACGTCCCGGTGAGCAGCCCGTGATCGAGGTGCGTCGCAGATGTCGCCGGCTCGGCGGCGCTTGCGGGGCGGCCCGGTGCGCCGAGCGCCAGAGCGAAACCGGCGAGCATGCAGAGGCCGCCACCCGCGAGCGAGCCTGACCGGCTCGTGCGGCCCCGATCAAGGACGATGCGCCCGCCCGAACTCATTTGATGTTCGCCTTGCCGGCAGCCGGACCGTTATCGTAACTGCGGCCATTGGGAAGCGTGATCTCCTTCAGCAGGCCGCCCGGCTCCCCGGTGCGCAGCGGCGCGATGATCGCGGTCACTTTGTCACCCACTTTGATCATGTTCCACTTCCAGCCCGCCCGGTCGAGCAAGCCCGGATTGGCGCACTCGATCGTGTAGCTCTTCGCGTGACCTGCCGGGTCGTTCGCGACGAGCCGGATGTAGACGTGCGGATTCGTCCACTGGAAGTATTCGACGGTACCGTTGAGCTTCACCTGATGCTTATGGTCGAACATGGCGAAGGAATGGTGCGCATACACCGGCCATGCCGCCATCACCGCGACGGCCGCGGCCGCGGCCACGGCTGGAAGCGAGGCTCCTGAGACCCGCAATCTACGCATCGTGTTCATCGGTGCGCTCTCCGCAATCGGTTGCTAAATCGGTTCGTTGCGATTCGGCGCAATCATAACCCTGCCCGTTGATCCCGCAACGACCGCTGCGCGGTCGAGTGCTCAGGCGGCCGCTAGGGGGAAACGGGCGTCGTTACGTCGAGCGCAGGAGCCGCCGGCTGATAGCGTGTCTCGAGGTCCCGGCGCAGGTGCCGCCCGGCGAGCGCGTAATGGAGCGCGGACCACACGCCGAGCAGGGACATCACCATGAGGGCATCGCGCAACCCCGCGGCGGACGCATTGCCGCAGGCGGCGGCGAGGGCCGGGGTGGCGTGCGGGGGTGCGGCGCCGCCCGGACAGGCCGTCGCGAAGCTCCCGAGCGTGAATGCGCCCGAAGCGAACCGATCGCTCAAGAAACCGACGATCGTCGGGCCGAACCCGATGCCGACGAGCCCGAGCACCAGCGACACGACGAACCCGGAGGAAGCTCGCATGTTCGCCCCGACCATGTTCTGCGCGAGCGCGAGGGTCGGAGCGTAGTACACGAACATGCAAACATGCGCCGCGATCAGGACGATCACGGTCGCGGCGATCGAGGACTGGCTGAAGCCGAAAACGAAGAGCGGCGCGGCCGCGGCGAGCCCCACGGCAGGTCCCCACACGTACCAGCGCTTGTCGCGGCGTCCCGCGGCATCGACACCGAAGCCGCCGATCAGCAGGCCCGAGGCCATGGCCGCGACCGCGATGACCGCTGCCAGCCGTCCCGCAGCGGCGATACCGAGATGGAAATGGCGGACCAGGAAGGTCACCAGCCATTGACCGATCGCGTTCATCGAGATCGCCGCGAGCGCGCAGCCGATGAGGACATGCCACATCGAACGCTTCGCGAAGAAGAATCGAAGCATCGTCCAAGTCGAAGGCGGCGCCTCATGAGCGATCAGCTCACCGTCGGCAAGTCCGCGCGGCGGCTCGCGAATGGTGAGCAAAGCCACGATCGCGATGAGAAACGCGGGCGCGCCGATCGCGGCGAACGCGACACGCCAGCTCACGTGCTGCGTGAGCCAGGCCGCCCCGACCAGCCCTCCGATGAGGCCGAGCGGTCCGCCGAGCCAGATGATCGACATGACCGAGGCGCGCTTCGCACTCGGATAGTAATCGCCGATGAGCGAGGACACGGGCGTCACGAAGCCGGCATCGCCGACACCGACTCCGATGCGAAAGAGGAGCAGGCTGAAGAATCCCCTGGCCGTACCGCAGAGCGCCACCATCGCGCCGAACAGCGCGAGACAGCCGGCGATCAGGCGACTGCGGTTGTAGCGCTCGGCGAGCCGGGCGAGCGGCAGTCCCATCAGGCTGTAGAAGATGGCGAAGCCGAATCCCTGGATGAACCCGAGCTGCGCATCGGAGAAATGCAGGTCCAGCTTGATTGCCTGGATCGATGCGGCGATGCCCTGCCGGTCGGCGAGGTTGAGCGCGTTCATGAGAACGAGCAACGTGAGCATCCACGCCGTGTAGCGCCGGGTGTAGCGGGGTGCCTCGATTGGGCTCATGCGGGAACCTCGGAAGCTCTCGGGCGACGTCAAGGTCTCTCGGGGCGGCGAAGGACCGCTCCGGATGCTAACGCCGCGCGGGTGTCGGCGCGAGCGCCGATTATGTGAACTCGACAAAGGTGTGCAGCGGTACGAGGACGCAGCCCGCTCGCACCACTACTCTGCATGCATGAGCAAGACGACGGATCGACGCGGCTCCCCGATCGCGGTGCGCCCTCAGGGGGTCGCGCCGGCGCGCACCGGCCTTGCGCTCGTCGCTCGCCAGCCGATCTACGGTCCGGCAATGGCCGTGAGCGCCTACGAGCTTCTCTACCAGGAATCCGGCGAAGCGGCCCATCCGGCGGCCGACATGCGTGAGGCGACGCTTCGCATCGTTGCGGATGCGGCGCTCGAGATCGGACTCGACCGGCTCGCGGCCGGGCTGCCCGTGCACATCAACTATCCTCGCGAGCTGCTGCTGTCGGATACTCCTCTGACCGTGCAGCCCGAGCGGGTGGTGATCGAAGTGGTCGAGGACGTGCCGAGCGGACCGCAGCTCGTCTCTGCGATCCGCGCCCTGCGCGCGCGCGGCCATCGCATCGCGCTCGATGACTACTCCGCGCAGCTCAACGACCCCGCGCTGCTCGATGTCGTGAATATCGTGAAAATCGATGTCTCCCAGCAGACCCGCGCCGATCTCGAGCGTGTCGTGGGCGAGCTCACGCGGCGCGGACTCACGCTGATCGCGCTCGAGGTCGAGACGGTCGAGCAGTTCGAGCATTGCCTGCAGATCGGCTTCGAGGGTTTTCAGGGCGACTTTCTGCATCGACCCGAGACATTCGAGGCTCAGCGCGTGCCGTCGAGCCGTCTCGCGACGCTGCGGCTCATCTCCGCGTTGCAAAATACGGACTGCTCGATGCAGGCGATCGAGAGCCTGGTCTCGCAGGACCTGCCGCTCTCGTACCGGGTGCTCCGCTGCATCAACTCGAGTTACTACAACCTGCCGCGCAAGGTCGAGTCGATTCGGCAGTCGATCGTGATGCTCGGTCTCGATAACCTCCGCCAGCTCGCGACTCTCATCGCGCTGCACGGCTTCGATAGCCGGCCGACCACCCTGTTCGTCACGGCAATGACGCGGGCGCGTCTGTGTGAGCAGCTCGCACGTCTCGCGGGCGTCGCGGACACCGGGTCGTATTTCATCACTGGGCTGTTCTCGCTGATCGACGTGCTGACGGGCATGTCGCTCGCGCATCTGCTCGATGAGTTGCCGCTCTCCGAGAGCATCGAGCGCGCGCTCCTGGCGCAGGAGGGGGATCTCGGCGCGGCGCTGCGCTGCGCGCGCGCCTACGAGCGCGCCTCCTGGGGCCGTGTGACCTTCCGCGGGCTCTCCCCGGAGCTGATTCGCGCCGCATACGTCGATGCGGTGTTCTGGGCGGAGCAGACGCAGGCGTTGACCGCGGACTGATTGATCGCCGGGCCCGCCTCGGCGAGACTCGCACGCATGCGCGTGCTGCTCGTCGAAGACGATCGGATGATCGCGGAGGCCGTGCGAACGGCCCTGCAGCAGGACGGCCATATCGTCGACTGGATGCACGATGGGGCGAGCGCCGCCACCGCGCTTGCCGCGACGACCTTCGACATCGTGCTGCTCGACCTCGGCCTGCCGAGGCGCGGGGGCCTCGAGGTGCTCCGCGAGGCGCGTGACCGCGGCATCGCAACGCCGGTCATCATCATCACGGCGCGCGACGATGTGCAGAGTCGCGTTGCGGGTCTCGATTCGGGCGCCGACGACTACGTCGTCAAGCCGTTCGATCTCGATGAGCTCGCCGCGCGGATGCGCTCGGTGCTCCGCCGCGGCGCCGGACGCGGGGAGCCGGTGATCGAGCATGGAGGCATCCGTTTGAATCCGGCCACGCGCGAGGTCGCGTCCCACGGAACGCCCGTGCAGCTCTCGGCGCGCGAGTACGCAGTGCTCGAGGCGCTGCTCCTGAGGCCCGGCGCGATAGTCTCGCGAGCGCAGCTCGAGGACCGGCTCTATGGCTGGGGTGGCGAGATCGAGAGCAATGCAGTCGAGGTGTACATCCACTCCCTGCGGCGCAAGCTCGGTCCCGACACGATCCGCACCGTACGCGGCGTCGGCTACTGCGTGCCCAAGGGGTAGCTGCGTGGCGAAGGAATAGCTGCGTGCGCTCGATCCGTGCCCGTCTGCTCGCAGGGCTGCTCGCGCTCGTCGCCGTGACGACGCTCGTCGCCGGAGGCCTCACGTATAGCCGCCTGCGGGCCGAGACATCGACTCTGCTCGATTACCAGCTTCGGCAGATGGCGCTCTCGCTGCGCGACCAGGCTGCATTCGGACCGAGCTTGCAGCTGCCCTCGAAGGCGAGCGGATCGGAATACATCGTTCAGATCTGGGATCCGTTTGGAACGCTGCTCTATATCTCCTCGCCGGGCCTGTCCAGGGAAGGGCGCCTGCCGATCATCCCGCGCGCGATCCTCGGCTACGCCGACATGACGGCGGCCGGGCGGCGCTGGCGGGTATTCAGCTTGGATACGGTCTGGGGGGTGATCCAAGTCGCGCAGCCGTGGAGCGTGCGCGATGCGCTCGCGCGGCAGGCGGCGTTTCGAGTGCTCGCCCCAATACTGCTGCTGCTGATCGCAATGGCGGCAGCGGTCGTTTGGATCGTCGGAGGCGCGATCGCGCCGTTGAAACGGCTCGCAGCCGAAGTGCAGCGCCGCGACGCGGGCAGCCTCGAGCCGATCACCGCACCGGAGCTGCCGGTCGAAACGGCGCCGCTGATCGATGAGCTCAACCGGCTGCTCGAGCGACTCAGGCGAGCTTTCGAGAAACAACGCACCTTCGTTGCCGATGCGGCTCACGAGCTGCGCTCACCGCTCACGGCGCTGTCGCTGCAGCTTCAGCTGCTCGATCGTGCACGCGATGAGAGCGCTCGAAGCGAAGCTCGCACGCGGCTCGGTAGCGCGATCGAGCGCGCCATCCATCTTGCGAGCCAGCTGCTCACGCTCGCTCGCCAGGAGCCCGAAGGCGCGCCCTTGCAGCTGCAGCCCGTCGCACTCGAGGCCTGTGCGCGCCAGGCGATCGAGGATGTGCACGCGCTCGCCGAGCAGCGCCAAATCGAGCTGAGCCTCGCGGGAGCCGCCGAGCCCGCGGGCGCGAACGAGCCCGTTCTCGTGAACGGCGATCGCGATGCGCTTCGCATCCTCGTTCGCAACCTCGTCGACAACGCCGTCCGATACAGCCCGGTCGGCGGAAAGGTAATGGTCCGCATCGACCGTACTGCCGGACCGCAGCCGATCGCCAGCCCGCGGCTGACGGTCGTGGATGAGGGTCCCGGCATTCCTGCGGCCGAGCGCGAGCGCGTGTTCGACCGCTTCTTCCGCCGCGCGGACGCCACCGAGGGGGGAAGCGGACTCGGCCTGGCCATCGTCAGCGCGATCGCCAACCGCCATCGTGCCCGCGTCACGCTCGAGGACGCCGAGCCGCAGGGGCTCGAGGTGACCGTAACGTTCCCGCCGCCTTAAGACCCGTTTAAGGGTCGGCGCGCATTCTGCGTGGCATGGACCGATACAGTGAGGTGCAGCCATGCAACTTAGGAACGTGACCGTCGCGCTTTCGGCAAGCGCGCTGTTCGCCTGCGGCGCAGCCGCCGGCGGATGGGTGATTCCCGCTTTCAATCACTCGAGCGCCGTCGATGCGGCGGAAGCGACCCAGCCGAGCTCCACCGCGCCGGCGCCCGTCCCGCTCGGCTCCGCGCCCAACTGGCGCGCCGTCGTGACGGAGAACAAATCGGCCGTCGTGAGCATCACGAGTCAGAGCGTCGAGCACGAGCAGGGCCCGGGGGACATGTTTGGCGACGACTCGCCTTTCGGCGGCGACGATCCGTTCTCGCAGTTCTTCAGAATGCTTCCGCGGCAGCAAAACGTTCCGGTGCGCAGCCTCGGCTCGGGATTCATCATCCGCTCCGATGGCGTGATCCTCACGAATGCGCACGTCGTGCGCAACGCGACTCACGTGACGGTCAAGCTGCTCGACAATCGCGAGTATCGGGCGAAGGTAGTCGGTCTCGACATCCCGACCGACATTGCCGTACTCAAGATCAACGCCTCGCATCTGCCCACGGTCCGGCTCGGCGATTCCTCGAAGCTCGAAGTGGGCGACTACGTCCTCGCGCTCGGTGCGCCGTACGGACTCGTCGAGAGCGCGACGGCGGGCATCGTGAGCGCGAAGGGTCGCGAGATCGGCAACTCCTACGTGCCGTTCATCCAGACGGATGTGGCCGTCAATCCGGGCAACTCGGGTGGGCCGCTCTTCAACGAGCACGGTGAGGTGATCGGCATCAACTCCCAGATCTACAGCAACACCGGCGGCTACGAAGGCGTCTCGTTCGCGATCCCGATCGATGTCGCGACGACCGAATCGCAGCAGATACTGACCCATGGCAAGGTCGAGCACGCACGTCTCGGCGTGTCCGTGCAGCCGGTCAGTCAAGCGCTTGCGGGAACATTCAAGCTCAAGCAGCCCCAGGGCGCGCTCGTCTCGAAGGTCGAGCCCGATAGCGCCGCCTCGCGCGCAGGCATCAAGAGCGGCGATGTCATTCTCAAATTCGACGGCAAGCCGGTCACCGACAACGGCACTCTTGCTGCGCTCGTAGGCAGCTCCCGGCCGGGCTCCTCCGCCACGCTCGATGTCTGGCGCAATGGCAAGCCGCTCACCATGCATGTGACGCTCGGCAACGCCTCGCAGCAGAGCGGCGAGCTGCAGGCGAGCAACAACGGCGCCGAGCACGGACGCCTCGGCCTCGACGTGCGCCCGCTCACACCGGAGGAGAAGTCGCAGGCCGGAGTTCCTGCGGGTCTGCTCGTCCAGCACTCGACGGGACCGGCCGCCGATGCAGGCATCCAGCCCGGCGACATCATCCTCTCGGCCGACGGCACGCCGCTCAATAGCGTGCAGGAGCTGCGCCACATCGTGCACGATCAAAAGAACGCGATCGCGCTTCTCGTGCAGCACGGCGATCAGAGGATCTTCGTGCCGGTGCAGCTCGGCTGAGCGGCACTGCGCAATCGCCCGGCAGGGTCCGACGCGAGTCGCCCTGCCGGGTTTTATTTGGCCGGTCGAGTGCGCCCCTGAGGCGCGAACGCGACCAGGACGTTGCCGGGAAGGCCGACCAGCCCGCCGTTGCCGCAGTTCGTGTAGAGCATGCCGCCTGCAACGATGGGACCCGGCCCATCGATGCCCCCGCCGTGGGCATGCACGCCGTTCACCGCATCGAAATCGCGATCGCAGTCGAACGTCCACAGCAGCGAGCCGTCGTGCGCCGCGTACGCTCGCAGGCCGCCATCGAGCGCACCGCTCAGCACCGCCCCGGGAATGGTAGTGAGAGCCGCGGCCTGGCCGACACTGCAGCCGAGATGCTTGGCGCAGAGCGGCGTGGGCGGCGGCTGGTGCCAGAGGCGTGAGCCGTCGGTGAGTTTCAAAGCCCACACTCCACCAGGCCTCTGCGAGAGCACATCGCCAACACCGATGTACGCCACGCCGTCCTCGACGGCCGCGCCCCACTGTCCGCCGAGCCCGCTGCCCTGGCCGATCCGCACGCGCCAGACGATGCGGCCGTCGCGGGCGGGGTCGAGCGCGAAGGCCATCCCCGATTTCTGCGGCAGCACGAGCAGCTCACGCGAGCCGATGCGCGCAAGCGCAGGCGATGCCGAGAAATCGTAATCCGGGCCGAGCTCCGGAGGGCACGCAGGGTTGCCGGAGTTGCGCTTGTCGCAGCCCATCACCCAAATATCGTCCGCGAGCGCCTGCCGAACCCAGCGCACCGCGCCCGTGCGGATGTCGAGCGCGATGATGGCATCGGTCGTCGGCTGAGCCGGTTCCGAATAGCCGTTGCCCGTTGCGATGTACACGAGACCGCGCCGTGCATCGATCGTCGGTGCCGACCAGATCCCCCCGCCTGCGGGACCGTACATCTGCACGCCGTCTTTGTTGCGCGCGCGCGGGCGGCTCTCGGGCACGGTATAGGTCTTCCAGAGCAGCGCGCCCGTGCTCGCATCGAGGGCCGAGACGCTGCCGCGAAATGTGCAGCACGCGTACTCTCCACGCGCCGCCCGACCTTCCTCTCCGATCCCCTGCACCGGAACGAAGACGCGGCCGCGGTAGACCGTCGGCGAGCCGGTGATCGAAGCGGCGGGGTGCGCATCGACTTTGCGCGTCCAGATGCCGCGTCCGGTTTCGGCATCGACGGCGTACGCATTCGCGCGCCGATCGCCGAAGTACACCGCGTAGCGCGAAGCGCCGGCGCGATCGCGATAGCGCCCGACAGAGAGCGCGGTGCCGACACCCGCCTCCGCGGCGAACGTCCAGTAGGTGCAGCCCGTCCGCGCATCGAGCGCATGGACGCGGCCGTTCTCGCTCGCGACGAAAATCCGCCCGCCCGCCACCGCTGGCTGGCTGCGCACCGATGCGACATTCGCAAATCCGAACACCCACGCGACTTTCAAATGCGGCAGATCGGCGGCGGTCAGGCCTCCGAGCTCACGCGCCTGAAAGCGCGTGTTCGCGATGCCGTTGCCCCAGCCATTCCAGCGTGCTCCCTGCTCGGGATCGAACCGCGGCGCCGGAGCCGCGCAGGCCTTGCCGTCCTCGAGCGATGGATCGAGCGGCTTTGCGCCGAGTGCGCGCCCGCTTGCGAATTCTGCAACGGCGCGACGCTCCGCGATCGTGAGCGCTGCGCCCTGAGCCTGCATCTTCCCCTTCGTGAGCGCGTTGAGGATCGCCTCGGGCGGATAGCTGTGCAGCATCTCGCGCGGCAGCGCGTGACCGAGTCCCGCGCCTGCGTAGGGATTGACGCCCGCCATGGCGCCCATATCGGCGAGTCCCAGGTGACACGCAGCGCAGGCGCGGCGAAAGACCGCCTCCCCATTCGGCTTCTGCATGCCCGCGCGCGGGCCGGAAGAAGCTGCGCGCGCCGGCACCGCGGCGGCGAGAGTGAGCGCGATGCCCGCGCTGAGCACTACAGAGGCGACTGAGAAGTGGATTCTAACGGACATCACGGTTCCCCCCGGCGCGACCCGAGCGAAGCTAGCACACCGCCGAGCGCGACGCTTCCCTCGCGAGCGAGCGCTTATGTCGCATCGTACGGCGCAGGTTCGTGAGAGCCGTCACACGTTGGGTGAGAACCCAGTCGCACGCCTTGACCCACCCGGTGGGATCGCCGGAAATGGTCGCGCTCCAGCGTGAGCCTCGCCGTCGCTTGCTGGCGAGTAAACCGGGAGGAGTCAGCTCATGTTCAGACCTATCTGTACTTTGGCGGCAGCGGCAGCGCTGCTCGCCGTATCGTTTGATTCGAACGCCGTCATCGTGAGCACGGGTGGCGGGGGCTCGAGTCTCGTCTGCAATGGCGCCGCATCGAACGGCGTCATCTGGCCGCCGGATCATTCGCTGGTGCCCGAGACGATCGTCGGTGTGACCGACGACCCTGCCGCCGGGACGGTCACGATCGCCATCACCGGCATCGAACAGGACGAGCCCGTCCTTACGCAGGGAAGCGGCAACACGCAACCGGATGGTGTGATCCAAGGCCCGACGGCCTATGTCCGCGCCGAGCGTTCAGGCCCGGGCACAGGACGCCTCTACTTCATCTCGTACAGCGCGATGGACGGCATAGGAAATACTTGCACGGGCGTGGTGCAGGTGCAGGTGCCCCATGATCAGGGGCAGGGATACATACCGACCGATACCGGTAATCGCTACGACTCGACAGTCGTTCCAGTGAGCTGATCGAGGCTTCTGAAACGCCGGTCGCGGCCCGCGGCGGGATTGCGCCGCGGGGCCGCTCAGTGTCGCGTGATCGGTGCGTCGCGCTCGGCGCAACGCTCAGCGCGCGAGCTCAGCGCGAGGCTTGCCGCACATCGGCCGGAAACGTCGCCCCGGCCTCTTTCAATTTCCTCAGGATCCGGTCCTGCACCCACTTCGGGCTCCACCAGTCGATGGGCGAGATCGCGCGGCCGTCGAGCAGCATCGTGAAATGCAGGTGATCGCCGCCTGCAAGCCCAGTGGAGCCGGTGTGGCCGAGCAGGCCGCCCTTCTCGACCATGTCGCCGACTCGCACGCCGATCGAGGAGAGATGGGCATATAGAGACTGCAGCCCCATGCCGTGATCCAGGATCACGCAGTTGCCGTAAATGTCGAGCCAGCCGGCGTGCACCACGCGGCCCCGATTCGCGGCATGGACCGGCGCGCCGGCAATGGAGGCCAAGTCGTAGCCGAGATGCACCTGGTGATCGACGACCTCGCCCTTGTACACGTACGTGCGCTGATCGGCGAAGCCGGCCTCGACGGCGCTATTGACGAGCTGTTTGAAAGCTCCCTGCCAGAGGATCTCCGGAGCGCTCGTGCGCCCGAGCGCCTCGAGCCGCTGCGAGTCCTCGCGCCGCAGGTCGCCGTTGATACGCAGGAAGGCCGCGAGCAGATTCGACGGGTCGGCGATCTTCAGCTGCGGTGCGTTCGCGAGAATCGGCGGCACGACTTTCTGCAGAAAGCGATCGCTCACCTCGATCCGGCTCGCGCGAAAGCGCTTCGGGAACACGCGATAATCGAAAGTCGCTTGCGCCTCGTTTCCCACGTCGTCGCGGGCATAGAGACCGATCGGAGTGCTCGGGCTCTGATTCCAGAGCAGAGCGAAGAAGGCGACGCGCAGCCCGGGGTCGGCGTTCGGAATGTGCGCCCCGGAGGCCGGAAAGCCCGGGTACTCGTCATCGCCCACTTTGACACCGGAGACGACGTTCGAGGGCGAGACCCGGTAGACAACCATCTCCGTGCCGCCCTGATTGATGTAGTGCAGAGTCGAGACCACCGAGATGATCGGCGGCGACAAGCGCACGGCGACCTCGCGGGTCGCCGTCGAGCTCACGTGCCGGTAGCCGAACAACACGGGCCTCGACGCCGTGACGACGATCCGCGCCGTGCCGGCCTCGAGCTGCGGGAACTCGCGCTTGCCGATCGGCCGCGTGAGGCGCACGCGGTTCGCCCCATCGTGCACGAGCGCGCTCGCATCGGAAGCATCGAGGTGAAAGATCGACGCACTCGCCTTGCCCTGCTCGAGCGCGACGTCGAGGCTCTTCAATCGCGCGCCCGGGGAGTCGATGTCGAGCGTCAACGAGCCCGCGCGGCCGATGGCGGACTGCGGCGCGACGATTGCGATGCGCGGACCGGCCTCCCGGCCTGCGCCGTACCAGGAGAGACCCGCAGCGATCAGGAGCAGAACGATGAAGCCGAGCAGTTTTTTCATAATTCGAGTGTAGCATCGAGGTCCCGGCCGAAAATGCGGAAGGGTTCTCGTGCTCGCCATCGTCAGCGCCATGCCGGAGGAGATCGCGCTCGTCGTCGCTGCGCTCTCGCGCTCGGAGACTCGCGAGCTCGGCCGCAGAGTCTTTCATGCGGGAACGTTCCATGGTGTCGAGGCGGTCGTCGTGTTCTCGCGCATGGGCAAGGTCGCGGCCGCCGCGACCATCACGCAGCTCATCGCCTCGTATCCCGTGAGCCGGCTCGTCTTCAGTGGCGTCGCGGGCGGCGTACGCAGCGATCTCGCGATTGGCGACATCGTCGTCGCCTCCTCGCTCATACAGCACGACATGGACGCGAGTCCGATCTTTCCGCGCTACGAAGTGCCGCTGCTCGGACAGGCGCGCTTCGAGGCGGACGCCGACATCCGCGAGCGGCTGCTCGCGGCGGCGCGCGAGTTCCTCGCGCACGATCTCGGCGCGTGCGTCGCGGCGCACGAGCTCGATTTCTTCGGTGTGAGCTCGCCGAAGGCTTCGGTCGGCGTCGTTGCGAGCGGCGACAAGTTCTTCGCGAGCGCCGCGGAAGTCGATGAGTTGCGGCGCCGTCTGCCCGAGACGGCGTGTGTCGAGATGGAAGGGGCAGCCGCAGCGCAGGTGTGTACCGAGTACGGCATTCCGTTCGGCGTCATCCGCACGATCTCGGACTCGGCGAATGAGAGCTCGGTGCACGATTTCCCGCGATTCGCACGCGAGATCGCGCGGCATTATTCGGCGGGCGCTCTGGAGCGTTTCTCGCGGGCGTTGTGAGCGTCGGCGATCAGCTCACGGAGTGAGCCCTCGCTCACGGGCTTCGCGCAGTGGCGATCGAATCCGGCCTCCCGCGCCCGATCGCGGTCGGCCTCCCGCCCCCATCCGGTGACCGCAGCGAGGATCAATCGCTCGCCGCCCGGCAGCGCACGCAGCCGCCGCGCGACCTCGTAGCCGTCGAGCTGCGGCATGCCGATGTCGAGCAGCACGAGGTCCGGATGAAAGTGCTGGGTCGCCTCGAGCGCGGCAAATCCGTCATAGACGACGGCCGTCTCCTGGCCCATGGCGGTGAGCAAACCGTCGAGTGCCTGAGCGGCATCGGAATTGTCGTCCACGATCAGGATGCGATGTCGCGGAAGGTCCTCGGACACGCCGGCCACATCAGCCGCAGCCTTCTGCTCCGCGGATGTCGGCGCCTCCGCGGATCGCGGCACCTCCGCGGATGTCGGCGCCTCCGCCGATACCGGGTCTTCCGCAGCGGCTTGCTGCACGGTCGGCAGGTGCACCAAGAACTCGCTCCCATGCCCGCGTCCCGCGCTGCGCGCCTCGACACGGCCGCCATGCAGCTCCACGACGCGCCGTGCGAGGGCAAGACCGACGCCGAGGCCGCCGCCCGAGCGCTCGAGCGTGTCGTGGTCCTGTACGAAGAGATCGAAGATGCGGCTCAGCATCTCCGGTCGAATACCGACGCCGCTGTCGCGGACGCTGACCTCGATCTCCTTTGCGCGTTGTGCGACCGTGATCCAGATGTGCCCGTGCGGCGCCATGTACTTCGCGGAGTTGTTGAGCAGATTTATGAATACCTGCCCGAGCCGCAGCGGATCGCCCACGATCGGGATCGGTCGCTCACCGAGCGAGACGTTGAGCTCGTGCTCGCCGCGCTCGATTGCGGGGCGGCTGGACTCGATCGCGCGCTCGATGATCTCCGCGAGGTCGACCTCACGCTCGTTGAGCAGCAGCTGTCCGCGCGCGATGCGGCTCACATCGAGCAGCTCGCTCACGATGCGCTCGAGGTTGCGGCTCTGGCGGTCGATTGTCTGACGCATCGACTCGAGCACCGAGTCACCGAGCCCCTTCTTCTGCATCAGCATCACGGCGTTGCGGATCGGAGCGAGCGGATTGCGCAGCTCGTGCGCGAGCATCGCGATGAACTCGTTCATCCGCGTCGTGGCGTTCTCGAGCGCTTCCGTGTGGCGCTGCTGTGTCAGGTCCTGCGTGACGTGCGCGAAGCCCGCGAGCTCGCCCTGCCCGTCGACGATGGCACTCAGGACGACCTTCGCCCAGTAGGTCGTACCGTCCTTGCGGACTCTCCATCCCTCGAGCTCCACCTGGCCCGAGCGGCGGGCAGCCGCGAGCTCGTGCCAAGGTCGGTCCGTGACGACGTCCTCGGCTCGATAGAAATTGGAGAAGTGGCGGCCGAGGATCTCCTGCGCGCCGTAGCCGGCGATGCGCTCGGCCCCTGCATTCCAGGTGCTCACGAACCCCCGCGCATCGAGCACGAAGAGCGCGTAATCGTGCACGCTCTCGACGAGGAGCCGGAAGCGCTGCTCGCTCTGGCGCAGTTCCTCCTCGCGTCGGCGGCGCTCGGAAAGGTCGCGCGTGATCTTGGTGAAGCCCTTGAGCTCGCCGCTCTCGTCGCGCAGGGCCGTGATGACGACGTTGGCCCAGAACCGAGTGCCGTCCTTACGCAGCCGCCAGTCCTCGTCCTCGAAACGTCCCTCGATCGCGGCGACGCGCAGCTCGTGATCGGGCCAGCCGCGTGCGATCGCCTCCGGCGGATAGAAGCGCGAGAAGTGACTGCCGATGATCTCGTGCGCCTCGTACCCGTTGATCTGGCGCGCGCCCGCGTTCCAGCTGCGCACGTGGCCCGCGGGATCGAGCGTGAAGATTGCGTAGTCGCGCACGCTCTCGACGAGCATGCGGAAGCGTTCTTCGCTTTCCTTGAGGACACGCTCGCGCGAGGCCCGCTCGGAGAGATCGCGCGAAATCGCGAGGAATCCGCCGAGCGTCTCGCCGTCGTGATGCAGCGCCGTGATGGCGATACTCGCCCAGTAGCGGCTGCCGTCACGTCGAGTCTGCCAGCCCTCGTCCTCGCAGCGGCCCTGCACCGACGCGCTCGCGAGCGCGCGGGCCGGCCGCTCGTGCTCCTCGGACGGGAAAAGCCGCGCGACCGGCCCCCCGAGCACCTCTCCGGCAGCGTACCCGGTGATGGCCTGTGCGCCCGAGCTCCAGCTCTGGATCCGACCCTCCGCATCGAGGAGAAAGACCGCGTAGTCCGTCAGATCGCGCACGATCGCGCGCAGCACGGTCTGCAGCGATTGATTGTCTTCTTCGCCGTTCGGTCCGTTGCGGGACCCCGGCGTCCTCGGATCGTGGTTCAAGATCATGGGAAATCATCGGCGGAGCCAAAGGCGACGCCTTCGGCCTTCATCCGAAGCGCGCCGTACGAACCAACTCCGGCTGCAAGTGTCGAGCCCAGCCGCGGCGGGCTGGGCCGTGCCGCCCGCGTGGCTCGGCCGAGGCTGTGCCGCAAGCGCGGCAGTGGACGCGCCCCCTACTTCACGACCTGCATGTCCTTGACCCCGCCGCAATCCGAGCCGAGCCATTTGCCCTCGATGGTCGTGTGCATCGTCAACGGCTTTCCGTTCTGCGACATGGCGGCATCGACGGTGCCGGAAATGTGCCGGCGGCCGCTCATACGATAGTGTTCCGTCGTCGTCCGCGCATCGTTCTCCGCATTGCACTCGCGACGGACCTCGAGCTCGGTGCTCGTGTTGTGAACGACCGTCGTTTTGCAGGAGTCGCCTTCGTTCCCCAGGTCGAAGCCCTGCGCCAGCTTCTCGGGGGTCATGCATTCCCGCATGACATGCTCCTCCTTCGCATGCCCCATGGCCGCCTGCACGGCTGCCTCGATCCTCGCGCGCTGTTCCGGGGACATCTTCTGCAGCTGCTCCTCGGGTATCGTGAAGCTGCCGCTGATCTTCGGATGAGTCGTCACTTCCCACAGACCGCTGTCGGCGGCGAGCTTCACTCGGGTCGTATCGGCGCTCACGGGCAGCATGACGGCGATGCCGAGCGCGCATGCGAGAGCCACGGTGCTTTTGGACATGGAGCCTCCTCCTCGGGCAATGCCCGCCCCGGAGCAGACCATACGCCCGAAGCGGCGGCATCAACCGAAAGATCGATGCCTGGATCGGGTCGCGGCCGGGCGCTCGCGCACTCGCCCGGTGATCACGCGAGATTCAGCTGCCGGGAGACGCCGAAGCGGTCGTTGAGCCAGCCGAATCGGCGGCTGAAGGGGTAAGGGCCGAGCGGCATGAGCACTCCCCCGCCTCGAGGAGCGCAGTCCAGATGCGATCGATCTCCGCCTCCGAGGTGCAGTCGACGAACAGCGAGCTGGCGGGGGTGAAAGTGAAGGCGTGTTTGACGAAGCTGTCGGTGCGCCGAATCGTCTGCCCTCCGATCGTCAAGGCGGCGAGCGCGATGGTGCCCTCCGGACCGGGCTGCGCGGCGCCGTAGCGCACGAGCTCCTCGATCCGTCCTTCCGGAAAGACCGACAGATAGAAGCGCATCGCCTCCTCGGCCCGGCCTTCAAACCGCTGCGGCGCAGGCCGCGCAGGTGCCGGGCCCCTCGCGTGCGGTAGGCTTGCAGCTCGCGGGGATTGCCGATGCTCGACACACGCGCGAATTCCGGGAATGCACCACTGTGACCAATTCCGCTCGGCTGTTCGCGGCGATTGGGCGCACGCTCTCGGCCGAGCTCGGAACGACGGTTCGCGACAGATCGCCGACCCCGGTTCACGGCGGGAGCATCAATGACTGCTATCGCTGGGAAACCGGCCGCGGGCCTGTATTCGTGAAGCTGGCCGGCGAGGGTGGGTGGGCGATGCTCGAGGCAGAAGCTGCGGGGCTGCGCGAGCTCGCGCGCGCCGAGGCCGTTCGCGTGCCACAAGTGCTCGCCCTCGGTGCAACCGGCGAGTCGGCCTATCTGGCGCTCGAATGGATCGAGTTCGCAAGCGCAACGCATGCGGCCGAGTCGCGCCTCGCCGAGCAGCTCGCGCGCCAACATCGTCTGAGGGCCGAGCGATTCGGGTGGGAGCGCGACAACACGATCGGCAGCACGCCGCAGCAGAACGCATGGTCCGAGGCGTGGCCCGCGTTCTTTCGCGAGCAGCGTCTGCGGTATCAGCTCGAGCTCGCCCACGAGCGCGGATATCGCGGGCGCCTGCAGGCGCGCGGCGCGGAGCTGCTCGAGCGCCTCGGCGGGTTTTTCGAGACGCATCGGCCGGTGCCCTCGCTCCTTCACGGCGACCTGTGGGGCGGCAACTGGGCAGCGGATGAGCGCGGCTCGCCGGTGATCTTCGACCCGGCGGTGTATTACGGGGACCGCGAGGCCGATATTGCGATGACGCGGCTATTCGGCGGCTTCGGAGCGGAGTTTTACGCGGCGTACGCGGCAGCCTGGCGGCTCGACTCGGGCGCGCCTCAGCGCGTCGCCCTCTACAACCTCTACCATGTCCTCAACCATCTCAATCTGTTCGGCGGAAGCTATACGCGGCAGGCCGAATCCATGATCGATCGGCTGCTCTCGGAGCTCGGACACTGATCGGGCCGCGCTGATCGCGCCGCGCTGATCGCGCCGCGCTGGGCGCGGGATCAGGGCGTTCCGAAGCCCGCGATCAGCTGCACGAGGTCTGCGCGCCGCCGCGTGCCCGTCTTGTCGAAAATATGCTGCAAATGCGTCTTGACCGTCGCTTCAGATATGCCGAGCGTCCTCGCGAGCGCGCCGACGGTGCCTCCGCCGAGCAGCGCCTGCGCCACGCGCGATTCGGCCGGCGTGAACGCGTAGAGATTCGCCGCGGATTGCATCCGCTGCGGGATGTCGGACGCGCCTCTCGATACGAGAACTGCGGCGACTGCGGCAGAGGCCCCGGATGTCCGCCTGCGCGTTCCAGCAGACAGCGGCAGAACGTGAACGGTCAGGCATTCCCCCGAGACCGCCGTGACAGCGACCGAGAGTGCGCCGGCCTCCGGCGCCGGTCGCCCAACCCGCGCGGCGGCCAGAATCGATTCGAGGTGCGCCGCCGCGCGGGAGTCCTGCGGGCGGGGCTTACCGTCGATCCAAACGAGCCCGTCGCTCAGCGCAAGTGCGCGGGTCGCGGGCTCGTTCGCATGGACCAGCCGCCCGGACCGATCGATGAATACCACGGCGCTCCTCAACCGATCGAGCACCTCGGAGAGCGCACGCGCCTTGCTCTCGGTGCGCTCGAGCGCCCGACCGATCGCTGCGGCGCGCCGAAAGTGCGGCGCGAGGAGCTGCATCACCTCTCGCGCACGAGGCTCATCGCAGAGGGGCGCGGCGCGGAGCTCCTCTCCGGTCGCATCGGAGGCGCTGAATACGTTCGCTGCCGGAACGCTCCGCTCGAAGGCAGGCAGGGAGCTCATCCGCAGGTATTGCTTCGCGCAAAGCTCGGAGAACAGCGGGTCGACATCGATCGAGGGATAAAAACGATCGGAATCCAGGGCCGCGGCCGCGAACATAGGCGATGCCCCATCGAGAAGCGCCCTCACGCGCTTCAGAACGCGCGGCCAGAGCGCCGGATCGAGCGCGGCCTCGTAGATCTCGCCGATGAGGTCGGCGACCTGTGCCGGATCGGCCATCTCCCTTCCCCGTTCGAGTCTGCAGGGTTGCGGGGAGCTCATCCTACATCGACGGCGGCTCGATGGCTGCTCGGGACTTGGCCACGGCCTCAACTCGGCAGTTCGCCTTCGCCAGACCGAGATCAACCGAACGGTTGATGCGGGACTCGGGCTCGCTCGGACAATAGCCGCATCGGCGCGCCGCGATTGCCGGCAGCAACAGCATTCGAGGGGGAGAGTCCATCATGATCACACAGCGCTCGAGTCGGTTTGAGGCGTTCCGCCTTCCGACAGCCCGTCCGCTGCTCGCGGCATCCAGCTCACTGCTCGCCGTGCTCGGCGTTGCAGGCGGCCCGCTCCCGGCGCGAGCCGACGTGACGGTTCAGGATCAGACTTCAATGAATCTTGCCGGTATCAACATCGACGTGAAGTCGACCGAGCGCACGAGCGGCGACAAGCAGCGCAAGGACTCGACGACGCAGTGTCATGGCCTGCTCGCCCTCGTCTGCCACAACGTGCAGAGCGGCGAGATCGTACGTCTCGACAAGCAGCTCGAATGGCAGCTCCAGCCGAAGAAAAAGACCTATACCGAGCACCCGTTCCCAACGCCCGAGCAGCGTGCGCAGGCGCAACAGCAGCTGCAGGCCGCGATCGACGAGATGAAAAAGTGTCCCGCTGCGCACCCGCAGAACGCCTCGCAGAAGAGCCCGGACACTTCGCATTGTCAGTTGAGCCCACTGGTCGTCAACGTCAAGCGCAGCGATGAGCACGCGCTCATCCTGGGCCACGATACGCGCAAGGCGAGCGTGATCCTCACGCAGAGCTGCACGGACACTCAGACGGGCGATGTCTGCGAGTTCGACTACGGCTTCGATTCCTGGCTCACGACGGATGACCTTCCGGGCGCCGCCGAGCGCAACTCGTTCACGAAGAGCTACCTCGCCGCTCAGGGGCTCGATCCGAACAATCCGCAGCTGCAGAGCGCAATGCAGCAGTTCATGGCCCCCTACATGGACCAGCTCAAACAGCTCAAGTCCCACGCGAGCGATCTGCAGGGCCATCCGCTGCGCACGACGTTTTACGTGGCGTTCGGGGGACCGCGCTGCGGCCGGGCGAAGCAGGCCGAGCAGCAGCAGGCATCGGCCGGCAACGGCGGATCCGGTTTGCGCAACATCGCATCGAATGCGCTGAAGGGCGGTCTCTCCGGCCTGTTTCACCATGGCATCGGCAACATACATACCGATTCGGTAGGCGGCGCAGCGGCGGCGGATGCCGCGAATCAAGCCGCCGATCCGACCGCCGCCGCTGCGGCCGACGCCGCCACCCACGGGTCGCCGGGTTCCCCCTCGGGTGCCGCCGCCGGCGCAGCGGGTGCGCCTCCGGCGCAACTCGTGCGCCTCATCTCACTCACGAACGAGACGACGGCGATCGACACTTCGAGCATCTCCGCCGACCAGTTCGAGATACCCTCCGGCTGGAAGCTGCAGCCGCCGCAGGTCGAGAAAGCGCAGAAATTCAGCTGCCCGGCAACGGGCGACTGAGCCTCGAGGCGCTGCCGCGTGCGTTTGCCATCATGGGCGCGGCGCAGGCATCAGGACCACCC
>Ga0134128_10001944_pt1 | contig 25995 bp, 22 predicted proteins | sample KB31754_FD_96462 | JGI IMG/M metagenome (GOLD analysis project Ga0134128, IMG submission 96462) | Terrestrial soil microbial communities with excess Nitrogen fertilizer from Kellogg Biological Station, Michigan, USA - KB3-175-4 | ecosystem: Environmental > Terrestrial > Soil > Unclassified ...
CGCCCTTCTCGAGAGCGCGCGCGACGTCGCGCAATCGCGGCTCGACCTCGCTCCAGCGTTCCAGCGCCGATTGCAGGGTGCCGACGACCGGGGTCGCGTCCACCGCGTTTACGAGCGCGCGATCGACCACGACGAGGAGCCCGTCGCGGCGCGCGGATTTCATCGAGGCGAGCTTCAAGACGACCCTCCCCCGCGCCCCCTGCCAAGCGAGGGGGAGCCGGTACTCCCTGCGCCTCGGGGAAGCGAGGCCGAGAGGGTCGCTTTCGGAAACCCGCTCCACACCTGGTCGTATTCGCGATCGATCTGCGGCGAACTCATCGCATGCGCCGTGGGCTCGAAGAGATAGCGGCTCTCGAACATGAAGGCGAGCGTATCGCCGAGGTATTGCGGCTCGAGCTTCGCGCAGCTCGCCGCCTCGTGGCTCGGCCGGTCCGGGCCGTGCGCGCTCATCGCGTTGTGCAGGCTCACGCCGCCGGGCAGGAAGCCCTCGCGCTTCGCGTCGTAGGTGCCGCGCACCAGGCCCATCAGCTCGCTCATCACGTTGCGGTGGAACCACGGCGGGCGGAACGTGCGCTCGGCCACCATCCAGCGCGGCGGGAAGATGACGAAGTCCACGTTCGCGGTGCCCGGGGTCTCCGAGGGCGAGCTGAGCACGGTGAAGATCGACGGGTCGGGATGGTCGAAGCTCACGGTGTTGATCGCGTTGAAGCGCGCGAGGTCGTACTTGTACGGGTAGTAGTTGCCGTGCCACGCGACCACGTCGAGCGGCGAATGGCCGTACTCGACGCTCCAGAGGCGCCCCGCGAGCTTCACCACGACCTCGGTGGGCTCGTCGACGTCCTCGAAGGCGGCGCACGGCGCGAGGAAATCGCGCGGGCTCGCGAGCCCGTTCGCGCCGATCGGTCCCAGCTCGGGCAGGCGGAACGGCGCGCCGTAGTTCTCGCACACGTAGCCGCGCGCGGGGCCGTCGACCTCCACGCGGAACTTCACGCCGCGCGGGATCAGCGCGATCTCGCCGGGCCGCGCGGCGAGGCGCCCGAGCTCCGTGGCGAGCAGCAGCTCGCCCTCCTGCGGCACGATCAGCAGTTCGCCGTCGGCGCTCGAGAAGAGCCGGCGCATCGGGCGGTTCGCGGCGTACAGGTGGACCGCGGCGCCGGACTGCATGCGCGATTCACCGGCGGTCGCGAGGGTGGCGAGGCCGTCGAGGAAATCGGTGGGCGCATGCGGGATCGGCGCGGGCCTCCAGCGCAAGCGGTTCGGCGGACATTCCGCTTCACGGCATGCGGCGGTGCGAAGCTTGCCGTCGTCGATGCGGCGAAACGCGCCGTGCATCGCCGAGGGCCGCAGCCGGTAGAGCCACGAACGCAGGTTCTGCGAGCGCGGCGCGGTGAACGCGGAGCCGGAAAGCTGCTCGGTGTAGAGGCCGAAGGGCACCCGCTGCGGCGAGTTCTGCCCGACCGGCAGCGCGCCTTGCACCGCCTCGGTCTCGCGATGCGCGCCGAACCCGGAGAGGTAGCTCAGTGCTGCGGCCTTCGACGAGTCATTCATCGGCGTTCATCGGCGGTTCCAGGGATTTTCGCGGCATCGCGCTCAGATCGCACCCCGGGCGATCTGCTCCGCCTCGATCGACTCGAAGAGCGCCCGGAAGTTGCCCTCGCCGAACCCCTCGTTTCCCTTGCGCTGGATGATCTCGAAGAAAATCGGCCCGATCACGGTCTCGGTGAAGATCTGCAGCAGCTTGTCCTCGCGGCGCTCCCTGTCCACGCCCTCGCCGTCGATCAGGATGCGGTTGGCCCTGAGGCGCGCGAGGTCCTCGCCATGGTTCGCCACGCGCGCATCCACGCGTTCGTAGTACGCGTCGGGCGTGTCGAGGAAGCGCACCGAGCGCGCGCGCAGCTCTTCCACCGTCGCATAGATGTCGCGCGTGGCGAGCGCGATGTGCTGGATGCCCTCGCCGTGGTAGGCGTCGAGGTATTCCTGGATCTGCGACTTGCGGTCCGAGGGCTCGTTGATGGGGATGCGGATCTTGCCGCACGGGCTGGTGAGCGCGCGCGAGGTGAGCCCGGTCTTGCGGCCCTGGATGTCGAAGTAGCGGATCTCGCGGAAGCCGAAGAGCTTCTGGTAGAACTCGGCCCATACGTCCATTCGCCCGGCATACACGTTGTGCGTGAGATGGTCGATCTCGAAGAGGCCCGCGCCCTCGGGACGGCGCGGCGTGCCTTCGACCGGGACGAAGTCGATGTCGTAGATCGTCGGGCCCCCGCTCGCGCCCTCGCCCGGCGCAGGCGCGCGATCGTACCGATCCACGAGGTAGATGAGGCTCCCGCCGATGCCCTCGATCGCCGGGATGTTGAGCTCCATCGGGCCGACCTTGCCGTGGAAAGGCTTCGCGCCCAGGTCGAGCGCCCGCCCGTAGGCGCGCGCCGCGTCCTTCACGCGCATCGCGAAGGCGCAGGCCGACGGGCCGTGCACGCGGGCGAAGGATTGCGCGAAGCTGTCGGGCTCGCGGTTCACGATGAAGTTGATGCCGCCCTGCCGATAGAGCAGCACGTCCTTGGAACGGTGCCGCGCGACGGCGACGAAGCCCATCTGCTCGAAGAGCGCGCCGAGCAGGTGCGGGTCGGGCGCGGTGTACTCGACGAACTCGAAGCCGTCGGTGCCCATCGGGTTCTCGATCGCTTGCGGCTTGGCGCTCATCGCTGGCTCCCGGAACGGGTAATCCTGCCCGTAATCTACCGCGCCTTCAGCAGAATAGGATTGCGAACCGCAGCGCGAAATTCCGCTCTCGCGCAATAATATTGCGTCCTCGAGCGCGGAACCGACCGATATGGCACCCCTCCATCTCAATCGCACCGACCGGCGCCTGCTCGAGCTCCTGCAGCGCGACGGAAGCCTCACCAACCTCGAGCTCGCGGCGCGCGTGAGCCTCTCGCCCAGCGCGTGCCTGCGCCGCGTGCGCGCGCTCGAGAAGGCCGGCGTCATCCGCCGCTACGTGGCGCTCCTCGACGCGCGCAAGATCGGGCTCGCCCTGATGGGCTTCGTCACCGTGAAGCTCGAGAAGCGCGGGCGCATGCCCACCGACGCCTTCGCGCGCGCCGTGAAGGACTGGCCCGAGGTGCTCGCGTGCCACGCGCTCACCGGCGACATGGATTACCTGCTGCGCGTGCAGGTCGAGGGCCTGGATCATTTCTCGCGCTTCGTGATGGATTCGCTGCTCAAGCATCCCGGCGTCCTCGACGTGAAGTCGAGCTTCGTGCTGGAGGAGGTGAAGGAGACCACCGCGCTGCCGCTCAGCCACCTCACGGGTTAAGGCGGGGAACCACAGATGAACACGGACGAACACGGATGAGTGCCGAAATGGCATCGCGATCGTGGCCCTGGCATTGCGTCGTCTCACCGATCTGTGTTCATCTGTGTTCATCCGTGGTTCCTATTCAGCGAATTCGAGAACCACCCGCCGCGTCCGCGCGCTCTTCTTCTCGATCTTCGCCACCTTGAGCGCGCCGATCTCGCGCGTGTTCGCGACGTGCGTGCCGCCGCAGGGCTGCAGGTCCACGCCGTCGATCTCGAGCAGGCGCACGCGCCCCAGCCCCCGCGGCGGCTTCACCGACATGGTGCGCACGAGCTCCGGCTTCGCGTCGAGCTCCTCGTCGGTGATCCACACGGTGCGGACATCGTGCGCCTCCGCGACGAGGCGCGCGAGCTCGCGCTCCAGCGCCTCGCGCTCGAGCGGCTCCACCATGTCGAAATCGAGCCGCGCATAGCCCGCGGTGATCGAGCAGCCGTTGGTCTGGTGCGGCACGATCGCGCACAGGAGGTGCGTCGCGGTGTGGAAGCGCATGTGCCGATGGCGGCGCTCCCAGTCGATGCGGGCGGTGACGGCGGCGCCGGGATGCAAGCGTGCGAGGAGTTGGTCGGAAGCCGGAACGTGGAGGATTTCCGACCGGCCCTCTTCCCCGCCCTCTCCCAGGCGGGCGGGTGACCGCGACTTCACGGTGTCGGCGATCGCGAGCGTGCTGCCATCGGAGAGCAGCAGCTCGCCCGCGTCGCCCGCCTGGCCGCCGCCGCGCGGATAGAAGACGGTGCGGTCGAGGCGGATGCCCTCGGGCGCGACGCCGGTCACCGTCGCGGCCGTTTCCCGGCGGTAGGGTTCCTCGCGAAACATCTCCTCGGTCATCGCAGCCGCCTCCAAATTGACTTTGCCTCGGTCGCCGCTACATCATGCCCGATGATTCCCGGCCGCGCGAAGACGGCCGCCGAGCTCCCATAGCGCCGCCCACCCGTGTTCGCCTTCATCCTTCGCCGACTCCTGCAGGCCATCGTGGTGATGCTCGTGGTCGGCTTCATCTCGTTCTCGCTCTTCAACTACGTGGGAGATCCGGTCTCCCAGATGACGCCGCCCGAAGCGACGCAGGCCGACCGCGACGAGATGCGCCACCTGCTGGGCCTCGACCGGCCGTTCTACGTCCAGTTCGCGACTTTCGTCGAGCACGCGGTGCGCGGCAACTTCGGCATCTCGCTGCGCATCGGCCGCCCGGTCTCGCAGCTCCTCGAGGAGCGCTTCCCGGCCACCTTCGAGCTCGCGCTCACCGCTTCCCTCATCGCGCTCATCGTGGGAATCCCGGCCGGCGTCTACACCGCGCTCAAGCGCGACTCGTGGGTCTCGCGCGCGATGCTCACGACCTCGCTCGTCGGGGTGTCGCTGCCGAACTTCGTGATCGGCATCTTCCTCATCCTCGTCTTCGCCGTGTGGCTCGGGTGGCTGCCGTCGTTCGGCCGCGGCGACACCGTGCAGCTCGGCCTCTGGTCGACCGGATTCCTCACCGCCTCGGGGCTCAAGGCGCTGGTGCTCCCCGCGATCACGCTCGGCTTCTTCCCGCTCACGCTGGTGATGCGCCTGGTGCGTTCCGAGATGCTCGAGGTGCTGCGCTCCGACTACATCAAGTTCGCGCGCGCACGCGGCCTCACGGAGCGTGCGGTGAACTTCGGCCACGCGCTCAAGAACACGCTGGTACCGGTGATCACGGTCACGGGCCTCCAGCTGGGCGGCATCATCGCGTTCGCGATCATCACCGAGCAGGTGTTCCAGTGGCCGGGCATGGGCCTCCTCTTCATCCAGGCGGTGCAGTTCGCCGATGTGCCGGTGATGGCGGCCTACCTCTGCCTCATCGGCCTCGTCTTCGTCGTCATCAACCTCGTCGTGGACCTGCTCTACTACGCGGTGGATCCGCGGCTGCGCGTGGAGACGGGGGGCGCGCGCTGATGGCGATCCGCAACGAGCCCGAGGGCGAGGCGCCGCGCGCCTACCTCGTCGGCCGCGAACGCCTGAGGCGCTGGCTCGACAGCGACTTCCTGTACAGCTTGCGGCGCAGCCCCGGCGTGATGCTCGCCGCGGCGGTCGCCTCCGCGCTGGTGCTGGGCGCCGCGTTCGCGCCGTGGGTCGCGCCGCACAATCCGTTCGACCTCGCGACGCTCAACCTGGGCGACGCGATGACGCCGCCCGCGTGGGCATCGGGCGGCAGCCGCACCTACCTGCTCGGCACCGACGACCAGGGCCGCGACGTGCTCTCGGCGATCCTCTTCGGCTCGCGCATCTCGCTCCTCGTCGGGCTGCTCGCCACGGTGCTCGCGATGGTCATCGGCGTCGCGCTCGGGCTGGTGAGCGGATACGTGGGCGGCAAGATGGACGCCTTCATCATGCGCGTCGCCGACGTCCAGCTCTCGTTTCCCGCGATCCTCATCGCGCTCCTCGTCGACGGCCTCGCGCGCGCGGCGCTGCCCCGGGAACTCCAGGACCAGCTCGCGTTCTGGGTATTGGTGGTCGCCATCGCCGGCGCCGGCTGGGTGCGCTACGCACGCACCGTGCGCGGCACCACGCTGGTCGAGCGCAACAAGGAGTACGTCCAGGCGGCACGGGTGATCGGAAGGCATCCCGCCGCGATCATGTTCTCCCATGTGCTGCCCAACGCGCTCGGGCCCGTGCTGGTGCTCGTGACGCTGCACATCGGCGAGGCGATCATCACCGAGGCGACGCTCTCGTTCCTCGGCGTCGGAGTCCCGCCGACGCGCCCGTCGCTGGGAACGCTGGTCCGCATCGGCAACGAGTTCCTCTTCTCGGGCGAATGGTGGATCACGGTGTTCCCCGCCGTCGAGCTGGTCGCGCTGGTGCTCGCCATCAATGTCCTCGGGGATTGGCTTCGCGACGCGCTGAATCCCCGCCTGCGGTAGCGTCGCGGAAAGGAATCGCCATGAAAGCGCCCCTCGCCCTCACGCTGCTCCTCCTCGCCGGCGCCTGCGCCGCGACCGGCCCGTACGCCCGGCCCTATTCGATCATCGAGGACGACCCGATCCAGTCGGCCGATCCGAACGTGATCCACGTGCTCGTGAACCGCGTCGACGACCGCAACGCGACCGACATCCACCACGCCGTCGTGCCGCCCGGCCGGCACGAGGTGACCGTGGACGTCGGCCGCCGCAAAGGCTGGCAGCCGACGCAGCGCACGTTCTCCCTCACGACCGAGCCGTGCCGGCGCTACTACGTGTCGGCGCGGCTCGCCAATCGCGCCGGCCCCGAGTGGACGCCGGTGGTGCGCTCGAGCGACCGCATCGCCGAATGCGAGGCGAAGTTCGCCATGAACGCTCGATGACGGCGCCGCTGCTCGAGGTCCGCGGGCTGCGCGTGGAGTTCCCCACGCGGCGCCGCACGCTCGTGGCGGTGGACGGCGTGAGCTTCGAGATCGCGCCGGGCGAGGTGCTCGGCGTGGTCGGCGAATCGGGCGCGGGAAAGTCGATCACGGGCGCCGCGATCATCGGCCTCATCGAGCCGCCGGGACGCATCGCCGCGGGCGAGATCCTGCTCGAGGGCCGGCGCATCGACAATCTCCCCGCCGACGAGATGCGCCGCATCCGCGGGCGCCGGATCGGCGCGATCTTCCAGGACCCGCTCACGTCGCTGAATCCCCTCTACACGATCGGCCAGCAGCTCGTGGAGACCATGCGCACGCACCTCGCGCTCGATTCGGCCGCCGCGCGCAAGCGCGCGATCGAGCTGCTCGGCGAGGTCGGGATCCCGGCGCCCGAGCGGCGCATCGACCACTATCCGCACCACTTCTCCGGCGGCATGCGCCAGCGCGTGGTGATCGCGCTCGCCCTGTGCGCGAACCCGCGCCTCGTGGTGGCCGACGAGCCCACCACCGCCCTCGACGTGTCGATCCAGGCGCAGATCATCGCGCTCCTGAAGCGCCTGTGCCGCGAGCACGGGACGGCGGTGATGCTCGTCACGCACGACATGGGCGTGATCGCCGAGACCGCCGACCGCGTCGCCGTGATGTACGCGGGACGCCTCGCGGAGATCGGACCCGTGCAGGCGGTGATCCACGATCCGCAGCATCCTTACACGGCCGGGCTCATGGGATCGATCCCGTCGGTCGGCGACGAGGTCGAGCGCCTGCCGCAGATCGAGGGCTCCATGCCGCGACTGGACGCGATCCCGCGCGGCTGCGCGTTCCACCCGCGCTGCCCGCGCGCCTTCGACCGCTGCCGCGTCGAGCGCCCGGAGCTCCTTCCCGCGAACCGCACGCGCGCGGCATGCTGGCTGCACGCGCCGGAACGCGCGAGCCCCGCAGCGCAGGCGGGATGGAGCGAAGGGGCGGTGCATGGTTGAAAAGGCGCGACCCTTTCCCCGACCCTCCCCCAACGGGGAGGGAGCGCGATATCCCCTGGGAGAGGGCCGCGGCGAGGGCCATCCCCCGCTGATCGAGGTCCGCCACCTCGCCAAGGTCTTCGACGTCTCGCGGCCGTGGTTGAACCGCATCACCGAGCGCCTGCCGCGCCAGCGGCTGCGCGCCGTGGACGACGTGAGCTTCGCCATCGCGCGCGGCGAGACGCTCTCGCTGGTGGGCGAATCGGGCTGCGGCAAGTCGACCGTCGCGCGCCTCATCTGCGGCCTGTACGCGCCCACCGCGGGCTCGATCCTGTTCGACGGCGTCGACCTCGCGAGCGTGCGCGACCGCGGCGCGATGCTCAAGCTGCGCCGGCGCTTCCAGATGATCTTCCAGGATCCGTACGCGAGCCTCAACCCGCGCTGGCGCGTGCGCGACATCGTCGCCGAGCCGCTGCGATCGCACGGCCTCGTGCGCGGCGGGGTCGCCCTCGCCGCGCGCGCGGGCGAGCTTCTCGCGCAAGTGGGCCTCGCCGCGAGCGACGCAGAGAAGTATCCGCACGAGTTCTCCGGCGGCCAGCGCCAGCGCATCTCCATCGCGCGCGCTCTCTCCTCGAACCCGGAGTTCCTGGTCTGCGACGAGCCCACCAGCGCGCTCGACGTCTCGGTGCAGGCGCAGATCCTCAACCTCATGAAGGACCTGCAGCGCGCGCACGGCCTCACCTATCTCTTCATCTCGCACAACCTCGCCGTCGTCTCGCACATCTCGACGACGGTGGGCGTGATGTACCTCGGCCGCATCGTCGAGATCGCGCCGACGCGCACGCTCTTCGCGCGGCCGCTGCATCCGTACACGCGCATGCTCGAGAGCGCGATCCCGGACATCGAGATGTCGGGCAAGCCGCGCACGCCGGTCGCCGGAGAAGTGCCCAACCCGCTCGATCCGCCCACGGGCTGCCCGTTCCACCCGCGCTGCCCCTATGCGCGCGACAAGTGCCGCGTCGAGCGCCCGCCGCTCGCATCGTTCGAGGGCGCGAGCGTCGCTTGCCACGGCGTGCACGAGGGCTGGGTCCCGCTCCAGCGCGCATCCGTCGCGGCCTAGCGCCGTTACAGCCGTAACGGTCGCGCGGGAATTCGCGCGATCCCGGCGTGTTCACGGCCGAGAGCGCGAAATCGGGGCCCGTTGCCGCGTTGACGACCCGCGATGCGCTCGGTAGCCTCTGGCGGTTGGAATCCGGATCCCTGTCCCATGGCCGACCGAGGATTCACGCTCGTCGAGATGGTCATCGTGATCGCCATCGGCGTGATCCTGCTGTGGATCGGCGTGCCCATGGGCCAGGCGTACATGGATCGCGCGCGCGTCGCGCAGGCCGTCACGGAGATCGGCGACATGTCCGCGAAGATCCGCGCCCAGATCAGGAGCCAGGGTGCGTTGCCCGATTCGCTCGACGCCGCCGGCTTCGCCGGACGCGTGGATCCGTGGGGCCGCTCGTACCAGTACCTGAACCTCTTCACCAACAAGGGAAACGGCCAGGCGCGCAAGGACAAGAAGCTCGCGCCGCTCAACTCCGATTTCGACCTGTACAGCGTGGGCGCCGACGGCCAGACCGCCGCCTCGCTCGTGAACTCGGCGAGCCGCGACGACATCGTGCGCGCGCGCGACGGCGGCTTCATCGGGCTCGCATCGGACTTCGATCCATGAGCCGGTCCTCGCGGGCGAGGCAGCGCGGGCACGTCGCCCGGCGCCTTTTCCTCCTCTTCATCCTCTCGGCGTTCCTGCCGCTCGCGCTCATCGCCGCGCTCTCGCTCGGCGAGGTGCGAAGCCTGCTCCTGCAGCAGGGCGAGCAGCGGCTCGCCGCGACCGCCAAGACCTACGGGATGACGGTCTACGAGCGGCTCCTGGTCGCCTCCGACGTCGCGATCTCCACCGCGCAGCGCACGACCTTCGGCGCCGCGCACGACGACCTCGCGCACCGCACGTTCGTGTGGATCACGCAGCTCGAGCCGGACGGCACGGCGCGCGCGCTGATCGGCCGCGGCTCGGCGCCCGCGCTGGGCGAGGATGCCCTGCGCCGCCTCTCCGAGCGCAAGCCCGCGATCCTCGTCGCTCGCACGCCGGACGTGACGCACGTGATCCTCGCCGTCGCGAAGCCCGGGGCGGAGCGCGGATCGGTGGTCGTGGGCGAGGTGAATCCCGAATACCTGTGGGGCAGCCCCGACGAGCTGCCGGCGATGACCGACTTCTGCATCGTCGAGGACATCTCGGGCGACACGCTGCATTGCACCACGCCGCTCTCCCCCGAGGCCGAGCGCGCCATGATCGCCTCGCGCGCCTCGCACCTCGGCACCGCGACCTGGCAGCGCGACGGCGAGGCCTGGCGCGGCATCGCGTGGCCGCAGTTCATGCGCGCGGGCTTCGGCACGCGCGACTGGGTCGTGATCGCGAGCCAGCCGGAGCGCTTCCAGGTGGAGCGCGCGACCCAGTTCGGCCGGCTCTACGTGCCGGTGGTCGTGCTCGCGCTGCTGCTGGTGGGCTGGCTCACCATCCGCCAGGCGAGCCACATCGTGAAGCCGCTCGAGGTGCTCGCGAAACGCGCGCGCGGCCTCGCGCAGAACGACTTCGGCTCGCAGGTCGAGATGGCGCCGCGCGAGGACGAGTTCGGCGAGCTCGCGGCGGCCTTCGACACCATGTCGCAGAAGCTCGGGCGCCAGTTCGCCTCGCTCAAGGCGCTCTCCGACATCGACCGCCTGATCCTCTCCACGGTCGACAGCGCCCAGGTGATCCGCACCGTGCTCCACCGGCTCGGCAGCGCCGTGCGCGCGGACGCGGTGAGCGTGACGCTCCTCGAGCACGACAACGCCGACTACGCACGCACCTACTCGCGCGCGGCCGAAGGCGAGGAAGGCCTGCGGATGACGCGCCACGAAATCTCGCCGGCCGAGCGCGGCGAGCTCGAGGGCGCGAGCGCGGGCCAGTGGCTGAAGCTCGAGGGCGCGGTCCCGCGATACCTGGAGAGCCTCACGACGGAAGCGGCGACGACCGCGTATGTCCAGCCGGTGGTCTGGCGCGGCACGCTGTGCGGCGCGCTCGCGCTCGGCTATCGGCGCACCTCGTCGCTCGACCCGGAGGAGCGCCAGCACGCGCTCGAGCTCGCCGACCGCGTAGCGGTCGCCGTGTCCTCCGCGTGGCGCGACGAGCAGCTCTACCTGCAGGCCCACTTCGACCCGCTCACGGGCCTGCCGAATCGCCTGCTCTTCAAGGACCGCCTCGGGCAGGAGATCGCGAGGAGCCAGCGCGAGGGACTGCGCTTCGGCCTCCTCTTCGTCGACCTCGACCACTTCAAGACGGTGAACGACAGCTTCGGCCACACCACGGGGGATGCCGTGCTGCGCGAGACCGCGCGGCGCATCTCGCGCTGCGTGCGCACGACCGACACGGTGTCGCGCCTCGGCGGCGACGAGTTCACCGTCATGCTCACCAACCTGCACCATGCGCAGGAGGCCTGGGTCATCGCGGAAAGCGCAGTGGAAGCGCTCTCGCGCGAATACCACGTGAACGGCGAGCATTGCTTCCTGAGCGCCTCGGTGGGGATCGCCTCGTTCCCCGAGGACGGCGCTTCCGCCGAGGAGCTCCTGAAGAGCGCGGACACCGCGATGTACCGGGCGAAGGCGAACGGCCGCTCCCAGGCGGTGTACTTCGAGGAACGCATGAACGCGGAGGCCGTGGCGCGCCTCACGCTCGACCGCGACCTGCGCGTGGCGATCGAGCGCGGCGAGCTCGAGCTCCATTACCAGCCCAAGCTCGACCTCGCGACGGACGTCATCGTCGGCGCCGAGGCGCTGGTGCGCTGGCGCCACCCGGTGCACGGCCTCATCTCCCCGGAGCGCTTCATCCCGCTCGCCGAGGAGTCGGGCTTCATCGAGCAGGTCGGCCACTGGACGCTCGCCGAAGCGTGCGCGCAGATGCGGCGCTGGCGCGACGCCGCGCTGCCGCTCGAGAGCGTGTCGGTGAACGTCTCCCCGCGCCAGTTCCGCCGCCGCGGGCTCCTCGAGTTCATCCGCGAGTGCGTGACCGAGGCCGGCCTTCCGCCCGCCTGCCTCGGCATCGAGATCACCGAGGGTCTCCTCATGGAGCGCAGCCAGTCGATCGAGGACCTGCTGCAGCGGCTCTCCGCCATGGGGCATCCGATCGCGCTCGACGACTTCGGCACCGGCTTCTCCTCGATGGCCTACCTCAACCGCTTCCCGGTGCGCGAGATCAAGATCGACCGGCTGTTCATCGAGGGACTCGCGCCCGGCGTGGATTCGGAGGCGATCGTGGCGGCGATCATCGCCATGTCGCACGCGCTCGGCAAGGTCGTGGTCGCCGAGGGGGTCGAGAAGCCCGAGCAGCTCGAGCTCCTCGAGCGCATGGGCTGCGACCAGGTGCAGGGGTTCCTGCTTTCGGAGGCGGTGCCCGCCGCGCAGTTCGAGGCGCGCGTGCGCGGGCGCGTGGCCGCGGCCGCCTCGCTCGCGTAAACGGCGGGTTGACCGGCGGCGTCCGGACCCGGAGAATTTCGCATGGGCTCCAATCGTTCGAAGGTCCGCCCGCGCACGCTCGCCGCGCAGGGCCTCGGGCGCGTCGCGCCGCCGTATGGCGACATCGTCCCGCCGATCCATCCCTCCAGCACCTTCGAGCGCGCCGCCGACGGCAGCTTCCCGGCGGGCCGCATCTATTCGCGCGCGGACAATCCGACCTACGACGGGCCGGAAGCGGTGCTCGCCTCGCTCGAGGGGGCCGCGGGGGCGTTGCTGTTCGGCTCGGGGCAGGCCGCAGCCGCCGCGGTGTTCCAGGCGCTCGCGCCGGGCGATCGCGTGCTCGCACCGCGCAACATGTACTGGGGATTGCGCAACTGGCTGTCGGGTTACTTCACCTCCTGGGGACTGGAGGTCGAGTTCTACGACAACGCCTCGATCGACGACCTCGCGGCGAAGCTCCGCGCGAAGCCGACGCGCCTCGTGTGGGTCGAGACCCCCGCCAACCCGACGTGGGAGCTCACCGACATCGCGGCGGCGAGCGAGGTGGCGCGCAAGGCCGGAGCGCTGGTCGCGGTCGATTCCACCTGCGCGACGCCGGTGCTCACGAAGCCGCTCGCGCTCGGCGCGCACATCGTGATGCACTCCGCGACCAAGTACCTGAACGGGCATTCCGACGTGGTCGCCGGAGCGCTCGCGACCGCCGCAGACGACGCGACATGGCAACGCATCCGCCAGGTGCGCGCGAGCGGCGGAGCGGTGCTCGGGCCCTTCGAGGCGTGGCTCCTCGCCCGCGGCATGCGCACGCTCTTCCTGCGCGTCGCCGCCGCGTGCGCGAACGCGCAAGCGATCGCCGAGCGCTTCGAGAAGCACGCGAAGGTCTCGCGCGTCCTGTATCCGGGACTCAAGAGCCATCCCGGCCATGCGATCGCCGCGCGCCAGATGGAGGGCGGCTTCGGTGCGATGCTCTCGCTGCGCATCGCGGGCGGGGAGGCGGCGGCGAAGGCGTTCACCGGGCGGCTCGCCGTCTTCAAGCGCGCGACCTCGCTCGGCAGCGTCGAGAGCCTCGCCGAGCACCGCGCGAGCGTGGAAGGCCCCAGCACGATGTGCCCGCCCGACCTGGTGCGCCTTTCCGTGGGCGTCGAGGATACCCAGGACCTGGTCGCGGACATCGAGCAGGCGCTCGGCTGATGGACATGACCCTTCCCTCGGCGGGCGTGCTCTTCGCGGGGCTCATCTTCGGCGTGATCGGCACCGCCGCGTTCATGTACGGCAAGAAGCAGGCGCGCTTCAGCTCCATGGCGATCGGCGTGGCGCTCATCGCCTATCCGTACTTCGTGAGCGCGCTGTGGCTGCTGTGGGGCATCGGCATCGGGCTGTGCGCGGCGCTCTACTATTTCCGGGATTACTAGCCCGTATAATCGCGCGGTGCTGTTCAACTCGTACGCGTTCGTCCTCGCGTTCCTGCCCGCGGTCGTCCTCGGCTACTTCGCCATCGCGCGGCTCTCGGCCTTCGCGGCGAACGCATTCCTCGCCGGGGCCTCGCTCTTCTTCTACGCGTGGTGGAAGGTCGACTTCCTCTGGATCCTGCTCGGCTCCGTGGCGGTCAACTACTTCGTCGGGCACCGGCTCTCGCGCGACGCGGCGGCCGGGCGGAGCGAGCGCTGGGTGCTCGCGGCCGGCGTCGCCTTCAACCTCGCGCTCCTCGGCTACTTCAAGTACACCGACTTCTTCATCGCCAACGTGAACGCGGTCGCGGGCGTGAACCTTCCGTTGCTGCGGATCGCGCTCCCGCTCGGCATCAGCTTCTTCACCTTCACGCAGATCGCCTACCTCGTGGACGCGTGGAAGGGGAAAGCGGCGGAGTACAGCGCGACGAACTACGTGCTCTTCGTCACGTTCTTCCCGCACCTCCTCGCGGGGCCCATCATCCACCACCGCGAGATGATGCCGCAGTTCGCCGATCCGAAGCTCAAGCGCCTCGACTGGGAGAACCTCGCGCGCGGGCTCGCGCTTTTCGCGCTCGGCCTCGCGAAGAAGGTGCTCATCGCCGACAACCTCGCGCCGTGGGCGAACGCCGGGTTCGCGCAGGCGCACTCGCTCACCTTCGCCGATGCGTGGATCACGATGCTCGCCTACGTGATGCAGCTCGTGTTCGACTTCAGCGGCTACACCGACATGGCGCTCGGCGTGGCGCTCATGCTGAACATCCGGCTGCCGATCAACTTCGACGCGCCGTACCGCTCGGCCGACATCCAGGAGTTCTGGCGCCGCTGGCACATCACGCTGTCGCGCTTCCTGCGCGATTACGTCTACGTCCCGCTCGGCGGCAATCGCAAGGGCGAGGCACGAATGCTGGTCCTTTTCGTGGTCACGTTCGCGATCGGCGGCTTCTGGCACGGCGCGGCGTGGACCTATGTGATCTGGGGAACGATGCACGGCGTGGCGCTGGTGGTGCTGCATTTCTGGAGGAAGCTCGGCCGGCCGCTGCCGCGCGTCGCCGCGGTGGCCGTGACGTTCCTCTTCGTGAGCGCGGCGCTGGTGGTGTTCCGCGCGCCCTCGCTCGCGGACGCCGGCGCGATCCTCGCCTCGGTCGCGGGGTTGCACGGGTTCGACCCGAGCCTTACCGTGTGGCAATGGGCAGGGCTCACGCATCCGGTGCCCGCGCCCGAGCGCCTGCGGGAGCTCGGGATCCTCGCGGTCTTCGCCGTCGCGATGGTGCTCACCTTCACGCCGAAGAACGCGCACGACATCGCGCGCTCGGTCCGGCTTTCGGCGCCGCTGCCGCGCTTCGCGTTCGGCCTCCTCCTCGCCGCCGGGCTCGTGTTCATCGAGAACGCGAGCGAGTTCATCTACTTCATCTTCTGATGGGCCGCGGCTTCCTCCTCGGCGTGCTCGGCCTGGCGGCGCTCTGCGCCACCGCCGTGTGCGCGTTGAACGCCTGGATCGATCCCTTCGAGCACTATCGCAAGCCCGCCAGGTTCGCGCCGCGTTTCTACAACGCGTGGCAGCGCTACGAGAACGTCGGCATCGCGAAGCACTGGGACTACGATCGCCTCATCACCGGATCGTCGCTCATGGAGTGCATCGTGCCCGAGGACGTGGACCGCGCGATGGGGGGCCGCACGATCAACCTCGCCGTCTCCGCGGAGACCGCCTACGATGCCGGCGAGCTGCTGCGGGTCGCGCTCGCGACCGGCAAGCCGAAGCAGGTGATCATGAACCTCGACTACAACGCGTTCTCGGGCGCGCCGGATCGCAGCGGCTTCGCGGAACCGTTTCCGGCGTACCTCTACGACAACCACGTGTGGAACGACGTCCCGTATCTGCTGGGCGTGGAGACCACCGGCAAGTCGCTCGAGACGCTGCTCGGGCTGCACTGGTCGCGCTTCAACACCGATCCCGGGCGCATGTGGTACTGGGGTTGGGAGCACCAGTTCTTCGCGGCGAAGGCGGTGCAGGGACTCGACCCGCGCGACCTCAACGCGAAGTTCCACCAGCCGCCGCGCACGCTCGCCGGCATGCAGGCGAGCTTCGAGGCGAACCTCGAGCCGCTGATCGAGCGTTATCCGAACGTGCGCTTCACGTTCGTGTACGCCCCCTACTCGATCCTCGTCTGGAGCGACTTCCAGCAGCGCGGGCAGGTCGGGGTCACGCTCGCCTTCCGCGACTGGCTCTTCGAGCGCACGCGCCGCTACGCCAACGTGGAGTTCTTCGACTTCCAGGCCGAGCCCGCGCTCGTCACCGACCTCGACTACTACACGGACATCTACCATTACTCGCCCAAGGTCTCGAAGGCGATGGTGGAGGCGATCGCCGAGGGACGCTACCGGCTCACGCGCGGGACGCTCGCGCGCAACGACGCGTGGCTGCGCAAGACCGCCGCCGAGCTCGACCCCGCGCGCGTGATCGCCGACGCCCGTGCGCGCCCCGCGCCCGGAATTCCCGACGGGAAGGAATTCATCCCGCCGGGCGGCTACGCACAGGCGCAATGATGAGTACCCCGGCGATGGCCTTCGAGCGCGCGATCTCGATCTTCGACGCGGGAAACGCCGAGCGCTACGCCGCGGAGCTCTTCCGCGAGAGCTTCGACGCGCCGTTTCCCGTGCCGCGCGACCCTTGCGGGCTCTCGATCGCCACGCCGCCCGAGAACTGGCGCCAGTACGTCGCGCGCTACCGTTGGCCCGATGGGACGGAGGAGACCGTCGGCTTCTGCAACTGGATCAAGCACCGCGACGTGTACCTCGAAGGCGGCATGTGCGTGAGCAAGAGCTTCTATCGGCGCCTTCCGAAGGAGCACTTCCAGGCGTGCCGTGCGCGCGGCGGCGTCGCGCAGATGATGATGGAGGCGGCGGCGCGCGAGCTCACGGATTGCAAGGCGTGGTTCGGCTACTGCGGCGATGCGAAAGCCATGGCGGTCGACCTGCGCGCCGGATACGTGCCGACGCGCCATCCGCACGTCATCGTGAAGTGGTTCCGCGAGCTTCCGCAGGGCGAGCGCGAGGCGCTGGTCGACTCGATCGCCGCGATCGGCCCGTTCTGACGCCATGAAGATCCCCGTGCTGCTCTATCACGGCATGAACGTGCACGGGAACGCGTACGAGACGAACGACCACGTCGCGCTCGCTTCCGACCTCGCCGACCTCGCGCGCATGGGCTTCGAGGCGATGCCGCTCCACCGCCTCGTGCAGGCGTGGCGGTCGGAGCCCGCGTCGCTCGAGGGAAGGCGCCTCGTGGCCCTCACCTGCGACGACGGCAGCGACTTCGACGCGCGCGACCTGGACCATCCGAAGTGGGGCGTGCAGCGGAGCTTCCTCGACATCCTGCGCGATTTCGCCAAGCGCATGCGCGGTGGACGCACAGCGCCGCACATGACCTCCTTCGTCATCGTCTCGCCCGAGGCGCGCGTGAAGCTCGACCGCACCTGCATGGTCGGCCGCGGCTGGTGGAACGAGGACTGGTGGGCGAGCGCCGCCGCGACGGGGCTGATGGCGATCGCGAACCACAGCTGGGACCACAACCACGAGTCGCTCTCCGACGAGCGCTGGCCCGGCGTGCGCCGCGGCAGCTTCACGCCGATCGATTCGGAAGCGCTCGCCGACTACCAGATCGCACAGGCGGAACGGTACCTGCGCGCGCGGCTTCCCTCGCCCTCGGCGAGCCTCTTCGCCTATCCCTATGGCGAGACGAACGAGTTCCTCGCCGCGCGCTGGTTCCCCGAGCGCTCGGGCCGATTCGCCGCCGCGTTCACGACCGAGCCCGCGTATCTCACCGGCGAAAGCGATCCCTGGCGCATGCCGCGCTTCACCTGCGGCCTCGACTGGAAGACGCCGAGGGAATTCCGCGCGCTCCTCGAAGGCGCGCTCGCCGGCTGACTCAGAAGGGCGTCACGCGCAGCACGCGCTCGGCGATCGCGCGCTTCGCCTCTTCGGACAGGTCGCGCCTCCAGAACGCGTACAAATTCGCGAGGTGCGTGCGCCCGTAACCGACGCGCTCGTTCACCTCGATCGATCGCGCGTCGGCCATGAACGCGAAAACCGCGTTCGATGGCGGCAATGCGCGGATCGCCTCGCGCATCAGGTGCTCGCCGATGGTGAGGCTCGGCCGCAGCTCCTCGAGATGTCCCGGCGGCAATCGCCGGTAAAGCTCGCGGTCCACCACGAATCCGCCGACCAGATGCACCGATTCGAAGGCGCTGAAGTGGACGTATCCCGCGGTGGCGAGCGTGCCGTCGTCGCCGCGATGCAGGCACACGAAGTGGCTGGGATAGTCCGGGATCGGCTGGCCGAAGACGCGCCGGAAGAGGCCGCCCGCGAGGAACGCGGCGTCGTGCGTTTCGGTGACGAGGAAATGTCGTGGCACCTTCGGATTCACTCCCCTCGCGCTAGCTCGCCCGCCCGAGGAGCGCGCGAAGCTCCGCCGGCGATTTCCAGTGATGGCCGCAGACCGCCCGCGGAATGTTCCAGATCGAATCGTCCGGCGCGATCGCCCGGCCGTCGACGCCGAACGCCGCCCTCATCCCGTGCTCCGGCGCGCGGCAGGGCATATAGTCCTCGACCAGGAAAGCGTTCACGTGGCCGAAAGGATAGGCGAAGTATTCGCACGCCGCTCGCGAGCGCTTGCGGATGAAGTCCGCGGCACGGCGGATCTCGCGGTCGGCATCGATGTAGCTCGCGACGCGCGTGAAGTCGTCGCGCGCCGGGTCGACGATCGCGGTGCGCGGAACCGCATGGTGCACATGGTCCCAGCTGTGGTTGCCGATCGCGAGGAGGCCGCCCTTCGCCGCCTCCTTCCACCAGGCATCGCCGAGCCAATCCGCCATGTCGGGATACCCGCAATCCTCGGCGCTTTCCATCGCGGAGCGCGCGTCGGGAGAGGCGATCACGAAGCTCGTCGCGTGGAGCTCAGCCTGCGCACCGGGCGCCTCGCGGGCGAAGTCGCGCATCACGTTGAGGAAGCTGCGCTGCGGCCCGAAGCGAGCATGCACGAAATCGGCGTAGTCGAACGACGGTCCGTCGTCGAACGTGAGGGCGACCCACGTCTCGCCGTGCGCGCCTTCGAGGCCGCTTCGCAGCGCCTCGACGATGCGCGCGAGCGGCACGATGCGCGCGCCCGATTGCGTGAGCGTACGCAGGTCGCAGGCGAGCGCCACGTGATCGTTCGTCGCGTAGTCGACGCCCGCGATGTTGTGCGAATGGTAGGTGAGGACGAGCGCCTTCATTCGGCGGGTCGGGCGGAGGCGAGCGCGCACTCGTGCGGGCTCCCGCGATGGTTGGCGACGGCGAGGATCTCGACGCCGGCGATTCTCGTCGTGCGGATCGCGAAAGTCCAGTGCGCCGGCGCATTTCCGCCCGGCGCGGGCGCCCCGTAGAGCGCGGAGAGATCGTTCGAAGCGATCGGCGTCGCCGGCCGCCCATCCACGCTCGCGGACTCGATCGCGAATCCCTCGTATCCGCCCAGCACGTTGGTGACGAGGAGCGCCGAGCCCGACGGGGCTTCGAAGCTCTCGGTACGAAGCTCGGCCGGACGATCCGCGGGCTCGCGCGCCAGATACGTCGAGCCATCCGCGACGGTCATCGCATCGCGGCGAACGAGCGGCACCGCATCGCGCTCGATGCCGAGGGAGCCGATCCAGCACTCCGGGCTCCACGCGAGCGCCTGCCAGAACCCGTGCGTCATGCCGAACACATGCGTGCCCGGCATCGTGGAAAGCAGCAGCATCGACGCCCGATCCCCGCACGAGAAAAGCGTATCGAGCCCCAGGTCCTTGTCGACGACGTAGGCGAGGTGGCCGTGGACCACGCGCCGTGCGGCGCTCGCGCAGAGGAATTCGCCGAGCGCGGCGTGCCGATACGCGGGGAACCACACGTCGCGGAACACGTGCCCGGGCGAGCCGCCTCCCACATCCAGGACGGACGAGGGCAGCGCGCTTTCTCCGCCTTCCACCGTGCGTGCGATGGCCGCGACGAAATACGCGTTCAGCGCGACGGACGCGATCGCGATCATGGCGACGAGCGGCCGGGCGCCACGATAGCGCAGCAAGGCCCATAGTCCAAGCGCCAACAATCCTGCAACGGATGGCAGCAGCACCCACGTGAACTGCGCCGGTGTCGTGGGCCGCATGCACGCGAGCCACGCGCCGAACGCGACGAACGAGGCGGTAAAGGCAAGCCACGCGCGGCGGCCCGTTGCACTGCCCAGTGCCAGCAGAGAGACGACGAGCGCGATGCCGAAGACGGCGCCCAGCGCATGCGCGGCCGGCTCGCTCCAACCGGCCAGGTAGCGTGCGATCGCCGCCGGACCGCCGGTCACGTAGCCGAACAGGATGGCCGGTGCGTGGACGATGTTCGCGATCGAAATATCGCGCACGAAGTAGCCCGTCGCGCTGTGCACATCGGGGAAGCCGTGCATTGCCTGGCTTGCCAGGTACGGGACGAACGGCAGCACGAACCCGATCGCCGCCGCGATCGTTCCGCGCGCGATCGACGCACGCCATTCGCGCCGCTGCCGGGCGAACACCGGAATCGCGAGCAGGAAGACCGGAATCGCGGTCGGATGCACATGCATCGCGAGCCCGGCCGCGAGACCGAGCACGAAAAAGTGCCGCATGCGCCAGGGAGCGGCAAGGCCGTGCAGGCAGAGTGCGACGACCGCGAGCACCGCCGCATCGACCGCGTTCGGATTGAGGAAGCAGATTTCCTCGATCGAGCTCCATCCCGGTATGAAGAGCGCGATCGCCCACAGCACGCCGAAATCGCGATCCAGCACGCGCTTCCCGCAGTGGTACGCGAGCGGGAACTTGAGCGCGCACACGAAGCCGATGAAGAGCGCCGCCGCGAGCCACGAATCGCGCACGAAGAGCGGCAGCGCGGTGAGATAGAACCAGAACGGGCCGAAATGCGCCGCTCGTCCGAGGAACGGCCCTTCCGCCGGATACGCGAGGCCGTGCCGGATCGCATAGGCGTGCACCAGCTCGTCGGCGGTGTCGGTGTGCGGGACGCTCCATGCGTAGCCCGCGATGTAGATTGCCATCGCGAGCGCGACGAGCGCGAGCCCCAGCCAGGCGGGAATGCGCGGGGACACTTCCGGCTCGCGCACGGCGCGGTGCGCTCAGCGCCCCAATCCGCGCGCCATGATCACCGCGAAGAACGGGATCAGCGCGGCGAGGTGCAGCTCGATCATCACCGAGCGCCGGGCGCGCTTCCTCTGCGCTTCGGGCACTCCCCACGATGCGTCGCGCTCGAACCTGCGGCGCCACTCGATGAAGCGCAGCGTCGGACCGACGGAGAGGATGCCGACGAGGAGGAAGAGCGCCAGCTTCACGTAGATCGGCCAGCTCGCGAGGTAGAAGTCCGGCCCCTTCGCGCCCCATACGAGGCGCGCGAAGCCGGTGACGAGCACCGCGATCGCCGCGCCGAAGTACCAGATGTCGACGCGGCCGAGGAGGCGCACTTCGCGCTCCTCGAGGCGGCCGCGCAGCATCATCGTCTCGACCACCAGGAACGAGAAGAGCAGGAAGATCGACGCGAAGTGCAGGTAGGCGAGGATCGCGTCGAGCCACATCGTCAGCGGCCCTTCGCGACGAACCGCGCGATGCGCTCGACCGCCTCCTCGAGCCGCGCGACCGGCTGCGTGTAGGCGATGCGGACGTGCTTCTGCGGCTCGTTCGCGCCGAAGTCCTTGCCCGGCGTGATCGCCACGCCCGCTTCGACGAGGAGCTCCCGCGCGAAGGAGAAGCTGTCGGGCGCGAGGCGCGTGGAATCGGCGTAGATGTAGAACGCGCCCTCCGGCACCACCGGCACGCCGAAGCCGAGCGATCGCAGCGCCGGGATGAGGAAGCGGCGGCGCTGGTCGAGCTCGGCGCGGCGCTGCTCGAGGATCTCGATGGTTTGCGGCGCGAAGCACGCGAGCGCCGCGTGCTGCGCCACCGTCGAGGGCGAGATGAAGAGGTTCTGCGCGAGCACCTCGATGCGGCGCACGAGAGCGGGCGGCGCCACCATCCAGCCGAGCCGCCAGCCCGTCATCTGGAAATACTTGGAGAAGCTGTTGATCACCACCACGTCCTCGCCCGCTTCGGCGGCGCTGCGCGCATCGAGGCCGTAGGTGAGGCCGTGGTAGATCTCGTCCGCCAGGAGCGAGCCGTTCTTCTCGCGCGCGAGCGCCGCGAGGCCGGCGACCTCCTCCGGCGTCACCAGCGTTCCGGTCGGGTTCGCGGGGCTCGCGACCATCGCCATGCGCGTCTTCTCGCTCCAGTGGCGGCGCGCGAGCTCGGGCGTGAGCTGGTAGCGCGAGGCGGGTCCGACCGGCACGGCGCGCGGCACGGCACCGAGCGTGCGCACGAAATGGCGGTTGCACGGATAGCCGGGATCGGCCAGCAGCACCTCGTCGCCCGGATCGAGGAGGACGCCGAAGGCGAGCAGCAGCGCGGCGCTCGAGCCCGCGGTGACGATGATCCGGCTCGCGGGCACGTCGACGCGATAGCGCTCGGCGTAGAAGCGGGCGATCGCCTCGCGCAGCGGCGTGAGGCCGAGCGCAGACGTGTAGAACATCGGCTCCGAATCGAGGGCGCGCTTGGCCGCCTCGACCACCGGACGCGGCGTGCGGAAGTCCGGCTCCCCGATCTCCAGGTGCACGACGTCCTTGCCGCGCGCCTCCACCTCGCGCGCGAGGGTCTGGATCTCCATCACCTCGAACGGCGCGATGTGCGCCATGCGGGAGGCGATGCGGATGCGCTCGGCGAGGTCGTTCATGGCCTCATTGTACGAAAAAGGGGTCAGATTACTTTTCCGTCGCGCGGAAAAGTAATCTGACCCCTTTTTCGGTTTTCATCGCAGGTTGTCGTCCCGGAATTTCGCCAGGCGCTTGGCGGAGACGGGGAACGGCGTGCGCAGCTCCTGCGCGAAGAGCGAGACGCGCAGCTCCTCGATCAGCCAGCGGAATTCCTCGAGCTTCGGATTGGCGCGTTCAGCGGCGCGATCGGCCTCGGCGCGCGTCTCGTAGTCCTGCCACAACGATTGAACGGAAGCGGCATGCTTCGCGTCGCGCTCGGCGTTCGAGCGGAATTTCTGGAGCCGCAGCGCATAGCCCTTGAGGTAGCGCGGGATGTGTTCGAGCTGCGTCCACGGAGTACGCGCGAGGAAGCCGGGGTAGACGAGGCGGTCGCGTTGCACCTTCACCTCGTGCGTGACGCGCCCCAGCGCGCCCGATTGCGCGATCGTCTGCGCCAGCTGCTGGCTCGCCTCCGCGATCGCGGCCGCGTATCGCATCGCGCCTTCCGTCACCGCGGGCAACCGCGCTTTCGCGCGCTTCTTCTGCTCCTCGAACGCGCGCTTGTCGCGCGGCGCAGTGTCGTCGCCGATGAACGCCCGGTCGACGATGGCGGCGACGAGGTCCGCGCGCAGCTTGTCGGCCGGAATGACGGCGTTGAACTTGAGCGCGAGCGCGTTGAATCCCGTGAGCGCACGCTCGAGGTTCTGCACGAGGTCCTTCAGCTCGATCGCGAGCAGGCGCTTCACGCCTTCGCGATGCGCGGCGTCCGCCTTGTCGGGCGTGTCGAAGAGGCGGATAGCGACGCTGCCCTCACCCTCTCCCCGGCCCTCGGGAGAAGGAGTCAGCGCGGGGTAGCCGGTCAGCGCCTGGGTTCCGCGCCTGAACGTCACCTGCTCCGGCAGCTCGCCGAAATCCCAGCTCGTGATGCCATCGCGCTCCAGGCCGGGCTTCGCCTTCGCGAGCGTGAGGCTCGCCGCCTCGCCCAGGCGCGCGCGCAGCTCTCCGAGGTCCCGGCCCATGGCGAGCTCGCGCTTCGCCTCGTCGACCACCCGGATGTTCATGCGCAGGTGCGCCGGCGGCTCGTCCTTCGAGAAGATGTCGGCATCGAGGCGCTCGCCCACGGCGCGCGAGGCGTAGGCGAGGACGGCTTCCTGGACGGTGGATCCCCGACCATCGCCGCGTTGCGGCGTCGGGGATGACGAGCGTTCGAGGAGCTTCGTCACGTGCTCCGGCACCGGCACGAGCTGCGTGCGGATGCGCTTGGGCAGCGCCTTCATCGTCCAGGCCACTTTCTCGCGGATCATTCCGGGCACGAGCCAGTCGATCGCGGCGGCGTCGACCTGGTTGAGCAGCGCGAGCGGCACCGTGATCGTCACGCCGTCGAGCGGATGGCCCGGCTCGAAGCGATAGGCGAGCGGGAACGTCGTTTCGCCGATGGCGAGCGCCTTCGGGAAGAGCTCCTCGGTCACCGACTCCGCGCCGTGGCGCATCACGTCCTCGCGCGCGAGGTAGAGGAGCTTCGGCTCCTTTGCGCTCGCGGCGCGGTACCACGCCTCGAACGAGCGCACGTCGCGCACGTCCTTCGGGATGCGCGCATCGTAGAACGCGAAGAGCGCGCGGTCATCCACCAGCACGTCGGGGCGGCGCGCGCGGTGCTCGAGCTCCTCGACCTCGCGGATGAGCATCCGGTTGTGGGTCCAGAACGCGAGCTTCGACTCGAATTCGCCGGCGACCAGCGCGCCCTCGATGAACACCTCCCGCGCCTTCACCGGATCGATGCGGGCGTAGCTCGCCTTGCGCCGCGCGACGAGCACCAGGCCATGCAGCGTCACGCTCTCGTAGGCGATCGTCTCGCCGCGCTTCGCGTCCCAGTGCGGCTCGACGTAGGCGCGGTCGACCAGGTGCGCGGCGGCCTTTTCGATCCACTCGGGCTCGATGCGCGCGACGTTGCGGGCGAAGACGCGCGTCGTCTCCTGCAGCTCGCCCGCCATGATCCAGCGCGGCCGGTTCTTCCTGAGCCCCGATCCGGGCCAGACGTGGAACTGCAATGCGCGCGGCCCGTGGTAGCCGTCGCCCTCGAGCGCCTTCATGCCCACGTTGCCGAGGAGGCCCGCGAGGAGCGCGCGATGCAGCTGCTCGTAGGTGGCGGGCGTGCCGTTCTCGCGGATGCCGAGCTCGGCGGCCATCTCGCGCAGCTGTCCCGCGAGGTCGCGCCATTCGCGCATGCGCACGTACGAGAGGAAATGCTCGCGGCACGCCTCCTGGAGCTTGCGGTTCGATTTCTTGTGCTGGAACTCGGTGTCGAAGAACTTCCACAGGTTGAGGAGCTGCAGGAAATCGGACGACTCGTCGCGAAACTCCTCGTGCGCGCGATCCGATTGCTCGCGCAGCGCCTGGGGCCGGTCGCGCGGATCCTGGATCGAGAGCGCGGCGGCGAGGATCACCATCTCGGAAAGGCAATTGAACTCGCGCGCGGCGAGGAGCATGCGGCCGATGCGCGGGTCCACCGGAAGCCGTGCCAGCTCGCGGCCCAGCCGGGTGAGGCGGCGTTGCTCGTCGATCGCGCCCAGCTCGAAGAGCTGCTGGTAGCCATCCGCCACCTGGCGCGGCGTCGGCGCCTCGAGGAACGGGAATTCGTCGATGGGTCCCAGCTCGAGCGCGGCCATGCGCAGGATCACGGAGGCGAGCGAGGTGCGCAGGATCTCCGGCGTCGTGTACTCCGGCCGCTCGAGGAAATCGGGCTCGGCGTAGAGGCGGATCGCCACACCGCTCGCGACGCGCCCGCAACGCCCGGCGCGCTGGCGCGCCGCCGCCTGCGAGATCGGCTCGATCCGCAGCTGGTCGATCTTCTGCCGCGGCGAGTAGCGCTTCACGCGCGCGAGGCCGGTGTCCACCACGTAGTGGATGCCGGGCACCGTGAGCGAGGTCTCCGCGACGTTGGTCGAGAGCACGATGCGCCGCTGCGCCGAGCGCTCGAAGACGCGGTCCTGGTCCTCCGCGGAAAGCCGCGCGAAGAGCGGCAGGATCTCCATGTGCTTCGGGTGGTCCTTGCGCAGCGCCTCGGCCGCCTCGCGGATCTCGCGCTCGCCGGGCAGGAACACGAGGATGTCGCCCGAGCGGCTCTCGCGGCCGATCTCGTCGACCGCCTTCACGATCGCGTCGTTCATGTCGACCGGCTCGTCGTCTTCTTCCTCGCTCTGGAAGAACTCGGGGCGGTAGCGAACCTCGACGGGATAGGTGCGCCCCGAGACTTCGATCACCGGGGCGCCCGCGAAGAAGCGCGAGAAGCGTTCGGTGTCGATGGTGGCCGAGGTCACGATCACCTTGAGGTCGGCGCGCGCATCGACCAGGCGGCGCAGGTATCCGAGCAGAAAATCCACGTTGAGGCTGCGCTCATGCGCCTCGTCCACGATGATCGTGTCGTACACCCGGAGCCGGCGGTCGGAGTGCGTCTCCGCGAGCAGGATGCCGTCCGTCATCACCTTGATCACGGTGTCCGGCCGCGTCGAATCCTGGAAGCGGATCTTGTGGCCGACGAAGTCGCGCGGTGC
>Ga0134128_10001949_pt1 | contig 25947 bp, 20 predicted proteins | sample KB31754_FD_96462 | JGI IMG/M metagenome (GOLD analysis project Ga0134128, IMG submission 96462) | Terrestrial soil microbial communities with excess Nitrogen fertilizer from Kellogg Biological Station, Michigan, USA - KB3-175-4 | ecosystem: Environmental > Terrestrial > Soil > Unclassified ...
ACGACGGGGTCGCCGGTGCCGAAGTAGAGGAACGCGATCGCGCCGGCGGCGAAGAACTCCTTGAGGTGCAGCATGTCCAGCGGCGTCGGCTTCTGCGGCCGGCCCAGCATCATGTGCAGCTCCTCGAGCTTCACGTCGAGATGGAAGGTCTTGAGCAGGAAGAGGTCGAGGCGGTCCACGAGGCCGCCGTTCGGGTTGAGGCCGGAGAACGCCGAGGAGGTGCCGACCTCCTTCTTGGCCAGCCGCGACAGGTCGTTCTCGTCGGCCTCCGGCGGCGGGGCGAACATGCGGCTGACCGCGGTATAAGCCGCCGCCGATCCCAGGAAGGCGACCGCGAACAGGAGCCAGTGCATCGAAGGGTCGATGGGCGACATGCTAGACGCTGATATCCCCGAGCTTGTTGACGACCTTCATCCCGATGCCGATCCAGATCGTGCAGAAGACGAGCGTGAAGAAGCCGATCGGCGAGAAGTAGAACTCCTTCATCGTCGTGGGCTGGAAGAGGAACATGATGATCAGCATCACCCACGGCATGATGCCGACGACGATCGCCTGGATGCGCTGCTGCGCGGTCATCGCGGCGGTCTTCTCGACGAGCTTGGACTCCTCGCGGATGTTCTCGACGATGCGGTCGAAGATCTTGGTCAGGTTGCCGCCGACCGAGCGCTGGATGATGACCGCCTTGATCATGTAGGAGAGCAGGCGGCTCTGCACGCGCTCCTCGACGCCCTCGAGCGCGCGCTCGAGCGGCGTGCCGAGGCCGTAGTTCTGCAGGCACAGCCCGAACTCCTCGGAGATCGGCGGCTGACCGTCGGTCTGGACGAGCCGCAGGCACTTGACCAGGTCCATGCCGGACTTCAGGCCGTTGGACATCATGATCATCGTGTCCATCAGCTGCGCCTCGCACTGCATGCCTCGCTTGAAGCGGATGTTGCGCAGCAGCCAGCCCGGGATGGACAGGCCCGCGTAGACGCCGAAGCCGGCGAAGATCAGGAAGCCGAAGACGTCGAAGGTGAGCAGGCCGAACAGGAAGCCCAGGGCGACCGGCACGCCGACGAGGTAGTGGATCTTGATCACGTAGAACTGGCGGTCGTACTCGTGCGCCCACTCGGCGGCCTTCGCCTTGTAGCGCTCCACGCCCTCCTGGATCTTCGCCTCGTTCAGCGAGCCGACGAGGTAGCCGCCGAAGAACATGCAGGCGATGCCCATCAGGAAGAAGAGCAGCGCCGCGGCCCTGGCCCCGCCGTCGGGCGTCGACGGCGGCGCGTAGCCGCGCGGGTCGGACTGCAGCACGTCGAAGGAAGCGTTGCTCAGCGCGGCGATGCCCAGGACCGCGTCGCGGTAGCGGTCCGTGTTGCCGTTGATGAGGCCGTCCATCACGCTGTCCATCTGCTTGTTGATCAGGTCGAAGTCCGCCAGCACCGCGCGGCCGCGGCCGCCCAGCGAGTTGCCCAGGCGCGCCCGGACCAGGCGGTCGAGGGACATCTGGAAGCGGATCCGGTTGTCCTCGTAGTCGCGCACGAGGCTTCCCGGCGGCGTGAACGTGCCGCCGTAGGGATCGGGCGGGAAGCTCTTGCGGACCAGCTCGAAGAACTCGTAGAGCACCGAGACCGGCGCCTGCCAGAGCTGGGCCTCGTTGAGGATGCCCTCGTCGGGGTCCTGCCAGACCGGGCGCTTCAGCATCGGATCCAGCGTGTTGTCGACCCACTTCGGCACCTGCAGCGCCGGGTCGCGGTCCTTCTTGAAGTAGTGGTAGAAGATCTGGACCTTGGTCTCGGCGCCGTCCTTCTTGCCGATGATGAACTCCCCCTGCTCGCGCGAGAACACCTGGGCCGAGCACGGAGCGGCCAGGGCGGAGGCGAGCAGCGCGGCGAGGAGCACGAAGCGAATCAGTGGGCCCCCCCGTGCGAGAACGCGACGGCTTCCGCGTCGTCGGGGACCTGCAGGCCGGCCTTGAGCATCTCGTCGATCGCGTTGGGCAGGCCGTTCTTCTTCTTGGTCCGCTCGCTCATGAACGCTTCCTTCGGGATCGGCAGGCCCTTGAGCTTGATCTCCTCGAAGAAGCGCGGGATGTAGTCGCACGCCGTGAAGTAGCCGTACGTCGTGCCCTTCTCGTCCATCCAGGTCTGCACGAAGCGGAAGATGTCCTTGGTCAGGATCTTCACGCCGTCTCGGCCCACGCACTCCGTGATGTAGGTGACGCGGCGCTTGCCGTCGGCGAAGCGCGTGATCTGGATGAAGACGTTGACGGCGCTGGAGATCATGTCGATGAGCACGTTCATCGGCAGGTCGGTGCCGGCCATCAGGCACATGGCGGACAGGCGCGAGATCGCGTCGGCCGGCGTGTTGGCGTGCAGGGTCGCCAGCGACCCCTCGTGGCCGGTGTTCATCGCCTGGAGCATGTCCAGCGACTCGCCGCCGCGGCACTCGCCGACGATGATGCGGTCCGGGCGCATGCGCAGGCAGTTCTTGATCAGGTCGCGGATCGTGATCTCGCCCTTGCCCTCGATGTTCGGCGGGCGCGACTCGAGGCGGATCCAGTGCTCGGCGAGCAGGCGCAGCTCGGCCGTGTCCTCGACGGTGATGATGCGCTCGCCGTCGGGGATGAAGTTCGAGAGCATGTTGAGGAAGGTGGTCTTGCCGGTGCCGGTGCCGCCGGAGATCAGCATGTTCTTCTTGACGATGACGGCCGCGCGCAGGAACTCGATGAAGCCGGGCGTGCACGCGCCGAAGCCGATCAGCTGCTGGTGCGTGAACGGCTTGGCCGAGAAGCGGCGGATCGTCAGCGTCGGGCCCGAGACCGCCAGCGGCGCGATGATGGCGTTGACGCGCGAGCCGTCCTTCAGGCGCGCGTCGACGAGCGGCACGGACTCGTCGATGCGGCGGCCGACGGGGGCGACGATGCGCTTGATGACCTGGATGACCTGCTCGTCGCTGCGGAAGCGCATCGGCAGGAGGACCAGCTGGCCCTTCTGCTCGATGTAGATCTTGTCGAAGGCGTTCACCATGATCTCATTCACGGTGGGGTCGCGCAGCAGGGCCTGGAGCGGGCCGTAGCCCAGGATCTCGTCGACGAGCTCGACGACGAACTGCTCGCGCTGCGCGCGCGACAGCGACAGGTTCTGCTCGCGCTGCAGCAGGTTCTCGATGATCTGGCTGACCTTCGCCCGGTTCTCCTCGTTGAGCTTGGGGTCCTCGGAGATGCGGATGCGCTCCGTCTCCATGGCGGCGACGACGAGCTTGTGGACCTTGCCTTTGAGCTCGTCCCAGAACTCGGGGACGGGCCCCGCGGCCGCGGCGTTCGCGGCCGCCGACGGCGCCTTGGCCTTGGCCTCCGGCGCGGCGGAGGCCGTGGGCTTCCAGAGCAGGTCCGCCGACGCGGAGAACTCCTCGCTCTGCAGGAAGCTCTCCCAGTGCTTGACCGAGGGCTTGAGCTCCATCGTGCGGCCGAGCAGGACGCGCAGCGCCTTCACCCAGTCGCTCTGCAGCTGCTCGACGACCAGGATCTTCTGCGTGTTGGCGTACTCCGGGATCAGGTCCTCCCAGGGCATGTACGCGAGCACGTTCTTCGACATGCCGCGGAAGAAGCCGCCGACCTCCTTGGGCACCAGCGCGCCGGGGAGGTTGGCCTGGTTGACGACGATCTCGAACTTGTCGAGCGGGAAGTGGAGCGCCTTGATCTCGTTGAACAGCGAGTATGTCGCCGTGAAGTGCGACCGCTGCGGCAGGCAGACCCAATAGACCAGGTCCGCGAGGTCGTACGAGAAGATCTGCATCGGGAAGAACGGGTCGACGTCGAGGAAGAGGTCGTAGCTCTCCGCCAGCGAGCCGAGGATCTTCACGACGATGTTGGGCGACAGCGTCAGGAACTCCGTGCGCGAGGCGGCCAGCGGCAGCAGCCCCACGCCCCACTGCGAGATCGGGATGCGGCCCTTGAGCAGGCGGCCCAGGCCGCCCGTCGGGTTCTCGCCGACCAGCTGCGTCATGCTCGCCAGCGACGGCGGGCTGGGGTTGCCCAGCGAATAGCTGACGTCGTCCCGGCACAGCGGGTCCATGTGCACGATGACGACCTTGCGGTTCTGGCTGCCCGCCCAGGCGAGCGCGAGGTTCAGGCAGACCGTGCTCTTGCCCACGCCCTCCTTCGGCCCCGTGAACACGACGACCCTCCCGGGCTCCTTGAGGGAGGTCAGGACGGTCGGCGCCTCGGAAGGGCTGATCAGAGGCTCGGGCATGCTCTTACTTGACGATTTCCATGGTGATGAAGAGGAACAGGGACTCCTGGGTCTCCGTCACGGTCGTCTGCGTGAAGAGGAGGCCGATCAGCGGGATGCTGCCGATGAACGGGATCTTGGTCTTGGCCGTGTTCTTCGTGCTGGACTTGAGGCCGCCGATGACGAGCGTCTCGCCGCTCTTGACCTCGACCGCGGTCTGGATCTGGCGCGTGACGACGGAGGGGACCTGCGTGTTGCCGACGGACACGGTCTTCGAGAAGTCGACGTTGGAGACCTCGAGCTGGAGCTCGGCGCGGATCGTGTCCTTCTTGTTCGGGTTGATCACGGGGACGATGTTCATGATGACGCCGAACTTCTTGAAATCGGTCGTGACGGTGCCGTTGCCGTTGGCGGTCGGATACGGCTGCTCGCCGCCGACCACGAAGTTGGCCTGCGACTGCGCCTGGACGATGACCTTGGGATTGGAGAGCAATTGGGCCTTGCCTTCCGTCTCCAGCAGCTTCAGCGACGTGTTCAACTGCGTCGTGCGGGCGAAATCTCCGACCTGAAGGATCGCTCCCGCGGGGATCGCCTTCTCGGCGAAGTTGACTCCCGCCTGGAACGGCGTCCACGAGAACCCGAGGTCCTTCTCGTAGGACCCCGAGATCTCGACGATGTCCGCGGAGACCGCGATCAGCGAGTCCTCGGGCTGGGCCGAGGCCTTCGTCGCGGTCAGCGCGAGCAGCGCCAACGCCGTCCAGAGATGTCGATTCATGATGTCAAGCCTTCCTGGTTGCGCGCGCGTCCTGTCAAATTGAGATCATCGGAACAGCTTCCGGAAACTGGCCATCTCCATCGGGTGCATCTCGACGTCCCCGAGCCCGCGCATGATCACCGTCGGATCGCCCTGCTTCAGGGCGAGCGCGAGGTACTGCGCCTCGTTGGGGTTCAGCGCCAGGCTCACCGTCGACTTCTCCGCCATCGCCGACGTCTTCTCCTCCGCGGCCGAGGCGCTCTTGAACTGCTTCGCGTTCATGCCCTGGCCGAGATTGGTGCCGACCGCGATGATCAGGACGTTCTGCAGGATGGTGGCCGTCACCTTCTCCTTGCGGCCGTCGTTCATCATCGCGTCGAACGTCACGAGCACGTCGACGCGGTCGCCGGGCTTGATGAGGGCCTTCATCTCCGGCTCGATCGGCAGCATCGCGCCGCGATAGCCGGGCGGGATCTTGACGCTCAAGCCCGACTCCGGCGACAGCGACACCAGCGACGACTGCGTGATCTGGTTGCCCTTCGGGATGCGGGTGCGCGTGACGAGATTGACGATCTGCTTCATGTCGGAAGGGGTCTTGTACTCGAAGACGTCCTGCTGCATGAACTTGCGCGGGACCTCCAGGACGTCCACCATGTCCTCGTGCAGGACGGTGCGCTCCGGGATGTCGGCCTTGGCGACCAGCACCTTGGCCTTCTCGTAGTCGCTGTTGAGGGCCCGCTCCTTGCTCGTGAGGACCATCAGATAGAAGACGGCCGCGAGCATCGCGAGGACCATCGGAATCAGCACGCCTTTCTTTTCCATTTCCTCTTTCCCGTTCTCATTGCGGCAGCGGCTGTTCGATCGGCATCCGGACCGTCGCGTGAAGCGCCCGCGTTCCCGGAGGCGCCCCTTTGCTCGACAACATGATGCTGCTGATCGGAAAGATCAAGCGGACGTTCTCCGACCCCGTGCAAACCAAATCCATGTTCTGGATCCCCGCCTGCGGATCCATCAGCGTCCTGTCCGTCGTGCAGCTCACCGTCGCCTGCGGCAGAATCGACGTCATCAAAGCGCTCAGCTTGCTCGGTCCGCCGCTCGGCAGGAGCCACGTCATCCCGCCGACCCGGGCGACCTCGTAGGTCGCGTGGTTCAGAACGATGAGCCGGAACGACACGTTCCCGATCTCCATGATCGTGAACACGATCCCCAGGAACACGGGGAGGATCAAGATCATCTCCACCACGACCTGGCCCGTCCGCGTCTTCAAACCCTTCATGTCCGTCTCTCCATCTCCCGCGCCATGCTCCCGCCCCGGCCCCTCGCGGGGCCGGGGACGAGAGCCGACGCCGATGCTACGGTCCGCCTCCCTGGCCCATCTGGCCGGCGGCGCCCGTGATCATCGTCTGGATGTTGTTGAAGAGCGAGGGCATGAATTTCTTCAGCATCGCTCCCGACACCAGGACGACTCCCACGACGACCGTCAGCATGAGCAAGTACTCCACAGTGTTCTGGCCGCGGCGGCTCGAAAGCCGTTTGCGCATGCCGTTCAACATCCCCACCGGAGACAATTTCATGGTCGCAGTTTCTCCTTCTCCCGGATTCACGTCTCGCGTCTACGAACGAAATCTAAAATCGCGGCGTCAGGATCAGCATTCCGGCCAGCTTGAACAGCTTCGTCAGCTGGCCCTGCAGAAACCCGTACATCCCGGCGAAAACCGTGCACAGCGTCACCGTCGTCAGCAGGTACTCGACGACCGTCTGCCCCGCTTTCCCTATTAGCAGCCGGCGAAAAATCCGCTTCTTCATCGTCCTGAGTGTAACAGCCGACCCATATCGCGTCAATACCCGGTCATTAAAAAACCATTAAAATTTCACTTTGAATGAAATCTGGTCCACCGTGCCCAGCGCGCCATAAGGAACGAACGCGTAGTCCAGCGACAGGCCGTAGCCGAAGGCCTGGGACGTGTAGACGCCGAAGCCGAAGGAGATGCCGCTCGTCTGGTCGACCCTCAAGGTCTTGAGCGTGCCGCTGAAGCTCTGGCCGTAGCTGTCCACGTTCTTGTAGCCGATGCGCATCGTCAGCTGTCCGAAATCGAGGTACTCCTCGGGCAGCTGGAACTCGCCGCCCATGGCGATCTGCGCGCCGGAGTCGGTCGCGCCGCTGAGCTCGCCGGTGATCGTCACGAAGTCGTTGAGGCGCAGCGCGGCGCCGCCGCGCGTGACGCGCGCGACGTCGGCGGAGCTGGCGCCGAAGTTCTGGACGGCGAAGCCGAGGGACAGCGCGTTCGTGGGCTTGAGGATCGCGCCGAAGTCCATCGCCAGCGTGCTGTGCCCGGACCCCGCGATGTTCTCGCTGATCGCGCGGACCGAGGCGCCGAGGAAGAGCTTCTCGTACCAGAAGGACCGCGCCAAGCCGACCGCCGCGTAGCCGTCGCGGACGTTGACGTTCGACGCCTGCAGGGGCACGCCGTTGGAGTCGCGCACGTCGCCGTTGGCGAGGCTGTCCGACACGTAGCCGAAGTTGCCGCCCCACGTCGTGCGGCCCATGGGCTGGGCATAGCCGAGATAGATCGGGGAGTCCAGGCCCTGGACGCCGCGGAAGTAGGAGAAGGCGAACTCGCGCTGCTGCGTCTCCGCCAGGCCGGCCGGGTTCCACGTCATCGCGTCGGAGCCCTCGGCGAGCGCGACGTAGGCGCCGCCGAGCGCCTCCGCGCGCGCCGAGCCTTGGCCGAGCTTCAGGAACTGGGCGCCGCTCGTGCCGGCGCTCGAGTCGACCGCGCGCGCGGGGACCGCGGCGAGGGCGGCCGCGAGCGCGAGCAGGACGGCGGCTGTTCGGGAGCTCACGGGACCAGGACCTTCTTCACGGTCTGGAGGACTTGGCCGCCGCCCTCGGTCTCCTCGAGACGGATCACGGCGTAATACATGCCGCGCGCGATCGCGCGGCCGCTCTGGTTCACCTTGCTCCAGACGTAGGTGATCGGGCCGTTCTGGAAGCTGGGCGCCTGCTCGCCGAAGTCTTGGCTGAGGATCAGCTGGCCGGAGATCGTGTACAGCTTCAGGACCACGCGGGCGCGGAACGGCGAGTAGATGGAGAACGTGCCGGACGGCCCGGTGACGGGGTTCGGGTAGATGAAGCTGTTGCTCTCGAAGTCGGCGGTCGGATCGCTGGTCGCGCCGTTGGTCGTGCTCGGCACCTCGTCGGTCAGCCGGTCGTCGGCGAGCTCCGTCGGGATCACGGCGTTGCCGGTGATGCTGTCGATGGCGGCGCCGTCGGTCGAGCCGATGATCTTGAATTCATAAGTGCCGTCGGGGACCGGCTGCAGGGTGAAGTCGCGGCCGTCCCAAACGTCCTGGATGGGCGTGCGCGAGGGACGGATCCCGACGATGCGCCGCACGAGCGACACGTAGTGGCCGCTCGCGTCCACCTCCGGCGTCGTCGGGTTGCCCGAGAGATCGAAGTGCGTGCCGGGCTTGTAGACCTTGATGGCCACCTTCATCGGCTCCGACACCTGATAGGCGATCGTCGCGCCGCTGCCGGTGTTGGGAGTCACGGCGAGATCGTAAATGCGCAGCGGGTCGTAGAGGACCGTCTGCTGCGCGGTCGACGGCGACAGCAGCTGGGAGGCGATGTCCTGGGCGACCACGCGCACGAGATACGGGCTGCCGCCGGGGGTGAACGGCAGGAAGTTGCCCCTGTCGTCGCGCCCGTCCCACACGTCGGTCAGCAGGATGCCGTTCTGGCGCACGCCGCCGGAGACGACGGTGCGCATGACCTGCGGCGGGATCGCGGTGTTTAGGACCTGGATCGTAACCGACGACTGCCGCGTCAGCACGTAGCTGATCGTGAACGGATCGAGGGTGATCGTGTTGCTCGAGTTGAACAGCTGCGGGATGTCGGGGGTCACGTTGAAGCTCGTGAAGAAGATCGAGCCGCGCGCCACGGTGATGCTGCCGGAGATCCGGTCCGTCGGGAAGAACTGCGGCGTGGTCGTCGACTGCGCCGTCAGCGTGAAGACGTAGCTCCCGTCCGGGACGAACAGGCCGTTGATGTCGCGGCCGTCCCAGAACTCGGAGATCTTCAGGCGGCCGGCGCGCATGCCCTTGAACGTGATGATCGGGGAGACGGGGATGCTCGCCGGCGGCGGAGAGACCACGGACGAGCTCGTGCAGGCGCCCGGAGGGTTGTTCGCCGCCGCGCAGGGAGGCCAGGAGCCGGTGCTGTTGACGATCACCGAGCCCGCCGGGTAGATGTTCCAGGCGATGAACATCGGCTGCGAGAGCTGGTAGGTCAGCGTGACCTGGTCCGACGCGCCCGCCAGCAGCGGCGTCAGGCCGACGTCGGTGATCCGGAAGTTGTCGAGCGGGAACAGCGCGGTCGTCGTCGACACGTTGGCCGGGAAGGCCGAGTCCGTCGCCGTCAGCTGCACGAGATACGTGCCGGAGGCGACCATCAAGCCGTTGTCGTCGGCCCCGTCCACCCAGGTCTCCGAGTTGTTGAAGAGGCCCGGGCGGGTCTCGTGGTTGACGATCGTCTTGATCAGCTTGCTGCCGGTCGCGTCGAAGATCTTCAGGTCCACGAGGGCGTCGCGGCTCAGCTGGTAGCGGAACGTGAACGGGCTGAGGCCGGCGACGGCCGGGCTCGAGCCGATGATCGTCGAGGTCGGCGTGACCTGCGTGATGCCGACGAGGCCGCGCAGAACCGAGATGAAGCCGGTCTTGGCCAGCGACGTCCAGACGCGGTGGTCCGTCGCGGATCCGTTGTACTTCTGGCCCGCCTGCGACGGCAGGGAGGCGTAGATCACGAAGGAGTAGTCGCCGTCGCCGACGAGGTTGCCGTTGGCGTCGCGGCCGTCCCAGAAGGAGAGCACCGAGGTGCGGGAGGCCTGGTTCTGCGCGATCGAGCGCAGGGGCGCCACCGGCGCGACCGGCCCGCCGGCCAGGCAGCCCGCGGAGCTCGCCGACAGGTTCTTCGCCGGGTTCTGGGTCGGGTTGTCGGTAATCGTGCTGTTCACGTCGCTGAGCGCCGGGAGCAGGTTGGCGTCGTTGCAGAACGAGGTCCCGGGCGGATAGATGTCCACGTACACCGTCGCGGGCTCGGTCAGCTGATAGGAGAGCACCGCCAAGGAGGTGGAGCCGCCCAGCAGCGGCTGGACGCGGATGTCGGTGATCTGCAGGGGATCGATGGCGATCTGCGTCGTGACCGCGGCCGAGAGGTCCGTGCTGAAGGTGGCCGGAGAGCCGGGCACGCCGTCGGCGATCGTGCCGTCGTACTGGTCCGCCGAGTTCGCCTGGAACACCGCGAGATAGCTGCCGGGAGGCAGGATGTTCCCGGAGAAGTCGCGGCCGTCCCACGAGTCGCCGTTGACGAGCGGCTGCGCCCCGGCGGCCCCGAGAGCGCCCTCGCCGGTGCGCGGCAGTCCCGGGATCACGTTCCGGATGTTGGTGAACGGCGGGATCGACTCGTTGATCGTGAGGTACATCGTCGAGTCCTTCGCGAGGCGGTAGGTGAAGTTGTAGGGCTCCGCGGAAACTCCCGTGATCTGGCCGACGACGGTCGGCGTCGACTTGACCACGTGGACGTCGGTCACGTCCACGAGGATGTTCTTCTGGGAGACGCTGTTGCCGTCGGCGTCCAGCGTGGCGCCGGACGGATAGGCGCGCGTCTGGGTGATCGTGATGTTGCCGCTCTGGCCGACCTGGTTGGTCTGGACGGTCACGCGGAAGCCGTACTGGCCGTTGACCTTCCCGATCCCGCCCTGGATGTTCTGGGAACCGTCCCACAGCACGCAATACGCGTTGGTTTGGTCGGGCAAGTAGCAGGTCGAGCCCACGCACTCGGAATCGCCCGAGGTGACGGAACCCGGGGAATCGATGAAGAACGTCTTCAGCGGCGGCGTGGAGCCCGGATCGAGCGGGTTGGCGCCGTCGACGAAGCGGAAGACCTCGAACTCGACCTCGTCGAGCGAGACGCTGCCCGAGACCTGCCCGAGGCCCACTTGGGCGCACAGATAGAGCTGGTCGTTGCAGACGTTATAGCCGATGGTGCCGGCGATGTTGGGATTGGGCGTGCCGCTGAGCGGGAGGTTGCAGCGGGCGCTCGCGTCCTCGGCGAACTGGATCTCGGGATCGTTGGAGATGTTATTGCCTTGGGTCGGCGAGTTTCCGATCTGGCACGTGTAGCGGATCGGCACGCTGGCGCTCTGACCGCAGATCCCGGGGGACGGCGCGAAGGGGCTCGCGACGAAGGCGGTGTTGACGAAGATCTGGACGGACTGGGCGGAGGCGGACGGCGCGCCGAGCATGGACCCGAAAAACGCGGCGGCCGCGAGAGCGGCCGCGCCGAGGGCGCGAGACGGACGGCTCAGGTGTCGGACCATGTTGTCGAGAGATGTCAGGCGCGTCTCGTGCGATTGTACATCACGGACGTTCCGGGACGATTAACAGATTGTTAAAAATGAGCAAAAGGCATCAGCCTTTTCAGCCGGTATCGAACGATCTCCGCCGTCCCCCGCGCTCCCGACGGGCCGGCGAGGACGTACAAGCGCCGGTCGCCGGGGCCGCCCGCCGCGGCGAGGCCGAGGACGCCCGCCGCCGGGGCGGGCTCGACGGCGTCGCGCGTCAGCTTGCCGCCGGCGATCTCGTAGACCAGAAGGCTGCGCGACTTCGCGTCGTACATCCAGAGCCGTCCGTCGGCCCAGGTCATCGCGTTGGGCACGGCGTCGTCGGGCAAGGCGTAGGTCTGCGCGGGCGCGTCGTCGCCGCCGTGGCGGGTCAGCGAGCGGTTGACCGCGTCGTAGGACCAGACGGCCTCGCCGTCGAAGGCCAGCGCGGCCGGCGCGGGGCCGGGGCTGGGACGCGCGGCCAGGATGCGGTCCGGGGCCGCCGTCGAGTGCCGCAGCAGGCGGGACTGCGCCGCGTCGAGCGTCCAGAGGGCGCCGCCGCCCGCGGCGACGGCGGTCGGGCGGTACGGGCCGCCGGGATTGGGCGACGCCGTGAGCAGCACGCGGCGCGGGTCGGAGGGGTCGACGGAGGCCAGCTTTCCGGACCAGTCGGAGACCCACAGCGAGGAGCCGTCGAAGGCGAGGCCCGTCGGATTTCCGACCGGGGCCGGGGCCGAGGACTCCGCCGCGAAGCGCCAGACCGTCGCCGCGCGCCAGGCGGGGCCCGCGGCCGCCGCGAGCGCGGCGGCGACGACGCCCGCGAGGGACCAGCGCCGGATGCGCTCGCCGCGGGCGCGCGCGCGCGCCGCGGCCATGATCGTCGCCTCGGCGGCGGCCGAGGACGAGCGCTCCAGGTCCTCGGCGCTCTTCTGGTCGAAGCTCGTGATCAACTCGGACATCTTCTCGGCGGTCTGCGCCGTCTCGCGGATCTTCCCGGAGAGGTCCTCGGTGAGCTCGAGGTGCGTCTTCTCCTTGACCTGCAGCTCCGCGTGCCACGCCTCGCGCTCGCGGCGCAGGTTCTCCTCCCAGTGCGCCAGCTCGCCGCGCTGGGTCTCCCACGTGGAGCGCTCGCGGTCCCAGAGCTCGCGCCACTGCGCCCGCTCCTCCTCCCAGATCCGCGACATCTCGTCGACGTGCGCGCGCAGCTCGTCGACCTTCTTGAGAGCCGCCTCGCGCTCGGCGGAGGCGCGCTCGCGCTCCTTGCGCTCGAGCAGCAGCTCGGCCAGCGTCTTCTGCAGCGCGTTCTTCGCCTCGGCCAGTCCGGCGTCGCGCGCCCGGAGCTCCTTATCGGAGGCGCCCGCGTCGGCGTCGCGCCGCGCGACCAGGCCCTGGAGCTCCTTCACGTCGATCAGGTACTGCTGCTCGCGCGCCTGCCAGCGCTGCTCGGCGGTGCGCGCCCGGGCGGTCTCGGCGGCGATGCGCTCCCGCAGGCTCTGCATCGCCTCCTCGAGGGCGCGGCGCTCCTCGGCGTGGCGCGCCTCGGCGAGCGCCAGCGCCTTCTGCGAGGTCTCGATGCGCTGCTGCGCGTCGAGCGCGCCGGCCAAGGCGCGCTCGTCCTCGCTCTCGACTCGCGAATGGAGCCGGGAGAGCTCCGTCTCCGCGGTCTCCAGGCGGGCGCGCAGCGTCCGCAGCGCCTCGTCGCGGGCGTCCATCGTCTGCCGCCAGGACTCCTCGCGCTGGCGCGCCTGGCGCTTGAGCAGCGCGACCGTCTCCCAGGCCGCCTCGGCGCCGAGCGAAGCGCCGACGGACGGGCTCGCCGCGATCGATGAGACCGAAGACGGATCCATGGGAATGGAGCTGACGCGCGACCACAGACGGTCGACCTCGCGGCTCAAGTCTTCGGGGGTGAAGTCCGCCACAAAGCTGAGTATAGAGGGCGGGGCCGGCCGAATGTTGACGGAATTGTTACGTCAGCGCGACTGCTGGAGGCGGCGGAGCTCCTGGTTGGCCTCGCCGAGGTCGACGCCGGAGTCCTTGTACTCGATCAGCAGGCGCTGGACGCGCTCGAGCAGGGCCGCGTCCGGGGCGCCGCCGAGCTTGGCCTTCTCGTAGGCGTCCCATTCTTCGCGGAACAGCTCGGCCTTCGTCTTGGCGGCGTTGCGCGCGTGCTCGTCCTGGAGCTGCTGGAACTGCTCCACCGCCTTCTGGTGACGCTCCTCCAGGTCCTTCAGCTTCTGGCGCGCGTCCGCGGCCGACGACGTCTTCTCGGCCAGCGAGGCGCGCAGCGCGGCGATCTCGTCGCGCAGGCGCCCGATCTCCTCCGAGAGAGCCCGCTGCCGCACCGCGCTCGCCTCCAGGGACTGGCTCAGCTGGCGCCGCTCCTTCATCTCCCCCTGGAGCAGGTGCTCGTACTCGGCCTCGGGGTCGGTGCGCCCGAAGCGGATCGCCACGGTCAAGGCATGGGTGAAGCGCGTCACGCCGGTCAGCGGGATGCCCATCGCGTAGTCGACGCGCCCGCCGCCCAGCCTCCAGCCCGCGCCCCAGCTGAAGACGTCCGATTTCGTGCCGAGCATCAGCCCCAGGCGGCCGGCGAAGGACCCGTTGCGCTCGGTGGCCCGCCAGCGCTCCATGCCGACGGCGAAGGTCTGCGACGCCCCCTGTCCGGACGAGCCCTCGCGGAGGGTCCCGTCGACGGTCAGCAGGGAGCCGTGCACCGACTCGGCGCCGCCGACCTTGAGCGCCAGCGGCGCGCGGTCGCTGTAGCCGCCCGGACCCGAGAACTTGGCGCCGCCGAAGTTGATCAGCGACGCGCCGACGGAGCGCTTGTCGCTGACGCGCCACAGCGTCCCGAGGTCGAGCGCGGGCTTCGTCTTGGTCGAGCCGCCGTTCTCCAGGTTGCTGTGCAGGAACTTGAGCCCGCCGCCGAAGTCGAGCCCCCCGCCCTCCGTCTCCATGAGGGTGCGCGTGCCGTAATAGAGGCCGATCTCGCGGTCCTTGGCGATGTCCGTGCGGCGGTCGTAGCGCACGTCGAAGCCGAAGGCGCCGTTGAAGATCTCCTGGCGCACCGGCACCGCGACCGCCGCGCGCGTCACGTCGCGATCGATGGTCCCGGCCGCGGGATGCGTGCCGTTCAGGTAGGCCGCGGAGGCCTCGAGCGCCGGGACTTGGCCCAGCGCCGCCGGGTTGTAGGCCACGGCGCCGACCTCGTCGTGGACCGCCGTGAACGCGCCGCCCATCGCCATGTCGCGGGCGCCGAAGGTGGTGTCGTCGAAAGCGGCGAAGACGGGCGGCGCGGAAAGCGAGAGAGCGGCGGCGAGGGCGGCAAGGCGTCGCATTCTCATGGCCGGGGCGGATTATACCGTTTACTGGAGGCGATAGTCCTCGGGATCGTCGGCCGCGGCGGCGAGATCGAGCGTCTCGGGCGGCGTCAGGCCCTGGGCCTCCAGCAAGCGCGCCGAGAGCCAGGAGGCGAACGCGTAGGAGAGCTTCTCATCGCGGGCGTAGCTCTCGTCGCGCGTCCAGGCGCGCGGGCGCCGCAGGACGGACAGCGGCGCGGGAGCGGGCGGGCGCCTCCCGACGCGCGCGACGAGCCCCTCGGGCGCGAGCGGCTGATCCTGGGACGGCAGACCGAGCGCGCGCAGGTCGTCGAGACCCAGGCCGGTCACGAACACGTCGCCCCGTCCCGCCCGCTCGGCGAGCCACGCGCGCGCGTCGACGAGCCGGGAGGGCGCGACTTCGCGTGCCCGGTCCTCGGGCTCCGCGAGCGCCAGCCAGCGCAGCCCGAACGAGGCCGTGTCGCCCGCGGCCAGCAGGGATCCGCCCGGCGGCACGGCCCGCCGCAGGTCGCGGACATAGTCGTAGGCGAGGAAGTCGTCGCGGTGCTCGGGCCAAGGCGAGCGCGCCGCGAGCGCGAACCCCGGCAGGGCCAGCGCCGCGGCGGCGCCGAGCGCGGTCCCGCGGCGAGTCAGCGCGCCGACCGCCTCGCCGGCGAAGGCCGCCGCGACGAGCGCCGGCAGGAGGAACGCCGGCTCGAGAACCGAGCGCGCCACCCAGTTGGACGGATCGAAGCGCGTCAGGATCAAGAACGCGGGGCCCGTCAAAACGGCTCCGAGCAGCAGGGCTTTTGTCCGCGCGCCGTCCGTCCTCCAAGCGAGCGCCATCCCGACGGCCGAGGCCGCCGCCGTTCCCCACCCGACGGCGTCGATCGTTCCGCGGATCGCGTACGAGATCAACTCCCCTCCCGTCTCGGGCGTGAGCGGCCGCGCGAAGCCGCCGAACAAAGTCCCCGCGCCGTAGCGCGCGCGCAACGCCGTCGCCAGCGCGGGACCGAGCGCGCCGAGGCGGATCCAAAGGAAAGCGTACAGCGCGAGGCCCGCGGCGAGAGGCGCCGCGGCCGCCGCCGCCAGGCTCCCGACGCGAGCGCCGCTCCGAGCGGCCTCCGCGCGCCACAGCCACGCGACGCACGGGATCCAGAACAGCAGGCTTTGATGATTGACGAGGCCCAGTCCCAGCAGAAGTCCGCTCAGCCGGGCGCGGCCGAACGCCGTCTCGCGCTCCCCCTCCGAGAGCGCGAGCAGCGCGACGGCGAACAAGGCGTGGAGCGCGTATTTCTCCTCCAGCAGGGCGAACTTCCAGAGCGGCGCCGACAGCGCCCACAGCGCCGCGGCCGCGAGCCCGCCCCATGCGCCGGCGCGGCGGCGCACGAGCACGAACAGAAATCCGGCGGCGGCCGCGGCCGCGAGCGCGGACAGGACGTTGAGGCGGTAGGCCTCGTTCCCGAACGGGAAAACGGAGATCCACGCGCGCCCCAGGACGCTGTATAGAGGATAACCGGGCGGATGCGCCACGCCCAGCGTCATCGCGGCCGACGCCATGTCGGCGGAGTCGCGCGGCGCGATCGCTGGATAGAGGCAGGACAGGTACAGGGTGAACGCCGCGGCGACCACCGCCAGCGCGGCCGTCATGACAGCGCGAGGCTCGGATCGGCGCGGCTGGAGCGAGGCGGACGCCGCGCGCGCAAGGCGCGCCATGCCGCGTGCGCGATCATCGCGGCGTTGTCGGTGCACAGGATCCGCGACGGCAGACGGACTGCGAAGCCCGCGGCCTCGCCGCGGTCCTTGAGCAACGCGCGCAGGCGCGAATTAGCGGCGACGCCGCCGCCGATCATCACGTCCTTCGCGCCGAACTTCGCGGCGGCGGCGAGCGTCTTGTCGACCAAGGTCTCGGCCACCGCCTCCTGGAACGAGGCGCAGAGGTCGGCGAGCCTCTTCCCCTTGACCGGACCCGGATTGTCGCGCAGGTGGTAGAGAACGGAGGTTTTCAGGCCCGAGAAAGAGAAATCCCAAGTCCCCTGGAGGACCGGGCGAGGGAACGCGACCGCGCGTGGATCGCCCTTGGCCGCCAGCCGGTCGATCTCGGGACCGCCGGGATAGCCGAGACCGAACAAGCGCGCCACTTTGTCGTAAGCCTCGCCCGCCGCGTCGTCGCGCGTGCGGCCGAGCACGCGGTAGCGTCCCGGGGCCTTGGCCAGCACCAGCTCCGTGTGGCCTCCCGAGACGACGAGCGCGACCGCCGGCCAGCGCAGCTCGTGCTCGAGCTCGGCCGCGAGCACGTGCCCCTCGAGATGATTGACGCCGACCGCCCGCACGCCGAGCAGGCGCGCGAGCGTCTGCCCCGCGACCTTCCCGATCAGCAGGGGGCCCATCAGTCCCGGGCCGCGCGTGAAGGCCACCGCGTCCAAACGGCCTTTCCCCGCCTCGGCGAGCGCGCGCTCCACGACGGGGACCAGGTTGGCGAGGTGAGCGCGCGAGGCGAGCTCCGGGACGACCCCGCGGAACGGCCGGTGCAGGGCCGTCTGAGACGACACGACGTTGGACAGAATCTTCCCGTCCTCGACGACGGCGGCCGACGTGTCGTCGCAGGAGGTCTCGATCCCGAGGACCCTCATTTCGCGGGCGCGGGCGCCGGAGCCGTTCCCTCCGTTTTGAGGGCGCCCAGGACGTCTCGGGCCTTGAGCAGCTCGACGGCGCGGTCGAGGACCTCGTCGCGGATCATCTCCTCGGGCTTGACCGCCGACTGCGGCTTCTTGTCCTTGGCGTAGATCATCTCCCACTGCTGATAGAGCTTCGCCTCGTTCTCGGGCGTCACGTCCACCTCGATGTCGGGCACGATGCCCCAGTTCTTGTTCTTGCCGTCGCGGTGGATCATCCGCCCGTTGGGCGTGTAGTAGTGCGCGACCGTCAGGCGCAGGCCGGAGCCGTCGGGCAGGGGGATCAGGGACTGGACGCTGGCCTTGCCGTAGCTGCGCTGGCCGACCACGACGGCGCGCTTGTGGTCCTGCATCGCGCCGGAGAAGATCTCGGAGGCGGACGCCGAGCCGTCGTTGATGAGGATCACGAGCGGCAGGTTCTCGTAAGGCGCCTTCGCCCCGGCGGTGAAGTCCTGTCGGCTCTCGGGCTTGCGGCCCTGCGTGTAGACGATGAGCTTGCCGCCGCCGAGGAACAAGGACGACGTCTCGACCGCGGCGGACAGGAGCCCCCCGGGGTTGTTGCGCACGTCGAGGACCAGGCTCGTCGCTCCGTCCTTCGTGAGCTTGCGCAGCGCGTCCGACAGGTCGTCGGCGGTCTTCGCGCTGAACTCCACGATGCGCACGTAGCCGACGCCGTCCTCGAGCTTGCGCGAGACGACGGACTCGATCTTGACCAGCTCGCGCGTGATCTCGAAGTCGAGGACCTTCCACGTCGCCTCGGCGGCGTCGTCGGGCCCGCGCAGGATCTTGACCTTGACCTTGGTGCCGGGCGCGCCGCGCATCAGCTTGAGCGCCTCGTCCATGTCCATGTCCTTCGTCGGCTTGCCCTCGATCTCCGAGATCCGGTCGTTGGGCAGGATGCCCAGCCGGTAGGCCGGCGAGCCGGGCATCGGCGTCAGCACGGTCAGCCAGTCGTCCTTGAGGTTGAGCCGCAGGCCCACGCCCCCGAACTGCCCCTCGGTCTCGGTCTTCATCTCCCGGTTCATCTCGGGCACGAGGAACTGGGAGAACGGATCGAGCGTGCGCACCATGCCCTCGGCCGCGCCGTAGACCAATTTCTGGGAATCGACTTCTTCGACGTAATTATCCTGGATATAGCCGAGGACGTCGACCAGGAGCTTCATCTGCTCGTACGTGTTGTCCGCGGGCGTCTTCGGCGTCGCGGCACGAAGCGGCGCCGCCAGCAGCGCCAGGCTGATCCCGAGCGCGAAAATCCGTTGAGTTCTCATTTTCTCTCTCTTCTTTTTACTTCTTTTCCAGCCAGGCGGCCGGGTCGAGCGCCTCGGTTCCCCGCCGTATTTCCAGGTACACCCTTCCGGACCCGTCCTTGGCCGCTCCGGCCTTCGCGATCGGCTCTCCCGCGCGCGCGTCGGCGCCCTTGCCCTTGAGGATCTCGCCGAGGCTGCCGTAGACGCTGAAGAAGCCCCCGCCGTGGTCGACGATGACGACCTGTCCGTAGGAGCGGAAGGGGCCCGCGAAGATGACGCGGCCGGGCGCCACCGGGACGACCGGCGCCGCGGCGTCGACGGCGAGGGTCAGGCCCTGATGCACCGTCCACGTCCCGAGCTCCTTGTCCTTCTCGCGCCCGAAGCCGCTGAGCACCTTGCCGTCGGCGGGCCAAGGCAGGGAATGGCGCGGCACGTCGAGCACGGCCTTGACCCCGGCCGGCTTGCGGGACTTCGCGGCCTTGCCGAGCTTGTCGAGCAGCGCGGTCAGCGCCTTCGCGTTCTCCTCGAGCTCCTTCGCCCGCCGCGCGGCGTCGGCGACCTGCGTCTGCGCCTGCGCGAGCTGGGCCTTCTTCGCCTCGTACTCCTTGCGGCGGCCCTCGCGCTCGGCTTGCGCCTGGCGGCGGCTGTCGGCCAGCGCGGCGGCCTTCTTGCGCTCGTCGGCCTCGGCGGCCTGCGTCTTCTTCGAGAAGCCCTTCAAGCCGCGCAGGTGCCGGCTCTTCTCAAGTATCGCCGAACGGCGATACTCGTCGGCCCAGAGCTCGCCCGACCCGTAGAAATCCGAGCGCCCGGCCTCCTCGGCGGCGTGCCGCGCCGTTTCGGCCGAGAGCGCGGCCGTCCAAAACCCCTCGACGCGCCCGGCGGAGTCGAGGCGGGACTTGAGCTCGGCCCGGCGCGACTCGGCGCGCCGGATCACGTCCTGAAGACGCTCGACGCGCTTGCGCGACGTCGCGTCCAGCCCCTCGAGGCGGTTCACGTCCTGGCCGAGGCTCTTCTCCGAGGCCTTCGCCGCCTCCAGCTCGGCGAGCGTCTCGCGCAGCTCGGCCTGGATGCGGGCGAGCTCCTTCTTCTGCTGGGAGTTCTGCGCCCGAGACGGCCTCGCGAGCGAAGCGAGCATGGCGGCCGCGACGGCGGCGGCCTTCAGGGTTCGCCGCGCCATAGCGACAAGGACCAGCCCAGCGCCGCGCACGCGGCGACGAGCGCGGCCTGCGTCCAGGCCGCGGGCCATGCCCAGAGCAGGCCGTCGCGCCTCAGCGGCCACGCGACGAGAGCCGCGAGCGCGAGTCCGGCGGCGCCGCCGAACGCGCCGGCCAAGGCCAGGCGGCGATCGCGGGGGCGCTCGTCGAGCGAGCCGAGCAGGGTCCAGAGGGCCAGGGCCGCCGCCGCGCACAGCAGCGTGCTGAGCGTGAGGCGCAGCCAGCGGCCGTAGAGCCGCGCGCGCAGGACGGCCTGCAGCTGGGCGGGCTTCCAGCGCACGTCGGACCAATCGGCAAGCGCCTGGGCGGAGACGATCCACGCGGCCAGGCGCGGGAGCGCGTCGGGCGCGGGCCGGACCTCGAAGGCGCCGGGCAGGGGGTTCTCGCCGACGACCGCGACCGAGTCCACGAGCTCCGGGTCCTCGCGGCGCAGCGCGGCGAGGCCCTCCTCGGGGGAGACGTAGCGCACGTCGGCGACGTCGGGAGACGCGCGCAGCTTCTCCTCGAGGACCAGGCGCTTGGGCTCGTCGAGCGGTCCGCGCAGGAACATCACGACGCGCAGGTCGTCGCGCAGGGCCGTCTCCAGCTTCCGGCACTGTCCCTCGACCAAGAGCAGCGTCTGCGCCGCGAGCGCGGCGGCGGCGGCGAAGGCGAAGACCCACCAGGCGCGGCTCTTGGCTCCCATAGAGCGCATTCTAATATAAAGGCCGCCGTTCGTTCAGCGGTAAGGACTGAAGACGGAGGCCGCGCGCCGCGCCGGCTCGCGCAGGCTCGGCAGCAGCAGGAGGAGCGTCAGGATGATGAGCCAGGGCCCGCGCTGCACGGCGAAAGCCGCGAAGCCGGAGAGTCCGCCGGCGGCCGGCTCCGCGGGAACGGGCGGCGGGACCTCGCCGCCGAGCGGGATGATCTTCACGACCTCCGGGAGCGCCATCGCGCGGGGGAGCTTGGAGAGCGGAAGGCTGCCGGAGACGACCGCGACCGTGCGGCCGTCGGGAGCGGTCTCGAGCCCGACGACGCGCGTCAGATGGAACTCGGCGGCGCCCTGCAGGGCGCCGACGCCCGCGTCGACGGCCTCGCGCGCGCGGGCCGGGTCGTCGAGGCGCAGGCCGACGAGGAACTCGCCGCCGGTCTCGCGAGGGTTCGACGGCCGCGCGCGCGTCTCGATGCGCACGCTCTTCACGCCCGGCCGCGACATCGCATCGCCGAGGCGGCCCGCCGGCAGCCACCCGCTGTAGAGCACGGTGCCGTTGGGCCCGGGCATGGCCTCGAAGCGCGCGTCGGCGGAGAAGCCCGCCGCGGCGCCGAGGCCCGCGACGGCGTCGCGCAGGGAGCCCGCCTCGCGCGGGTCGAGCGCGAGGGAGACGAAGACCTTTCCGCCGTCGGCGCGCGCGGCGTCGACGGACGCGACGGACGACGGCGCGGCCGCGGGCGCGGGCTTGGCCGCGAGCGCGGGGCGGTCGGGCCCGGGCTTCATGCCCAGGATGTGGGTCTCGTAGTCGCGGTCGGCCTCCGCGCGGGCGGCGTCGGGATCCGAGGCGGAGGCGGCCGCGGAGCCCGTCATCGCGAGCGGCTGCATCAGGCCGTTCCAGAGCGACTGGCGGCCCTCGGGCTTCTTCGCCCCTTCAGGGATCGACGCGTTCCGTCCGGACGCCGCGGGCCGCGCGGCGTCCGGACGGCTCGGCGCGTCGATCCTTGGAGAGGCGGAGACGGAAGGAGCCGCGGGCGCGGACGGCGCGGCGTGCGCCGTCTGCGGAGAGGAGACGCCCGCCGCCGGGACTCCGGGCCCGATCGCCGCGGCCGCGGGGACGTCGCCGGCGGGCGGCGCCTTGCGCTCGTCGTTGGACGCCGCGCCTTGGTCGCCGACCAGGATGCCCTCGGTCGTCTGATCGGCCGGCTTGTAGCCGCCGCCCTCGCCGATGAAGCTCGCCTTCATGGTCTTGGGCTCGTGCGGGTCGGCCGCGAGAGCGATCGCGGCGGAAGCGGCGAGGAAGAGGGCGGCGGCGAGAGGGGCTCTCACGCCCCTATCCTATCACGAGCGCCGTTCTAGGTCAATAGTCCTATGAGCGCTGGGACCTTGGGCCCAGCGCTGGAGGAAGACGCGCAGCGCGGCGAGCGCCGCGGCCGTCGCGAGGCCGAGCGCCCAGGCCGCGGCGCCGTACAGGAGCCCCGCGTCGATCGGAGCGCCGCCCCCGCCGGTCGCGGCGACGAGCCCGGCGGGGCCGAGCAGGCCGAGCAGCAGCCAGCCGCGCGGGTCCGAGGCGAGCTTGGCGAGCGCCTGGCGCGGGTCCGCCGCGTCGCGCTCCTCGACGAGCGCCAGCGACAGCGCCAGGCACGGCACGCCCACGAGCGCGGCGCGCCAATACCACGGCCACCACCACAGCGCGCCCGCGGCCGAGAGGCGGTCGAACGACTCCCAGAACGCCGACGCGCGCAGGGAGGCGCGCGGAGCGAGCAGCAGAGCCGCGGCCAGCGCGAAGGCGATGAGCGCGACGAGGTCGCGGCGGCGCACGGGCGCGGCCCAGTAGCCGCGCCGGGAGGGCTTCGCCGACGCGAACAGCGCGGCCGCCCCGACCGCGAACGGCGCGCACCAGGTCCAGACGGTCCAGGCGCGCGCCGAGCCGTCGCGCCAGCCCTCCGGCGCGACGCCCGCGACGACGAGGCCGGCGAACGCGGACACGGCCCAGGCCGCGGCGAGTCCGGCGAGGACTTGAGGCACCGGAGACGCGACCGGAGCGATCGTCGAGAGCGAAGCGATCGTGCAGAGCTTGGAGCGCGCGAGGCGCCCGGCCTGCAAGGCGGCGCGCGCCGCCAGCAAGGGCCCCGCCAGGCCGAGCAGCCAGACGAGAGCCAATCGACCCGCGCGCGCGGCGCGCCCCTCGCCGGAGTCCGGCCGCGGGGCGGGGAGGGTGTCGGGCTGGCCGGCGTCGCGCAGGGTCTTGAGCGAGGCGCGCAGGAACGTCAGGTTCTCCTCGAGCCCGAGCTCCGGGCGAGGCCGAAAGACGATCAGCCGCAGGGGGCGGCCCAACGCCGCGCGCAGGATCTCTCCCGGGGCGGCATCGACCGGGAGCGTGCGCGTCCAGAGGCGGCGGCCCGCGACGTCGACGACGGCCGCCGTCGAGGCGGCGACCGGGAAGAGGCCGGCGCCGGCGAGCGCGGCGACCGACGCCGGGTCGAAGCCCGCCGGGATCTTCGATAAGTCCGCCCCGGCCGGGATCTCGAGCGCCTTGGCGCCGGCGACGGCCGCGGTCGAGACGTCGAGACCGCGCGCCGCGAACGCGTCGGCCGCGCGCGCGAAGGACTTCGCGTCCTTGGCCCAGAGCGTGCCGCCGCGCAGGGCCGAGGACGGCGCGACGAGCCCCGCCGCGCGCCAGCGGTCCACCTCGGCGCGCGAGTAATTCAGGACCTCGCCGCTGGCCGCCAGGTCGGCGAGCGTCTCCTCGCGCAGGGTCACGGCCGACACGCCCATCGCCTTGAGCCGCTCCCAGAGCTCGCCCGAAGCCTCCGGGCGCTTGCCCTGCAGGGCCGCCATGGCGCCGGCGTCGACGGCGGCGAGCACGGCGCGGTCTCCGGCGCGGCGGGGCGCTCCCGCCGCCGCGGCCAACGCCACGGCCAGCGCGACGAGAAGCGAGAGCCGCCGGAAGCCGTTCACGGCCGCGCCGCCGCCTTGTAAACCTCGAGGTACGCCTGGACGGAGCGCTCCCACGAGAAGTCGCCGGCCATCGCCGCGCGCACGCGCGCGTCCCATGCCGGCGAGCGCCGGGCCTCGAGGGCGCGGTCGAGGGCGTTCGCGAGGTCCGCGCCGTCGTTGGGCGCGCAGAGGAAGCCGGTCTCGTCGGTCACCGTGTCGACGAGCCCGCCCGTGCGCGCCACGACCGGCGCGGCGCCGTAGCGCATCGCGATCATCTGGCCGAGGCCGCACGGCTCGAAGCGCGAGGGCATCAGGAACAGGTCGCTCGCGGCGTACACGCGGTGGGCGAAGGACTCGTCGAAGGAGCGGTGGAAGTGGACCTTCCCCGGGTGCCGCCGCTCGAGCGCGGCGAGCTGCTCGGTCAGCGCGGGATCGCCGGTGCCGAGCACGACGAGCTGGGCGCGGTCGAGGCGTGACTCGACCGCGGGCACCGCGAGGTCCAGGCCTTTCTGGTAGTCGAGCCGCGAGACGATGCCGATCAGGGCGCGGTCCGCGCGCGCCTCGAGGCCGCACTCGCGCTGCAGGCTCTCCTTGCACGCGGCCTTGCCCGCGGCCGCGTCGGCGGAGCCGTACTTGCGCGGCAGGGACGCGTCGCGCGACGGGTCCCACGTCTCGACGTCGAGGCCGTTGAGGACGCCGCTCGTCTGCGCGGCGCGGCGCTGCAGCAGCCCCTCGAAGCCGAAGCCGTGCTGGGAGCCCTGGATCTCGCGCGCGTAGGTGGGACTGACGGTGGTCAGGCGGTCCGCGTAGGCCAAGCCGGCCTTCAGGTAGCTGACCTGCCCGTAATACTCCAGCCCGTCCGAGCTCCAGTCCTCGGCGCCGAAGCCCGCCGCCTCGAGCGCGGCGCGCGGGAAGTTGCCCTGGTACGCCATGTTGTGCACGGTGAACACGGAGCCCGTCTTAGCGAAGTGGGGGTCGGCGGCGTAGCGCCGCTTGAGATGGGCCATCACGGGCCCGGCCTGCCAGTCGTGGGCGTGGACGATGTCGGGCTTGAAGCCGGCGGCCTTGGCGCCCTCGAGCGCGGCGAGGCAGAACAGCGCGAAGCGCTGGTCGTTGTCGGCGTGGTCGCGGCCCGAGATGCCGTAGAGGCCCTCGCGGTCGAAGAACAGCGGATAGTCGACGAAGTAGGTCGTGACGGCGCGGCGATGGAGGAAGCGGAGGCCGACCTCGTGCTCTTCGCCGGCGAGCTGGACCTTCAGGGGCCGCGACTGCCCCTCCTCGAGCGGCGCGGCCTGGATCGCGCGATACTTGGGCAAGAACAGGCACACGTCGTGCCCGATCCCGCCGAGTTTTTGCGCGAGGGTGCCGACGACGTCGGCCAGACCGCCGGTCTTGCACCAAGGGACCGCCTCGCTCGCGACGAAGAGGATCTTCACTTAGGCCAGATGGAGCCTTCGTCGGATTCCTCTGAACCGCCTTCCGGCTCCGCGGGCGTCTCGGCCGCGGCCTCGACCTCGGGAGCGGGCTCCGACCCGGGGTGCTCGGACAGCGCCTCGGCGACGACGGCCTCCTCCGTCTGCGCGGAGAACTCGGGCGCGGGCACGGCGGGCTCGGGCGCGGCCGCCGCGTCGGCGGGAGCGGCCGCGGGCGGGACGTCCTCGGCCGGGGTGAAGGCGTCGAGCGGCGGCAGGTCCTCGAGGCTGCGCAGGCCGAAGTGGCGCAGGAACTCGGACGTGGTGCCGTACATGAGCGGCCGGCCGACGGTCTCCTTGCGGCCGACGACCTTGGTCAGGCCCTTCTCGAGAAGCGTCTCCAGCGCGGCGATGACCTCGACGCCGCGGATCTCCTCGATCTCGGCGCGGGTCAGCGGCTGGCGGTAGGCGATGATCGACAGCGTCTCCTGGGCGGCGGTCGAGAGGCGCATCGTGGCGCGGTCGGCGAACAGCTTGCGCACGTACGGCGCGAGCTCCGGGCGCGTCGCCATCTGCCAGCCCTCGGCGACGGCGATCAGGCGGTAGCCGGCGTTCTTGGCCTCGAGGTCGCGGCGCAGCTCCTCGACGGTGCCGATGATCTTGTCCTGGTCGCGGATGCCGACGAGCTTGCCGAGCTCGGCGGCGGACAAGGGACGGTCGGTGATGAAGAGCAGGGCCTCGAGCGCGCGGCGCAGGAGGTCGTCGTCGTTGGCCGGAGACGGCACGGACGGCGCGGCCGAGACGCCGGCCTGATCGGCGGCCTCGACGGCGTCCTCGGCCTCGACGACCTCGGGCTCGGCGGGAGACTGGGCGGCGGCGTCCTCGCCGATCGCGGCCAGCTGCTCCGGAGTCTCGCCGGCCGGATCAGCTTCCGGGCTGGACATCGGGCTCTCCGGGCTCTCGGGGCTCGGCGGCGGCGTCGCCGGTTCGAGCGTCTCCGCCGAGCGGCTCTCCGGCTGGGGCGTCTCCGACGGGGGCGTCTCCGGCGAGGGGCGTCTCTTCATCGGCGGTCTCCTTCTCTTTCTTGAAGATGCGGATCTTCCCGAAGTTCG
>Ga0134128_10001950_pt1 | contig 25946 bp, 20 predicted proteins | sample KB31754_FD_96462 | JGI IMG/M metagenome (GOLD analysis project Ga0134128, IMG submission 96462) | Terrestrial soil microbial communities with excess Nitrogen fertilizer from Kellogg Biological Station, Michigan, USA - KB3-175-4 | ecosystem: Environmental > Terrestrial > Soil > Unclassified ...
CGAGCTGATCGCGCAGACCCGCGGAATATTCGATCACGATGTGCGCCATCGGCCTTCCTCTGATGCGTAGCCGCACGGGCGCAGCAGCAACCCGCGGGGAGATGCTTATCATGATAATAATCTCCGTCTGGCGCTTGTCAATCCGTCCGTCGTAAGCTATCGGTCCCTGCCGCCGACGATCACGCAACCGTGCGCTCAGCGAGCTTCAAACTGGGGACCTTCTCGATCGAGGGAGGCGAGCCCCTCCCGGCGCTCGTACTCGCAGACGGCCTCGGAGGAGCCGCGGACAACTCGCGAATCGTGCCGCTGCCTCGCCTTTCACCCCTGCTGCATCGATCCGGAGCGTCCCTCTCGGGTGCCGGCTCGCTACTCTCGCTCCTCGAGCACTGGCCGGAGAATCTCGCAGTCCTCACCCGCGTGTGCATCGATGCGTACCCGGAGGTGCTGCGGCTCTCGGTGCCGGAAGCGCAAGCCAGGATCCATGCGCCGATCCTCGTGCCGCGCCAGATCTTCTGCACAGTGGCGAATTACCGCACGCAAGTCACCGAAGCCATCGTGGATGCGGGGGTGCCTCCGCACACCGACGGAATGGACGCCGACCAACGTCGGGACTACGCAAGGAAAGCCATCGAGACACGCTTGAGGTCCCCGCCCTACGTTTGTTTCAAGCTGCCATCGACCGTGATCGGCCCCTGCGACTCACTCGAGCTTCCACGGCAGTCCAAGCGGGTGGATTGGGAAATCGAGCTTGCCGCGGTCATCGGGCGGCCCTGCCGGCACGTGTCCCGTGAGCAGGCGATGACACAGGTCGCGGGCTACATGCTGGTCAATGACATCACCGCCAGAGATCTCGTGCGGCGCACCGACCTGCCCCACCTGGGGACCGATTGGCTGCAGTCGAAGAATGCGCCGGGCTTCCTCCCCACGGGGCCATACCTCGTCCCGGCAGACTTCATTGCCGATCCCTACGCCGTGCGTCTCTCGTTGCGGCTGAACGACCGGATCATGCAGGAAGAGCTCGTCGCCGACATGATGTTCGATATCGCGACGCAGATCGAATACGTGTCGACCTACGCGCAGCTTCTGCCTGGGGACATCCTCTGCACCGGGACTCCAGGCGGCTGCGGTACCCATCACGGCCGGTTCCTTCAGCCCGGCGATATCCTCGAGGGCGCTGCCCCGGGATTCGGCGTGCAACGCATAATCTGCGTCTGAAGCACTGGTCGCCTGGCGACCTCGACGCGCAGGCGCCTGTCAGATCATCGGTAGAGAACCTGGATCGTCGTGTACTCCTCCAGGCCGTGTCGTCCGAACTCCACCCCTATCCCGGAGGACTTGACTCCACCGAACGGGACGTCAGGTCGGATATCACCGTGTCGGTTCACCCAAGCGGTGCCACACTCGAGCCGTGATGCGAGATCCCAGGCGCGCTCCGGATCGCTCGACCAGACCGAGCCTCCGAGCGCGTAGCTCGACGCGTTCGCCTGCTCGAGGGCGTCTTCGACATCGGAGTAGCGGATGATCGGCAGCGCGGGTCCGAACTGCTCCTCGTCCACGATCCGCATACCCGCCTCAGCCTCCGCGAGCAGGGTCACCGGATAGAAATGGCCCTTCCTCTGCTCCGCGGGATTGCCGCCCAGGAGGGGCTTCGCCCCGGCAGATTTCGCCTGCTCGACCATGGCGGCGACTTTGTTGAACTGCATCGGATTCTGTAGTGGCCCGAGCTGGCTCTCTTCATCGAGTCCATTCCCGACTTTCACTTTGGCGGCAAAACCGGCCAAGGCGTCGCAGAAGGCATCGTAGCTCCCATCCGGAACGTAGAGACGCTTCAGCGCTGCGCAGGTCTGGCCGCTGTTGAGGAAAGCTCCCCAGAAAATCCTCTCCGCCATCGCCTTGGCATCGGATCCTGGCAGCACGATCCCGGCATCATTGCCACCCAACTCCAGAGTCAGGTGCTTGAGAGTCGCGGCGCCTGCGGCCATCACCTTGCGGCCCGTCTCCGTCGAGCCCGTAAACACGACCTTGGCAACGTAAGGGTGGGTCGTCAACAGCGGCGCGATATCGTCGCGCCCGCTCACCACGTTGAGCACTCCCGGAGGCAACCCCGCCGCCATGATTTCCACCATGCGCAGCGTGCTGAGCGGTGTCAAAGGGGACGGCTTGATCACGACCGTATTACCCGCTCGAATCGCAGGGATCACATGCCACACCGCGATCAGGAGCGGCCAGTTCCACGGGGTGATCGATGCCACGACACCCACCGGCCGACGGTGGATCTCGATGCGCCCCTGCGCATCGTTCTGTACCGTTTCCACCGGCAGATCCAGGGTCGCGGTGTAGCTGGCCCAGGCTGCCGCACCGCCCAGCTCGAAGCGCGAGCCTAGCCCGTTGAGCGGCTTGCCCTGCTCGAGTGTCAGCAGGCGGGCGAGCTCTTCAGCTGCAGCAGTGATGCGCTCCGCGAGTCCTGCGCAGGCCCGGCGCCGACTCTCATCCGGCGTGCTTCGCCAGGATTTGAACGCGCGAGCCGCAGCGGATACGGCCTGATCTATGTGCTCGGCCGTGGCGAGCGGAGCCAGCCCGACGATTTCCCCCGTCGCCGGATTGGGCACCGGGAAATGATCTGAAGTCGCGACGGCCTCGCCGTCGATCAACAGTCGAAATTCGCTCATTGCTAGGGCTCCTGTGACTCAACAGTCAGTGGAGACGCGAACGCCGGGGCGCCGGTGTGACATCGTATCAGGAGTCGAGGGGGCCGAAGGCGCGATGGCTGGTAAGTTACTGAAATTCTTGAAGCTCTGAATCCGGCGCGGAGACAGTGGTATCCCGCCAAAGCTGAGCCCGCGTGGGCCGCGCTCGCCTGGTGCGGCTTCCCCCCTGCGCCCGGGGCGGCTCAGCGCATTGCCGCGGCGTACTGGCCGGGTGTAATTGCGTAAGCGCGCCGGATCGCAGGCATGCCGGCACTGATGGCTGACGACGAGCTCGGGGGCCGGGCGGCGCCAGCCGGCGCGCGACTATCTGCCGCCATCCACCTGCAGATGCTGTCCGGTGATGAATGCGGCCAGATCCGAGGCGAGGAAGACCACCGCGTTGACGATGTCCTGCGCGTCTCCCAGTCTCTGCAGCGCCGTGCCCTGGCGCAAAGCTCGCTGCCGGTCCGCGCCATAGTCCGCCCACTGCCGCCTCGTCGCTTCGTTCGTCAGCATGAGTCCGGGGGCGACGCTATTGACGCGAATCCCGTATGGACCCAGCTCATGCGCCAGTTGCCGGGTGAGCCCCAATAGCGCGTGCTTGGTCGCACAGTAGGACTGTATCCCCGTCAACGACGGTTTGGTGGCCGCACCGGAGGTGATGTTCACGATGGAGCCCCGCCGCGCGCGCTTCATCGCGGGCACGCAGGCGCGACTCAGTGCGAATGCGGCGCCGAGGTTGATGGCCATGACCTCATCCCATTCGGCATCGCTCACCTCCTCCAGCGCCCGCCCGGTCTGGCCTGCGACCCCACCCGCGCTGTTCACCAGCACGTCGATTGCGCCACCGCAGCTTTTCTCGATGCCGGCAATCCAGCCGGCCGCAGCCTGTCTGTCCGACAGATCGACTCTCTCAACTGCAATGCCCGCGGACGCCAGCTCAGAGAGGCTCTCCGTCCGTATGTCGCAGGCGAATACCGACGCTCCCAAAGACGCAAATCCCTTCGCGATTGCGTTGCCGATTCCACCGGTCACGCCGCTGACGGCGACAGCCTTGTTATCAAACTGAATTCTCATGGGAGCGCGCGGGCATCCAGATCACCGAGATCATATATTGCATTCATGCCCTGGAGGACATATCTCGCCGCCTCGCAGGGGCCCGCCTCGCAGGGGCCCGCCTCGCGGGGGTCCGCTGCGTGGACGGGGGCCTTCAGCGATCGTCGCGGGCGACGGAAATCCGGCCATTCACATCGTCGTAGGTCACGACATGGCCGAAGAACGCCTCGATGCCGGTGTTGGTCAGTGGGGCCCGATTGGCCGGCCTCACCTTGACCTTGCTCGCAAAGGAGGTGCCGGCGACGACCTCGGTGGCCGCTTGCATCGCCCCCGGCGGACCAAAGCCGATGCGCGTGCCCGCACTCACGAACCCCTCTTCCTGCGGGATGGCCGCAGCATCGGAATCGCTTATCCACGGCACACCATTTCCGGTATCGAAGGAAATGGTCAGGCAGGTCCCGGTGGGTCTGCCATCGACGAACAGGCACGCCGGACCCTTTCGCCATTTGCCGGCTGATCCCGTTCCGGGAAGGAGCGCGAATGGCGTCGCGTCGGCTCCCGCCGCGGTCCCCAACAGCAATTCTCCACCCGAGCGAGTCAGCCTGACGCTGTAAGTGGACACCGATGCGGCAAGAAGCGGATTTTGCACCGGCATCGGCCCCGTGATCCCCGCACCGAATACTCCGTAGACGCCACCATGCGCCCTGGGGTTTTTGAGGTTCGGAAGTCTGCAATGCGGGTTATTGGACGTGCACGCTGCCGAGGTGAGATAGGCGATCGGCACCGGCGCCGGTGTCGTGAATCCCTGAAACCTCAACACGGCGTAGCACGTGACGCCCTCGTAGGTGATCCTTCCGGGATTCCCGACCGTGAAGGTCAGAGGCTGCTGCGTACAGGTCACGCCGCTCCCGGGCGCATCGAGCCCGGCCGCCGCAAATACGTGCAGGCCCGCCGAGCCCGTATCGAAGGCGATCGGCAGCGGCTCGAGATTACCGAACCGCACGTACAACTCGGCTTTATACGTACCGCGGGGCAGCTGTCTCACAGTCAGGGGGATCGCGACCCCCCGCCGGGCCGATGCGACACCGAGACCGCACGCAGTCCCGCAGATCGCGAGGAACATGGCGCCGAACGCCGCGGTGCGGCGGGAACGCCGGTTCCGCAACCCGGGTGGATGTGGCTGCATCGTCCCCTACCTCTCCCCAACTACGCCTTTAAGCGCAGTTGGCACGAATTGGATGACACTGCTGCGCAGGGAAGGTGCCCGGGTCTCGGGGATTGAGCCGGGGAGTGTGCTTGGCCCACCCCCTTTGCAGCGAATGGACACTCTGGTGCGACAAGCGGCCTTCGGTTGCTATAGTCGCGCCGGGTACATTGAGATGCAAGATACGGCTCGAGGCATATGAGCTGTCAAAACGAGCACTGGCCGCGATTCGGTCCATCGGAGAGGTGCCTGTCCCATGTTCCACTCTTTCACATCCGTCAGACGCAGCGCCACACTCTTGGTCGCCGCTCTCATCCCCTTCCTCGCCCAGGCGCAATCGAATCCGCTGCAGCTCGATGATATCGGCAAGATCGTCAATGTATCCGATCCGCAGCTCTCGCCCGACGGCAAGTCGATCGCACTGATCGTATCGCGGCCGAATCTGGGGGAGGATCGCTATGACTCCTCTCTCGTATTGGTCGACGTTGCGTCCGGTAAGCAACGGGTCCTCACTTACGAGCGGAAGGACGTGTTTTCCCCTCGCTGGTCGCCAACGGGTGATCGCCTCGCTTTTCTCGCCGTGGCGGAGCCGTCATCCGACGGATCATCGGACAGCACCCTGCAGCCCAGTGCCCCGGCGGCGGCCAAGCCAGTTTCTTCCATGACGAAGCCGACGGTGCAAATCTACGTGCTCCCAATGGACGGCGGCGAGGCGCACCGGATTACGCGTACCGCGCATGATGTCGAGCAGATCGCGTGGAGTCCGGACGGCAACGAGATCGCCTTCGCCATGGCCGACGACAACCCTTCGCAGAAGGAGATCGATCGCCACGAGGATGCATTCGAGGTCGGCGACAACAGCTATCTTGCGACTGAGGCCGACTTGCCCGCGCATCTCTGGCTCGTTCCCGCCGAAGGCGGTCCGGCGCGGCGCGTCACTTCCGGCAGCTGGACCCTCCCGCGGGCAGCTCCACCGAGCCCGCCCTCTTCCCCTATCTCGTGGTCGCCCGATGGGAAGTCGATCGCGATCGTGCAGCAGAAAACACCGGCCTATGGCGACTCCGACCAGACGGTGGCTGCGATCGTAGACGTCGCGACCGGAGGAATTCGCAAGCTGACGACACATACTCAGGTTGAAGGCTTCCCGCTCTACTCGCCGGATGGCTCGCACATTGCGTACACCTACTATCGGGACGGTGACTTCAACAACGAGGCCGAGGCTCACGTAGCACCTGCAGCGGGAGGCGACGGAGTCGATCTGACGCGTACCCTCGATCGAGACATCGTGCGCACGGCATGGATGCCGGATGGACGATCTCTCCTGGTCGGCGCGCATGACGGGACACGCGTGTCGCTCTGGGTGCAACCGCTCGAGGGGTCTGCACGCAAGCTTGATTTGGGTGACATCGATCCGAATTGGCTGTTCTGGATCGACCTGTCGCTGGGAAAGGATGGCGCGCTGGCTTTCACCGGAAGCACGCCGGCGCATCCGAATGAGCTCTATTACATGTCGAGCGTCGACCAATCCCCACGCAGGCTGACGGCTTTCAACGATGCGATTGCCTCGCGGCAGCTCGGACGGGTCGAGACGTTCACCTGGTCTGGCCCCAATGGATTCGCCGAGGACGGCGTTGTGGTCTACCCCCCGGGGTTCGTGAGCGGGCGCAAGTATCCGCTGGTCCTTTACATCCATGGCGGTCCGCAGGCCGCATCGACGGCGGACTTCAGCGCCCTGCCGCAACTGCTGGCGGCGCGCGGCTACGTGGTCTTCTCCCCCAATTACCGCGGCAGTGATCATCTCGGCAATGCCTACCAACGTGCCATTTACAACGATGCCGGGGACGGCCCCGGGCGCGACGTCATGGCCGGCTTGAAAGCACTCGAGCACAGGGGCTTCATCGACAGCTCCCGCATCGCAGTCTCCGGCTGGTCCTATGGCGGCTATATGACGTCCTGGATGATCGGCCACTACCACATCTGGAGAGCCGCTGTTTCGGGGGCAGCGGTGAACGACCTCGTTCACGCCTACGCCCTCTCGGACTTCAACGTGACGGAGCGCTGGAGTTTCGGCGGATCGCCCTGGCACGGGAAGCTGATGGCGGCGTATGTCGAGCAGTCACCGATCACCTACGCCAGCCGGGTGACCACACCGACACTCATTCTTTCCGACACCGCCGATGCACGTGTACCCATCACGCAGTCGTATTTGATGTATCACGCGCTGAAAGATAACGGCGTGCCGGTCAAATTCTTTGCCTACCCGATCCCGGGTCACGTCCCGGGAGATCCGGTGCGCAGGATGGACGTCTATCGACGCTGGATGAGCTGGATCGACCATTACATGAGGTAGCCGCGCCCCTCGTGCGACCCGCACTTCCATTCCGGCTGTCGCACTCCGGCATGGCAGAAAACGTCGGAACTTCGTCCTGACAGACGTCAGGCGTAAGGTTAAACTGTGCGTGCTCGGCCAAGGTGCCATGCATGGGCAATGCCGTAAAACACGTCGGTATCATCGCTTTCGACGGCGTCAACGCGCTCGACCTCATCGGACCGCTGGAAGTTTTTGCAAACGCGGGACGTCCTGACTTCACCCGCAGGGAATCGCGGGGCGTCTATGCACTTCACCTGATCGGCCTCGGCGGCCAACCCGTATTCACGGAGTCCGGCGTTCGCTTCGTGCCCGACAAACAGCTCGCGAACGCTCCTCCGCTCGACACCATCATCGTTCCCGGCGGGTCGGGTCTGCGCGAGCCCTCGACGAATTCCACGGTGTCGGCATGGCTGCGGCTGCGCGCGCCGGCCATACGTCGCGTTGCGACAGTGTGTACGGGCATCTATGGGCTTGCGCCAACGGGCTTTCTCGACGGTCGTCGTGTGACGACGCACTGGCGCTTCGCGCAAGACCTCGCGAGGCGCTTTCCCAAGCTGATCGTCGACGGCAACGCGATCTTCCTCAAGGACGGCCGCTACTACAGCTCCGCCGGCATTACCGCCGGCATCGACCTCGCGCTGGCGCTGGTCGAGGAAGACCTGGGACCACACGCCGCGCTGACGGTGGCTCGGGAGATGATCGTTTATCTCAAGCGCTCGGGCGGACAGGAGCAGTACTCGGAGCCCCTGCGTCACCAGGTTCACGGAGCCGACGCTTTCGCGGAGCTGGTCGCCTGGATCCGCGGACATCTTTCGAGCGATACCTCCGTAGCAGCCCTTGCGGCGCGTGTACGACTCAGCCCACGCCAATTCGCCCGCCGCTTCGCCGCGGCACTCGGATGCACGCCTGCGGCGTATGTCGAGAACCTCCGCCTGAATGTCGCGCGGGAGCATCTGGGTGGCGCAAACCGGTCGATCGAAAGGGTTGCCGCGTCAGTGGGCTTCACGAGCGCGGACGTTTTTGCGCGCCGATTCAAACTGCGCTTCGGGATCTCGCCGCGAAGCTATCGCGAGCGGTTCCCGGCGCGGCGCGAGGTTCATGGAGGTCAGTCCCGAGTTACGGAGGTGGTTTCATGAGTCGTCGAATCCCGGTTGCTCTTTGCGTTTCGCTGCTGGCGCTGTCTCTGGCAGATGCGGCGCGCCCGGTGCATTCCGGCACGGCGCCTGATGCGAGCACGCCGTTCATCTCGGACGGCCGGCTGAGAGCGCCCGAGGGCTACCGGGAATGGATCTTCCTCACGTCCGGGCTCGACATGAGCTACCGCGAAACCTCCGGTGCGGATCACTCGATGTTCGACAACGTGTTCGTCAATCCGCAGGCATACCAGTCCTTCGTTCGAACCGGCACCTGGCCGGAAGGGACCGAGTTCGTGAAGGAGGGTCGCGCAGCTTCGGTGAAGGGCTCGATCAACAAGAGCGGCAAGTTCCAGTCCGGCGACACCATGGGGGTCGAAGTCCACATCAAGGACTCGAAGCGCTTCGCAGACGGATGGGGATTCTTCTACTTCGACTCCGTGCGCAGCAGCCCCACGCAGGCGATACCGGCAGCCGCACCCTGCTATAGCTGCCATAGACAGAACGGCGCAGTGGATTCGACCTTCGTGCAGTTCTATCCGACGTTGCTGAGCATCGCCACCCAGAAACACACTTTGAGCCCGGGCTACAGGCCGTAGCGAGGCGCCCCCTTCCTTCAGTCTGCACCATGCGCTGCGGCGTATTGTGCAACGTCCGCATGCGTCGCGAACCAGACCTGCTTCGAGGCGGCATAACGGATGAGCTCCTCGAGGATCCAGATTCTCGAGCGTGCCCCGATGACGTGTGGATGCATCGTAAGCTGGAAGAGACCTCCGCTCTCGCAGGCTCCGTCGAGCTCCCGGCGGAATATATCGAATACGTCACCCGGCGCCGTGTACGGCCGCAGCGACTGGAACCGGTGCATCATGAAATACACAGCATCATCCCGGATCCATTCAACAGGGACCTCCGTCACGCCTGACGGCTCGCCATCGAGCAGCAGCTCATAACAGTCCTCATCTGCCATGAGCGAGCTGTCGTAGACCAGGCCGAGCTCCTTCTCCAGCCGCAACGTATGGTCACTGAAATCCCAGGACGGCGTGCGCAGCCCGGTCGGTCGCTGTCCCGTTATCCTCTCCAGCGTATCCAGGGACCGCAGCATCAGATCCCGCTCCACGTCCAGGGGGAGTTTCGAGTTGAGCTCGTGGATCCAGCCGTGGAGACCGATTTCGTGGCCTTCCGCCACGATCTCGCGCTGCTCGCCCTCGTGCAGCAGGGCGGAGACGGCCGGCACGTAAAAGCTCACCCGGACTCCGTGTCTTCGCAGAATCTTCATGATGCGCGGCACACCGACCCGCGAGCCGTACTGTCCCCAGCTCAATCTTCCGATGGAGACGCCACCATCGCGCAGCTCATTGGTCTCGTGATCACTGTCGAATGAGAGCGCGACGGCGCACTTGGCCCCGCCGGGCCATGTGGCAGGACGAAGCGCGCGGCCGGCGCGCGCGCGGTTCACCAGGCGGCGCCAGGTATGCTCAGGCCATTCCCACGGGGATTGCCGCGCTTCTTCGTCATGCATAGATCGGATGGAGCTCAGGACCAGCCATTCGTGCGGTCCCAGACATCGACAATGGCATCCGCACCATCGACGATGAGGTAGTTGCCGTACATGGCCGCCGTCATGCAGACGTGGTTCGGCACGATCCGGATTTTTGAGCCGATGGGGAGCCTCTCGAACGGCAGCCGAGTGCTCGATCGAATCTCCCCGTGCTCCTGGTGGACATCGACGACCGTCAGGCCGGAGGCGATCGGACGACCGAGAGCGTCCAGAACGAGTCCATAGCGCATGTCGGGACCCGGACCCGCGGCCGTGCTGCGATCCTTGGACAGCGCGAGCCCCCCGGCATCTACGACCACCTGATTCAGCTTTTGACTGTGGCTGATCACGCTCGCCAGCACCGTCACCGCCACCTGATCGAGCGCCAGTGAGCCCACAGCGACCTGGAAGAGGTCGCCTGCCATGTAGACACCGGCGCGCAGTTCCGTCAGGCCCTCTGCCTCGGGCAGGTGCATGGCCGTCGGCGTCGACCCTGCGCTGACACCGTTGGCGGCGATCCCCGCAGCACGCAGCCTGTCTGCGGCCTGCACGACGGCAAGCCTCTCCTGCTCGGCCACATCCCGAAGCTCCCCGGGACTCGCGGCCCCGTACGAGTGACCCGCGTGCGTCGCCACCCCCTCGAGACGGACCGCAGAGTGACTCAGCACGCGCGCGATCTCGACCAGGGTCGGGTCGTGAGGATCGACTCCCGTCCGATGCTCGCCGCTGTCGATCTCGAGCCACACCCGGAACAGCGTACCGTGACGCCGGGCAAAGTCGACCACCGCCCGCGCGGTCTCGAGGCTGTCGACGAAGAAGCTGAAGCGCGATGCCCTTGCGAGAATCCGTGCGGCGCGGGGCAGTTTGTCGGCGGTAATGCAGACCGCGTATTGGATATCGAGGAAGCCATGCTGCGCGAAGTATTCGGCCTCGTTCAAGGTGGCGACTGCGATACCGCCGTGAGAGGGATCGACGGCCAGGCGCGCGGCGTCGATCGATTTCAAAGTCTTCATATGCGGGCGCAGGCCCACACCCAACGCCCGGCACCGGCTCCTCACCCGCTCGCAGTTGGCCCTGAGCTTGCCCCTGTCCAGCACGATTGCGGGCGTTTCTGCCTCGTGAAGCGTCGTCGGTAGTTTGCCGTGCATCGCACCTAGATTATCAAAACCCCGCCAGCCGGCGGCCGCGCGATGACCGCCAATCTGCGAATCCCGTGATTTGGTAACTCATTGAAAACATGGAAGTTCTGAGGCCCCTCCTGGCTCGGGCACCTGCGGATTGACGCCGGATCCGGCGCTGAGCCCCGGGGTACCGGTGCGTTTCGCGCCAAATTGCGCTTAAATGAACGGCCCAAGGGGATTGCAGTGGCGCTGGACAATAACTGAGCGCCGCCGCGCGCCAGCGCCCGCGGCAGCCTGAAGAAGAAGAACAACATGAACACGCCGAACACGACGGCACGGCCATCGGTCGACCTCGATGCAACCGACGAGTATCCCGTCCTGGATGCTGTTGCATACGAGGCTGAAGTCCTTTCCCGGGGAGCGGCTGGACCGGCCGAGAGCTGGGCCACCGCTACGGAGCCCGATCTGCCTGCTGCGGCACCCTCTGCATCCGATGATGTCGTGCCCGATGGCGTACCCCCAGTGCCTGACGCCGACGACATGTTGGCAGTCGAGCACTGGATCGCACAGAAGGCTGAGGAGGTGCGCGCCCATCACGATGCACTGAGCCTCGCACAACGGGAGCGTACCGCGGCAATGGCGCGCGCGGGTGAGTTGAGCCGCGAGCTTGCCGAGAGGAGCGCCAATCTCGAGGCACTGAACAGCCGCGAGCAGATGCTCGCCGATGCGCTGAGCAGCGAGCGGGCGGCGGCACAGCGCCTCGCCACCGAGTTGGATGCGGCGCGCAGCGAGGCCGCCCGGCTCGCGGGGGAACTGACCGAAGCGCGTACCGCTGAAACACAGCAGAACGCGTCGCTTGCGGCCGCGGGAGCACTCCTCGAACAGCGGTCCGGGGAGTTTCAGGCGCTGCAACGCAAGCACCAGGCTCTGATCACGGACCAGCAGCGTACGGCGCATGAGCTCTTCGAGCTCGAAACCCGCTTTCTCGACTGCGAAGCCCGCGAGCGCAGTGCGCAGCGCACCATCAAGGGGCAGAACCACGATCAAGCGAAACTGATGCGTCTCGTGCAGCAAGAGACCAGCGCCCGCGAGCGGCTTGCCGCAGAGGTCAGATCCCTGCAGGCTCGGCTCGCGGACTGCCTCGAAGGCCTGCAGAGTCGCGAATCGTACCGCACGATCTACGAGAGCACCCTCCAGGAGCTGGATGCCGAGCTCGCGGCTGCGAGGCTGCAGGCGGCCGAGCAGGCGGCTCGGGCCAGCCGACTCGATGCCGAGCTCGGATCGCGCGACCGGCGGCTTCAAAACGCGGTCGCGGAGCGTGACCAGGCGCGATACCTGCATGACACGGAAATCAGCCGGCACGCCGCCGAGCGAGGCGAAGGCGAGCAAACGCGCAGCGCGCTCGAATCACAGCTCGCCGAATTGACCGCCCGACACAATGATGAATGTGCGCGACTCCTGGCAATGGAAGGGAGGCTCGCCGCCGCGCAACAGCGCGCGGAGTCCGAGGCCCTCGCAAGCGGGACCGCCGCAGAGCGGCTGCGCGAGCTCGACTCTGCGATCGCCTCACGGCAGGCCGAGTTGAGCAGCGCGCAGCTCGAAATCGAGCGCAACCGTGCAATGCTCACGGATCTGACTGCAGCGCTGTTGAAGAGCCAGACCATGTGCTCCGACCAGGGGCACCTGCTCGAGGAACGGGAGGCTGCGGCGAGCGCCATGGCGGCGACTCATGCCGAGCAGGCCGCGCTCATTACGACGCTGCGGGGACAAATCGAGGAGCTGACGGCGCAGCTGGCAATACCGGAAGCGGAATGCCACGCGCTCGAGGAGCGGGTCGCAACACTCACGAGCGAGGCGGCGCAGAGCGATTCACGGCTCAGGCGTCTCGAGGCGATGAACTCGGAGCTGCGCGCCACGGTGACGCAGCTCAACACCTCGCTGGCGGAGCGCGACGCCGAGCTTCAACGGGCGACGCAAATCGCATCGATGAACGCGTACGCCCTCGGGCGGGTGCAATCGAGCATCGACGAGCTGGGACGCACCCTGGCTGCCTCCGAGGGAGCATCCACTCAGGCTCAAGCAAGCATCCTGACACGTATCGACAACGGCCAGAATCACAGTGTGGTGCTGCGCGGGCGGACAACGATCGGCCGTGATCGTGATAACGACCTTCCGCTCGCAATGCGGTCGGTCAGCCGTCATCATGCCGTGCTCATCCCGGCCTTCCGAACCGCATTCGTCCAGGATCTGAAGAGCACGAACGGCGTGCTCGTCAACCAGCGCCGCGTCCGCTGCGCAAGGCTCGTCCACGGCGATGTGATCACTTGCGGCGAGGCGCAGTTCCGCTACACGCTGACGCCGGCGCCCGCCGGCGGGTCAACGACTCCGGCTCGACGCGCGCATCCTTGAAGCACGCGTCCTGAGTCAACTGGGACCTGGTACCAGCCGGGATTCAGCGGACAATGCGGAGGAGCGATGGCCGCAGCGGGATCTGCCCCTGCTCCTCGAGCATCGCTCGGATGCGGGCGATGGCCGCGCGCTTCACCTCGAGCTCGCGGGCGAGCTGCCCGTTCGTGCGCTGCGGATCGGAGCGAAGCGCCGTCTCGATTCGAACCCGCACCTCGCCGCGCGCCGCTTGCAGGGCGAATGCGGCCACGGGATCGATCCTTTCGAATGCATTGGAGCTCATACGCCTGATTCTTTGCCAACCGGTCTTCTTGGTACCGTAAGGCTAGTGTACCCGGGAACGGTCCCGGAGAGCTACTGCGGGTCAATCACCGCGCGCTTGGCCGGCGGCCGATACCATGTCCTTGTAGACGGCGCCGCCTTTCATTACGAATGAGACCTGCCGCAGGCTCGCGGCGTCGTCCAACGGATTGCCCTGCACGGCGATGATATCGGCATCGTAGCCGGGCGCGATGCTGCCAATCCGGTTGCCGAGGCGCAGCGATTCGGCGTTCAGCGAGGTGGCATCGTCAAGGGCGTCCATGGCGGGCTGGCCCAGCCTGATGCGGGCGATGATTTCATCCGCCTGATGTCCGAAGGCGCCCGCCACCGCGTCGGTTCCCACGACTATCTTGAGGCCACGCGTGTGAATCGCCTTCTGGAAGAGACGTTCGTTACTCTCGAGAAGAGCAGTCATCTGGACCATATCAGCGGCCTTGCGGTCGGCATCGCCAAAGGTTCTGTCGTAGAAGCGCATGTAGTTCTGCAGTACCAGACCCACCTGCGGATCGAAATAAGTGCCCCTGCTCGCCATCAGATCGAGATCGGCCTGCGTGCCATAGATGCCGTGCTCGACTTGCGTGCAGCCGGCCATGACGGCGTTGTGCACCGAGCTGCTGTAGGCATGCACGAGCGTGCGTAGCCCGATCCGGCTGGCCTCACCGCACAGCACCTGCAATTGGTGGAACGTGAGGGTCTCATGAAGGCCGCTACGGACGCTGCTGGATGCAAAGATCTTCACCAGGTCGGCGCGCTCATACCTCAACATGTCTATCTTGGCGCGCAGCACAGCGTCACCGCCGACCCGCGGGGAACCGAAGATGTCATGGTAGGACGTGAGAATCCGTGGCCCCGGAATAATGCCTTCCTGGACGTACGTCCGGAATGTCTCATCCTGTGGCTCACCCACGCTTTGCACGGTCGTGAATCCCGCCATCAGCGTGACCCAGAGATTGCTCTCCACTCCCAGGGTGAATTGAGTCTGAGTCTCGCCGGGGTCGACGGTCTTGCCGTTCGGACCAAAGTGGCCGGTTAGATGCTCGTGTACGTCGATCAGACCCGGCATCACCGTGGCGCTGCGCAAGTCGTAGATCACCGCTCCGGGAGCGGTCAGTCCCGGCCCGATGGCTGCGATCCTGCCATCCTTCACCAGGATGCGAGTGTCATGCAGCTCCTGTCCGCGTCCGGTGAGTAGCCTGCCGGCTTCAATGAGGGTGGCGGGCACCGCCGCCGCAGGCTCTCCCTGCGGCATGGCTACTGGCGCATCGCGCGGCGGCCATGCCGGCCCCTCCTGACCCTGCGCGCTTGGCGCCGCTTCGCTCAGCACCAGCAACGTCACCAGTGCTAGCGGGCGGGCGATCACCATGATGACACTTCCAAAACCGATGATGCGCCTCAACGCAGGACCTCATGAGCGCGCTTGGCGTCGGCGCGCAGCCGTACGATGCCCTCATGCTCCTGACCAATGTATGTTTTCGCGGCGCTCAGCATCGCGGGGGTTGGCGGCAGGAACGACGCGCTCACCTCACTCGCCAGCCAGGATAGCCAGGCGCGCAGCCTGCCCGCATAAACGAGCGAGCCCTCGTCGGACTGGATCCTGAGGTCCACCAGATCGTCGATGTCCTGGTTCAATCCGGCGAGCGCCTCGTGCGCCCGGCTGCCAGAGACCGTTTTGTCGGCAATGGCTTTCTCCAGCGCAGCGCGTGCATCGATCGCCTGGTTGAGCGCCGTATCCAGCCGGCCGAGCGAGTCGTGAATCTGCATCAGCAGATCAAAACGCTGTTGCAGCTCGGCGGGCGTCGCGGGCAATCGTGTATCGAGCTTGACCGGGAACGGTTGCTTCTGTGTGGTATTCGCGTAGCGCAGCACCGCGTAGTAGGTGCCCGGCACCACCTCCGGGCCGACCGGGGGTTTCGGTCCCTGGCTGTGCTCGCTCTCGTAGATCCCCTTTACGTCAACGGCGTTCGGGTAGTGCAGATCCCACAGGAAGCGATTCATGCCGGGGTGCAGCTTCTGTTCCGGCTTGCCGGTCTTCTTGTTTACGACCGGCAGGGTGAAGCTGCGTATCTCCCTGCCCGAGGCACCCGTAAAGCTCAGTTTGACCGGCACTTTGCCGTCGTAGTCGGCCGGCAGATGCAGGAATACCGCAGCGCCCGGCGGCAGACTCTTGCCTTCGTTGCGGCTGCCGGGGCCTTCGGGAGCGCGGCGGCGGGTAACGAGCCAGGCCTGTTGCGGCTTGAAAAGATACGGAGCATCGCTCGCCACCCGTGCCGAATTCAGCTGCTCCAGAAACTTGAGATCGTCCAACACCCAGAATGCACGGCCAAAAGTCGCGATCGCGACGGCGTGCTGCTCGGGCTGGATCTCCACATCGCTCACCCGCACGGCGGGCAGATTGCGTGTGAGCGGCTGCCACTGCGAGCCGGCGTCCAGGCTCATGTAGACCGTGCTGCTCGTTCCCGCGATCAACAGGCTCTCATCATCGGGATCCTCGCGCACGCTTTCGACATATTGGTTTCCGGGCAGCCCTGCGCCGAGCTCGGACCAATGTTTGCCATAGTCCGTAGTCTTGTAGAGGTAGGGGTGGAAGTCATCCCAGTCATAGCGGCTCGCGGACACGTACGCCGTACCAGGCGCGGTATGCGAAGGCTCGATGCAGGTGATCGTGGACCAGGCCGGGAGCTTGGGCGGGCGCACCTCCTTCCAATGCGCACCGCTGTCGGTGGTCAGGTAGACGAGACCGTCATCCGAGCCCGTCCAGATCGTATCGTCGTTGATCGGCGAGAATGCGATTGCAGAGATCGTGTCGAACTCCTCCTCGCCGGTTACATCGGCGCTGATCGGACCGCCGGGCCGCTGCTGCTTCTTCCTGTCATTGCGCGTGAGATCGGGGCTGATGATCCGCCAGTGAACACCCTCATCGAGCGTCTCGAACAGGACATTCGCCCCGATCAACAGCTCTTGCGGGTTGTGGGGCGCAAATACCTTCGGATGATGCATCCAGCCATAGCGGTAATCCACCTTGTCTCCGGCCGAGCCGAACTTCCATTCGCCCCACGTGTTCACCTGCGTGGAGATCTGCGTTCGCCGGTCTTCGCGCCATTCCTGGCTGTAGTACCCACTGCCGTAAGTCACCCAGGGCCTTCCGGGGGTCGGCACTACCCAGGTCATCTCGCCGCCGCTGACGCTCGTCCACTCGGTCGGTACTGCGTTCGATGCTTCCACCGAGCCACGGTCCTGCTGCGCACCGTAAATATGAAATGGAAACTGCTCGTCGAGATTGGCGTGATAGAACTGCCCGGTCGGCTGGTTGTCTTCGGCACTCCAGGATTCGCCGCCGTCCAGCGAAACCGTCGCACCGCCGTCATTGCCTTCGATCAGAGTTTTCGGATCATTGGGGTTGATCCAGAACACATGGTTGTCGCCGTGCGGCGGATGAAGCTTGGCGAGCTTCCTGCCGGAATCGTGCGACACGAATACGTCGGCGTTCGGCAGGTAGATGGTGTTCGGGTCCTTTGGATCGACATACACCGTGTTGTAATAAAACGCCCGCTGGGTGATGTCCAGACTGTCGTTCATCAGTCTCCAGCTCTTGCCGCCATCGTCCGAGCGGAACAATCCACCCGGATGGCCGGGCTTGTAGCTCGCCTGAACCAAGGCATACACGACATTGGAGTCGGACGGCGCCACGGCCAGCCCTACTTTGCCGAAGACGCCCCGTGGCAATCCCGGGTTGCGGCTGATGTTGTTCCAGTGCGACCCGCCGTCCAGGGTCTTGTAGATGCCGCTGCCGGGACCACCGCTCGAAAACGTCCAGTGCCGGCGGTACGCCTGCCACATGGCGGCATACAGCACCCGTGGATTCTTCGGGTCCATCGCCAGCGTGATGGCGCCGGTATCCTCGTTGACGTAGAGGACCTTCTTCCAGGACTTGCCTCCATCGGTGGTCTTGAAAACGCCGCGCTCCGGATTGGGCGCCCAGACGTGACCCATCGCCGCCACGTACACCACATCCGGATCGTTCGGATCCACGATGATGCAGCTGATGACTTCGGTGTTCTCGAGTCCGATCCGGCTCCAGCTCTTCCCGGCATCCGTGGATTTGTACATGCCATCGCCCGTCAGGAACGTGTTACGGATGGCAGGGTCTCCCGTGCCGGCGTAGATGATCCTGGGATTGGACGGCGCTATTGCGATTGCTCCAACGCTGCCGGTCTGGAAATATTTATCCGAAATGTTTTTCCAATTATGTCCGTAATCTTTCGTTTCCCAGACGCCACCGCCCGCAGTGGCCATGTAGAAGAGGCTGGGCTCGGCCGGCACGCCGGCAAGGGAGGTCACGCGCCCTCCCAAGTATGGACCCACACTGCGCCAATGCAGCGCACCCGTGAGTTGCCCGGCCGGGACCGTGGCTGCCGCGGCGGTCAGCAAAACCAGAGATAACACAGCGCTCGACGCCACTAACACACACCGGCTGCTGTGTGAACAGCCGGTGGCGCGGGCGGCGTTTCGGTATCTACGGTGCATGCATCACATCCTCCAGCGCCACCTCGCGCAATCGGCCCGGAATGTTGAGTCCGAGGAAGTCGCGATGCGCTGCGCAGCCGGATCAGCGATCAAGCCTCCGGCAGATTGCAGCATATATATTTTCGAAAATCAATTACTGGGACCCATGCCGGCCCGATCAAAGCGTCGCCGCCATCACCGTCCGATGAGCTCTGCGCGGAACTCTGTTCGCCGGTCCATACGGCCGTGAAATCTTTGGGTGGATGCTTCATTCTACGCACGTACGGTCGGACCGGCCGAGGAGTGCATGAGATGACCAGACGGTTCAAAATCGGTGACCATGTGAGCTGGAATTCCGAGGCGGGCCGTGTGTCGGGAACCATCATTGCAATCCATACCAGGGATTTCGACTACAAGGGTCATACGCATCACGCCTCGAAAGACGACCCGCAGTACGAGATCAAGAGCGACAAATCCGATCACATCGCAGCACACAGGGGCAGCGCCCTGAAGCATGAGTGAGCACTGAGGAACAGGGGCACGTGCGGCACAGCGCTACGATTGGAGTCGTCGAGCACGCCATCATGAGCAGCAGTATGGTTCGTGTGAGCTATCTCGAGCTGCTGCAGGCGCCGGCGCCAATCCAAATCCGTCTGGGAGATGAGCGCATTTCTGCAGAGAGAATACCCGTAGACGAGTACCTGAACCTTTACGGCCGCGTCGGACGTCCGCTTGGCTGGGATCAGCGGCTCACAATGCCGCGCTCTGAGCTGGCTTTTCTTCTCGACTCGGAGCGTAGCCAGATCTACATCATGAGAGATCGGCAGGGCGAAGCGCTCGGACTCTGTGAATTCGAGCGCTCCTTGCCAGAAATCGAGCTGAAGAATTTTGGACTCGTCCCGGAGGCGCAAGGCAGAGGCTTGGGCTCGTGGCTCTTACGGACGGCCCTTCATCATGAATGGACGTTGCAGCCGAGCAGAATCTGGCTTCACACGGACGATTGGGATCACCCGGCCGCTTTGCGCCTGTACGAGAATGCAGGCTTCCGGACTTACAGGGTTCGAGAGCAACCCCCTGGGGATCTGTGAGCACGGGTGATCTTTCGCTCCGGGCCGTCGATGCGAACTACGCCGCACGCGCTGCCGCGCGCACGGCGACACGACTGCCTGGGGTGCCGAGGCAGCGCGCGAACCCCTCGCGCGCCGCCCAGCCAGTGGCTACATGAAGAACCGTTCCGAGGTGATCTTGCCGTCCTTGACCTCGTAAGTGCAGATCTCTGCAAGCTGCATGCGCCCGCGGCCTTTCATGGTCACATCCATCGCAAGCGCCATGGCGATGGCATTCCCGGCCACCAGTGGCTCGGAGGCGGAGCAGGAATGGATCTTCTCGACCATCTGCTCCCACTTGTGACCCTTTTCGACGATCGCCGGCAAGCCTCTGGTCTCCTTGGCAAAGTGCTCCGTTGCCTGCGGCTCGATGCTCACGGCATCCGCGGCGAACAACTCTTTTTGCGCGGCCTCGAACTCGCCTTTGCCAACGAGGTCGGCAAGGCGCGAGGCGATTTGCTGAGTCGACATCATGGCGAGACTCCTTCCGGTCGCGATTTGTACGATTCGTGCCCGAGGGCGACACTGAGTCTAATTCCGCGCCAGGCCAGCTCTCAAGCTCAGGCGCGAGCCGGGTCGAAGTCGAGACCCAAGATTTCTTAGCGCGGAGCCTGGTCTGGCCGTGTCACCGAGGCACCCGTCAGTCGGGCGATGGCACCGAGCGTGGTTTGCGCTGCATTGAGCCCCAGACGGAAATCGGCATCGCTGTAGGTTGTGTAGACATCCGTCGGTTGATGCCACTGCGGATCCCATCCGGCACCGATCTGCGTACCGCGCTCGTTCTCGCGCACACTGATGGCGGGGATGAGATCCATGAAGGGCGTACTATCGGTATTGGTCATGTGCGGCCCGACGCTCGCAGGATAGTCTGTGGCGTACGCCTCGTTGGCCGCGTAGAACGCCCACGCGAGCTTTTGGGCCCCCTCCGCCTGCTTCGCCTGCGACTGAAACTCGATGTTGACATCGGCCTCGGGCCGCTGCGTACGGCTCATCGTGCCGTCAGCGCGCGGCATGCCATGATCGAACAGCTCCATGTCATGCTGGACCATTCCGAGCCAGCGCGGCTCCGGATAGCGACCTGAGCCGGCAGGTGACTCGATACCCTGCAGGCGCGCCCGTTGCCTGACGTAGGCATATGACCCATTGAGGCCAGTCTCTTCGTTATTCCAGAGAATGAAGCGAATGGAGCGCTGCGTCTTGACGTCGGGACTGGAGAAGATCCGGGCAAGCTCCATGACGAGCGCAGTGCCCGAGCCATCGTCATTCGCCGCCTCACCCCAGCCGATGCCATCCATATGGCCACCCACGATGTACATCTCGTCGGGATGTGTGCTGCCCACCTTGGTGCAATAGACCTCTTCCCGCTCACCGGGCGTGCTCGGCTGTGAATCAAGAGCGCGGAGCTTCGCATCGGGCTGGCGCTCGGGATCTTTGTTCACGCCGGTCGGGCCACGCTGCCCACGGAAGCGGCCGCCCCCCTGCGCTGCACCGGGCGCCACCTGAGGTCCGCTGCGCGTCCTCTTCTCGCCGGGCGAATAGTCATAGCGCAGCCTCGAAACATCTGCGCAGCCGTACGCGCGCAGCTGCGATGCGATCCAGTCAACCGCCCCGCGATTGCGATCGGTTCCTTGGCGACGGTCCCCGAACCGCGTGAGCCCCTTGATGGTCGCCTTGTAGCGCTCGAGGTCCAGGCGGGCGACGAGCTGCGCGACCGGGTCGTCCGCCGGAGCGACGACCCCGGTGGATTCGGCCGCCGAAAGGGGCCGCGCCGCGAGCGTCGCGAGCAGGCTGAGCACGCAAAGCATTACGACCCTCGATGTTACAATTGGACTCACGAACGCCTCCCATCTGACCGTGTGCGGTATAGGCAGTATACCCACGCGGGATAGGATTACCTCCTTCAAACCCTATGCCACGGTCAGGACTCGCCATGGAGGCTGCGCCGTGATGGTATGCGCATCATCGGCGCTTACAGAATTGCCTTTGCAACATGGTCGGCAAAGGCTTTGACCTTGGCTGACTCCCGGCGCTCGCGCGGACTCACCAGGTGAATGGGTATCGCTGTCGCCTCCCAGTCCGGCAGGAGATGCTGCACTTGTCCGCTCGCCAGCTCCGCCTCGAACAGCCATGTCGGGGCAAAGCCGATGCCCATGCCGGCGAGAACCGCCGCCCTGATCACCTCGCTGCTGTTGGTCTGCAGATTGCCTTCTACGCGAATGACGCGCGCGCTCCCAAGAGGCTCCCGCGCGCCGGGGCCGGCTGTGACGGTCCAGGCGTTGCGCCATGGTACCTCCGTATACACGACGCAGTTGTGATCAGCGAGATCCTCGGGGGTTTTCGGCGCCTTGCCTCCCTTCGGCAGGCGGCGCAGATAGTTGCGATGAGCGATGAGCCACCTGGGTGAAGTGCCGATACGGCGCGCAACCAGGCCGCTGTCCTGCATCGCGCCCAGACGCACCGCCACGTCGATCCCTTGCTCCACGAGATCGACAAACCCGTCATTCAGACGGAGGTCGATCTTGACCCTGGGATGCTCCTCGAGGAAGGACTGCACCAGCGGCATGAGTTTCAGGCGACCGAACCCTACGGACGCCGCGACGCGCAACCATCCGGTCAGTTCCTGCTCACCGGCGCGAACGATGCTTTCGGCCTCGGCGATCTCGGCCACGAGCCGGCGCGCCTGCTCGAAGTAGCGGGCGCCCTCCTCCGTGAGGGCCAAAGACCGCGTGGTGCGAGTCAACAGCCGCGCCCCGAGCTCGCGCTCGAGCGCCGCAATTTGCTTGCTGATCGCGCTCTGAGTCGTATCGGACTCCTCGGCAACGGCCGAGAAGCTGCCGGCCTCGACGACGCGCACGAAGCTTTGCATTGCCCGCAGCTTGTCCACGGCCACCCGCCTTTAATGCCTATGTGGACTTAATCATATTCTCTGCGACCTATATTTCAACCTGTGGGAATCGGTCACAGTACCGCTCGAAATTCACTTCTCACCGAGGAGCACTGACATGAACGAGCCCATAATCCTCATCACTGGCGCCCTCACTGGTATCGGGCGCGCTACCGCCATCGCGTTCGCCCACGACGGAAACCGGATCGTCGTCAGCGGACGCCATGAAGACAAAGGCCAGACTCTGGCCGCCGAGCTACGCGCGCTGGGTAGCGAAGCCGAGTTCATTCGCGCGGACGTCCGCAACGAAGGCGAGGTCCGCAATCTGATCGATCGCACGGTAGAGCGGTTCGGCAGGCTCGATGTCGCGGTCAACAACGCGGGCACCGAAGGGGAGCTGGGCCCGATCGTCGAGCAGTCCGCGGCCAACTACGAATCCACATTCGCCGTCAACGTGCTGGGGACGCTGTTGTCTCTTAAGCATGAAATGCGCGTCATGATGGCCCAGGGCTCCGGCTCCATCATCAACCTGTCGTCGATCAGCGGCCAGATCGGCTTCGCGGGAGCGGCGATCTATACGGCCAGCAAGCACGCCGTCGAAGGGCTCACCAAGAGCGCCGCGCTCGAAGGCGCGCGAGCGGGCGTGCGGGTCAACGCCGTGGCGCCAGGCCCGACGGAGACCCAGATGCTCGACCGTTTCATGGGGCGGAGTGAAGCGGCGAAAGCACGCTTCGTGGCTACGATCCCTACCGGTCGCGCCAGCACAACCGACGAGGTCGCTCAAACCATCGTGTTCCTTGCGAGCGACAAGGCACGCAGTCTGACCGGTCAGCGTATTGCGGTTGATGGCGCCTACACCGCGCAGTAGCGCAATCGATCTCGAGCGGCCGCCGGCGCTGACGTGTCCCCACATTGCTGGAGCCAGCGCCGCGCCGCGGCCGAGGTCGGAGACTCGCGCAGCTCGATGTCGCGCGTTTCCGGCCGGAGCAAGCCACCGACCGCGAAGCCGGCCCTCGCCGCACGGGCGGCAGAGGGCCGAGGAGCGTCAAGCGAGGCCGGTCAGGGCTGCGCCGCGAGCGCAGTCACGAAGCGGTCCGCGCGAGGCGTGCCGAATCCGGTCGTCAGGTCGTAACCGGGCGCCGCGAAGTACGGCGGGGCCGGATCGAACCACTGGTTGTTGTCCAAAGTGATCGTCGTGCCGTCCGGCCCGACGAACGTCTGCGGCACGATGTCGCGAAAATAGCTGGTGCCATTCCCGTCGAAGCTCGCATCCGGGGCCGACGCGTCGATGTCGCCAAGCGCGTAGATGTGGGGACCCAGGAGGCCGAGCGGCGCTTTGCCCGCGGCCGAGCGGGCCTGATTCGCGAGCGCGATGACTCCGGCCATCTGCGGGCTCGCTGCACTCGTTCCACCCTCGATATGCCAACCTTGACGCAGCACCGCAGGATATTGCGTCGTATAGATCAACACGCCTCCGTTGACCGCCGCGTTCCAGGAGAGGTCCGGAATCGAACGCATGCCGCCGTTGACCGAGACCTGACCAAACTGCCAGGACGGCGCACCGAAGTAGCTGCTCGTTCCGCCGCCAGTTACGCAGTTACCACTGCCGAAGATGGGGCACTCGTTCCACAGCGCTTCCGTATTTGTGCTCGAGGCGACGAAATTCAGCGGGTTCGAGCTCGTAGGCGCCAGTTTCCATCCGAGCATCAGTTGCGTGCCTCCCACCGCCGTGACGAGCGGACTCACCGCCGGGAAGCCGACGGCGGTCGTCGAAATTACCGCGCTTTCCTTGTGTTGCTTGGCCGCGCCACCGTTACCCTCGTCGCCTGACGAAGCGAGGAACGTGTCGCCCTTGTTGATGCCCTTCTGATACGTCGTGTCAAAGGCCTGCATCTGCGTCAGCGCCGCACCGCCGAATGTCTGCTCCGCGAGCCCGAAGCTCTGGGAGAACACAGTGCCGGGCGGGTAGGCATCGATCGCCATCTGGATTGCCTTGAACAGATTGGGAAGTCCCTGGACGCCGAGCGTTTCCGCCGGTGGGGTGGCGAGCAGCACGATGTGCGCCAGCGGCGCCATGGCGTATGCCCATTGGACGTCGAGGGTCGCCTCTACCGACCACGATGCGGCCGAACACGGGCCGGAAATCCCCGCCGACTTCGTGCATGTGTAATGCGCTCCCGGGTCGCCGAGCGGAGTCCATTGGGTGAAGTTGGGGTTCGGCAGAGACGGGAAGAACGTGTCGTGGAAGAACTGCAGGTCCTGCGCCGCCGTCGGATCCCCATACGAGTCGACCAGCACGATCGTCTGGCCCTGGCCCATCAGGCCGGCTGCATGCAGCTTGTCCACGCCGTACGCGGCAGCAATCTGAGCCGGCGTATAGCAGTGAAACGAGCCTGAGGTATGGACCGGCGCCGGCGAAGTGCACGCCGATACCGCATTGGGTGCAACGGGGCTCTCCGGCGCCTCGACTGCCAGCGGCCGCAACACCACGCCGGCTGAAGGCGCACGAGTGGCAATGAACGTGGTAAGGAGCACGGCCCCGAGGGGCAACGTGCCTGCGAGAACGCGCAAATGCGGATTCATGATCCCCCCTTCGCTGCCGATGAACGGCGCGGCGATTGATGACAACAACTATAGTTGCGGTTACCAAGGAGAGCGAGCAAGAACTGGACCTAGACCTTATGTCCGTTTGTGGCCCTTTGGAAGACAGACCCCGGCATTTGAGGTGACGGTTTGTGTCCTCAAGATGGCCCATTCGGCGTCGGTCAGGCCTTTGCGCTGGCGCAATCAGCCATCGCCAGGCGTGAAGCCGCGGAACACATCAGAATCTCGGAGCCGCAAGCATATTTCGGTGCCGACCTTGAGCGAGTGTTATCAGAGCAGCCGATGAAAAAGCCGTTGGCCGCCCAAACTTGGTCTCCTGCAACTGCTCTCGGGTCGATGAACGAGATATTCGCTGTTCGCGACTCCCGAATGGCGATGGGCTGGTCGACTCTAGTCGAGCGCAAACACCTTCCGCAGCTGCCGGTCGACCGTTGCGGCCGGCATGAAGCGCCGCAGACGCCCGACGAGCTTTGCCTGTGAGCCGACCGGCCGGCGCAATCGATGCGGCAATTCGATGGCCCGCGCGATTTCGTCAGCCACTCCACTCGGCTCGGGCGCCGTCCGAAAGGTGGCTGCCAGGGCCGCCGCGACCCGCGAGCGCTCTTTTGCGTAGGCATCCAGGCGAGTCGCCGCGGCCACGCTGTTCGCGTCGAACGCTGTACGAGTGAAGGCAGGCTCGACGAGCACCACCCGAATACCGAACTGCCGCACCTCGTGATCGAGGGACTCCGACAGGCCCTCGAGCGCGTGCTTCGTGCTCGAGTAGATTGCAGCGTAAGGAGCCGGTATGAATCCCTGCACCGAGCTCACGTTGACAATGAGTCCCGAGCGCCGTGCGCGCATGTGCGGCAGCACGGCCTGGCTCGTCCGGATGACACCGAATACGTTGATGTCGAAAAGCGCCTGCGCCTGCTCGATCGAGGTCTCCTCGAATGCGCCGAATACGCCGAGGCCCGCATTGTTGACGAGCACATCGATGCGCCCCGCGGCATCGAGCACCGCTTGCACCGCGC
>Ga0134128_10001951_pt1 | contig 25943 bp, 32 predicted proteins | sample KB31754_FD_96462 | JGI IMG/M metagenome (GOLD analysis project Ga0134128, IMG submission 96462) | Terrestrial soil microbial communities with excess Nitrogen fertilizer from Kellogg Biological Station, Michigan, USA - KB3-175-4 | ecosystem: Environmental > Terrestrial > Soil > Unclassified ...
AAGCGCCCGAACTTCGCGGTGAAGCCCCAAGGCAGCGCGGTCGGCTGCGCGAAGGCTTCCTCGATGTTGACGCTGTTGTCGTTCTCGAAGGCGACGGTCAGATTGGCAAAGAGCGCCTGATCGACATTGGCTTGGAGGTTGATCTCGCTTTCGCCGATGCTGGGCCCGCGTGGCGGCGGCTTTGCTTCATCGCCCAAGGCAAAGCCCGGCAGACGCCAGGTGTTGGGATTGTGGCTCGAGATCATCGTCTTGCCGTCGAGCACGACGCCGATCGCCGGGTTGAAGGCATTGGCCGCGGCGGGCGCGCCGTTTGCGGCGGCGGGTGCGGGCGCCGGAGCCGGCGCTGCGGGCTGTGGGGGCGCGGCCTGGGCCGTCGTCAGAGCCTTCTCGGCGCTCTCGGCCTTGGCCGTGGCCGAGGTGGCCTTCGCCTCCGCCGCCTCGACGCGCTTTTCCATCGCGCGCATTTTCTGATCGTAATCGTGCTGCAGCTTGGCGAGCTCCGCTTGGTATTGCTTCTGCATCGCCTGCATCGTCGCACGTATATCGGCAAGATCGTCCGCTCGCGCAGCCGTCGCCGGCCAAAGCAGCGGCAGCGCCAGGACTGAGCCGCGCATGGCGCGACGCAGCGCATGTTTCGTCTGAGGATTCACTGCTCCCTCCATCGAATGAAATCGCAAAGCCCCGCGCGATCGAGCGTGCGGGACGGCTTACTCGGGCGATTTCAAACGAGGGGAGGTCCGCGTGTCGTGAAGAGGAAATGCGGCGGAAGCGACAGCGAAAGCGTTTCGCCGAACTGCACGATGCTGATTGAGGCGGCATGCGGCGCCGGCAACGCGACGAGCGCCGGCAGCGGCGTGTTGCCGAGCAGCGCGATCGAGGCGCAGATCGGGCAATCGCTGTCGGCCGGTGTCCCCGGATCGGACGGAAGCAAGGGTCCGCCGCGCTCGACCGAGACGGGACCATGGCCGTGGATGAGGAAGCGGTAATCTTCGGGATGAAGGTGGCCGAAGGCGGCGATGAATTGCAGCGTCACCGCGAACAGGGCCAGCCAAAGCGGCGAGCGGCGGAAGGTTCGTCTTGCGGAGACGCTGCGGATCGGCATCACCGCCACCTTAAGGGCAAAGCGCTTGGCGTGACAAGCGCGACGGCGCCGCCCCCGATTTCGCCGCCGCCCGCCGGGTGCTAGAACGGGAGCCGGCAAAAGGAGGCCTCCCATGACCGGCGAACCCTTGGTGCTTCGGCGCGATGAAGACGGCGTCGCTTGGCTGACGCTCAATCGGCCGCAAGCGCGCAACGCGCTCTCGGTTGCGCTGATGAGCGAGATGGAGGCGGCGCTCGAAACGCTGGCTGCCGATCGGCAAACGCGCATCGTCGTGATCGCCGGCGCCGGTCCCGCGTTTTGCGCGGGGCATGATTTGCGCGAGTTGCGCGCCAATCCGGGACGCCAGCATTACGAGGCAGTGTTTGCCCAATGCGCGCGTCTCATGACGCGCATCGTCCGCCTGCCGAAGCCGGTGATCGCGCGCGTCCACGGCGTCGCCACCGCCGCGGGCTGCCAGCTCGTCGCCTCCTGCGATTTGGCCGTCGCGGCCCAGGACGCGCGCTTCGCGACCCCCGGAGTCAATATCGGCCTCTTCTGCTCGACGCCGATGGTCGCGCTCTCGCGCGCGGTCGGCCGCAAGCCGGCGATGGAAATGCTGTTGACCGGCAACCTCATCGGCGCCGACGAGGCGCGGCAATGGGGCCTCATCAACCGCGTCGTTCCCGCGGAAAAGCTCGACGAGGCCGTCCAGGCCCTCGCGCGCGAGATCGCCGCGAAATCGCCGCTGACCCTCGCCATTGGCAAGGAAGCCTTCTACCGGCAAGCCGAGCTCGGCCTCGATGCGGCCTATGCCTATGCCAGCGAGGTGATGACCACCAACATGCTGGCGCGCGATGCGGAGGAAGGCATCGACGCCTTCATCGGCAAGCGCGCGCCGGTGTGGGAGGGGCGATGAATCACGAGAGCTACGGCGACGATTATCTGCGCGGCATCTTCGCGCGCGTCAAAACCATCGCGATGGTGGGCGCGAGCCCCCGCCCCGACCGGCCCAGCAACCGCGTGATGAAATTCCTTCAGAGCCGGGGCTTTTGCGTCATCCCGGTCAACCCGCAAGCCGCGGGCGAGATCATCCATGGCGAGACCGTGGTCGCAAGCCTTGCCGAGATTTCGAGCGCTATCGATATGGTCGATATCTTTCGCCGCTCGGAGCTGGTCGCGCCGGTGGTCGATGAAGCCATCGCCAAGGGCGCGAAAATCATCTGGATGCAATTGGGCGTGCGCGACGACGCGGCCGCGGCCAAAGCCGAGCGGCGCGGCATCGACGTCGTGATGAATCGCTGTCCCGCGATCGAGATGCCGCGGCTGGGACTGTAGGGTCGGGGCGCCGCTCACCGCACCTGCCCCGCCGCCTGCCAGGCATGGACGGCGGAGATCGGATGGATCAGCATCAGGACGTTGAGGATCAGGTTGTCGCGTATCATGAGCCCGACGCCGAGCTCCATCGCCACGGCGAGCGCGACGGTCGCCCGCACCGGCAGCAAGCGCGCCAGCCAGAATCCGGCGATCGCCATGGCCGTGTCGCTCAACGAATTGATGATGCTGTCGCCGTAATAATCGAGCGAGATCGTTTGCGCGCGGTAGCGCTCGATGATGAAGCTGCTGTTCTCCAAGACTTCCCAGGATGATTCGACGAGAACGGCGAGCAACAAGCGGAAACCGACAGGCCAGCGGCGGCCGATGATCCAGAAGAGAAGATAGAACAGGAAGCCGTGGATGATATGCGAGAAGCTGTACCAGTCGGCGAGGTGCTGCGAGTTCCCCGAACTCATCACCTCGCCTTCCCACAGCTTCACATAGCCGCAGGTACAAATCGTAACCCGTCCCATCCCATGCTCGATGAGCGCCTGCGCCGCGAGCACAACGAGGATCGCGGCGGTGTAGACCGAGGGTGATGGATTGCGCGCAAGCGCCGAAGCACCAAGCCGGCCGATCACGTCCCTTCACTCGCCCCGTCGGATCGCGATCGATGCGTTGTGGCCGCCGAAGGCGAAGGAATTCGACAGAGCGACCCCGATTTGGCGGCTGCGCGCCTCGTTCGGCACGTAGTCCAGATCGCATTGCGGATCGGGCGCGAGGAAATTCGCCGTCGGCGGGATGAAGCCGCCGCGCATGGCGATGATCGTCGCTGCCGCTTCGATCGCCCCGGCGGCGCCAAGCGTATGGCCATGGAGCGATTTGGTCGAGGAGATGGCGAGGCTCTTCGCACGCTCGCCGAACACCATGTGAATGGCTTTGGTCTCGGTCACGTCGTTCGCCGTCGTGCCAGTGCCGTGCGCGTTGATGTAGTCGACCGAATCGGGCGCGATCCCCGCATCCTTGAGGCAGGCCGACATCGCGCCCGCCGCACCCTCCGCCGCGGGCAGGACGATATCGCCCGCATCGGAGGTCGCGCCGAAGCCGATGATCTCGGCAAGGATCGCGGCGCCGCGGGCAAGCGCGCGCTCGCGCGTCTCGAGGACGAGCACCGCCGCCCCCTCGCCCAGCACCATGCCCTTGCGGCCGGCCGAGAAGGGGCGGCAGGTATCGGGCGCCATCACCCGCAGCGCCTCCCAGCCCTTGATCGTGCCGAAGGTGAAGACCGCCTCGGTTCCGCCGGTCACCGCCGCCTCGGCCATGCCCGCGCGCACCATCTGGAAGGCGACGCCGATCGCATGATTGGCCGAGGAGCAGGCCGAGGCGACGACGAAGGACGGGCCGGTGATGCCGTGCTCCATGGTGATGTGGCTACAGGGCGCGTTGATCATCAGCTTCGGGATGGTGAAGGGATGAAGCCGCTTGGCGCCCTGGCCGTAGACGCGCAGATAATTGTCGTCGAGCGTCGATTGGCCGCCGACGCCCGAGCCGATGATCGCCGCGGTGCGCGCGCCGAGCCCGTCGCGGAACTGGAGCCCGCTCTGTGCGATCGCCTCGCGCGCGGCAACGAGGGCGAATTGCGTGCAGCGGTCATAGAGCGCGAGCTTGTTTTCGGCGAAATGCGCGGCCGGATCGAAATCCAGCACTTGCGCGCCGATCTTGGTGATGAGGCCCTCGCTCGGGATGATGGTGATCGGCCCGATCGCGCTCCGGCCGGATTTGATGGAAGCGGCGAATTCCGCCGCGCTCTTGCCCGGCGCGGCGCAGACGCCGAGGCCGGTGACGACCACCCGGTTCATCGCCGGCTCGTCATTCGCGCGCCGGAGCGGCGCTCACGCTTTTCCGCTCTTCTGCTCGTCGACCAGCTTCGCGACCGCGTCGATGACGTTGCCGGCGGTGGTAAAGGTGATACCGGCGGAATTGGACTCGTTGGCATTGAACGGAATCTCGATATTGAACTTTTCCTCGAGCGCGAAGACGAGCTCGATCGAATCAAGCGATTCGAGATTGAGATCGGCCAGCTCGGTGTCGCGCGTAACCGTCGCAGGCTCGACCTTGGCCTGTTTTGCGATCACCTCGATGACCTCGCTCGCGATATCCGCCATTTTCCCTTCTTCCTTCGCCGACCGGCGGGACACCGGATAGCATAGAAGCGGCCCGCATGACAGGGCCCCTCACTCCGCCGCGGCCCGGGCGAGCGCCGCCACCGGCCGCTCGGCCGGCAGAAACGCCGCCGCGCCCGCCACCACGACCGCAAGCAAGCCGAGCGCGGCAAAGAGCCAGACGAAATCGCCGCTGCGGTCATAGATTACGGCGACCAGCGGCACCCCCAGGGCACTGACGCCGAGCGAGAGCAGGAATTTGGCGCCGAAGGCCGTGGCACGCCAGCGCGACGGCGTGTAGTGGGCAAGAAGCGCGTTCTCGGTCGGGGTCGAGACCGCGATCATGGTGAAGCACAGCAGCGCGGCAATGAAGAGCGGCAGCTCGAAGAGCCGCGTCGCGGCAATGAGGACCGGCACCTGCGCCGCCCAGCACAGCAGGTAAATCCGCTTCATCGGAAACCGGTCGGCCATCACGCCGCCGAGCATCTGAAAGGCCGCGCTCGCCATAAAGACCAGCGCGACGAGCCCGCCCGTTCCCATCAACCCGCCTTCCGTCAAGCCGGGCAGGCGCTGCTCGAAAATCTTCGGCAAGGCATTGGACAGCGCCTGGAAGACGATTCCGGTCGCGAGCATGGTGACCGAGAGCAGCACGAAAGCACGGCGCATATCGGCGGTGTCGGGCTCGGGATGCGGTCGCCGATCCGAGGCGGCGGCAACGATCGAGCCGCCGCGCACCTTCCATGCGAGCGCCCCGCCCAGGGCAAGGCAGCACAGGCCCGGAACGAGGAAGGCGGCGCGCCAGCCCCAGAGCGTCGTCAGCCCCGCCGCCGCGAGCGGGCCCGCGCCGACGCCGATACTGCCGAAAATTCCGTTCCAGCCCAGCATGCGGCCGCGATTCTCGGCATGCCGCACCAGCCAGGCGGTGCCGACGGGATGATAGATCGAGCCGAAAAGGCCGATGAGGCCGAGACCGAAGGCGAGCCCCAGAGGCGATTGTGCGAGGCCGGTCACGATCGCGGCAAACCCGCTGCCGGCGTAGAACAGCACCATCATGCGCTCGGCGCTCCAGCGGTCGCCGAGCCATCCGGCCGGCAGGGCGGCGAAGCCGTAGAGCACCATGCCGGGCACGGCGAGCCACATCAGCTCGCCATAGCTGAGGCCGAAGCGCCCGCCGAGAGTCAGGACCACGGTCGGGTAGAGCAGCATCAGCAGATGCGTGAAAGAATGGCCGATATTGGCGAAGAAGATCGGCCAGCGTCCGGCAACGGGGATCATGAGCGGCGCCTGCCTGTCAGAGCGGATCGAGAGAGCGGCGGGGATCGCCGCCAGTTTCGCGCACCACCCATTCGAGGAAATCGCGATTGCCTTCGACCACCGGCAAAGCCTCGATGCAGGGGCAGTCATAGGAATGCAGCGCTTTGACGCGGTTGATGAGCTGCTCGAGCTTCTCCTCGGTGGTCTTGAGGATCAACACCACCTCCTCCGCCTCGTCGAGCTCGCCCTGCCAGCGGAAGATCGAGGTGACGCCCGGCAGGATATTGGCGCAGGCCGCCAATTGCTCCTCGACCGCCTGGCGGCCGATGCGCCGCGCCTCGTCGCCATCGCCTGTTGTCACATAGACAAATATTACAGTCATTTGCACGGCGTCCTTACTGCTAGATGGCGATAACCGCGACTCGGCAAGCTTGGCTGTTCTCCCGGTTTAGGTTTAGCATGAAGAAAAACCGGGAGGAGTCCATGAACATTAGGGCAGATGCGCGTCCACATGCGCCGACCGCGGTGCAGCGCGAATGGCTGAGGCGCGGCCTTGACCAGCCTGGCGGCAAGCTGCCGCTCTTCGATCGCTTCGGCCAGCATGTCGATCCCCGCACCGTTCGCGCCGCGATCGAGCAAGGCTGGGCCGAGCCCTGGTACCCCAACCCCTTGAAGCCTGACTGGCTGGTCTGCAAGCTGACGCCGCTGGGACGCGAAGCCGCCACCCGGCCTGTGCTCGAGGCGGTTCATGCGTCGGCGCGAATATTTTCTTTAGTCCGCTGATCCTGAAACTTATTCATCGCGAATGGCTGTGCAGGCTGAGGCCGCGCGGCAGCGCCAGCGCCCATAGCATCGTCAGCAGGGCAAGGCCGACATTGATCTCGTAGATGTGGTGCAGCGCGCCAAAAAAGGCGTCCATCAGCGGCGCGAGCTCTGCCGCCGACATGCCTTGCCGCAAGGAGGGCTCGAGCAGCACGCTGCCGACATCGCTCCCTGGCCCGAGCCGCCCGACGAGCGCGGCATTGACGATGCCGCCAAACACCGCCGCCCCCACCGATTGGCCGATGATCCGGCTGTAGTTGAAGCCCGAGGTGACGACGCCGCGCTGGTGCCAGTCGACGCTCGACTGGATGCCGACGAAGAAGCCCATATTGGTGAGGCCCATGCCGAGCCCCGTCACGAAGGACGCGGCGATCGCCCAGCGCGCGCCGAAGCTCGGATCGAGCACCGCCATCATCACGCTGCCGGCAATCAGCACGATGCAGCCGAGGCTCGAGGAGCGCCGATAGGTGATCTTCAGCAGCCACTGTCCGGCGATGAAGCCGCCGGTCGGCCAAGCCATCGACATGGCGGTCAGCGCCAGGCCGGCGACAAAGGCGGTCTCGCCCAGCACGCCCTGGATAAAGGCCGGAAGGAAGGCGGTGATCGCCATCTGCAGCGCGCCGATCGAGGCGCTGGCGCAATTGGCGAAGATCACCATCCGGTTGCGCCAGATCTCGAGCGGCATCATCGGCTCGCGCGCGCGCCGTTCCTGGATGAGCAGCAGCACGAGCGACAGCACCGCACCGACGAGGAGGAGGAGAATGGTCGTCGCCGGCAGCGAGGCGGCGCGCGTCAACGCATACATCAGCATGCCGGTGCCGAGCGCCATCAGCACCGAGCCCAGATAGTCGATCTCGTGGCGCTTGAACTCGACATGCTCGCGAAAGGTCGCGGCCAGCATCGCGACGGTGACGACACAGAGCGGCAGGTTGATCCAGAACACCCATTGCCAGCTGACATGCGCGACGATGAAGGCTCCGAGCACCGGGCCCACCAGCGCCGAGGTGGCGAAGGTGCTCGAGATGTAGCCCTGCACCTTCGCGCGCTCGGGCGGCGGATAGAGATCGCTGACGATGGTTTGCGAGACCGTCGCGAGCGAGCCGCCGCCAATGCCTTGAACGACGCGGAAGGCGATCAGCGACAGCATGTTCCAGGCAAAGCCGCACAACACCGAGCCGATGACGAAAAACACAATGCCGACATAGAGCATCCGCTTGCGGCCATAGAAGTCGCAAAGCCGCCCATAGATCGGCACGGTCACGCCCTGCGTCAGGAGATAGGCGGTGAAGACCCAGCTGAAGAGGTCGAAATCGCCCAAGGCGCCGACGATTGTCGGCATGGCGGTGGCGACGATCGTGGCCTCGACCGCCGAGACGAAGCTCGCCACCAGCGCGGCCGCAAAGCTCCATCGCCGGCGGGCTGCGGAAATCGGCTCGGGCACCTTGGTCTCGGATCAATCGGTTTCGTGAAATTGGTCGGGCAGGCGAGATTCGAACTCGCGACCCTCAGCACCCCATGCTGATGCGCTACCAGGCTGCGCTACTGCCCGTCCGAAGAACGGAAACTATAGTGAGGCGGCGGCGGCGATGCAACGCCGCGGCCCGAAGGCTTAGCGTGCCTCAGCGCTGCGCCTTGTTGAGGAGGTCGCGCAGCGCGACGAGCTCGGCGCGAATCTCGAGGAGCGAGGCGCGCAGCTTGTCGTTCTTCGCGGGGCGCGGCAGCGTTGCCGGCGCGGCCGGGCGCGCCGCCTCCTCGCTCTTCAGCGCTCCCTCGCGCAGCAGCTTTTGCACGCCTTTGATGGTGTAGCCCTGATCGTAGAGGCATTGCCGGATGCGGCGCAGCAGCACGACGTCGTCCGGCCGGTAATAGCGCCGGCCGCCGGCGCGCTTCAAAGGCTTCACCTGCGGAAATTTCGATTCCCAGAAGCGCAGCACATGCTGCGGCACTTCGAGCTCGTCCGCGACCTCGCTGATGGTGCGGAAGGCTTCCGCCGATTTGGATGCGCGCCGTGCGCTCGCGGCGGCGCGCGGCGCAGCGCCGAACAGATCCGGCATCCTGACGGTCATGACGCGCTCGAATCCTGTTTGCTCAACATCGCGTTGATGTGATCTTTCAGCACATGCGAGGCTCGGAACACGAGCACGCGGCGCGGATTGATCGGCACCTCCTTGCCGGTTTTGGGGTTGCGGCCGATGCGTCTGCCCTTCTTGCGCACCGCGAAGCTGCCGAAGGAGGAAATCTTGACCATCTCGCCGCGCGATAAAGCCTCGGTGATCTCGTTGAGCACGGTCTCTACGAGCTCCGCGGATTCATTGCGCGACAGTCCGACCTCCTGATACACGGCCTCGCTGAGTTGCGCCCGAGTCACCGTTTGACCGGCCATCTACCGCCTCCCCCATTTAAGTAAAACATTAGCCTGCGGCAGGAAGATTTGCAATTACAGTTGCTTGTGCGCGGTTCTTGAGGAGGGGGCCGGCTACCAGCGGACGAGCGCCGCGCCCCAGGTGAGACCGCCGCCCATCGCCTCCAGCAAAACCAGCTGGCCGGGGCGGATTCGCCCGTCTGCGGCCGCTTCGGCAAGCGCCAGCGGCACCGAAGCCGCCGAGGTATTGGCATGGCGGTCGATCGTCAGCACGACCTTCTCGGCCGGCAGGCCGAGCTTGCGCGCCATCGCATCGATGATCCGGCTATTGGCCTGATGCGGCACGAGCCAGTCCACGTCCCGCCCGCTGAGGCCGTTGGCGGCGAGTGCCTCGTCGACGACGCCCGCGAGATAGGCAACGGCGTGGCGAAACACCTCCCGCCCCTCCATGCGCAACAGGCCGGCGGTGCCCGTCCGCGACACGCCGCCATCGACATAGAGGAGATCGTATTGGCGGCCATCGGCATGAAGATGGGTCGAGAGCACGCCGCGCTCGGCATTGCTGCCGTTGGAGGGCACGGCGCGCAGCACCACCGCGCCGGCGCCATCGCCGAAGAGGACGCAGGTACCGCGATCCTGCCAATCGAGAATGCGCGAGAAGGTCTCGGCGCCGATCACCAGGGCGGTGCGCGACTGGCCGGCGCGGATGAAATTGTCGGCGGTCGCCAGCGCATAGACGAAGCCGGTGCACACCGCCTGGACGTCGAAGGCGGCGCCGCCGGTGACGCCGAGCGCGGCTTGGACCTTCGCCGCCGTGGCGGGGAAGGTATTGTCCGGGGTCGAGGTGGCGAGGATGATGAGATCGACCTCCGTGGCGGCGATGCCGGCCGCATCGAGCGCGCGGCGCGCGGCCTTGATCGCGAGATCGGAGGTGTACTCGTCCGGCGCCGCGACGCGGCGCTCGCGGATGCCGGTGCGCTGCACGATCCATTCGTCGGTGGTATCGAGCGTCTTGGCGAGATCGGCGTTGGTGACGACGCGCTCCGGCAGGTATCCGCCACAGCCCAAGACCTGTGCGCGGAACCCCATCTCAGAGAGCCGCCGTCTGAGATTTCTCCGTCGTCTCCGCAATCGCGCTCATGCGCGCGATGTCGTCGCGAATTTTCTCGAGAAAGCCGTTGATGCACATATCGACGGCAACCCCGATCGCGCTGGCAAAGCCCTCTTCGTCGGTGCCGCCATGGCTTTTGACGGCGATGCCGTCGAGCCCGAGGAAGACCGCGCCGTTGTAGCGTCGAACATCGAGCCGATCGCGTAGCTTGCGGAGCGCTGGCTTGGCGAAGACATAGCCGAGCTTGGCGGCGAGCGAGCTCGAAAAGGCCGAGCGAACGAACTCCATGAAGAGCTTTGCCGTGCCCTCCGCGGTCTTCAGCGCGACATTGCCGGTGAAGCCGTCGGTGACGATCACATCGGCGGCACCGGCGCCGATCTCGTCGCCCTCGACATAGCCGTGGAAGGCAATCGGCGATCCGGGCGCCTTCAGGCGAAGCGCCGCGCCGCGCACGGCGTCGTTCCCTTTCGAATCCTCCGAGCCGATATTGAGAAGCCCGACCGTCGGCCGCGCCAGGCCCAGCACGGTGCGGGCGAAGACCTCGCCCATCAGTGCGAACTGCACGAGATTCTCGGCATCGCATTCGACGTTGGCGCCGAGATCGAGCATGACGCTCTCGCCGCGCTTCGTCGGAAAGAAAGTCGCGATCGCCGGGCGATCGATTCCGGGCAGGGTCTTCAGGGCGAATTTCGCCATCGCCATCAGCGCGCCGGTGTTGCCTGCCGAGACGGCGCAAGAGGCCTCGCCCGATGCCACGGCGTCGAGCGCCAATCGCATCGACGAGTTGCGCCCGCTGCGGAGCGCGGTCGAGGGCTTGGCCTCGCCGGTGATGAAATCGTCGGTGTGCCGAATCTCGCTGCGCTTGGCGAGGATCGGCAAGCGGTCGAGCAGCGGCCGGATGCGGTGCTCGACGCCGAACAACAGAAACTCGCTTTCAGGAAAGCGTTGCAGCGCGATCGCTGCGCCCTTCACGACCATGTCGGGGGCGCGGTCGCCCCCCATCGCATCGAGCGCGACGACGATTCTGTCGCTCACGCTTCAGCGCCTCCCGCGCCGGCGGTCACGCGCTCTCGGCCGCGACCGGCGTTACCTCGCGGTCGCCGTAATGGCCGCAAGCCGCGCAGATGTGGTGCGGGCGCTTCATCTCGCCGCAATTCGAGCATTCGACGTAGCTCGACGGCGGCAAGGCGTGATGCGCGCGACGCATGTTGCGGCGGGATTTCGATGTCTTCTTTTTCGGAACGGCCATGAAGAAAATCCTTAACGAGGCCCTGGAGCAAACGCAGGTAACTACCCAAAAACAGGCGCTCTGGCAACCGCGTTGCGGAAGCCTCAGGGCTTGTGTGCCGGGCGCAAGCCCGAGAGCACGGCAAAGGGCGAGTCGAGCCGCGGCTGCGGCGCCGCCTCCTCCGCCTGCGCCGGCGCGCCGGCGGCGCGCGGAAACGGATCGAGCGCCAGCGAGAGTTGCTGCGCCACCGCCTCGCCGATATCGACGATCATGCCGTCGAGCGGCTCGACCGTCTCGCTCTCGCCGTCGAGGAGCACCTCTTTCTGCGCGTCGAGCGCGCCGTAGAGCAGCGAGAAACGCTCTTCGATGCGCGCCGCGACCGGATCGAGGGTAACGACGCAAGCCTGCGTCAGCGCCGCCTCGAGCGTCGCGGAGAGGCGATAAAAGCCACCCGCCACCGGGGTCAGCCTCACCGTCGCCGCGAGCTGGTCGAGAGCCAGGAGGTCGAAGCGGCGCGCCAAGGCGGCCCGCTCCTCGGCCGTGGCGGCGATCCTATGGGTCGATCCGCCGGGGACGAGTCGGGTCAGATCGACAGGCCTGCTGAATTCGACAGAATTTTTCATAATCTTAGACTTCTGGAAGAAACTTCACCTTGCCTGATAGGAATTCCCCTGCCGGCTGGGTGGCGAGCGCGGCGGCGGTGCTACGCATATAGCGGTCGATCGCCGCTACCGCCGTAGCCGGCGCGTCGACCGTGCCGTAGAGGTTGCGGCGCAGGGCCGCATCGAGCGTATCGTCCTGCGTGGCGAGACCCTGCTCATAGGCGACGATCCGGCCATAAAAGCCGGTGGCCATGGCTTTGACGCGGCGGCCGACGCCGAGATCCCCTGCCCCCATCTCGCGCAAGCTGCGATCGAGATCGGCGAACATCGTGTCGAACAATTCCTGCGCCAAATCGGCGGTCGCCGCGTGATCCGCCTTCAGCCGGTTGAGGACGAGGAAGGCGTGGAGGGCGATCAGCTCGAAGCGGCCATCGAGCGTGTCGGGCACCGCGCGGGCGAGAAAGAAAGCGGGGTTGCGCGACTGCGCGACGATCGCGCCATAAAGCGCGTGGGCGGCGGCGCGGTGCGTGTTGCGGCGGAAGAGAGAAGCGAGCGGCATGATTTCCAAGGTTAGCGGATCGGCGGCGCTGCGACAGCGGAAAGATTGACAGGCGCGGCCCGCGATTGGCATGGTTGGCGCGATGCGCAAACCCCGATCGCTCGCGCCCTGGCGCACCTGCCGGCTTCTCGTCCTTGCCGCCACTCTCTCCTTGACCGCCTGCGGCCTCCCGATCGACGACCGGGGCAATCTGCCGAAGGCCAATCTCCTGTCGCAGATCAAGCCCGGCGTCACCGACAAGCAAACCGTCACGCGTCTCATCGGCTCGCCCTCGGCGGTCGCGTCCTTCGACGACAAGACCTGGTACTACATCAGCCGCGAGACCAAGCAGGTGGCGTTCCTGAAGCCGGAGCTGCTCGACCAGCAAGTGGTGATCATCAAGTTCGACGACAAGGGCATTGTCAGCGAGGTCGACCATCGCGGCCTCAAAGACGCGCAGTCGATGACGCCGAACCCCAAGGCGACGCCGGCACAAGGCCGCGAATTCACCTTCCTCGAGCAGCTGATCGGAAATTTCGGCAAGTTCAACAACACGCCCGCGGCAACGCCGGGCGGGCCAAATCCCGGCGGGAGCCCCTGAGCTAAAAGGAGCTCCGCGCCGGTTTCGCTCAGTGCGAGGCGGCGAGCATCGCGAGGAGCAGGATCGCCACGATGTTGGTGATCTTGATCATCGGATTGACTGCGGGCCCGGCAGTGTCCTTGTAGGGGTCGCCGACCGTATCGCCGGTCACCGCCGCCTTGTGGGCTTCCGAGCCCTTGCCGCCGTGATGGCCCTCTTCGATGTATTTCTTCGCATTGTCCCAGGCGCCGCCGCCCGAGGTCATCGAGATCGCGACGAACAATCCCGTCACGATGGTGCCGAGGAGCATGGCGCCGAGCGCGGCAAAGCCGGCAGCGGACCCCGCGATCGCCGCGATAACGAAATAAAGCACGATCGGCGCCAGTACGGGCAGCAGCGATGGCACGATCATCTCCTTGATCGCGGCCTTGGTCAGAAGGTCGACGGCGCGGCCGTAATCGGGCTTGCCCGTCCCTTCCATGATGCCCTTGATCTCCTTGAACTGACGCCGCACCTCGATGACGACCGAGCCGGCCGCGCGGCCGACGGCGGTCATGCCGAGCGCGCCGAAGAGATAAGGCAACAAGCCGCCGATAAAGAGCCCGATTACCACATACGGATTTTGCAGCGTGAAATCGACGGTGAGACCGGCGAAGTAATGATGCAGATCCTCGGTGTAGGCGGCAAACAGAACCAGCGAGGCAAGCCCCGCCGAGCCGATCGCATAGCCTTTGGTCACGGCCTTCGTGGTGTTGCCGACCGCGTCGAGCGCATCGGTGGTCTTGCGAACATCGCTCGGCAGATCGGCCATTTCGGCGATGCCGCCCGCATTGTCGGTCACCGGCCCATAGGCGTCGAGCGCGACGATCATGCCGGCGAGCGCCAGCATCGTCGTCGCCGCGACGGCGATGCCGAAGAGCCCCGCGAGCAGATAGGAGACGAGAATGCCGGCGCAGATCACCAAAACGGGCAGCGCCGTCGCCTCCATCGAGATCGCAAGGCCCTGGATGACATTCGTGCCGTGGCCGGTGGTCGAGCTTTGCGCGATCGTGCGCACCGGGCGATAGGCCGTCGAGGTATAGTATTCAGTGATCCAGACCAAAAGACCGGTCACGAAAAGGCCTGTCACCGAGCAGCCATAGATCGCACCGCCGCTCAGCGCGACACCCGTGGTCATGGGAAGCGCGGCGTCAAAGCCGATCATCTTGCCGACCACAGCCGCGATCGCCAGGGCCGAGAGCACGCCCGCGGTGATGAGGCCCTTGTAGAGCGCGGCCATGATGTTGCCGCTCGATCCCAAGCGCACGAAATAGGTGCCGATCACCGAGGCGATGATGCACACGCCGCCGACGACGAGCGGAAAGAGCAGCATGGTGTCGCGCGCTGCGCCGGTAAAATAGATCGCGGCCAAGAGCATGGTCGCGACCACCGTGACGGCGTAGGTCTCGAACAGATCGGCCGCCATGCCGGCGCAATCGCCGACATTGTCGCCGACATTGTCGGCGATCACGGCCGGGTTGCGCGGATCGTCCTCGGGGATTCCGGCCTCGACCTTGCCGACGAGATCGGCGCCGACATCGGCACCTTTGGTAAAGATGCCGCCGCCGAGGCGCGCGAAGATCGAGATCAGCGATGCGCCGAAGGACAGCGCGACCAGCGCCTCGAGAATGGGGCGCGGATCATCCGCCGGCAGGCTCGAGCGCAGGAAAAGATAGTAGAGCGACACGCCGAGGAGACCGAGGCCAACGACCAGCATCCCGGTCACTGCGCCGGCTTTGAAGGAGAGGCCCAGGCCGGCGGCGAGCCCCTCGCGCGCGGCTTGCGCGGTGCGCACATTGGCACGCACCGACACGTTCATGCCGATATAGCCGGCTGAGCCCGACAGCACCGCGCCGATCAGGAATCCAAGCGCCGGACGCCAACCCAGAGTCGCGAGCAAGATGAGGAGAATGATCACGCCGGCGATCGCGATGGTGCGGTATTGCCGATTGAGATAGGCGCGCGCGCCTTCCTGAATCGCGGCTGCGATCTGCTGCATGCGCTCGGAGCCGGCATTCGCCGCCAGCACCTGGCGGCTCGTGACTAGTCCATAAAGAATAGCCAGCACGCCCGCGCCTATGACCAGCCAGTAATAGGCCATATTCATTTCTCTTGATCCTTTACCCCAGAATCGGTCTTGCTTGAAAAGCGCGCGGACCATGCCAGAAGCAAGCCGCCGAGGCAACGCCGGATTGTACCGTTCAACGCCGGCGGCTTATACTCATAGCGGCGAGATGTCGCGGTTTTTCAACGGCCTTTCGGAGATACACGGTTGCCCGGCATGAGTTCCGACCCGACCGAAATGCTCGCACGCGTGCGCGCCCTGCGTCCGGCAATCGCCGCTGCCGCGCTCGAAGGCGCGCAGGAACGCCGGGTTCCCCCCTCGATCGTCGGCGCGCTGCGCGACGCCGGCGTCTTCCGCACGCTGCAGCCCAAGCGCTGGGGCGGGCTCGAATTCCCGCCGACCGCGCTCTACGACATCGAGATGGCGGTCGCGGAAGGCGATATGTCGACCGCCTGGCTCGTCGGCGTGCTCGGCATCATTCCTTGGGCGGTGGCGCTGTTCGACGACCGCGCCGCCGAGGAGATTTGGGGACGCGACGACCGGACGCTGATCTGCTGCGCGCTGCGCCGCTCGGGGCAGGCCGTGCCGGTCGAGGGCGGCTTCCGCTTGAGCGGCCGCTGGCGCTATGCGAGCGGCTGCGCCCATGCGGGCTGGGCTCTCCTCGGCGGCGGCGCCGCCCCGCCGCCCGAAGGCGACTATCTGATGCTCGTGCCGCGGCGCGATTTCGAGATCGTCGATACATGGCACGTCGCGGGATTGAAGGCGACGGGAAGTCACGACGTCATCGTGAAGGACGTCTTCATTCCCCAGCACCGCGCGCATCGCATGACCGAGATGTTCGATTGCCGCGGCCCGGGCCAGGCCCTCAACACCGCGCCGCTCTATCGCATGCCCTTCGGCCTCGTCTTCGGCGGCGGCGTCGCCAATGCGGCGATCGGCGGTCTACAGGGCATGCTCGACTATCTGCTTGCCGATCTGCGCCGGCGCAGCGGCCCGACCCGGCCCGATCCCGATCTCGCGCTCGTCTGTGCCGAAGCCGCGACCGTGATCGACGAGGCGAAGGCGCTGGTCGCCCGCAATTTCGCGCGCCTCGCGGCTTACGCGCAGCGCGACGCCGTGCCGCCGATCGAGGAGCGGCTACAGGTCAAGTACCAGCTCTCGCTCAACACCGAGCGGTGCCGCCGCGCCGCCAACCGCCTGCTCGAGGCGAGCGGCGCATCGGGGCTGCATGACGATTATCCCTATGGCCGGATCGTTGCCGACATCACCGCGGCGCGCCAGCACATCACCAACAACATCGCACTGCATGCGCGCGACTGGGGACAGGTGATGCTCGGCCATGAGCGGCGCCACGATTTCATGCTGTGAGCGGCGGGCGGCCCGCCTCCGCGGCACCGCGCGTCAGTTCCGGCGGGCGAAGAGCTGCTCGATCAGGACTTCCTGAACCGCATCCGGCCCAACGATCGCGGCGGCGGTGTGCAGCAGCCGCGCCTTGAGATAGATCTCGTCGAGCCGGCCATGCAGGGCGACGCGATCCTGAAAGAAGGCATAGAGATCGCGAAAGAAAGCATCGGCAAGCTGATGGCGCTTGGCCTCGACATCCGCCTGATCCTCGCCGGGCTTCAGTTGGAGCATCAAGGTGATGCCGACTTGCTGCGTGATGCGGTCGCCCTTGATGACCGGAATGAAGATCGGATTGAAGCGCACATAGAGCGGCCCGGTTGGCACGGCAGCCGCGCCGGCTTTCGCAGCTTCTTCAGCCGCGCGCGCAGGCAAAGCTCCGAGCGCGACGGCGAGGAGCGCGGCCAGCCAGAATTTAGAAATGCGAGTAGCCGGCGATGTCGATCTGGATCGGCCGCTTCTTCGCATCGAGCACCCTGACGCCTTCTCCAGGTTCCATTTCGCCGATGCAGGCCACGGTCATGCCGACCTCGCGCGTCACATCTCCGATCCTATAGGCGGAGGATGGAGGAGAGGTAAAAAGCAGCTCGTAATCGTCGCCGCCGCCAAGCTGAAGTGCACGAAAATTTTTCAGTGTTTTCGATAACTTACGGGCAGATTCCGAGCGCGTCACAGCGTCCGCGTAAATCCACGCCGCGGCGCCCGAGGCATCGCAGATATGCTTAAGATCGGCAATGAGACCGTCGGAGATGTCGATCATCGCCGTGGCGAGGCCGACCAGCTTTTGCCCGAGGGCCAGCCGCGGCTGCGGGATGCGGTAGCGATCGACGAGGAAATTACGGTCCTTCTTGGATGGGGCCTCGATCTCGCCCTTCAGAATGCCGAGGCCGAGCGCGGCATCGCCGATCGTTCCAGAAACGTAGATGACATCTCCCGGCCGTGCGCCGCTGCGCAGCACCGCCTTGCCCTTGGCGACGCGGCCGATTGCGGTCAGCGACAAGGTGGTCGGGCCGGGCGTCGCCGAGCTGTCGCCGCCCAGAAGCACGATGCCGAATTCCTTCTGATCGGCGGCCAAACCCGTGCTGAAGGCTTCGAGCCAGGCCTCGTTCCGCGCTTGCGGCAGCACCGTCGTCAGGAGATAGCCGAAGGGCTGCGCGCCTTTCGCCGCGAGATCGGAGAGGTTGACGCGCAGCAGCTTCCTTGCGACGAGGTCGGGCGGATCGTCCGGAAAATAATCGACGCCCTCGACGATGGTATCGGTCGTCAGCGCGTATTGTTCGCCCGCGGGCCCATCGATCAGCGCCACATCGTCGGCGAGGCCAAGAGCACCGGGCCCGGCGAGCGGACCGAAAAAGCGCGCAATGCGCTCGAACTCACCGAGGTGCGGGGCCGCTGCCACCCGCTCCTCCCCGCAGCCCCTCGGGCCGCAGCGTCCGGGCGAGCCGGTCGAGGACACCGTTGACGAGGCCCGGCTCTTTGCCGGCGAAGAAAGCGTGCGCGATGTCGAGATATTCGCTGATGGCGACGCGCGTCGGCACATCGGGGCGCGCCAGCAACTCGTAGGCGCCCGCGCGCAAGATCGCCCGGAGGATGATCTCGAGCCGCTCGAGCGGCCAATCCGGCGTCAGGACCGACGCGATGTGCTGATCGAGCTCGGCGCGCCGCGCGCAGGTCCCCTCGACGAGAACGGCAAAGAGCGCCTCGTCGGCCGCACCGAAATTCTCGCCTTCGGCCTGCGTGCCGAGCCGATGCCTCAAGAACTCGCCGACGGTGTTGGCGGGCGAGGCGCCGGTGACCTCGATCTGGTAGAGCGCCTGAACCGCTGCCAGACGCGCGGCGGTGCGCCGGCGCCCCGGCTCTGTGCCCGTCTCTCTGATCTTGCCTGCCGGATTCATCCCGTCGCCAGGCCGAAACGGCGTTTCAGCTCCACCATTGCAAGGCACGCCCGCGCCGCCTCGCCGCCCTTGTCGCGCTTGTCGACCCGGGCGCGCGCCAGCGCTTGCTCCTCGTTCTCGACGGTAAGAATGCCGAAGCCGATCGCCAGATGGTGCTCGAGAGCGAGGCTTTGCAGCCCATGCGCGCTTTCCGTGCAGACATGCTCGTAATGCGAGGTCTCGCCGCGGATGACGCAGCCCAGCGCCACATAGCCGTCATAGGGGTTCTTCGCCGTCGCGGCGAAGCGGATCGCGGCCGGGATTTCGAACGCGCCGGGGACGGTCACGACCTCGTAGCGCGCCTGCGCCTCTTCGAGCGCTTTGGTCGCGCCTTTCAGGAGCTCGTCCGAGATATGCGCGTAATAGCGCGCTTCGACAATGAGAATGCGCGACACTGTCACCTCAACCCTCCGGCGCCGCGATCGGGCGCCGCTCGACCGCGTTCAAACCATAACCTTCGAGCGCGACGATGGTTCGCTCCGTGTTCGACAACAGGATCATTTCGTGCACGCCGAGATCCAAGAGGATCTGCGCGCCGATGCCATAATCGCGCAGCGCCGGAACGAAGCTCTCGCCCTGCATCATGTTGCGCACGCGATCGGAGAGGATCGTCAAGGTCGGCTCGCGGATCGCGATGACGACGCCGCGCCCCTCCTTGGCGATCATCAGCATGGCTGCGCGCAAGATGCCGGCGCGGTTTCCGCTGTTGCCGAATGCGTCGTCGAGCATGTTGATGGCGTGCATGCGCGTCATCACCGGTCCGCTCTTGGCGATGTCGCCTTTGACCAGCGCGATGTGCTCGGCATAAGGCGTCTTGCTCGCATAGATATGGAGCTTCCACTCGCCGCCGAAGCGGCTGGTGAAGCTGGTCTCGATCTTGCGCTCGACGATGCGGTCGTGACGCAGGCGATAGGCGATGAGGTCGGCGATGGTCGCGACTTTGAGCCCGTGGAGCTGCGCGAAGGCGATGAGCTCGGGCCGGCGCGCCATCGTGCCGTCATCGTTCATGATCTCGCAGATCACGCCCGAGGGGTTGAGCCCGGCGAGGCGCGCGATATCGACCGCCGCCTCGGTATGGCCGGTGCGCACCAGCACGCCGCCGTCGCGCGCCATCAGCGGAAACACATGGCCGGGCGTCACAAGATCGTCCGGTCCCTTGGTCGGATCGATGGCGACGGCGATGGTGCGGGCGCGATCGGGCGCCGAGATGCCGGTGGTGACGCCGTCCTTCGCCTCAACCGAGACGGTGAACGCGGTCTGAAGCCGCGTCGCATTGTGCTGCGCCATCAAGGGCAGCTTCAGCTGCTCGACGCGATCGCGCGTCAGCGCGAGGCAGATCAGGCCGCGCCCATGCTTAGCCATGAAGTTGATCGCCGCGGGCGTCGCCATTTGCGCGGGGATCACAAGGTCGCCCTCGTTCTCGCGGTCCTCGTCGTCGACCAGGATGAACATCCGGCCGTTGCGGGCCTCTTCGATGATCTCCTCGATCGGCGAAATGATCTCGATGAAACTCATGGTTCGACCTTCGTGAGCGGCGCTGCTGGTTTATAGCCCGCGGCAAAGCCCCGGGTCACGCTCAATTCCGGATTGAGGCTTGCGGGCGAAAGCCTTGAAATCAACCGATGGTCTTGCCCAGCAGCCGGGCAACATAGCGCGCGAGCGTGTCGATCTCGAGATTGACCCGGTCGCCCGGCTTGGCCGCGCCGAAGGTTGTTTGCGCCAGGGTGTGCGGAATAAGGTTAACGCCGAAGCGGTTGCCCTGAACTTCGTTCACGGTCAGCGAGACGCCGTCGAGGGCGACGGAGCCCTTGGGCGCGATCGCCGCCGCGAAGGCATCCGGCACGCGGAAGGCAAAGCGCTGGGAGTCGCCTTCGGCGCGGCGCTCGACGATTTCCGCCACGGCATCGACATGGCCCGAGACGAGATGCCCGCCGAGCTCGTCGCCCGCCTTCAGTGCGCGCTCGAGATTGATCCCGGTGCCGACCCGCCAATCCTTGAGCGTCGAGCGCGCCAGGGTCTCGGCGGAAGCCTGGACCGCGAACCAATCGGCGCCGCGCTCGATCACCGTCAGGCAGACGCCGGCACAGGCGACCGATGCGCCAAGCGCCAGGTCGCTTGTGTCGAGCTTGGTGCCGATGATGAAGGTGGTGTCGCCCCCCACGCGGATCTCGCGCAGCGTGCCGATATCGGTGACGATGCCGGTGAACATCTCAGCCTGTCCGGGTCAAGGTTTCGAGCACGTCCTCGCCGCAAGCCTCGATGCCGAGGCGCTTGAAGCGCCGCGCCGCGGCGAGCGCCGTCACGCCGAAGGCTTCAACGGCTGGTCTTGCGTCGCCGCCGAGCAAGGTCGGTGCTTGGAACCAGGCGAGGCGGTCGACGAGATCGGCCTCCAGCAGCGCCCCGGCCAGCCTCGCCCCGCCTTCGACGAGGATGCGGGTGAGACCGCGCTCGCCGAGCGCCGCCAAGGCACCCGCGAGGTCGAGCTCCGCGCTGCGCGTGAACGGCGCTTCGATCAGCACGACACCGCAATCGGCGAAGGCCTGGCGGCGCGCCGCATCGAGCCCATGGCCGTGTATGATCCAGGTTGGCAGCTGCTTTGCCTCGGCAACGAGCTTTGCCGTCAGCGGCAAATGCAGGCTGCCATCGACGACGATGCGCACGGGATTGCGTCCCGCCATGCCGGGCAGGCGGCAGGTCAGCAGCGGGTCGTCGGCGATTGCCGTTCCGGCGCCGATCATCACCCCGTCATGCGTCGCGCGCAGCAGATGGGCGCGGTTGCGCGCGGCCTCGCCGGTGATCCATTGGCTTTCGCCCGTGGCGGTGGCGATCTTGCCGTCGAGGGTCGTCGCGAGCTTCAAGGTGACGAGCGGCCGGCCCAGGCCGAGGCGCGTGAAGAAGCCGGCATTGATCGCCCGCGCCTCCTCGGCCATCAGCCCGACCTCAACCGCGATGCCAGCCTCGCGCAGCCGTGCGATGCCACGGCCGGCGACGCGCGGATCGGGATCCTCGACCGCGACCACGGCGCGGGCAATGCCGGCGGCGATCAGCGCATCGGTGCAGGGCGGTGTCTTGCCATGATGGCAGCAGGGCTCGAGGCTGACATAGGCGGTGGCGCCCTGGGCGCGGCTTCCCGCACGGCGCAGCGCCTCGGTCTCGCCATGCGGCCGGCCGCCCGGCTGCGTCCAGCCGCGTCCCGCGACCGCCCCGTCCTTGACGAGGACGCAGCCGACCGTCGGATTGGGCCAGACCGTGCCTAGACCGCGCCGAGCCAAGCTCAGCGCCGCCCGCATGAACTGGCCGTCATCCATCGCCGTCAGTCATTGTCGGCGTCGGCGCGAATGCGGCCGATGAACTCGCCGAAATCCTTGGCTTCGCGGAAATTGCGGTAGACCGAGGCGAAGCGGACATAGGCGACCTGATCGAGCGTCGCCAAGGCTTCCATCACCAGCTCGCCAATCACGTCGCTTGGAATGTCGCTTTCGCCCGAGCTTTCGAGCTGGCGCACGATCGAATTGATCACGCGCTCGACCCGCTCGGGCTCGACCGGCCGCTTGCGCAACGCGACATAGATCGAGCGCGCGAGCTTGTCGCGCTCGAAGGGCTCACGCTGGGCATTCTTCTTGACGACGGTGAGCTCGCGCAATTGCACGCGCTCGAAGGTCGTGAAACGCGCGGCGCAATTGGGACAAAGGCGCCGCCGCCGGATCGCGGCATTGTCCTCAGTCGGCCGCGAATCCTTGACCTGCGTATCGTCGGTTCCGCAAAACGGGCACCGCATCGTCCCTCTCCCCCTTGCCGCGCCTCAGCCGGAATAAACCGGAAAAGCGGCGCATAGCGCTTCGACCTTGCGGCGCACCGCCGTCTCGACCGATTGGTTCTTCTCGCCATTCGCATGCAGCCCGTCGAGCACCTCGGCGATGAGATCGCCGATCTCGCGAAACTCGGCCGCGCCGAAACCGCGCGTCGTGCCGGCGGGGCTGCCGAGCCGGACGCCCGAGGTCACGGTGGGCTTCTCCGGATCGAACGGGATGCCGTTCTTGTTGCAGGTGATGCCGGCGCGCTCCAGCGACGCTTCCGCCGCCTTGCCGGTGAGCTGCTTGGGGCGGAGATCGACCAGCATCAAATGCGTGTCGGTGCCGCCCGAGACGATGGCAAGGCCGCGATCGACGAGACGCGCCGCCAAAGCCTTGGCGTTCTCGGCGACGGCGCGCGCATACAGCTTGAACTCCGGTCGCAGCGCCTCGCCCAGCATCACGGCCTTGGCGGCGATGGCATGCATCAGCGGCCCGCCCTGAAGCCCGGGGAAGATCGCGCTGTTGATCTTCTTGCCGAGGTCTTCATCCGTGCTGAGGATCATGCCGCCGCGCGGGCCGCGCAGCGTCTTGTGCGTCGTGGTGGTCACCACATGCGCGTGCGGCAGCGGGCTCGGATGCGCGCCGCCGGCGACGAGCCCCGCGAAATGCGCCATGTCGACCATGAGGAAAGCGCCGATCTCGTCGGCGATGCGGCGAAACCGCGCGAAGTCGATGATCCGCGGATAGGCCGAGCCGCCGGCGATGATGAGCTTCGGCCGCTCGGCCTTCGCGAGGCGCTCGACCTCGTCGAAATCGATGCGGGCATCATCGCGGCGCACGCCGTAATGGATGGCCCGGAACCATTTCCCGGAAAGGTTGGGCGCCGCGCCATGCGTCAGGTGCCCGCCCGCCGCCAGCGACATGCCCATGATGGTGTCGCCCGGCTGCAGCAGCGCCAGCATCACCGCCTGATTGGCCTGCGAGCCCGAATGCGGCTGCACATTGACGAAGTTGCATTCGAAGAGGCGCTTGGCGCGGTCGATCGCCAGCTGCTCGGCGATGTCGACGAATTCGCAACCGCCGTAATAGCGCCGCCCGGGATAGCCCTCGGCATATTTGTTGGTGAGCACCGAGCCTTGCGCCTCGAGCACCGCGCGCGAGACGATGTTTTCCGACGCAATCAGCTCGATCGTGCTGCGCTGCCGGCCGAGCTCCTTGCCGATCGCCGCCGACACCTCCGGATCAATCTCCGCGAGCGAGCTCGCAAAGAACCGGTCGATATTGGCAAGAGCGGGCTTTGATGAAGACATGGATGCAAAACCTCGAAATCAGGAGAACAAGGCGACGCGGCGGGAATGACGGCCGCCCTCGAACGCGGTGGTGAAGAAGGCGCGGACGCAATCCTTGGCGGTCTCGCTGCCCATGACGCGCCCGCCAAGCGCCAGGACATTGGCGTCGTTGTGCAGGCGCGCGAGCCGCGCCGTGGTGGCGTCATGCGCCAGGGCGCAGCGCAGGAAGCGATGCCGATTGGCGGCCATCGAGACGCCGATCCCGGTGCCGCAGAGAAGCAGCCCGCGCTGCGCCTTGCCGGCTTCGATCGCCGCCGCGACCGCATTGGCGAAATCGGGATAGTCGACCGGTTCAGGCCCGTCGGTGCCGAGATCGAGCACCGCGAAGCCGAGCGCACGCAACTCCGGGACGAGGGCGCGCTTCAATTCATAGCCGCCATGATCGGCGGCGACGGCGACGGTTTCGCTCATGCAACGGACAAAATAGGCGCCAAGGCCCAAGAATACCAGATATCGCGGCGGGGCCCCGGGCTCCTACCAGTTGTCGTAGGTCGTCCGGGCCCGCTTAGCCGTTGGTTTCGCTATATTTTCCGTCCCGCCAGACGAACATGACATAGCCCGGACCGAGAATATCGCCCCTGGCATCAAAGCCGATATTGCCGAGGACGGTGTCGAAGCGGGTGCTGTGCAAGGCCTTCGAGACGGCTTCGGTGTCGAGGGTTTTCGCCCGGGCAGCGGCCTCGACATAGGCCTGGACCGCGGCATAGGTGTAGAGCGTGTAGCCTTCCGGATCGTAGCCCTGCTTCTTGAACTCGGCGACGACCGATTGCGCGCTCGGCATGTTGCGCGGATCGGGCGAGAAGGTCATCAGCGTGCCGAGCCCGGCCTCGCCGGTGATCTTCCAGAATTCGCTCGTCACCAGGGCATCGCCGCCCGCCAGCACCGCGTTGAGCCCCTGCTCTTTCGCCTGGCGGACGATGAGCCCCGCCTCGGTGTAATAGCCGCCGAAATAGATGACGCCGACATTGGCCTTCTTCATCTTGCTGACGAGGGCGGAGAAATCCTTGTCGCCCTGGTTGATTGATTCATTGAGCACTTCCTTGTCGCCGGCGGCGCGCAGCGCCTTGCGGGTCTCGTCGGCCAAGCCTTTGCCATAGGTCGTCTTGTCGTCGACGATCGCGACCGGCTTGGCCTTGAAATGCGCGGCGATGTAGCTGCCCGCGACCTTGCCCTGCACGTCGTCGCGGCCGCAGACGCGGAACACGTTGATCCATCCCTTCTTCGCCGGCTCGTCGGTATAGGCGGGATTGGTCGAGGCTGGCGAGATTTCGATGATGCCGGCATCGGCGTAAACCGAGGAAGCCGGGATCGAGGTGCTCGAGCAGTAATGGCCGGCGACGAAAACGACGCCGCTCACCGCGAATTTGTTGGCGATGGCGACGGCCTGCTTCGGATCGCAGGCATCGTCGCCCACTTGCAGCGAGAGCTTCTGGCCCAAGAGCCCGCCATGCGCGTTGATATCGACGACGGCCATCGCCGCGCCGCGCCGCATTTGCTCGCCGACGGCGGCGTCGGAGCCGGTGATCGGCCCGGCGACGGCGATCTTGATATCGGCCTGCGCGCCCCCGGCGCAAAAGAGCGTCACGGCCAGCGCGAGGAGGGCTGATTTCAGCATCATGGAGTCACTCTTCCTTGGTTTCTGTCGCATCGCCATCGGCTTTCGCTGGCGCGGCGCGCGCGTCCTCGATGTAATGCTGCAGGAGCGCCAGGGCCTCGAGCTGAATATCCGTCAGCATCTTGCCCGATTCCTGCATGGCCTTGCCGGCATGCTCGAACAGGCGGTCCATGCTCTCCTGTCCCAGCGCCGGCCGGCCTTCGTTGGAGCTGCGCGTGGCTTGCGTGGTGGCCTCGTCGATCGCCCTGGCGAGTTCGAGGACCATGGCCTGCTCGTGCTGGAACACCGATTGCAGCCGCTCCATCAGCCGCCGATGGGCATCCATATGCGCGGCGACATTGCGATGCACCCGGAGAAGCAGCCGCGTGACATCGCCATAGGCCAGCAAATGGGAACCCCAATAGCCGGGGATCGGCGGCTCGGCGCGCCCGGATGATCCCTCGGCGGGCGGCGCAGGCTTGTCTTTCTCGGCCATTTTGGCCTCCAAGACGGAACTCTCTGCCGCCCATTCTATATCAGCCCTTGGCGTCGAGGTAGGCCGCGCGCACATCGGCGTTGTCGAGGAGGGCCCGTCCCGTCCCGCTCAGCGTGATCTGCCCGTTCTGCATGACGTAGCCGCGATGCGCGAGGCGCAGCGCGTGATTGGCGTTTTGTTCGACCAGGAACACGGTGATCTTCTGCTCGCGGTTGAT
>Ga0134128_10001953_pt1 | contig 25925 bp, 19 predicted proteins | sample KB31754_FD_96462 | JGI IMG/M metagenome (GOLD analysis project Ga0134128, IMG submission 96462) | Terrestrial soil microbial communities with excess Nitrogen fertilizer from Kellogg Biological Station, Michigan, USA - KB3-175-4 | ecosystem: Environmental > Terrestrial > Soil > Unclassified ...
ATCCGGCCGGGGGTGGTTGTTCCCATCCGCACCCGGCCCACCGGCGTCGAATGGCAACAACCACCCCCAAGGTCCGTGCCACTGTCCACACCGGCGGCGAATGGCAACTTGTGGACCCCCGGTGGGCGACTGTGGAGGGCGTACGGCCTGCCAGGCGTGGCCCTACTGTGCGCTGAGCTCCTGGGTGATCTGCGCTGCCCGGGCGGCGGCGGCTCGCGCACCAGCCAGCACTATGCCCGGCAGGCCTTCCCGGTCAAACGTGGCGATGGCCTGTTCCGTGGTGCCGTTCGGGCTGGTGACGCCGCGGCGAAGGGTGGCGGGATCGGCCCCGGGTTCGGCGAGCATCAGCCCGGCCCCGGCCACGGTTTCGCGGGCCAGGACCTGGGCAACCGCGGGTGCCAGGCCGAAATCCACCGCAGCGGCGGCCATGGCTTCCGCCAGGTAAAACGCGTAGGCCGGACCGGAACCGCTGATGGCCGAGACGGCGTCCTGCTGTTCCTCCGGAATGTCCAGGACCACGCCGGAACCGTCAAATATTTCATGCGCGGCGGCCAGCTGTGCTTCCCCGGCGTGGGAGCCGGCGGATAGGGCCACCACGCCCCGACCCACCCGCAGCGGCGTGTTGGGCATGGACCGCACCACCGGCTGGCCAGGCCGCAGGGCGCCCTCCAACTGGGCCAGCGAGACAGCAGCCGCGACGCTGATGACCACCGCGCCGGGTTGAGCTCCGCAGCAATTTCCCGGCACAACGCCACCGTTCCCACGGGCTTGACGCCGAGAATCACCACCCCGGCCCCCGCCACGGCCAGTGTGTTCGCACTGCTGTCTTCGTTGGAGGCCAGCGCCGTGACGCCGTGGGAGTGGGCCAGTTCCTCGGCACGCTCGGGCCGGCGCACCGTCACCGTGACGGCCTGTGGGGGCGTGCCCGCGGCAAGCAGCCCCGTCAAAATCGCTTCGCCCATTGAACCGCAGCCTAGAAATACTATTTTTTTGGTCATGGTCCCATCATTCTTGGCGCGGGCCCGGCGTGCAACAAATGGATTGCCAGACTTTTCCCAGCCGCACCGGGGCCTTTGCCCAGACAGCCCGCCTACTGTCGTAAGTACCTCATAAAGGTGCGAGTGATGACGGACCGGCGGTTGATTTATCAGCTGTTGGGCCGGAGGCGCCGGAAGCAGTCAGGCATTCCCCCAAGGCCTGGCACCGCTTCCGGCGTTTCTCGTTTAAGGCTGCTGCTGTACCCGTCCCGTCCGGGAAATTCTTAACGGCAAACGCACAGCCTGCGCCCCGGTTATTCCCAAAGTGGCGGCCTAATGTTTTAACTACCTCATAAGGGTGCGAGTGATGATCGGATTGGTTTTGTCCTGAAGACCAGTCAAATCGCCGGAGAACTCGCCAGTGTATCCCCCATCCACTGGCCCCATGTTCTCCGGCGATTTCGCATTTAAGCCGACAAATCCTCCCGCCCAAATCAAACCCTCCCTCACAATACAAACCCTCCCTCACAATCGGGGCATTTTTTGAGAACGCTCCCGCACCACCTGCGGGAGCGTTGGTGGAAAGTGCCCCGATTGCAACCGAGCGTCGGGGGTGTTAGTCGAGGGTTTGGCCCAGGTGCACGCGCGCAAACTCCAGGGTTTCGGCCAGCCATTCCTCGCGCTGCCCGGCCCCCTTCGCCTTGCGCGTGGAAATCTCAGCCACCACGGCGCCGTCAAAGCCGTTCCCGGCAATGTGCTGGAGCACCTCCACGCATTCCTGCGTGCCGTGGCCCGGGATCAGGTGCTGGTCCTTGGTGGACGGCGAGATGCCGTCCGTCAGGTGGATGTGCCGCAGCCTGGAACCGAGAGCCTTTGCGGCAGCCAGGCTGGAGGCGCCCGCGGACGCCGCGTGGGAGAAGTCCCACGTGACGTCCTGGTAGTCCTGCGGGACGGGGTCCCAGTGCGGCAGGTAGGCCATGGCCTCGCGCCCCCGCACCCGCCACGGGTACATGTTCTCCACGGCAATGCGGACCCCGAACGCGTCCGCAATGTCCCGCACCCCGTGGGCAAACGTTTCGGCGTAGTCGTTTTGCCAGCGGAACGGCGGGTGCACCACCACCACATCGGCGCCGACGTCCACCGCCATCTGGGCCGAGCGCTGCACCTTGTTCCACGCACTCCCCCACACCTGCTGCGTCAGCAAAAGCGTGGGTGCGTGGATGGCCACGATCGGCTGGTTGTACCGTTCCGCCAGCGCGTTCAGGGCGGAGGAGTCCTGGCTGTCGCCGTTGTGCGTCACCAGCACCTCCACGCCGTCATACCCGAGGTCCGCGGCCACCGCAAAGCCGTCGTGGACGGACAGCGGGTACACCGACGCCGTGGACAGGGCCACCGGGATGTGGTGCGGTGGCTGGGGGGAATCAGCAGCTGTGGTTGTCATGTCCGCCTAGTCGAGTGCCGAGTTTTTGAGCTTGCCAACATGTGCCGGGGGATCCAGCGGCCCGTCAAAAACCAGTTGGTCCAGCCGCCGCAGAATCAGCCCTTCGCGCAGCGCCCACGGGCTGATTTCCATGGTCTGGACCTGAAAAAGTTCCAGGGCGGCCTGCGCCACCAGCGCGCCCGCCAGGACCTGCTTGGCCCGGGCCACGGACACGCCGGGCAGGTGCAGCCGGTCGGCCGAGGACATGGCGGAGAGCCGCTGGCTCCAGAGCCCCAGGTCGGTTAGGTGCAGTTCGCGCCTGACGTACGGTCCCATGGACGACGGCGCCGCTCCGGTAATGCGCGCCAGCGCCCGGAATGTTTTGGAGGAGCCGGTGACGATGTGCGGGGCCCCGAGTGCCTGGACCTCGGCAATGGGCTCCTTCAGCGTGGCCTTGATGTGCTTGCGCAGCTCCTTCACGCTCTTAGCCGTGGGCGGGTCCTCCGTGAGCCAGTCCCGGGTCAGGCGGCCGGCGCCCAGCGGCACCGAGTGGGCCAGCTCCGGCAGTTCGTTGCTGCCCTGGGCGATTTCAAAAGAGCCGCCGCCAATGTCCAGGTTCAGGATGGTCCCCGCGCCCCACCCGTGCCAGCGGCGGACGGCGAAAAACGTCATGGCAGATTCCTCGGCACCGGTCAGCTCCGTCAGGCTGATGGTGGTTTCATGCCGCACCCGGGCCAGCACCGCGGCACCATTGGTGGATTCGCGGATCGCCGAGGTGCAGAACGCCAGCAGGTCCTTGGCCCGGTGCTTGGCGGCGAATTCCCACGCCTCCAGAATGAACTCGATGAGCTCGGTCTGGCCCTCGTCGTTGATGTTCCCATCGCCGTCGAGGTATTGCACCAGGCTCAGGGCACGCTTGTGTGAGGCATACGGCACGGGGTTGGCCCCGGGACGAGCGTCTACCAACAGCAGGTGGACCGTGTTGGAGCCAATGTCGAGCACGCCTAATCTCATGTGCCCATTATTGCGCGTTCCGCCCGCGAATAGTTGCCAGTCCCGCCGCCGCGGCGGCGGGCCCGGCTACTTCTTGGCCGGAGCCTTCCGCTTGGCCGCGGGCTTCTTCGCCGGCGTCTTGGCCGTGCGCTTGACGGGGCCGCGTTCGCGCTTGTCGGCCAGGAGCTCGACGGCGGCCTCACGGGTCAGTTCGCCCACATCGGTGCCGCGGGGCACGGTGATGTTGGTGATGCCGTCGGTGATGTACGGGCCAAAGCGGCCCTCCTTCACCACAATCTTCTTCCCTGACACCGGGTCCTCGCCAAACTCAGCCAGCGGGGGCACGGCGGCGCGGGCGCCGCGCTGCTTGGGCTGGGAGTAAATCTCCAGGGCCGCCTCCAGCGTGAACGTGAAGATTTCCTCCTCCGAGCCGATGGAACGGGAGTCGGTGCCCTTTTTCAGGTACGGGCCAAAGCGGCCGTTCTGCACCGTGATCTCCACCCCTTCCGCGTCCGCACCGAGCACCCGGGGCAGGCTCATGATCTGCAGTGCCTGCTCCAGCGTGACGGTGTCCACCGTCATGGTCTTGAACAGGGACCCGGTGCGGGGCTTGGCCTTGACGGGCTTCTTGGCAGGCTTGGGCTTGCCGTTCTTGTAGTACTCAACGGGCAGCTTGGCAATGTCTTCCTCAGTGAGCTCCGGAATCACCTCGGTGACGTAGGCGCCGTAGCGGCCGTTCTTGGCCACCACGGTCAGTCCGGTGGCGGGATCCACGCCCAGCACCCGCTCCTCCGGTGCCGCCGTTTCCATCAGTTCCTGCGCCTTGGCGGGCGTGAGCTCGTCCGGGGCCAGGTCCTCGGGGACGTTGGCCCGGGCGGATTCGATGATCTCCCCGGTTTTGGGGTCCAGGGTGGGGACGGTCGATTCCAGGTACGGCCCGAACTTGCCCACGCGCAGCACCAGGGTGTCGGTGATGGCGATCGAGTTGATGTCCCTGGCGTCAATTTCGCCCAGGTTGTTCACAATGCCGAGCAGGCCGTCGTCGGAATCGTCGCCGTCGGCCCCGAAGTAAAAGTGCTTGAGCCATTCGGAGCCCTTGTCGTCGCCGTTGGCGATGCGGTCCAGGCCCGTCTCCATGCCGGCCGTGAACTTGTAGTCCACATAGGACGTGAAGTGCTGCTCCAGCAGGCGGATCACGGAGAAGGCAATCCACGTGGGGATCAGCGCCGAACCCTGCTTGCGGACGTAACCGCGGTCCATGATGGTGGACAGGGTGGAGGCGTAGGTGGACGGGCGCCCGATGTCGCGCTCCTCCATCTCCTTGGTCAGCGACGCTTCCGTGAACCGCGGCGGCGGGGACGTCTCATGCCCGGTTGCCGTGATTTCGGAGGCTTTCAGGGCGTCCTTTTCCTGGACGTTGGGCAGGCGCTTGTCCGCCTCGTCGGCGTCGTTGCGGGACTCGTCCCGGCCTTCCTCGTAGGCGGCCAGGAAGCCGCGGAACGTGATGACGGTGCCGGAGACGGAGAATTCCGCATCCTGGCCCCCGGTGGCGGCAGCGCCGAGCTTGATGGTCGCCGTCGAGCCCTTGGCGTCCGCCATTTGGGAGGCAACCGTGCGCTTCCAAATGAGTTCGTACAGCTTGAACTCGTCGCCGCGCAGGGCGCTGGCCACCTGGGCGGGGGTGCGGAAGGAGTCGCCGGCGGGGCGGATGGCCTCGTGGGCTTCCTGGGCGTTGGAGCTCTTGTTGGCGTAGACGCGCTTGGCGGCCGGCACAAACTCCGGGCCGTACAGTTCCGAGGCCTGGCGGCGGGCGGCGTTGACGGCCTCGTCGCTCAGGGACGAGGAATCCGTACGCATATACGTGATGTAGCCGTTTTCGTACAGGCGCTGGGCGGTGGACATGGTGGACTTGGAGGTAAAGCGCAGCTTCCGCCCGGCCTCCTGCTGGAGGGTCGACGTCGTAAACGGCGGGGCGGGCCGGCGCGTGTACGGCTTGTGCTCCACGGAGCGGACGGCGAAGTCTGCGTGTTCCAGGCCCAGCGCCAGCGCCTTTGCGGCGGTCTCGTCCAGGTGCGCCACGTTCTTGCCGGTCAGCTGGCCCTTGTCGTTGAAGTCGCGCCCGGAGGCCACGCGCTTCCCGTCCAGGGCGGACAGCTTGGCGGTGAAGGCTTCCTTGCCATCCGCGGGGGCGAAGCTGCCCAGCAGGTCCCAGTAGCCGGCGGAACGGAACGCCATGCGCTCGCGTTCGCGCTCCACCACCATGCGGGTGACAACGGACTGGACGCGGCCGGCGGACAGGCCGCGGGAGACCTTGCGCCACAGCACCGGGGAAATTTCGTAGCCGTAGAGCCGGTCCAGCACGCGGCGGGTTTCCTGGGCATCCACCAAATCCGTATCCAGGTCGCGGAGGCTGGTGAGCGCGCGCTGCAGGGATTCCTTGGTGATTTCGGCAAATGTCATGCGGTGCACGGGCACCTTGGGCTTGAGCACCTCAAGCAGGTGCCACGCGATGGCCTCGCCTTCGCGGTCCCCATCAGTTGCGAGGTAAAGTTCGTCGGCGTCCTTGAGCTGCGCCTTGAGCTCCGCCACCTTCTTCTTCTTGTCCGGGGAGATGACGTAATACGGCTTGAAGCCGTTTTCCAGGTCGACGGCGAACTTGCCGATGGAGGACTTCTTCAGCTCAGCCGGGAGGTCCGACGGTTGCGGCAGGTCACGGATGTGGCCAATGGAGGCCTCGACGACGAAACCCTCGCCCAGATACTTGGCGATGGTCTTGCTTTTGGCGGGGGACTCCACGATGACGAGCTTTTTGCCGGTCTTTGGCTTGCTGGCTGCCTTGCTGGGCACGGTACTCCTACAGGGAATGAAAGGTTGCGCGAACGGCGCACCCATGAGCCTAGTTCACCATATTTTTACCCCCAACATGTATTGCAAGGGAAACCGGGGGTCCCCTGGCGCCGCGGCGGGGAGCTATTCGGCGGGCAGCAGAAAGCCGTCCCGGAGCAAGTTGCACACCCTGCCGTAGAGGACGTCGGCGAAGTCGGCATCATCGCGTTCCAGCAGGGCGGCAAGGGCCCCAATCAGCTGGCGCACCGTCAGCCCGCCGTCGCTGGCGGAGACAAATCCGGCCAGTTCGGTGCTCAGCAGCGTGGTGCGGCGCAGCCCGGCGCCCTGGCGCAGCAGGATCACGCCGGGATGCTCGGCGCCGGGCTTTTGGTGGCGCTCCTCGGTCACGTCGCCCGCCACGTCCAGGCGTTCATCCCAGATGTCAGCGCGGGCGTCGATCCACGCTTCGCGGTCCAAGGTGGCGGCCAGGTGCGGGCCCGCGGGCTGTTCAATCGGGTACAGGATTTCCTCGAAGCGGGTGTCCGTGCTGAAGTTCGACGCCGGCATGCCCGTCTGGGCGGCCGGCTCCGGCTTGCGCAGCAGGATGTAGCCGAAGCCGATTCCCGCCACATTGCGGGATGCGAAGTCGCGCAAATAGTCCCCGTAGGCCAGGGCGTACGCTTCCCGGTCCCGCCCCTGAGAGGCATCCTGCAGCCAGGTTTCCGCGTAGGATCCGGGCCTGAGCTGCTCACGCTGGATGAACCAGGCCTGCACGCCGTCCGGGACCCACTGCCTGGGCCGGGTGTCCCACCCGAGGGGCTCGCCGGCGTCGTCCCTTCCCACCTCCCAGTTGCCCAGCATCTGGGCTGTGCCGCCGGGGGCCAGGACCGCCGGAAGCCCGCGGACCAGGTTTTCGACAATGGCGTCCCCGGCCAGCCCGCCGTCGCGGTAGGTGAATTGGTCAGCGGACTGCTCGCCCCGGTGGCGCGGGGTGATGACAAACGGCGGGTTGGAAACCACCAAGTCGAAGGTTTCACCCGCCACCGGTTCCAGCAGGCTGCCGAGCCGCAGCGAGACCCTGGCGTCCTTGGTGGCCGGGTCAAAATCCTTCGGGGTGAGCCCCAGTGCCGGCGCGTTGAGCAGGAGGTTGAAGCGGGTGAAGGCGAGCGCCCGGACGGAAATGTCGGTGGCCACCACTGTTGCGGCGTGCTGGAGCAGGTGGAATAGCTGGATTCCGCAGCCGGTGCCCAGGTCCAGTGCACGGGCCACGGGGCGGCGGATGGTGGCCTGGGCGAGGGTGAGCGAGGCCTGTCCGATCCCGAGGACGTGGTCGTGCCGGAGCACGCCGGGGCGCTGGTGGGCGCCCAAGTCGCTGGCAACCCAGAGGTTGGTGTCGGCGCCTGCGGGAGTGTCGGCGCCGTCGGGAGTTGCTGCGTCTGCGGGGGTTTCGGCGGGCCAGCCATAGGGGCGGAGGTCGACGGCGGCGCGCAGGAGGGCGGGCCCGCCGGCTGCCGCTGTTTCGGCCGGCTCCACCAGGCCGAGGGCGGCCAGGGCGTCCAGGCCCACGCCGGGCAGGGCCCGGGCCAGCGCCTCCCCCGTGACATCCTCGGCCAGCAGCCACATCTTGGCCACGGTGGCCAGCGGCTCGTGGCTGTCGCGGAGCACCAGGGAGGCCGGGACCCACTGGTCCCGGGCCAGCGCCTCGGAGGCCTCGGCACCCAGGAGCCGCGCCACGCCGTCGACCGTGTAGTCCAGGGCGGCAAGGTCGGCGGCGAGCGCGCGCAGGAGGGCCGGGTTGTCACTGCGCGGGGCATCGGGGATGGCGGCGAAATCTGTCATTGGACAAGCCTAGCGATCCGGGCCCTGCCGGACGGCAGGTCCCGGGATATTCCGGGGCGTAGTATAGCTTCATGCACATCAACCAGCGATTTACCTGCCCTCGGCCGCATCCGGCCGCATGGGCTGCTTCGCTGACGCGCTGAGTCCATCCGGCGGCGGCTGAGGGGTTTTTGCCCACCGCCCTCCCGGACTTCAAGGATTCCCCATGCACACCGTAATATCCCATTCCGAACTCAATGCCGCCCTGGGCATCCCGGACCTGAGCGATCCCTCCTCAGGCCACGCCCTGTCCGCCCTGCTGGCCGCCGTCACGGACGCCCTGGCCTCGCGGTGGGGCGTTCCCGTCACCGAACACCGCCCCAACCCGCTGGTCTCGGTGCGCGACAACTACGACCGCCTCGGCTTCAGCCCCGACGACGTCACCCGCGATTCGCGCTATTCCCGCCATGTCAGCCCCACCGTCATGCTCCGCAGCCACACCTCCGCGGGTGTGCCGGCCGTGTTGGATTCACTCCGGGGCGAGCTGGGCCGCTACGACACCCTCCATGTGCTGCCGGGCCTCGTGTACCGCCGCGACGCCGTGGACCGCACGCATGTGGGCACCCCGCACCAGGTGGATTTGTGGCGGCTTCGCTCGCGCGGCCTGCTGGGCGTGCCGGACCTGACGGACATGTTGGGCACCGTGGTCGACGCCGTCCTGCCGGGCGCGCGCTGGCGGGCCGTCCCCACCGCCCACCCGTACACGACGGCGGGCGTGCAGCTGGACGTCCAGGTGGGCGGGGAATGGCTGGAACTGGCCGAGGCGGGGCTGGTGGCTGCCCCGGTGCTGCGCGCGGCGGGGCTGGAACCGCGCCGGTGGGGCGGGCTGGCGCTGGGCATGGGCCTGGACCGCGCCCTGATGCTGCGCAAGGGCATTGACGACATCCGGCTGCTGCGCTCAACGGACCCGCGCGTCGCCGCCCAGATGGCGGACCTGTCCCCCTACCGTCCGGTTTCCGCCATGCCGCCCATCCGGCGGGACCTGTCGCTGGTCTGCGCGGACGACGTCGATGCCGAGGTCTTGGGGGATGCGGCCCGTTCCGCGCTGGGTCCCGACGCGGACGTGCTGGCCGGGGTGGAGGTGCTGGGCGTGACCCCGGTGGACCAGCTGCCGCCGTCGGCCGTGTCCCGGCTGGGCCTGGTGCCGGGCCTTGGTCCCGGGCAGGCCAACGTGCTGGTGCGGCTGACGCTGCAGTCGCTGGAGCGGACCCTCACCTCGGCGGAGGCCAATGTGCTCCGCAACCGGGTTTACCTGGCGTTGCATGAGGGGCCGGAGCTCGAGCTGATCGCCGTGTGAGGAGTCAGTCCGTGCAGCCCTGCGGGCATTGGAGCGTTTCCGGCTCGCTGGCGCATGCGGCACAGTAGAGGTTGAGGTTGCGGCAGCTGGGGTTGGAGCAGTTTTCAAATTTGTTGCTGGGGGTGTTGCAGCGGATGCAGCGGCCGATTTCCTTGGCCTCGTCGCTGAATTCCAGGTGCATGCGCCTGTCGAACACGTAGAGGGAGCCTTCCCAGAGGCCCTTGTCCTTGAAGGTTTCCCCGTAGCGGACGATGCCGCCGTCCATTTGGTAGACCTCCTTGAAGCCGCGGTTGACCATGAGGGAGCTCAGGACTTCGCAGCGGATGCCGCCGGTGCAGTAGGTGACGAGGGGCTTGTCCTTGAGGTTGTCGTACTTGCCGGAGTCCAGTTCGGCGATGAAGTCGTGGGTGGTGGCGACGTCCGGGACGATCGCGTTCTTGAACTTGCCGATCTGGGCTTCGAAGGCATTGCGGCCGTCGAAGAACACGACCTCCTCGCCCTTGGATTCCTTCTCCGCGACGAGTTCATGGAGCTCCTCCGGCTTGAGATGGGTGCCGCCGCCGACCACGCCGTTTTCGTCCACCTTGAGCTCGCCGGGGGCACCGAAGCTGACGATTTCCTCCCGGGCCTTGACGCTCAGGCGGGGAAAGTCGTCGCCGGTGCCGTCGGACCACTTGACATCAATGTCCTTGAACCCGGCGTACTCGCGTGTGGTTTTCAGGTACTGCTTGAGGTCCTTGATGTCCCCACCCACCGTGGCGTTGATGCCGTCCTTGGAGATCAGGATCCGGCCTTTGAGCTGGAGTTTTTCACATAGGGCGCGCTGCCACAGCCGCACCGCTTCCGGGTCGGGGACGGGGGCGAAGCCGTAAAAGAGCACAATTTTGTTCAAAGCCACGTATTTAAGCGTACGGGGTGGGGGCAAATGCTTTCCTGTGCGATGGCTGGGAGCCGCCCTGCTGACATAGGCTGGGACCATGACAGCTGGTTCCACGGAGCTTGAGGAACTTTTGGACGCCTGGTTTGCCGGTTGGACCGCGCTTCGAAGCTACCGGACCGATTTCGGCACCGGTTACCCCGCAGCCCTGCGCATGGACCGCAGCGGTGACTGGGAGTATTTCATCTGCAATCCCGAACCCGCCCCGTTTGCCATGCTGGCCGCCCAGGTTGTCCAGTCGGACAGGCGGGCATTGAGCGTCCTGGGACCCGATGTGCACCGCTATGTCCGTCAGGCACACGAGGCGGGGCTGGGCATGCTTTCCGTCTCGGAACAAATGATGATGGTCAGGATGGAGACCCAGGACAACCAGGACCCCTTTCTGGGCGACCCCGACCTTGACCTCCAGGTGCGGCGGATCGGCGGCCGGAGGGTGGCGTCAGTTTGCCAGGCCCGCTTTGCCGCCTCCATTGTTCAGGGGAGCGTCACCGTGGCCAGCGGCAAAGTGGCAATCTATGGCGACTATGCGGTGTTTGACCAAATTGAAACGCATGCCGCCCACCGGCGGCGCGGCTACGGGCGGGCGCTGATGCAGTCGCTGTCAGCACGGGCCAAGGAATTCCCCGTGACCACCGGCCTGCTGCTGGCCAGCACCGACGGCCAGCGGCTGTACTACAAAATGGGTTGGCGCAGCATCAGCCCCGTGACGGTGCTGGTGCCCCGGGCGAGACTGTAGGGCTTTTGTCTGGCCCCACCAGGCCCGGCGGGCTCCGGCGGGGGCCCGGCGGGCTCCGGCGGGGGCCCGGCGGGGCCACCCCGGGGGTTGGCGGGGGCCGGCGGTGGCACAATGATGGGGTGCCGGCCAACGAATCCATGATTGCCATGCTGGGGCGGGGCGACCATCCCGCCCAGTTGCAGCATGTCCGGAGAATCCCGGCCCGTTCGGCAGTCAACGTCGCGTGGCCGGAATGGGTCCATGCAGACTTGGTTAGCGCCTATTCGCGATTGGGCGTCGACACCCCGTGGCGGCACCAGATCGAGGGGGCCTCCGCGGCGCACGGCGGCCACCATGTGGTCATCGCCACGGGAACGGCGTCCGGCAAGTCCCTGGCGTACCAGCTGCCCGCCGTCGACGCCGTCCACCGGGCCGAACTGCAGGTGCTGGAGCATCCGGGCAAGCTTCAGGACGACGGCGCCGTGGCACTCTATCTCTCCCCCACCAAGGCGCTGGCCGCCGACCAGCTGGCCGCCCTTGCTTCGCTTCACCTGGCAACTCTGCGGCCGGCCACGTACGACGGCGACACCCCGCCGGGTGACCGCCGCTGGATCCGCGACCACGCCAATTTTGTCCTGTGCAACCCGGACATGCTGCATTTTGGGATCCTGCCAAACCACGCATGGTGGGCCAGGTTCTTCCGGCGGCTGAAGTACGTGGTCATCGATGAGGCCCACAGCTACCGCGGCGTGTTTGGCTCGCACGTAGCCGTCCTGATGCGGCGCCTGCGCCGCATTTGCGCCCACTACGGCGCCACGCCGGTCTTCATCGGAGCCTCCGCCACGTCGTCGGACCCGGGGCTGTCCTTCTCGAGGCTGATCGGCGCCCCAGCCACCACCGTGGCGGAGGACACCTCGCCCCACGGCGCCACGACGGTGGCGTTGTGGGAGCCCGAACTGACGGAGTTCAAGGGCGAAAACGGCGCCAAGACCCGCAGGACGGCCATCGCCGAAACCTCAGACCTGCTGGCCAACCTGGTATCGGCGAGGGTGCGGACCATTGCGTTCATCAAATCCCGCCGCGGTGCCGAAACCATTGCCAGCGTGACCCGCCGCCTGCTGGACGATGTGGACCCCAGCCTGCCCGGCCGGGTTGCCGCATACAGGTCCGGGTACCTTCCCGAGGAGCGCCGGAGCCTGGAAAAGGCGCTGAGGTCCGGGGAACTGCTGGGCGTTTCCAGCACCTCCGCCTTGGAACTGGGCATTGACATTTCCGGGCTCGACGCCGTCCTGGTGGCCGGCTGGCCGGGCACGCGGGCCTCCCTGTTCCAGCAAATCGGCCGGGCCGGGCGTGCGGGGCAGGACGCGCTTGCCGCGTTCGTGGCCAGCGACGACCCGCTTGACACCTACCTGGTCCACCATCCCGAAGCCATCTTTGATGTGCCCGTGGAGGCCACGGTATTCGACCCCTCCAACCCGTATGTGCTGGGCCCGCACCTGTGCGCGGCAGCTGCCGAGCTGCCCCTCACGATCGACGAACTCATACTGTTTCCGGACAACACCGCGGCCCTGCTGGACCGCCTGGTCGCCGACGGCTACCTGCGCCGCAGGCCCTCCGGCTGGTTCTGGACACACCCCCAGAGCGCTGCGGCCATGGTCAACCTCAGGGCCGACGGCGGCGGCCCCATCAACATCATCGACGCGGACACCGGAGCACTCCTGGGCACCATGGACTCCCCCCAGTCCCACTACCAGGCTCATCAGGGCGCAGTCTACGTTCACCAGGGCGAACCCTACGTGGTCCAGGAACTCAACGAGCAGGACCACTGTGCCCTGGTCCGCCGGGGGAACCCCGACTACTACACCACGGCCCGGGACGTTACCCAGATTGCGGTGCTGGATTCGCAGCGCCACGAACTGTGGGGGCCCGTGGAGATGCACTTTGGCGAGGTCCAGGTCACCACGCAGGTGGTGTCCTTCCAGCGCAAGGCGTTCATCTCCAACGAAGTGCTCGGTGAAGAACCGCTTGAACTGGGGGCCCGGGACCTTTTCACCAAGGCCGTCTGGTTCACCATGGACAACCGCGCCCTTGTGGACGGTGGCCTGGTGGAACCCCAGTTCCCGGGGGCCCTGCATGCCGCGGAACACGCCGCCATCGGGCTGCTGCCCCTGGTTGCCTCCAGCGACCGGTGGGATGTGGGCGGGGTTTCCACGGCCATCCACGCCGACACGGGCCAGCCCACCATCTTTGTGTACGACGGACACCCCGGCGGGGCAGGTTTTGCCGAGCGGGGGTTCGCCATGGCCCGCGTGTGGCTCCGTGCCACGCGGGACGCCATCAGGGCCTGTGAATGCGAGTCCGGCTGCCCGTCCTGCGTGCAGTCCCCCAAGTGCGGCAACAAGAACAACCCCCTGGACAAGGCCGGGGCGTTGCTGCTCCTGGACACCCTCCTGAGGCATGCCGGCCCCGCCCCGGAGTAGGGCCGTCTTCACAGCCGCGGGGTTGCCGCCGTCCAGTAGGACGCTTTCCGGCTTGATGGTGTCCGGAGGAGGGCCCGCACGTGCCTTTCCGCGGGAGGGCCAGGGCAGCCCGGAATGTACCGACACCTCCACCTGGACCGTGTCGGCCATGGCCCCAATGACAGAACACGACACCAGGACCGCGTGCTGGCGGACTGCCAGCTCTGCGGCTACGGCGCATGGTTCGCCCGGAGCAAGGCCGCGGGCAGCATCGGCTGCGGCCAGCGCTGCCAGATCGGACGCAGTCGCCGCCCTGGCGGCCCCGGCGGCCGCCTGGCCAAGCCACAGCAGCCCTGCCAAAAGCAGCAGGATGGCCAGGGCCAGTCCCGCCGCCACCACTGTTCCTGCACCTTGTTCACGCCGTGTGCCCATGCCTTGCCTTCTCAGTCTGGCACTGCATGGCCCCCTGGTCAGCCGGGCCGCGCGGACTGGCCATGGCGTACTTGCCCGCCGCGGATGCCATGGTTCGGGGCACGTTGACCCACCGCCAAAGTGCAGTCTTCGTACGTCCCACGGCAGCGACATTTCTTCCTCCGCCGCAGGCGAACGCAGGCGGGGCGGCCTGGCCCCGGGTGGCCAAGGACGCAGGGTCGTAGTTTTCAATCCTGGCTGTTGCCCGGGCAGTTTGCTGCCAGGGGACGATTCCGGACAGCACCCCGGTGGCGTGCCCCGTTAGGGTCACGGTGGCATATCCGCCGGACAAGTCGACGGACACAGCCACGCGGCCGCCCGCCAGCCGGGTGGCGGTATCGGCGGCCTGGGCCGAGGACTCGCCCCGGGCTAGGGCCCTGGCACCTGCCCGCGCGCCTTCCTCGAGGCGCAGTTGCAAGGTGGCCGCCGCAGCCGTGAGCAGCAGCAGCGCCAGCAGCGCCGTGACAGCGGGGAGCACCACGGCCAGCTCGGCCGTCACGGAACCACGTGCGGAGCACCCTCCGGGAACCCGCACCGTGCCGCCTGAACACCGCCCTCTAACGCCGCCCCTTGTCCCTCTGCATTGGCCGCTCGTGCGCAGAGCCATTCCTTCCACCTCCTCTTCCGTCCGTCTCGACCTGGCCCCGACCTGGCGCCGAATTCCCTTGGGCTAAAAGCTCAGGGCAGTGCGGATAATGTTCAGCAGGAATCCCCGCACCTCGTCACTTTTGAGGATCACCACCAGCAGGCCGGCGAAGCCGACGGCCGCGAGTGTTGCGATCGCGTACTCTGCAGTGGCCATGCCTGCTTCCAGGCCCAGGCCCCGCAGTGCGGTGGTGCGCCTCCGGTTGGCGACGGGGGCCATTTCCATGGCACCGGGGAAGATCTCCCGCACGTTGTCCTGACCGGGCGCCTCCGAGCCTGCCGGCGCCGTTCCACCGAGATATCCGTTGCTGTACATGTCAACTCCTGGTGCTTCGTAGTGTTTCTGATTTGTTGGTTGAAAGCGTGTCCCCGTTTTGGGGACCGCCGCCGCATCAGCTGGGTTCCACATTTGCCGTTCCCGGGGACGCATGAAAGCCCCTCCGTGCGATCCGTGGATGCGCGGCTGTCCAGCTCCCCTTGTGGAGGAGTCAAAGGCGCATATGGCGCGTGTTCCACGCTGCGGCCGGTTCATAATGACGGGACCATGGCCACCACGACCGGCACGATCCCCAGGCAGACGAAGGCCGGGAGGGAGCACAGTCCCAGGGGAACGACAAGTTTCACGCCCAGGGCCGCCGCGCGCTTTTCCGCATCCCGCTGTTGCTGCCGGCGGCGCTGCCTGGCTTCGGCGAACAGCAATGGTGCCGCCGGGGCGCCTGTGAGCGCGGCAAAGCTCAATGCTCCCTGGATCTGTTCTGCCTGACCCACACCGCCTGCGCCTTCCCAGGCGTGCTCCCACGAGGCCCCCATTTGAAGCCCCGCCACGACCTTGTCCAAGGCCTCGCGAATGGGTTCCGAAGCGACACCGGCGACCAGCCTCAGTGCCCAGGGAATGGGCAGACCTGCGTCAAGGGCTGCGGCCAGCAATTCAAGCAGCAGCGGCACGTCCGCCAGTCCCTGGCCGTGCCGGCCTGCTGACGCCCCGGCCTCCAACCAAGGGCCCCGCAGGCTGGGACCACCGAAGCGCCCACGTGGGGGCCATGACCTGCGGTCCGGGGTGCCAAACAAAATGGTTACGGCAAGTGTCAACAGCACGAAGATTGTCACTGAGGTCATCGTGCTGCCCCTCCCCCGAATCTCGTGCCACCCCGGCGCGCCAAGACGCGGCCTCGACGTGCTGCTGCACCCGGTTCCCGGGCTGCCGTGGCAATCAGGTGGGCCGACCACCATTTCCCGACCGCCACCAGCGCCAGGCCACTGGCCAGGCAAGCCCAGCCCAAGGGCCCACCCAGCAGGACACCCACCGGGTCCACCCCCATGGCCATGCCAAGTCCCAGCCCGATGAACGGCAGCCACGTCAACAGGCGGACGGTGGCCCGCGGACCTGCCAGGGCTGTCTCCCGCATTGCAGCGGCGTCAGCATCAGCATCCAGGCGGTCGGCGAGCCGGGCCAGGACTGCCGCCACCGGAGCACCGCTCGCCTCACATATTTCCAGGCAGGCAGCCAATTCCAACCAGGTTTGCCGCTCTTCGTTCGTCAGCCCCGTGTTCCTGCCAAAGCTGCCCCGGCTGGCATCGTCACCGCCCGTCCAGCCTGGAGCCACCGGCCCCGGATGTGGCGGGTCCGCCCCCGGATGGTCCCCACCCTCATGGCAGGCCAATCTCAGGGTGTCTGCCGCCGGCAGCCCCAGTATGGCGGCCCGTTGTATGGCCAGTACCACTTGGATGGTTCCCTGCCCGGGCAGCCTTCCGCGATCCGGCCGCAGGGCCGGGGTTCCCCGGGCAACTCGCACGGAACCCGCGCGTGGGGGCGTCCCACCGCTGTCAGCAATGCCATATTCGGCCGCGAGAACGCCTGCGAGCGCCGCCCACAAGGGCGGTCCACTGCGTCCTGTGGCCATCAGGGCGGAGAGCTGGCGCACCAGCCTTGGCATGGCAGCCCCCGGCTTTCCGCGAGCAGGCCGCCACCACGGGGCCGGACGGTCAAACACCCCGGCAGCCCCGTGCTGTTGTCCCGGCCACGGGCGTTTCGGCAGAAAGTATAGGATGCACGCGCCGGCAGTGAAGAGAAAAACCACTGCGGCGTTCATGCTGCCACCGCCACCAGGCCGGGATCGAGGCCCAGGCGCCGGGCCAGCCCGGGCCAAGCTGGGCCTGCTTCCAGTACCATCGCCGCACGGCGGGCACTGTGTCCCCCTCGGGCACCCTGTCCCCCGGTGCTGTGCGCCCGCCCGCCATCGGACATGCCGGCGCCTTCTCCCAGGCGCAGTGCCGGCACCACCTGCAGCCGGCCGCCTTGAAGGTCCGCCACGCCAAGTTCAGATACCACCCGGCCCGAGGCCATCCTGTCCAGGTGGATGACCGCGTCAAGCGCGCTTGCCGCCTGCAACGCAACGGCATCGGTGGACATGCCAGCAAGGACTCCGAGCGCGGCAAGCCTTGCCGGGACGTCGGTGGCACTGTTTGCATGGATGGTGCCGCCGCCGCCGCTGTGCCCTGTGTTCAGCGCCATGAGCAGTTCCCGCACCTCCAGCCCGCGGCACTCGCCCACGATCAGCCGTCCTGGGTTCATGCGCAGGGCCTGGCGGACCAGTTCCTCCAAGTCAATGGCGCCGGCGCCTTCAGTATTGGCGTGGCGGGCTTCAAGGGTCAGCACGTGGGGGTGGTCCGGTTCAAGCTCCGCCGCATCCTCAATCAGCACCAGTCGTTCGGCGGGGTCGCACAGCCCCAGCAACGTGGAGAGCAGGGTGGTCTTGCCGGCACCGGTGGCGCCGCTGACCAGAAAGCTCAGTCGGGCACTGATGACCTTGCGCAGCACAACGGCCATGACGGGGTGCACACAGCCGGCAGCCTGAAGTTCGTCAATGGTGAAAACTTGCCGCCGCTTGATCCGGATGGAGAGCAGCGTGCCGCTGGAGGAGATCGGCGGAAGCACGGCGTGGACCCGGTACCCCTGGGCAATCTTCACGTCCACGCACGGCGAACTGTCGTCCAGGCGCCGCCCCCCGGCTGCGATGAGGCGCACGGCCAGCGCCCGCAGGGAGCCTTCACTGTCAAAGTCCACGGCCGCCCGTTCCGGGCCGGCTCCGCGGTCCAGCCAGACGGAGTTGGGTGCATTGACGAAGATGTCTGTCACCTCGGGGTCAAGGGCCAGGTGCTGCAGCGGACCCAGCCCGTTGAGTTCGGCGGCAATCCTGTCCATGGCCGCCAGGGAACCGGCAGCACCCAGCAGCCGCCCGCTGTCCCGCACAGCCGTGGCCACCCGCAGGTCCGTCACCGGGCCGGATTCGGCCAGCACGGAGCGGCGGACGGTATCCAGCAACACCGGGTCCATCTGCCCCGGACGCCCCTCGCGAAACCGCTCCACGCCGGTCGGACCCTGACCGGGCTGGGCCGGAAAAGGCCGTGCTGCGTGCCGGGTCATGGTCTGGGCCTGCGGCCGTCGGCACGGGGACCGGCCGGGGCATCCGCACCATAAACCCAGCCGAGCACCGGTTCGACAATGGCGCGGACCTTTCGGCGGCGTGCCACCTCGGCAACCCTTCCTGATTCCAGGGTGTCAGCAATGCCTTTCACGTGCGGCATGACCCCCAGGCACGGGAATCCAACGGCGTCTGCCACCAGCCGTGCGTCCACGCCGTCCCCCAACGGACCCCTGGCCACCACGCCAACGGGTGCAGGCGGCAGCTCCCGAAGCACGCACTCAGCGGCTGCCGCCGCACGGAGGCGCCCGGGCACCACCACGACAAAACCGTCGCATTGGGCACCCAAGGCAGCCACCGACTCGGCCGAGCGGCCTAAATCGACCACCACCAGCCCGTAGGCATCCCGCGCTGCGCGCAGCACCTCGGCTGCGGCCGCCAGCGCCCGCAAATTTGCAAAAGCACTTCCGCCACCGTGCTCCCTCCCCCACGACAGCAGGGACATTCCGCCGCTTTGCGGCAGGGAAGCCGCCAGCTGCTCCGGATTGATGGCGCCCGAGGCATTGAGCAGATCCGGCCAGCGCAGTCCGGGAATGCCGTCACCGGCCACGGCCAGGTCCAGCCCGCCGCCCCACTCGTCCCCGTCCACCAGCAGAGTCTGGGTGGTGCGCAGCGACGACTCTGCCGCAACCAGCGTGGCGAGGGTCGACGCCCCTGCCCCGCCACAGCCGCCGATGACGCCGAGGACACCTGCCCCCTCCCGGGGATCCCGCAGCCGGGTCAGGTAATTGGCCAGCCATTGCGCCGAGTCCGGCAACACGGCAACCCTGTCTGCGCCCAGCCTGGAGGCCTGCTGCCACATGGCGGCAGAGTCCTGCGAGGTGCCCACCACCACGGTTGGGCCGCGCCAGCCGGGCAGGCCCCCGGCAACGTCGCTGCCAATCAGTATGGCTGCCACATCGTCCCACCGCCCGCCGCTTTGCTCCACGGAGTCCGCCATGACCAGCCCGACGGCGGCTGCCGCGCTCACCCGGCCCACCTCGCCCTGCAGTGCCGGGGAGGCGGTGATTACCATCACAGACGTGCCGGGCCCGGGGAGCCAGGGCGCCCTGCCGGCTTCCCTGCCCGGCGCGCCAGCAACGTCCGGGAAAGGACTGCCGTTCGGTACGTGCCGGGCACTGTTTCGCGTAGTCATGGATTCACTCTTGGCGACGGCGGGCGCCCCCGCCAGCGGCTGCATCCAAAATGTGGACAACCCCTGCGCAGATGCCCGGTGTGGAGGACGCAAAAGCCCAGGTGCAGCCGCTGGAGCCGGCCAGGCGAAGATTTTTAGGCACAAACAGCCCCAAATATTCGAATCTTTGTTCGCACAGTGGAGAATGGAAGCATGTATGCGCTATTGGCCCGGGCCCCGGAAGGCCACGCCGCCTCCGTCCAGCTGTGGGCAGACGACGGAACCCCGGCGGAACCTGCCCGGACCGTGGCGCACACTGGCCTGGCCGCCGTCGTGCTGGAAATCGAGCGCGAGCACCAGCCGAGGTGGGTCTGGGACAGGGCACAACACTGGTACCCCGAATTGCTGGCGGCCGGGGTACGGGTGGAACGCTGCCACGACCTGGCCCTGTGCCAAAACATCCTGGTCCATTCCGAATTCTCCGCAAGCACCGGATACCGGCAGCTCGCCACCATCCTGCCGCCGGAAACGGCCCCGGATCCTGCCGCCGACCAGGCCCAGGAAAGCCTGTTTGACGGACCTGCCGCGCTCCGCGGATGGGAGCTGCAGCTGGTCGCCGCCGAGCTGAAAGCGCAAAAATCGGCCATTGCCTCCTCCACACACCCTGCCAGGCTCACACTTCTCCTCAGTGCCGAATCTGCGTGCGCATTGGTGGCTGCGGAGATGCAGAATGTAGGCATCCCTTGGCGTGAGGACCTGCACAGGAGGTTGCTGAATGAACTGCTTGGACCTGAACCGGCCGGCTATGCCCGCCCCGAAAAGATGGACGCGCTCGCCGCCGTGCTCCGGACAGCCCTTGACGCGCCCGGGCTGAACCCTGATTCGCCGCAGGAACTGGTGAAGGCCCTGCACCGGGCTGGAATCGACGCGAAATCCACCAGGTCGTGGGAGCTGAAGGAATTCAAGCACCCGGCGATTGAACCGCTCCTGGCCTACCGGAAGCTCAGCCGGCTGTTCACCACCAATGGCTGGGCCTGGCTGCGCCAGTGGGTCACCGACGGGCGGTTCCATTCCGAATACCTGGTGGGCGGGGTGGTGTCGGGCCGCTGGGCGTCCCGCGGCGGCGGAGCCATGCAAATTCCGAAGCAGATCCGCGGTGCCGCGCGCGCCGAGCCCGGGCACAAGTTCATCGTGGCGGATGCCGCCCAGCTGGAACCCCGTGTGCTGGCAGCGCTGGCGCAGGATTCGGCGATGGCTGCGGCCGGTCGGGACAAGGACCTGTACGCGGGCATTGCCGCCCAGGGTTTCGGCGGTGAACGGGCCACGGCCAAGGTGGCCCTGTTGGGCGCCATCTACGGCTCGACGACGGGCGAGTCCGGCCGCCTGATGCCGCAGCTGGCCCGGATGTACCCGCAGGCGGTTGGCTTTGTCGAGGAGGCTGCCAGGGCCGGTGAACGCGGCGAACAGGTGTCCACGTGGTTGGGCCGCAGCACGCCACCGGTGTCTGCCCAGTGGCGTGAAGGCCAGCGCAGCAGCACGGCCGAGGAGCAGCGCCGCGCGGAGTCGGCGGCGAGGTCGCGAGGGCGGTTCACCCGGAACTTTGTGGTCCAGGGAACGGCCGCGGAGTGGGCGTGCTGCTGGCTCGCCGAACTCCGCCGCCGGCTGCGGGCCCTGCCGCCCATCCCGGAGGGGAGGCCCGAGCTGGTGTTTTTCCTGCACGACGAGGTGATGGTGCACTGCCCGGACCCGCTGGTGGACGCCGTAACGGAGATTGTCCACGAGTCGTCGAGGGCGGCCACCCGGCTGTTGTTTGGTGAGATTCCCTTGGCATTCCCCGTCAATGCCACCGTGGTGGAGAACTACGCCGACGCCAAGTAAGGCGCAGCCTGGGCTGCGGCCTGGGTGGCAGCCTGAAGTGTCCCGACCTCGGCTGCGGCACGGACATTTGCTAGATGGGTGCCGGTATTTCCCGGGTCTCGTCCCAGGGCACCGACCACCCCAGTTCGTCAAAGACATGGGAGAGGATGCCGGCCGTGAAGCCCCACACCACAACGCCGTTGACCTGGAACGCCGGGCTCCGGTAGGTGACACCACCCCTGGCAAGGGTGGCCGTGACGCGGTTCCCGGGGTCCAGCAGGTCCCTGACGGGAACTCGGAACACCTGGGCGGACTCGCCATAATCCACCACATCCACGGGGGTCTGGCTGGCCCACCAGCCCAGCACGGGCGTGACGATGAAGTTGCTCACCGGCAGGGGCACATCGGGCAGCACACCCAGGATTTCCACCCCCGCCGGATCCAAGCCCGTTTCCTCCCGGGCCTCGCGAAGGGCTGCGGCCGGCACGGAATCGTCATCCGCATCCACGCCGCCGCCGGGAAAGGCCACCTGTCCCGGATGGTCCGTCAGCGTGGCGGCACGTTCCACCAGCAACAAGTCCAGGTCGGCTGACACCAATGGCATGGCGGAGGTGGCAGGCTCGCCGTCCAAGGCACCAAACAGCAGCAGCACGGCAGCGGGCCGGGCCGTGCTTTCGTCCATCGGCGCATTCCAGCGATCGGGCGGCCTGACCATAAATCCGCCGGTGCGGGCCCGTTCCGCCAGGCCCTGCAGGTCCGTGTAGGCACTCATGCCTCTGACCCCGCTTCGGCTTCCCGGGCCACAAGATCCGGCAGTGGCACGCCCGTTCGGGCGGCCCGCTGCGACTGCTGCCTGAAGTGCGCAGCCCGGCCGGTGTCGGCCAGCATGCGGGCCAGCAGCTTTTCCTGCCCCGGCGCCATCTCGTACTTCAGCAGCTTCGCCGCCTTGGCCGGATCCACTTCGCCCTCACCGTAGGCCGGGCACAAGTGGGCCACGGGGCAGGCGCCGCAGGCCGGATTGCGGGCATGGCAGATGCGCCGGCCGTGGAAAACCACGCGGTGGGAGACCATGGTCCAGTCCCGGCGTTCAAACAGTGCCGCGACGTCAGCCTCGATGCGAACGGGGTCCTCGGAGCGTGTCCAGCCAAAACGGCGGGCCAGGCGGATGAAGTGCGTGTCGATCGTGATGCCGGGGACGCCGAAGGCATTGCCCAGCACCACGTTGGCAGTCTTCCGCCCAACCCCGGGGAGCGTGACGAGGGCCGCCAGCGTCCCCGGCACGTCGCCGTCGTACTCGTCAACGATCCGGGTGGCCAGGGCCAGGAGGTTGGCCGCCTTCGCCCGGTAAAACCCCGTGGAATGGATCATTTCCTCCAATTCCGCCGGCCGGGCTTCGGACAGCGCCAGGGCGTCCGGGTAGCGGGCAAACAAGGCCGGCGTGGTGGCATTGACGCGCACGTCCGTGGTTTGCGCGGACAGCACGGTGGCCACGAGCAGCTCGAAGGGGTTCCGAAAATCCAGCTCGGCGTGCGCGTACGGGTACAGTTCCGCCAGTTCTCGATTGATTTTCCGGGCGCGCCTTTTCAGTGCCAGCGGCGACTCCCCCTCCACGGCTTTCAACGCCTAGTTGCCCTCCGGTGCCCGTTCAATCCCGACCAAATCCAGCAGCACGCCAGTCTTTCCGTGGCTGTCCTGCACCAGGAAGCTGCTTCCACGGTCCTCCAGGGCCAGAATCCAGGACCCCGGTGCGAGCTTGAACACAAACTGGCGGGTGTGCTCGTCCACCACGTTTTGCGGGCGGTCAACGGCAAACCAGAACGGGGTGGAAGCCACTGCGGCTTTCGGGTCCACCGTGGCGCCAATGCTTTCCGCTGCGGCCGGAGCCCCGGTTTCAGCCCCGCCAGCCACCACTTTCGGGTTCAACATGGTGGCGGGTGCCTCCGAGGCAGCCTGCGCCGTCCCAGGCACGACGCCGGAGCTTGCCCCGGTGCCAGACGATGCTGCCGCTGCGCTTGCGTTGGGGGACGCCGCCCCGGCCTGGGTGGAAGGCTCGGCGTGCAGGGCCGCCCCGGACGGGGCTGCCGGCTGCGCCTGCGTGGCATGCTGCACTGGCGAGGAAGCTTCGGCCGGGACGGCCGGCTGCGCCTGCGTGGCAGGCTCGGCATGCGAAGGGGACCCGGACTGGGTGGCCGCGCCGGCAGCAGCGGCGCCCCGCGTCGTAGTTGCCTCAGTGGCGGGCGTGAAAATCGCCCCGACCGGGGCGGCCGCAGAGGCCTGCGCGCCCGCATTCCAACCATGCGACTGCTGGCCCTGAACTGGCTGGCTCACCCCAGGCTGGCCGGGCTGGGCCTGGGCGGAGGCGTAGGGACCGGCCTGGCCCGGCTGCCCGTAGCCGGCCTGGCCTGGCTGCCGTCCGGAAGCACCCGGGCCGGCCGGCAGGGCGAGCGCGGGCTTGGGCTTGGCGGGACGGGCGGCGGCGGGTGCGGCGTCGCGCGCCACCACGTGCGCGGAAGCGTCGGCGCGTCCCCCGAAGTCGGCGGCGAAAATGGGAATCCACTGCGCCAGCACAGTCGTCGACAGCAGCACCAGTGCACCGATCAATCCCACCAGATAAGGGATGTGGAAGTTGGTGACTGTGCCAATGAAGAAATATGCCGTGGCGAAGGCGGCCACGACGGAGGCAAACTGGTCGGCTGACAGGGACCCGAAACGCGGCTTGAGGGCGGGGCTCAGCCGGCGCACGGCAAACAGCACGCCAACAGCCAGTGGCAGCAGCATTCCAATGCCGATGAAGAAGAGCCCGCTGAGGCTCCACAGGTTGGCGATCAAGCCGCTGCCAATGGCCAGCGGCAGCAACGACGCCACGAATATGACCAGCACGGCGGCCAGCACTGTTATGTCACGCACGGTCAGCGGACCAAGGACGGCCTTGCTGATGTCCGGGCTCTTGCGCGTTGAGGCCACTTGGGTGGTTGACGCATTATGCTCTGTCATTGGCTAACTCCTTGAGTGTCGCGATCCCTGTCCAGCCTAGTGACCGCGGGGAGCCAAGACTAGCCAGCCACAGCCCCTTGGCAGCAAAAACTGCGCCGATGGGGACCTCTGCCCATATCGCAAAATAGTGGCTGCGGGTGCATTTGAGCGCAGATATGACCCCGCTTGGCCCGTATTGTTGTGACCGCAAACACGTTAAACCCCGGCAGGCGATACAGTAAAACCTGGAACATGACGTTGTGCCGCCACCACCACAACCGGGCACTTCCACCGTGCCGGAACCCATGGTGCGCAGCATCCGTATAGAAGGAACGAAGGGGTTAGAAGATGTCCGAGGACACCACCACAGCGGCACAATCCAATGGCGACGCACTGGAAAATCTCCTGACGGAGAACCGCCAGTTTCCGCCCAGCGCCGATTTCGCCGCCAATGCAGTCGTCAAGGCCGGGGAATATGAGGCAGCCAACGCCGACCGCCCGGCGTTTTGGGGCAAGCAGGCCCGCGAACTGCTTTCCTGGACCAAGGACTTCACGAAGACGCTGGACTGGAGCAACCCGCCGTTCGCCACCTGGTTCGACGACGGCGAGCTCAACGCCTCCTACAACGCCCTGGACCGCCACGTGGAAGCTGGTAACGGCGACCGCGTCGCCATCTACTTTGAGGGCGAGCCCGGTGACACCCGCACGTACACGTATGCGCAGCTCACCGAAGAGGTCAAAAAGGCCACCAACGCCTTCGAGGCACTGGGAGTGTCCCGCGGCGACCGCGTGGCCGTCTACCTGCCGATGATCCCCGAGGCGGTCATCACCCTGCTGGCCTGCGCCCGCATCGGCGCCATCCACTCGGTGGTCTTTGGCGGCTTCTCCGCCGAAGCACTGCGCAGCCGCATTGACGACGCCGAGGCCAAGCTCGTTGTCACCGCGGACGGCACCTTCCGCCGCGGCAAGCCCAGCTCCCTCAAGCCCGCCGTGGATGAGGCACTGACCGCCCCCGGGCACACCGTGGAGCACGTTGTGGTGGTCAAGCGCAACGGCGAGGACGTCAACTGGGTTGAAGGCCGCGACCTCTGGTGGGACGACACCGTCGGCACAGCATCCACCGAGCACACCGCCGTCGGGCATCCCGCCGAGCACCCGCTGTTCATCCTCTACACCTCCGGGACCACCGGCAAGCCCAAGGGCATCCTCCACACCACCGGCGGCTACCTGACCCAGACGGCCTACACCCACAAGGCGGTCTTTGACCTGCACCCCGAGACGGATGTTTTCTGGTGCACGGCCGACGTCGGATGGGTCACCGGCCACTCCTACGTCACCTACGCGCCCCTCGTCAACGGCGCCACCCAGGTCATCTACGAGGGCACCCCGGATTCCCCGCACCAGGGCCGCTTCTGGGAGATTGTAGAAAAGTACAAGGTCTCCATCCTGTACACGGCACCCACGGCGATCCGCACCTTCATGAAGTGGGGCGAGGACATCCCCGCCAAGTACGACCTCTCCTCAATCCGCGTGCTGGGTTCGGTGGGCGAGCCCATCAACCCCGAGGCGTGGATGTGGTACCGCCGCGTTATTGGTGCCGACAAGGCCCCCGTGGTGGACACCTGGTGGCAGACCGAAACCGGCGCCATCATGATCGCCCCGCTGCCCGGCGTCACCTCCGCCAAGCCCGGCTCCGCCCAGACGCCGCTGCCCGGCATCGCCGTGGACGTGGTGGATGAGCTCGGCGCCTCGGTGCCCGACGGCCACGGCGGCTACCTGGTGATCCGCGAGCCCTGGCCCGCCATGCTGCGCGGCATCTGGGGGGACAACGAACGCTACAAGTCCACCTACTGGGCCCGCTTCGACGACATGTACTTTGCC
>Ga0134128_10001956_pt1 | contig 25913 bp, 21 predicted proteins | sample KB31754_FD_96462 | JGI IMG/M metagenome (GOLD analysis project Ga0134128, IMG submission 96462) | Terrestrial soil microbial communities with excess Nitrogen fertilizer from Kellogg Biological Station, Michigan, USA - KB3-175-4 | ecosystem: Environmental > Terrestrial > Soil > Unclassified ...
AGCCAATTGCTGTCCGCTTCATTCTCCGGAAAGGCCGGCGTAAGGATCACCAGGGTATCGCGTTTAGGCATCGAGGGAAAGGGTTTTGTTGCAAAATGACAGGCTTTTCTTGTTGTGCGTGATGAGGATCACCGTTTTCCCCGTTCGGCTAAGATCTCGCAGGCGATGCAGGAGATCGCATTCCGAGGTCTCGTCCAGCTCGTTGAAGGGCTCGTCCAGCAGGAGCAGGTCGGCGTCTTTGTAAAAGGCCCTGGCGATCGCCACCCGCTGTCGCTGTCCCCCGCTGATGTTCTTTCCATCCTCGTTGATCACTTTTTCCAACCCTTCCGGAAAAGAATCGAGAAGACCGGTGAGGCCCGCCGCCCGGATCGCCCATTGGAGGCGCCGCCGGTCGGGTGTCTCCGTATCCAGCAGGATGTTCCGCAAAAAGGTATCGTGTAGCAGAAAGGCCTGCTGTTTTACATAGGCGACCCGTTTCCAGTACTGTTGCCGGGTCGCCGTATCGGCCTTCGCTTCGTTTATGCAGATCTCGCCGGAAGAAGATGTCAGAAAGCCGAGGAGGAGATTCAGGATGGTCGTCTTCCCTTTGCCCGACAAACCGGAGATGCCGAGAAAATCGCCGGCCTCTACCTGAAAGCTCAGGTTATCGAGGATCTTTTTTCCCGAATATTCGAAGCTTACCCGGTTGAACCGGATACACCGGATCGTGTCTGCCGGTAGTGGCGGCTTTGCCGATATAGCCTGATGTGCCGTTGCTTTGCTCTCCGCCAGGCTATTGATCGTAAAAGCATAGGTATTGATCTGTCCACCGATGCTCAGGATGCGGACGATACCCGGGATGATCTTATAGGCGGCGGCCATGAATACCCCGATCGAGATAAAAGAACCGGCGTTCCCGGTGTATTTATCGACCAGGATCAGGATCATAACGCCCAGCAAGGCGAAGGTCTCCATGACGCGGTTAGGAACTCCCTGAGCGATGAGCTGATCGGAAATATAGGTATTGAACTTCCTTTGATACGTGCGGTAGCGATCGAGGAAGGTCTCGTTCTTGTCATAGAGATTGCTTTCCACATAGCCGGAAAGCGCCTCCTGAAGATGTTGCAGCGATCTTTCGCCCGTAGTCCTTACCTGGTCCCTGGCCGCATCCCTTTTCTTCCTGAGGAAATAAATGATCGCATAGACGGGGGGCAGCAGGATCAGGAATAAAAGCAGGAACAACTTCGCATTGTAGAAAAGAATGGCGGCGACAGTAAACAAGATGAGAGTTCCCTGGGTGATGATCTGCTGGATACCGCCGAGGATATGTTGGGCGAATTCGGTAGGGTCATAGCTGATCTCCCGTACATTCACCGAAGAGTCCACATTCACATACCCCCAGTAACCGCCTTCCAGATAATCCCTTAGTTTTTGCTCCGAGATACGGGTGGCGATCCGGGCGAGAAAACGGCACTGTCTTCGGTAAATGGAAAAACCCAGGAGGTTCTTTAATCCATAGAGCCCGATAAAAGCCACGATGGGTAAAAGCGGGTTGATGGTCCTAAACCAGGCTGGTACCGCAAACGGGCCGATCGATTTGGCAGAGGGATCGGTAAGCAAGCGAACCAGGGCCAGCAGGAGCGCCAGAAAGGCAATATCGGCCACGTTGATCACGATGTCGAGCAGGATCAACGTCCCCAGGTGTCTTTTCTCGCCGGGGGTCAGCACCCGTAAGATCTTCCTGATCAATTATTTTTTCTTTTTCAAATTAAAGTTACGTGAGATGTTGAATCCAAAATAAATATCTCCATTGCCCCAGGTCCCCGTGGTCTGCGTAAGATATTGTGTCTCCAGCATACTTTGTGAATTGCTGAACACCAGCTGGAACACGTGACCGCCTGTCTCGATATCCCAGCCCAGCGAAAAAGAATTGTGTACGGAGGTCGACACCACCTGATTTGACGGAACGATGTCGTATTCCCCATCGATGCTCATCCGGTTAGTGATCTTTACCCGGCCGCCGAGGCCGACGGCGATCACGTCGTTCTTGTCTTTCACGGTGGGGACAAGGTTATAATGCAGCCAGGTGGGTGTTACCTGTAGCGAGAGCCTGCTGGAGAATTTACGCGCGATGAGCAACTCGGTAGCGTAGCCGGTGCGGTATTTTGTATTCAGATAGGTCTCCTGGGGCATATCCTGGGTATAATCCTGAACGGAGGCTATCGCGCTTACAGAAACAGGCATGCCTGCATTCTCCGTTTGCCGAAGCAGCTTATATTTCAAGTAGCCGTCGAAGGTCTTCAGATAAGAGCTTCGGCCGATGCCAACGGCGAGGCGGTCCGTAATGCCATAGTCGAGACCAAGGCGAAGGGTTGCATTATCGAGGCCGAAGAAATTATACGAGCCGCTGTTGAGCTGGCCGAAACGGTGCTGGATGATGAAGTTGAGGTTGTTGTGCGCCGGCGATTCGATGGTCTGGGTATTGATGATATGGGTAGCCTTGAAGGTACCGCTTACATAGGTCCTGGTTTTGTTCGCGGCCATCGAATCGTTGAGCATGTGCAGCAGGGAACTGTCCTGCGCGTGTCCGATGCCGGCGGTGAAAGCCGCCAAGAGGGTCAGGAAGAGTATTTTGGATCTCACGTTGATTTCTTTTAATGATTATTTAGAAGCGCAGTCGATGTTGATCTTGACGGTCATTTCCTTATCGATCTTATCGCGGACTACGGAGGGGATGGAGATGTTAAAATCTTCAGGTTTTACTTTGAACTCCGTTTTACCGAGCAGGTGACCGTTCTTTATTTCGATCGTAGCGGGCACTTCGATGGGTTTTGTCACGTTGTGCAGCGAGAGATTGCCTTTGACGGTGACCTGGTAGACGCCATCTTTCCCCGGCAGTACGTTACCGGTATAGGCGCCGGAGAAGGTAGCCTTTGGATATTTGTCGCTCTCGACATAGTTCTCGTTAAAATGTTCTTGCATCAGCTCTTTAGTGAATACGAAACCTTTGAGCAGGAGCTGGAACGCCAGGTTCTGTTTACCGGCGTCGACGATGGCATAGACCTGGTTGTTTTCCGCTTTAATATCTTCAAAGGCCGTTTTGGAATAGAAGCCTACGAAGCCGGCGCGGGTGGAATAGAGTTGGCTATATGCCATGTGCGGATGGGTCAGGGCGAGACAGAGTGTTAAAGCTATAATGGGATACTTCATGGTGATCGGTTTAAATTAATTATTCAATGCGCCCTGGTCGACCCAGGCTACGATGGTTTTGACTTCGCAGGAAGGAAGCATCGGCAGGCCGTAGGGCATGGGTATTACACTGCCGGTGTGGGTCACTGCGCTTTTGAGGTCGCCGTTCTTCACGTGGGACTGAAGTACGGAGAAGTCGCTGAGTTCGATGCCGCTGATCGGATTGCTGCCCGAGTGACAGGTATAGCAGTTGTCCTGCAGGATGGGTAGCACTTGTTGGGAATAGCTTACGTTAGTGGTATCGCAGGTCGTGGTGTTGCCGGCGAGCCGATCGGCACTTTCTTTGGAGCAGCTGACGAGCCAGCATAGCATGCCGACGATCGCGAAGGTGGAGAACAGGATCTTTCGAATCATATAGTGAATATTTAATCAGTTATCGGGTACGCAATCGGTGAGATTGACATCCATGAGAAATCCGGTGCAGCGTCCTTTGATGGTGACGGCATCGCCGGGTTTGGGTTCGTGTTCGACGGTGGTTCCGGCAAAGAGCTGGCAATTGATGCCGCCGGGGGCGCCTGCTTCCGCCGCGAGTATCCAAATCTCGGCCTTACCGCTGTGTTGGATCTCGGCAAGATGTCCGGAGACCCTAAGCACTTTGCCCATGAAGTGTTGGTCGGCGGAGCGTTCGTCCGACTGGTACTGGTGGTAGAGGCTATCCGCCGTGATCGTGAGATCAGGGGAAATGCCGGCGGCACTCCGGTGCGGCTTGTCGTAGAGGTGCCAGCCCCAGCCGATGCCGGCGAGTACGAGCAATAGGAGGCATAGCCACAGAATGGTTCGTTTTTTTCGCATAGTATCTACTGTTATTAAATTGTCGCTACCAGAGCTGGCGCGTGATGCCGATGTTGACGCCTGCGCTCATGATCGGCAATTTGCCTGTGCCCAGTCCGGTGAGGGGCAGGCGCACATAGGGTTCAACGCGTAGGTTGCCGATCTTTCCGAGGCGCTGTTCAAAGCCTGCGCTCAGATTGATAATAGAAAAAGGGTATTGAGAGGATTTTTGAATATTCGAATTCTTATCGTATGGCCTCGTGCTGCCGCTCCATTCCAGGCCATAGGAGTACCTTTCCCGGGTCATGAGATAGGTGGAGAGGCCAGCGGTGGCGAACCAGGATGTTTTGGCGCCGGGGTTGAAATTATACCGGGCGTTGACGGGGATCTCCCACATATAGCATACGCCGTCGACATCGGTGAGCCAGCTGTTGGCCGGCAGGGTTATTTCCTTGGTGTTGAAGTACTCGCCTTCGGTGTAATACTTTTTCCGGTCGAGGTAGGCGCCGGTCTCTATGGCCCAGCGGCCGCCTTTGAAGGTATAGCCCAGGATCACGCCGAAGGTCGTGCCGACGCTCTTTACGGATTGCATTTTTACGGTGCTGAAATCGGGGGCGCCGATGATGCCGGCGTAAAAATGTTTGGTCTTCTCTTTTAGTTTGGCGGCCGAGTCTTTTTTGGTTGCGGGTGCTGTTACGTTCACAGATAGACGGTAGTCGCGGGAAATGGGGGCGCGCTGGAGGTCATAGAAGAGGCGGTCGGCGGTGGCGGCGCTGGCTGCGAGCAGACTGGTTGCGCCAGTTGCGCCGGTCATGCTGGTTGTGCCGGTCATGCTGGTTGTGCTGTTTATGCCGGTGCTGTATTCGCCAGTGCTGTATTCGCCGGTGCCGGTTTTGCTGCCGGGATGCGGGCGGCTATGGGCGGCCAGGAAACGGGAACTGCCGTTTTGGATGCGGGGATCGCCGGTTGTGCCGGGGGCGGGTGCATCGCCGGGAGCCGACGGAGTGCCGGGGCTCCTATGGTCAGCGGTCGCGGCGGGTTGACCGGCGGTTATGGTTGGATTCGACGAGTTGGTGGGTGTATGGGTAGCGGGTTGGTCCACGGTGGTGTTGGCGCCGGTGGTCGGGTTTGACGGGGTGGTCGCGCTTGAGGGAGAGGCAGGAGTTGACACGACAACGCTGGTGGCATTATGGGATGCCACGGGGTTGCCGGCATGGTGCCAGGTATAGTAGCCTGCGCCGGCCAGGGGCAGCAGGAGGAAGAGCCAGAAGAAACGGCGTTTGCGTTTTTCTTCGGGCGCTACAGGGCCGTCGGGTGGTTCGGATCCCTTGTTCTCGAGGGCGGCAGCCATCCGGTCCCAATCGGCGCTATCCGTCCTTAGCGGGTATTTATCGGACGCCCGCCGGAACAAATCATCGATGTCGGTGTCCTTTAGATTTGACATAAAAATTTTTCACTGTTTTCCGCTGCCAGTGCTTTTTGCAGGTGAGCACGAGCCTTGGAAAGGTTAGATTTAGAGGTTCCAGTGGTTATCCCCAACATTTTTGCGATCTCCGGATGGGAATAGCCTTCGATAACGTGCAGGTTGAATACGATCCGATAGGCCGGTGGCAAGGCCTTGACCAGTACGATCAGTTCCTTGTAGAGCACCGAATTATCGGACGATTGCCCGTCGTCTTTATGTTCCCACACGTGTTCTGGGATCGGGTACGAATGGGTGTTGTTCATTTCTTTGCGCATATAATCGATGGCCGCGTTGATGACCACCCTTCTTATCCAGCCGATGAGCAGCATTTCTACTTTTTCCTTGTCACGTACTTCAAAGCGGCTGAAACTGCGGAACATCTTCAAAAAAGCGTCATGGGTCACTTCCGTGGCCTGTTCGTAGGTATTGACATACCTGAAGGAGATCTTAAGACACAGGCCGTAATATTGGTCGTACAGCATCTTTTGGCTTTGCCGGTCTTCCCGTGCGCATCCCTCGATTATATGTAATAGTTTTTCCAAACCTGTAGATTCCAGTTTTAGTGTAAACGCCTTATTTGTCACAGCGGTTGCCTCATAGACTGTTGGACCTTCAGAACGCGGACGGTCACCAGTAATTGACCGTTATGGCGTTGGGTATGTTCGGCGGCATGGAACAAAAGACCGGCTACGGTAGAGGGAAGCCGGGCACGGCCGACGTAACGGGTTTCGGTGAGGGTGGGCTCCGGGGTCTGCGAGATTTGGTCTAATGCTTTGTCTATCTGTATGTTAAAGCGGTTCAACAATTCAGCAACCGTGCTTTGGCCTTCTATAGGGGCGCCTTCGGCGGCCAGGTCTTTTAATTGGGCGTGGTCGAGTGCCTCTCCGCGGGCATAGGTCAGTAACCGATCGAGGACGCCGGCGAGGTGTTGAAGGTGGAAACCGGGGGAAGCTACGCCGCCGGGACGTTCCCAAAGCAGGGCGTCGGGGAAGGCGGCCATAAGTAAATTGACCTCTTCGCGGGCCTGGAGGAGGGCATGAGCGGTGGGTTGCAGCAGCGCCGGGATGCCGGGGACGGGTCCCCGTAGCCAGAATTCTTTATTTTCCGCTGGGCTCACGGGGGCAAATTACGCTTTTTCCGGCGAGACGCCGCAGCGAGCATGGCCCGGAGGCGGCGGGCGGGGTGTCAGAGTTCGAGTTCGGAGAGGACGCCTTTGTGGGCGTTGCGCACGGCGTCGCGCATCTGCTCGTTGGCCAGGATGGTCACCACATCCGGGAGGGCATTGCGGTATTGTTCGCCGATGGTGATCTTCTCGCCGGGGAGATAGACGTATTTATTATCGAACGACACGATCTTCTCGATGGAGACGATATACCCGCGGTGAACGCGACAGAAGAGGTCGCGGGGCAGCAGCCGTTCCCATTGTTTCAATGTGACGAGTACCAGGGCCGTCGGCCGCTCTTCGAGGACCAGCCTGGTATAATTCTTCCGGGCCTCGATATAGAGGATATGCCGGAAATCCACCTTCACAAATCGTCCTTCGTGACGAATAAAGAAAAATGATTGCACTTGCAGTTAATTTTTACTTTCTTAAAGCGGGTTAAGCGGTGCGAGGGTTGTTTCGATATAGAGTCCATAGAGTTCATAGGCCTTGATGAGCGTTACAAGCGGGTCTTTGGGCGAACGCAGGCCGGCATCGGTATCGTGGATGGCATCGCCTGAAACGTGCTCCTGGCCGGATGAAATCCTCAGAAAATATTCCTCATCCCGGCAGGTGGCGCCTTCGCGCATGTAGCGGCAGAATTCCTGGTTGGCTTCATAGAATCGTTGCATTTTCCTTTCTTCCCAGCGCCAGAACCGCTCCAGGTCTGTAGGGCTGTTCACGGGGGCAAAGAGCACTGCATGATACCGGTAGGTATAGTATTCGATGAAAGCCGCAAAGGCGGGTTTTACTTCCTTGAAGAACCCGATCTCGTCTTTATCGCAGGAGAATCCCCGGGTCTTTACCAGATTACAGATCCGGCCCCAATGATCCAGGCTGGATTTGAAACAGGCTTCTATCACTTCCATTTCTGAGGTATGGATATCTTCATGGGAGCGAAAGGCAGCTAATAATTGCTGATAATATTCCTGATACTCCGGCGACATAATTCGTAGAAAAGGTTTACATGCTCCGACGAAAAACAGCAGGGCCTTGTAGAAACAAACCCCGGAGGACTCAACGGTCACATGAGAAAACACTACACTTTATATAACTAAAAACAAACGAGATAATCATGTATGTCTGGCCTTCGGCTGACGAGCCAAAGGCTCGTCCTGGTCAAAATTTTATTAATTGTCATCTCGACAGTAAAACTAGACGTTTCCGCCGCAGCTTTTCGAAAAACTACATGAACCTCCTTAATGTCTACACCAAGTGTAGTATTTTAACCACCAACGGGCGGAATTTTAGCAACATTTTAGCGAACGAGTGGTAGTTTCGGGGCTTTGGGGGGTCGGGTGGCGCCCCCAGAGGGAAATAAATACGGGAGAATAGTGAAAATCTGTCAATTGTTGGCTAAATTGCGGACGTAGGGACAACATAATATCTGTCCTGGCCGGACTATCCGCCAGGAGCGGATAAAAGAAAAGGCCCACTGTAGAAACAGTCGACCTCTAACGATTGCTTGCCATATGAAAAAAGGTAGTAATATCTTTTTTTTGAATGAGCCTCTAACTATTGCCTGTTAACGATTGCTGCCATTTTTCATCTCATTCACAGTGTAAAGTTACTATGCAAAGGCTCGCCGTTTTAATCAAAATATGGTCGAGTTAATCATGTCAAAATGATCATTTTAGCAGCGAAACCCTTTACTGGATTGAGTTTTAGGATAATTCCATCATTATGGCCAACAGGTTTTCAGATACCTTATTCCAACTTATACATTCGCTCGAAAAGTCAGAAAAAAGGCATTTTAAATTATACATCAAGCGGAGTTCCACGAAGGAGGATCTCAAGATCGTGCAATTGTTCGATGCGCTGGATAAATTGAGCGATTATGACGAGAAGAGTTTGCTCAAGAAATTGCCGGGCACCGAGAAGCCGCAGCTTTCCAATTTAAAGACCCATCTCTACAAGCAGATCCTGGCCAGTCTCCGGCTGTTGAAGAGTTCGGACAGTATCGATCTGCAGTTGAACGAGACGTTCGACTATGCCCATATCCTTTACAAGAAGGGGCTTTTTCAGCAGAGTCTGCGCTTGCTGGATCGCGCCAAGGAGACGGCAAGGGCCAACCAGAAGTTCAATTTCCTGGTACAGGTCCTGGCGCTGGAGAAGCGGATCGAGACGCTGCATATTACGCACAGCATGCAGATGCGGGCCGAGCAGTTGTCGGCGGAATCCAGACAGGTCATCGACCGGATCGACATGGTGGCGCGGCTTTCCAACCTGGCCTTGCTGGTCTATAGCTGGTATATTCAGAACGGGCATGCCCGCAACGAAAAAGACGAAGCGCGGATCAAGGAATACCTGCAGGAGCAGCTTCCACCCGATGCCTGGGAGCAAACGGGGTTCTATGAGCGGTTGTATCTCTATCAGAGCTACAACTGGTATGCCTTTATCCGGCAGGATTTCCTGATGTATTACCGGTATTCGCAGAAATGGCTGGATCTCTTCGAGGAGCAGCCGTTGATGGTGCGGGTGGAAACGGGCCACTATATCAAGGCGCTGCACAACCTGCTGAATGCGCATTTCGATTTGCGCAACTATGACAAATTCGAGGAGGTTTTGAGACAGTTTGAAGAATTCTCGCAGTCCGATCGAGTACGGGAGAACGACAATTTCCGCATTCAAAGCTTTCTCTATATTAGCACGGCCAAGATCAACCAGGTCTTTATGGTGGGCAATTTCAAGGAAGGGTTGAAGATGGTGCCCGAGATCGAGCAGAAACTGGTCGAATACGAGCTTTTCATCGACCGGCACCGCATCCTGGTCCTGAACTATAAGATCGCCTCGATGTATTTCGGCAGCGGGGACTACGATACCTGTATCGACTATCTGCAGCGCATCATCAATGACCAGGGGGATTTGCGTAACGATCTGCAGTGCTATGCACGGGTCCTGCATTTGATGGCGCACTATGAGCTGAAAAATTTCGAGCTGATGGAGTCGCTGACCAAATCGGTATACCGGTTCATGGCGCGGCGGGAGCGGCTGACGCGTGTCGAGGAGGAGATGTTCCGGTTCCTGCGGACCTCGTTCCAGACCTCGCGTTCGGAGCTGAGGGCCCAGTTCGAGATCTTCCTCGGCAAGATCAAGCTTTTTGAAAAGAACCGCTATGAGGCCCGGGCCTTCGCCTACCTCGACCTCGTATCGTGGGTCGAGAGCAAGGTGTATCAACGGCCGATGAGCGAGATCATCGCGGAAAAATACCGCAGCAGCAAGCGGGGCGGGCTGAAGAGAACCGAGATCAGAGTGGCGGTACGCTGAGAGGCCGGAGGGCCGGTCAGAGTGCCGGCGCAGGAAGTCGGAAAATATCTTTTAGGGCGCGCCGCGCGGCATAATAGCCGCACATGCCATGTACTCCCCCGCCCGGGGGGGTAGAGGCGGAACAGAGATAGATGCCTTTAGTCGATGTCCGGTAGGGCGAGCAGCGCAGGGCGGGCCGGGTAAACAGTTGCCGGATATCCAGGTTGCCGCCGTTGATATCTCCACCGATATAATTGGGATTGTAAGCCTCCATCCGGGCGGTGTCCATCACGTGGCGGGCGAGGATGCGTTCGCGAAATCCGGGTGCGAATCGTTCCACCTCCTTTTCTATGATCATGGTCATGTCTCTCAGCGAGCCGTTGGGGACATGGCAATAGGCCCAGCCGGTGTGTTTTCCCTGCGGGGCGCGACTGCTGTCGAACAGGCTCTGCTGGGCCAGCAGGACGAAGGGTTGTTCCGCAGGTGTGCCGTGTAAGACCCGTGCTTCGCTTGCCGCGATGGCTTCAAATGTCCCGCCGAGGTGTACGGTACCGGCCGACCGGCAGGCTGCCGCTTGGAAGGGGATGGGTTCCGCAAGCGCCCAGTCCAGTTTGAATACCCCCATGCCATAGCGATACTTTTCCAGTTGCCACTGGTAGAGCCGGGACCAGCGGTGGCCGCCGAGCTGGAGCAGCTGGCGGGGGGAGAGGTCGAGTAGCAGGGCTTTCGACGCGGGCAGTTGGTCCAGGCTGGTGATGGGCGTGCCCGTCTCGATGACCCCGCCGAGCGTCTGAAAATACGAGCCCAGGGCGGCAGCCAGTCTCGAGGAGCCGTATCGGGGGAAGGACCATCCTTTGGAGTGGCCTGTCATGAGGAATATGAGCGCTACCGCGGCCGTCGACAGGCTGTTTAGCGGTTGCATGGAGTGCGCCGCCATGCCGGCGAGGAGGGCCCGGGCTTCACGGGTCTGAAACCGATGCGCGAGTGTCGTCACCGAGGGCAGTCCGAGCCAGCCGAAATGAGCGAGGTCCAGCGGGTGTCGCGGAAAGCGTAGGGGTCCCAGCAGCTGCGGCGCCAGCGAGGGCCATTGCGCTACGAGTGGGGTCATCAGCCGGCGGTAGGTTGCCTCGTCTTTCCCCAGGCTTTGAGCCGTAGCTTCCACGGTATCGAGCAAAGCAGCGGCGGTACCGTCTTCAAAAGGGTGAGCGGCGGCGATGGTGGGCCTGACCCATTGGAGCCCATGCGCCTCCAGGGGGAGGGTGTTGAAAAAAGGGGAGCCGGCCCCGAGCGGGTGGATGGCCGAACAGATATCGTGGGTGAAGCCGGGCAAGGTGAGTTCGGCCGAGCGCAGACCACCGCCGATCGAGCTTTTTCCTTCGATCAACAACACCGAGAGGCCTTTTGTCTGTAACGTAATCGCCGCGGCCAGACCGTTAGGGCCGGCGCCCACTACTACGGCATCATAGTTGCGTCCACTCATTTAACAAATGTAATATGAAAAATGCGTTCCTGGTTTTTGCGCTGGCTTGTAGCTTAACGGCCGTGGCGCAGTCAAAGGACTCGACGAAGACGGCCGCCGTCAAGGCGTTGGTCGAGTCTCAGAATTATATATTTCAGCCGCAAACGATGTTGCCGATGCATGGACCGGCAAGGCAACTAACGACAGACTATTTCATGCGGGTTAGCAAGAACAAGGTCGTTAGCGGCCTACCCTATTCCGGCCGCGCCTATGTTGCGCCGATGGATCCCGCACAGGGTGGAATGGATTTCACCAGCACGCAATTCGAGTATACCGTCACGCCGGGTAAGAAAGGTGGATGGGAAGTGCTCATCAAACCCAAGGGCCTGAAAGATGGCACGAAACAGCTCTATTTAAGCATCTCACGGGACGGCTATGCCAGTCTGAATGTGATCAGCGAGAACGAGGATGCGATCTCCTACAACGGGGTGATCGTCTCGCCTAAATAATCGTCAATCCCTGGTGACGGAGCGGTATTTCGTGGGGGACATGCCCATGACCTTGGTGAACCGCTTGGAGAAATAATAAGGATCGTCGAATCCCATGCTGAGCGCAATATCTTTAATGGATTTGTCGGTGATGCCCAGATGCTGACTGGCCTTCTGCATCTTCATCTGGATGAAATAGTCGATGGGTGCATACCCGGTGCGTTGTTTGAAGAGGCTGGAAAAACGCGAGGGAGAATAATTATAGCGATGGCTGAGCTCGTTGAGGGAAAGGTTCTCGTTGATATGTTCCTGCATGAAGAGGATGGCGCTGTCGATACAATCGATTTTTTCCGCGGGAGAGGAGACGAAATGTTTTTGATTGTAGATAAAGAGCGTCATAAAATGGGACAGGCACATATTGGCGAACAGGAGGTTGTCGATGCTGTAGCCAAGCTCCAGGGCTTTATAGATCTTGGAGAAGAGCGCCACCATTTCGCCCGTGCTGCGGACGGTGCTCGGGCGGAAATGTTTTTGGATGATGGGCAATGCGTTGTAATTGGGCAAGAGCGTACCGCCAAAATGAAGCCAGTAGATCGTCCAGGGGTCGTCTTCCGAACTGCCATAGGCATGTTCGGTGTTCTGAGGTAAGATAAAACACTGTCCGGCTCCGATCTCGAATTTCTTGTCGCCGAGCTGGTAGAAGCCATGGCCATCTACGCAGTAGAAAAGAAAGTTTTCAGGCAATCCTTTTTTGCGGTAGGTGTAGTGGCCACTGGCGCGGGGGTAGTAGCCCAGCCCGCAGATATAGAGTTGTTTCAGCAGGGCATTGTTCTGGATGCGGGACTTCAGTACGGATTTCGGAATCTCTATCCGTTGTCTGCCGACGCCGTGCCAGATATTCTTGTGCGACCCCACTTTATTCTGCTCCATTGTCGTAATTTAGTGTACTTCTGACAGATAAAAAGTTAATATTACTATTTAGCTTACTCATTTTCGGTGGCTTTTTACAGTTGACGGCCCAGCAGACGCCTGTCGATGGTTATGACGTCGTTTGGAACGGCGCCAGTCCTGATGCGTCGGCATCGATGCCTTGCGGAGGCGGCGATATCGGTCTCAATGTCTGGGTAGAAAATGGAGATTTGCTGTTCTATTTTGCCCGTAGCGGCAGTTTTGACGAAAATAACGCCCTGTTGAAGGGGGGAAGGATACGGGTGCGGCTGCGGCCGAATCCGCTGGAGGGGATGGTCCGGCAGGAACTGGTCTTACGGGATGGCGCGGTGGTCGTATCAGGTAAGGCCGGGGGCGTAAACGTCAATATTCGGGTTTGGGTAGATGTGTTCCGGCCGGCCGTACATGTGGATATGGATGGGAGCCGGCCGCTGGATGCCGAGGTAACGTATGAAAGCTGGCGGACGGCCGACCGTGCGCTCAGTGGCAAGGAGAATAATGCCAATTCCTATAAATGGGGTTTTCGGCATGCGCCGGGAGGACGCGTGGTGACGCGCCGGGACAGTATTCATTTCGCTTCGGGAGGCGTAGAATTCTTTCATCACAACGAGGGTGAAACTGTCTTCGATGTCACGGTTCATCAGCAGGGACTCGACCCTGTGAAATCCGAATTGCGTGATCCCTTGCGGGGGCTCACGTTCGGCGGGCTCCTTTTGGGGACGGATATGGTTCCGGGGGGTAAGACCACCGGGCGATATATCGATACCGATTTCGAAGGTTGGCGATTGATCAGCCGGCGGGCAGCGAAGGAGCGGCATATATTGCTGGTGTTGCATACCGCGCAGGTGGGCGCCGCCAGGGATTGGGAGGAAGGATTACGATCGGCGGTTGCCGGGGTGCGGATGCAGGAGCGGACGGCGCGGGAGGTTACCCGGCGGTGGTGGTCGGATTTTTGGAAACGCAGCTTTATTTGCATCGGTGACAATACTTCCCCGGAGTGGAAAGTGGGGCGGAATTACCAGCTGTTCCGGTATATGCTCGGGTGTAATGCCTATGGTTCCGAGCCCACGAAATTCAATGGCGGGCTGTTTACCTATGATCCTTCGCTGGTGGATAGTTCGCTGCATGCTACACCGGATTTCCGGAATTGGGGCGGGGGAACGATGACAGCGCAGAACCAGCGGCTGGTCTATTGGCCGATGCTGCGCAGCGGGGATTTCGAGCTCATGAAACCACAGTTCGAATTCTATCTCCGGAGCCTCAAGACTGCCGAACTGCGGAGCCGCATCTATTGGGGACACGGAGGCGCCTGTTTTACGGAGCAGCTGGAGGATTTCGGGTTACCTAACAGCGCCGAATACGGATGGGAGATGCCGGCGGACCATGACAAAGGCGTAGAATACAATGCCTGGCTGGAGTACGAATGGGATACGGTGCTGGAATTCTGCCAGATGATGCTGGAGACGGAGCGCTATAGCGGCGCCGATATCCATCCTTATATCCCTTTTATCGAAAGCTGTTTGCGTTTTTTTGACGAGCATTATCAGTATCTGGCACGGTTGCGGGGGCGTCGGACGCTCGATGGGGATGGGCACCTGATCTTATATCCAGGGTCTGCCGGCGAAACCTATAAAATGGCCTATGACGCTTCTTCGACGATCGCGGGCTTGCACACGGTGCTGACGCGACTGCTTGAATTACCGGCGGGTGCGCTCACCGACAGCTCGCGGACGTATTTTACGGATATGCTGCACCGTTTGCCACCCTTGGCTTTCAGAAGTTTTGACGGCCATCCGACGATCGCGCCGGCGCGGGTCTGGGAACGCGTCAATAACAAGGAAACCATGCAGCTCTATCCGGTGTTTCCCTGGGGCATCTATGGCGTCGGCAGGCCGGGACTCGATACCGCTATCAATACTTATAAATACGATACCGATGCGATCCGTTTCCGGTCGTATATCGGCTGGAAGCAGGACAATATCTTTGCGGCCCGCCTGGGGCTTACTTCGGAAGCCGCTTCGCTGACGTTGAAGAAGCTGGCCGACGGCCCGCGGCGTTTCCCTGCCTTTTGGGGTCCCGGTTTCGACTGGGTCCCGGATCATAACTGGGGAGGTTCCGGGATGATCGGGCTGCAGGAGATGCTGTTGCAGACGGATGGAAAGAAGATCTATCTTTTCCCTGCCTGGCCGGCGGCATGGGATGTACATTTTAAACTTTATGCCCCCTACTCTACCACGGTGGAGGCGGAGCTCAGGGCCGGGAAACTGGTCTCGCTGAAAGTGTTGCCGGAGGAACGGCGGGGGGATATCATCAATCTACTACGATGAAAGCACGCTTACTGATCATGGGTTGTTTTCTTGCGGTTGCGTCCATACTATTTTCGCAGGGAGCGTATGCGCAAGACAAAGCGTTAGTCAATACTGAAGAAAGCCATCACGCCGTCCTGGAATCCGTCGACATGGTTTCGGTCCAGTGGACGAAGGGGTTTTGGGCGGATCGTTTTGAAGTATGCCGGGACTCCATGATCCCCCACCTCTGGAAGATCTATCATGACCCGAAGATCAGTCATGCCTTTACCAATTTCATGATCGCGGCGGGTCTCGACACGGGTGTTCATGTCGGACCGCCTTTTCACGACGGCGATTTCTACAAATTGTTGGAGGGTGTGGCGGCGGTCTATGCGATCACGCGGGACCCGCGGCTGGATACGATGATGGACAATGCCATTGCCGTGATCGCCCGGTGTCAGCGGCCTGACGGCTATATCCATACGCCGACGTTGATCGAGGAGCGGAATCATCCCGGCCAGAGTGCTGCGTTCCAGGACCGGCTGAATTTCGAGACCTACAATATGGGGCATCTGATGACCGCGGCTTGTGTGCATTACCGGGCCACGGGGAAGAAAACGTTGTTAGCCGTAGCCATCAAGGCCGCGGACTATCTGTCGGCCTTTTATCAGCATTCGACACCGCAGCTGGCGCGAAATGCGATCTGCCCCTCGCATTATATGGGGATCGTGGAATTGTACCGGACGACACACAATCCCGCCTATCTGGAGCTGGCGAAAAATTTGATCGATATCCGCGGTATGGTCAACAATGGCACCGATGACAACCAGGACCGTGTGCCCTTCAGGGACCAGACCGTGGCGATGGGACATGCCGTTCGGGCCAACTATCTGTATGCCGGGGTCGCCGACGTGGTGGCGGAAACGGGTGACGATTCGCTGAAGCATTGTCTGGATGCGATCTGGAAGGATGTCACCGAACATAAACTGTATATTACGGGAGGGTGCGGCGCCTTATACGACGGCGTTTCACCCGATGCCGTCTCCTATGATCCCACCCGGATCCAGGAAGTACACCAGGCGTATGGACGTGATTACCAGCTGCCGAATACCACCGCGCATAACGAGACCTGTGCCAATATCGGGAATATGCTCTGGAACTGGCGGATGTTATTAACCTCAGGTGATGCGCGATATGCGGACGTCCTGGAACAATCGCTGTACAATAGCGTGCTGTCCGGGGTGAGTCTCGATGGGAACCGTTACTTCTACACCAATCCCTTGCGTGCATCCCGCAATTTCCCTTATACCTTGCGTTGGGCAGGTGGCCGGCAGGAATACATTGCGTTATCCAACTGTTGTCCGCCAAATCTGGCGAGGACGATAGCCGAGGTCGCCGATTATATGTATTGTATCAATAAGAAAGGGTTGTATTTAAATCTGTATGGAGGCAACACATTGAAGACTTCCGGGATCGCATTGCGCGAGGAGACCGAATATCCCTGGGACGGCAAGGTGGCGATCACGATAGCGGAGGCGCCGGCAACGGCTTTTTCGCTGTTTCTCCGGATACCGGGTTGGTGCCATGGAGCCAGCGTGCGGGTCAATGGCCGGCAGGTTCCGCTCTCGCCCGTTCTGGGTTATGCGGAGCTCCATCGCTTATGGAAATCAGGAGACGTCGTTGTCCTGGAGTTGCCGATGCCTGCCGTGTTGATGGAGGCCAATCCGCTGGTCGAAGAAACGCGGGGACAGGTGGCAGTACGCCGCGGACCGGTGGTCTATTGTGTGGAGTCGCCGGACCTTGGTGCCGGGGAAGCCGTCGCCTCGGTGGCATTGCCTTCGAAGATCGATCTGCAGCCGACGCCGATGAGCATTGGGAAGAGCCGGATGATGGCCCTGACCGGGCATGCCTACCTTTTGCCGGCGAGCGACGGCCAGCTTTACCAGGAGCTGCCGGCAACGGCGCCTAAAGCCATCACCATAAAGTTGATCCCATACTTTGCCTGGGCCAACCGCGGAGCGTCGGACATGTCCGTTTGGATGGATCTATATCGCTGATGTCTTGTAGATATCCGGATTCGCGATCTCCATATAGCGATCGGCACCCGCAATGGGTTTCCAACCATACTGCCGGTACAACCCATGTGCGTCGGAGGTGAGCAGCATCCAGCGGCGCAGGCCCTGCAGATCAGGATGGGCCATGATCTCGCCGACGAGCCGTTTGGAGAGGCCTTTTCCGCGATGCTCCGGGAGGATGAATACATCGCCCAGATAGGCTATCGTCGCAAAATCGGTGATGACACGGGCGAAGCCAACCTGCCGGTCCCCCCGGTAGACCCCAAAGCAAAATGAATTTTCTATTGAACGCTTGACAATTGCAAAAGGAATGTTAAGGCTCCAATAGGCTTGAGTGCTTAAAAAGGTGTGGATCAACGGCAGGTCCAACTTGCTTTTGTCGGTCGAAACGGAGTAGTCCTTGTCGTGAATTTGCATAAGCGAAATTATTAATTATCTTGCTTTTGTGTTTGCCGGAACAAAAAACAGCCTATTCGTACTGATCGTATGCTTTTTGTGCCATGTTTGCATCGGGCAGACCAGGGGCATCACGGGAACTGTAATGGATTCCGTAACCCATCAACCCATCGCCAATGCGACCATCAGCACACCAAACGGTCACAGGGGCGTATTGACCGATTCCGCGGGTCATTTCCATCTTTCTACCGACAAGGATGTCCCGAAGCTGGTGATCTCTGCGGCAGGCTATCAGTCGATAAGTCTTTCCACCAGGGATCAGCTCGTGGTGATCTATCTGTCCAAAAAATATACCCTGCTGAAGGAGTTCGTTGTCAAAAGAAAACCGGGCCGGTATCGCAACAAGAACAATCCCGCGGTCGAGCTTATTCGCAAGGTGATCGCTAATAAGGCCAGGAATGGCCCCGAGGCAGCTGCCTATACGTCGTATCATGAATACGAAAAGGCACGGCTTCTGCTGGAGAATGTGCCCAAGGTGCTGATCGATAATTTCCTGCTGAAAAAGTATCATTTTCTTTTCGACAACAGGGACACGACCACCGTGCCGGGAAAGTCGTTGATCCCGGTGTATATCGAAGAAGTGTCTTCACAAAGACTTTTCCGGAAGAAGCCTGCCGCCAAAAAGAAAGTGGTGCTGGGGCATAAGAGCGTCGACTATGGCGAATTCCTCGACATGAAGGGGATCAGCGAGGGGATCAACCGGTTGTACGAGGATATCAACATCTATGACAATACGATCCAGGCCTTCACCATGCAGTTCGTGAGTCCGGTGGCGGACCTGGCGCCGACCTTTTACATGTATTTTATCCGGGATACCATCGAAGAGAACGGGGTGAAGCTGGTCGAGTTGTATTTTACTCCGCGGAACCCGGAGGACCTTCTTTTTCGCGGAACGCTATATATCACGCTGGACGGCCGCTATGCGATCCGGAAGGCAGAGTTGGGTGTCAGCCAACATATCAACTTGAACTATATCCGGGAATTCAAGGTGACCCAGGATTTCGAAATGGGACCGGGGGATCATTATTATCTTGCAACCAGCGATATGATCGCGTTCCTGGCTCCCTGGGCGCGGGCGATGGGCATGGTAGGGGAACGCATTGTGAAAATAGATCAATACCGCAATCTGCCGATCTCGAATATAGCCTTCGAGGGACCGGAGGTCGACAGCGTTCACCAGGTGGAGGGGCGGTCCGACAGCTTCTGGGTCGCGGACCGGCCGATACCGTTACAGGAAACCGAGGCAAGGACATACAGAAATACCGACAGCCTGGTGAAGATGAAATCCTATCACCGGTTGCTGGACTATGCAACGGCATTCACGGCCGGTTATAAATCGGTAGGCAAGATCGATGTGGGGCAGATCGGCAGTTTTTATACCTTCAATCCCGTGGAGGGTAGCCGGTATAAATTCGGAGCCCGAACCACCCCAAGGTTGAACACACGGGTTTATGGGGAATCCTATGTAGCCTATGGCGCCAAGGACAACCGTTGGAAATATTTCGGCAGCGCCACCTATGCCTTTAACAACAAATCCATCTATACGTTCCCGGTGCATTATTTCCAGGTGAGCTATATGAACGATACAAGACCGCTTGGCCAGGAGAATGCCTTTGCCGTTGGCAATAATTTCTTTAGCTCCTTTAGTCATGGCGATAATTCTAAATGGCTCTATAACCAGGTCTTCAGGCTAACCTATATCCACGAGTACGACAATCATTTCTCGTATACGCTGGGGGCAAAATACTGGCAGCAGGAACCTACCGGCTCGCTAAGCTATATTTATCAGACGGCGCCCGACCAGTTTGACACGGTGAAGCGGCTGACGACGGGCGAGCTTTCGGCCACCTTCCGTTGGGCTCCGCACGAAGAATTGGTTCAGAACAAGGCTGGGAGGGTAAGTATCATCAACAAGTATCCCATCATTACCTTACAATATGGCAAGGGTATCCAGGGATTGTTCGGCGGGGAATATAACTATGACGCGCTCCATCTGAATATCTACAAACGCGTATATGTCTCGCCGCTGGGATTTTCCGATATTTCGATGGATGCCGGTTGGCTGAGTGGCAATCTTCCCTACCCTTTGTTAGTCGTCCATCCGGGCAATCCCAGCTATTTCTATAGCCAGGCGGCCTATAACATGATGAATGTGGGCGAATTCGTGAGCGACCACTATGCAAGTTTACATGTCGACCATTTCTTCAATGGTTTTTTCTTCAATAAGATCCCCGGATTCAAGTATCTGCGGTTGCGGGAAGTCATCGCCGGGAAGATCCTTTATGGCGGGTTGCGGAATCAGAACAATCCGTTTGTGAATCCGGCGCAGATGAAATTCCCGCTGACGGATGGGGTTCTCTCGACCTACTCCCTTGGTGCGAAGCCTTACATCGAGGCCAGCGCGGGCATCTACAACATCTTTACCATCTTCCGACTGGATGTCATCAAGCGGTTTACTTACCTGGATCATCCGCATATCAGCAGTGTGGGGTTGCGGATCAGCTCGAATTTTAGTTTTTAAACACTCAGGTGGAGGAGATCGCTAAGGGCTTTGCGGCCTTTGGGCGTGACGAGGACGGCCCGGGTATTGGGCATTCGGCGGAGCCAGCTGTCGTCGAACATCTTTTGAAGGATGGCGGCGCCGAGGGAGCCGGCGAGGTGGGGTCGGCGTTCGGTCCAGTCGAGACAGGCCCTGGCGAAGCTGCGGCGTTTGCCTTTAAGGGCCTCACAGTCTATGCCGAGTTCGTTGAACCAACGGATGCCTTTGGCGGTCGGGGTGAAATTATTTCCGGTGTGCTCGAGGAGGTGTTGTTTGACGAGCGTTTCTGTGAGCGCCACCCCTACCCTGCCTGCGAGATGATCGTAGCAGGTGCGGCAGGTGCGAATGGGCGGATCTTCCTTTACGGCAGCTTCTTTGGGTGTAGCGGGTAGCAGACCGGCCAGCGATTCTACGGCATAGGCGACCTCGGGACGGGAAAAGGCATAGTAGCGGTGACGGCCCTGGATCTCGACCGACAGCAGATCGGCTTTGATCAATTTACTCAGGTGCATGCTGAGGTTTTGCGGTGTGGTGTCGACGGTGACGGCCAGCTCCGAAGCGGTGTAGGCGCGCCCATCGAGGAGCGCCCAGAGGATATTTGCTCTTATGGGGTCGCCGATCAATGCGGCCATCGAGCCCAGATCGTGTTGCATAACTTTAAAGTTAACCAATTTTAGAATGCCATGATACGGACGGGTCCAATCAATCCGGCGGGAAGCAGCGGCCCGTCGGGACGCTTTGGTGCGCTCGTCCAGGTACGCCGTTCGTTTTCGGGCAGATGCCCGTCGCCGGCCAGGCGATTATTCCAGGTATTGGTCACCGTTATCTTTATCTCGTTTGCGCCGGAGTGGATCGCTTTTTCGAGATCGAGGACGTTGGCAGTCCAGACGGTACCGCAGTCGATGCCATTGAGGGTTACGCTGGCGATGTCGTGGACGGTGCCGAGGTCAAGGTAAAGGTGTTTTTTTGTTTTTGTCCATTGGAAGGTCCTGGAGTAGACCGCGGGGCCGGAATAATAGTGGAGGTTCGAGTCGGGGCCGGTGGTCCAGCTCATCAGCGAATCAAAATGTTGTGGCGCCGCGGGTCCGCCGAAGGCCGTATCGAATTGGACGGACCACGCGCCGGTGAGGATGGCGACCGGTTTCGGATGAGGTTCGGGCCCTGTTTCGCCGAAGTGATCGTTGGCGGGTTTGCGGAAGACGACGAAGAGGGAACCATGCGGTTGCAAACGGCATTGGACCTGGGTGCCATAGGCACCGAGCCGCCAGTTAGCCGGCCTGGTGACCTGACCTGTGAGCGGGTCCCAGAATTCGGGTAGACGGGTTGAGGTGTGAAACGACAAGGTGGTGTCGGCAGCACTGGCCGATTGATTGGAGAGAAAATAGATGTCGGCGTCCGGGGTTATCCTATGCGTATAAGCAATGGCGTTGGAGCCGGTGATCACGTCGGGCTGGATGCCGATGTTCTCCAACGTGGGTTTTTGCCAGGGCCCGATGATGACACGGCCGAGGCCGAGACGGATGATGGACTGACCGGTATGGGATGCCTTGCTGCTGCCGAGTAGCTGGGCAAAGACGGACTTGACGATGCTGTCTTGTTCGGGGGCGTTGGTCAGCGTATTCGAATGATAGTTTGTTGCCGGATCGATGAGGATGGTGGCGCCGGCTTTGACGAGCTCGAGCAGCTTTTGGGCGACGGCCGCGCTAACGGCGCCGGGGTCGGGGTTCATGGGCGTCACGCCGGGGAGGACGAGCAGGCCGTAGCTGGCACCGCCGGCCAGTTCTATACGTCCGTTGCGGACGGTTGCGAGATGCAGGAGCGCATCGGGGTTAAACGAGTCGAAGGCATACCCGTGTAGGGGATCGATCCAGTTCGCAGGATCGGCCATATTCGCGCTACGGACGACACCATTGGGTATTTTTGTAGTCGGCTCGCCGGTGTTTTGGAGTCGCGTTCTTTCCGCTTCCACGCGTTGGGGACCAAAGAGACCAGGGAGTGTCGACACGAGGGTAGGCGGCAGGATGGCGCGCCGGGGTAACTCTTCGCCGGTGAAGACGGCGATATCGGCGACGGGCCGGCCTTGTTGCAGCAGCCATTGACAGCGCCCGGTGTAGCCGACCCAGGCTTTGGCCTGCGGCCACCAGGTCTGGTCACGTTGCAGAAAGGTCCCTACCCCGCCGAGCGTCATACCCGGCCTTCGGTCCAGCCACGGGTTGTGGACGAAGACGTGAAAAACCATTCGGTTGATGCCGAGAGCGTAATTACGATCTTGTAGTGTTTTTAGCATGCCGGGATATTCGTCCCAGGCTTCGCGGAGTTCGGTGAAGGCTTCGGCCTGGATAAGGGATTTACCATAGATGTGTCCTCCCGAGATAGCGTCGGCAATATCGTTTAGTTTATCGTGCGTGGGGCTGCGCAGCCAGAATTCGCCCATAGGAATATCGGCCTCGCTGTAATGATACATCCCGTCGCTAAGGAACGTGGGGGCAACGCATTCCGCGCTGAACTGACATCCGTGCCGGTGCGCTTCGTCTTTCATGATCGTATAGAACTCGTCGTGTAGCAGTTCATTAATGGTTTCACGAACATCGTGGAGAAAGCGTTCGCTGCTGTCGGCGGTAGCGATGGGAACGCCGGCCATGGCCGGTAACCAGCGGAGCAGATCATAGCCGCGACGTTTTTGGAATTCCCGGCGGAAGACAGGCGACCAATTCTGACTGCCGCATTCCCAGCTGTCGACGTGAAAGATCTTGAGTACCTGGCTTGCCAACTCCGGACCTGCCTGGCGGACGGCTTCACCAAACCAGCGATCGAATTGCAATTTTATCGCCTCGGGGTTGAATTTGTCGCATTCCAGCCCTTTCCCGCCGCCACCCGTCGCATTGGTATGACCGGTAGACGTATGCCCGATCCGCAGGATGGTCCAGTGGCCGGCGGGCGCCTGCCAGTGCAGGTGTCCTTTGGTGTCCATGTCAGCGGTGAGATCGACGATGTCTTTAGGGTCGATACACAGGGAGTCGGGTAAGGCCCGGGCGCTCGAGGGTTTGCTTACCCGCCAAACAGCGCCGGATTTGCCTTCGAACTGGTAGATGGCCGGAGTGGCGGAGAGTTCGATGCCGGTAATCTTAAGCGATGGTTTCCATTTGGCAGCGTCGAGGTCCTCGGCGCCGGGTTCGGAGCCCGCCTTATCGTACACGAATCGAAAATATCGGGCCGTCACTGCCGAGATGGTATGGGTAACATCGGCGTCGCCGTCCTGCCAGCCGTGACGTGGAGGGATCAGCCGGGTGATGTCGTGAAAATTGATCCCATCGTCGCTCGACTGAAGCAGGAGCCGCTGGGCCTGGTAGTTGTTGGCAGCATGGATCACGATGGTCCGGCAGGTAAAGGGCCGCGTATAGGCATATTGGATCCAGGCTTTTTCATCCGTTTTAAAGGATGCTTTGCTGCCCGGGTGGGCAAGGTATTGGGCTTCGCCTTTATTCGTAGTAACCGTGGGTGTGTCGGTGGGATACCAGGATGCAGGCGTTGGGAAGGCGAGGATGGCGATGTCTTCGTAGTAATTTTCGAGCTTTTCCGGCTGCGCGAGGTCGAGATCGATGAGCTGCCCGCCTTCGATGGTCGTTCGCGACCAGGTGATCTTTTGCATCGAGAGCGCGGGGGTGATCCAGGGGCCGCCGGCGACTGCAAAGCCGTCACAATCGTGCATGGCAAGCTCGAGACCGAGGCTATCGGCGGTCTGAATGGCATAACGGACCATCTCCCAGAAACGCGGGCTGAGCTGTTCGGCAGTGGGCGTATAGATGGGGGGATTGGCAGCGTCTTGAATGGGCATGAGATAGGCGCCGCCGATGCCGGCGGACTTCATGGCTTGCAGGTCGGCGCGGATGCCTTCTTTGGATACCGCCGCTTGCATCCAATACCAGAATACCCAGGGTTTGGCGGCAGCCGGGGGATGGAGGAAGGATTGCGGGTCGAGTGCTGCGGACGCGGGACCGACTTGCTGTGACGTGGCCGGGGCGGACTGCCGGGAGATGACCTGTGCCGAAGCGGCCAGCGGTATACTCGCGATAACGCTAATCCATAGCCGTATAATTGATCGTATAGTCATGATCGTTCTCAAGTGTCATTCCATATTGGCCGGCGCTGAGCTCACGGATCGCACCTTCTTTGCATACGGGACGCGTTTTGCTTTTAAAGTGCAGCGTTCCCTCGCCGCTAACGGCGTGTAGCCGTATTTGCTTACGGCTGCAATATAGCCTGATATCTCCATGCGGCGTCGGTACCGCGCCTTCCATCCATTGCAGCCCACCGAGGACCGGTTCGACGGTATAGCTCGTATAGCCTGGTGACAGCCGCCGGATGCCGAGGTAATATTTACCCAGCAGGTAAAGCGGGCTGGCGCCCCAGGCATGGCAGAGGCTGCGGCCGAAGGGACGGCCATACATCGCATAGTCCCGGACGCCTTTTTCGGTGGGATCATATTTCTCCCAGAAAGAAGTGGCGCCTTGCGAAAGCATGCCCCCCCAATAATCCTTTATCTGCTGAAGCACGTGTTTTTGTTCGCCCATCGCGCAGAGAGCTTCGAGCTCGTAGAACTGCATATAGGGCGTCGTGATCTGCTGGATGCTGTCGTTGAGGAGCACGTGCGTTTTTATCGAGGCCTGCTGTTCCGGCGAAAGATAGCCGAAGAAAATGGCGAACATATTCGTGTAGCGAAGAATCCGGGAGTCCACTGAGCTGTGCACGAAGGCTTGGCGTTTGGCATCCCAGAAATCGGTGAAGAGTCTTTTACGCAGGGTTTCGGCTTGATGATCGTAATCTCCGGCGGCGTGTGCGTCTTTTACCAGGTTCGCACAGAGCTCCATGGTCTCGAGGCTGCGTACGAATAGCAGCTGCTCGAAGCTGAGCTCGCCTTTTTTGGTAAGGCCATCGGCCCAGTCGATGAATAGCCAGTCACCGGGCTGTCCTTGCAGCCAGCCCTTGTCGTCACGACGCTGTTCGATCCAGTTCATCAGGGTTACCATGCGGGGATAGATCAGGCGGATAAAGCCGGTGTCGCCGGTATAGCGGTAATAGTCATAAATGCCCGTGAACCAATAGAAGCTATAGTCCATGATCGTATTGATATGACTGGTCACGGGATCTTTGCCGCGCAGTGCCCAGAGCGTACGGGTCACGGTAGCCGAATCGAAGAACAGGTAATAGTTCATCAGGTAGCTCTGGTAGGCGTCGCCGGACCAGATCCAGCGGTCGCGTTTGATCCCGTCGAGAAAGAATTCGCGGGTATTGAGATGGAACGTATAGGCCGCCACGTCCCAGATGTTGTTGACCAGCGGGTCGGAACAACGGAAGCTGCCTTTTTGTATCAAGGGGGAATATTCGAAGCGCATCGAGACGGAGTCGATACCGATATCGCCGGTATAGCGGATATTGACGAACCTGAAGGCGCGGGAGCCCTGGAGTAGGGTGTCGATCGCTTGCGGCTGGTCGATGTCGAGGCGGTCGAGGACTTCGCAACTGTCGGTGGAGAGAGCTTCTTCGCGCGATTCGCCGTAGTAAAGGGCCAGTTGGCCATGTCCTTTGAGCCCGTGAAGGTCTATGTAACCGAACGACTCCTTGCCGAAATCCACAAGGAGGCTCTGCTGACCTTTTTTGACGTCGACGGCTGAGTGTGGTTCGGTAGGCAGGTGCCAGTGGGCGGGGTCATCGCCCGGCAGCAGCTCGGCGGGTTGCCATACCGTGCCGG
>Ga0134128_10001957_pt1 | contig 25911 bp, 20 predicted proteins | sample KB31754_FD_96462 | JGI IMG/M metagenome (GOLD analysis project Ga0134128, IMG submission 96462) | Terrestrial soil microbial communities with excess Nitrogen fertilizer from Kellogg Biological Station, Michigan, USA - KB3-175-4 | ecosystem: Environmental > Terrestrial > Soil > Unclassified ...
ATATTAATCTGCTGACCTCCACTTGCAGCGATATGGAACTGCAAAGATGGCGTGTTACGTGAGAGTTTGTGAACTCGAGCGAGAGTCTCGCAAGCTCGTGTGGAACGTCTCTGAGCGGCTGTTAGCCGCTTTTGCCCAATAGAGACCGCACGCGAACGAGATCGATTGCTTCGTCACATTCGTGTGCCGATACTCAGTGAGATTAAGGTTGAGCCACCAAAGCGTATTTGCTGTATTAAATCAATAAAACCTGAGTATCGCCGCGTTTTCGCTGTCTTGATGTTTTGCACCGTCTGCACCCTTTGCATCTGCGGCACTCCGTTGTGACTTAGTTGTGACAGGCTTAACGCGTGGGCAAGAGTCAACTCTTGGGCAACATAAGGACCGTGAGATTCCCTGCCCCGGCCATGAGCAAGCGGGACACAGACCGGCCCTGGTGTTGAGTCCGCGTGCGTACAACGCGAAAACAAACTTGATGGGCTGCTGTCCCATGACAACACAGATTAAAAATTATCTTCGAAGTGCAGATCGCGAGTACGACGCCGCCAAGTGTCGTGCTCGCCGATCAGATAAAGAGTCTCGATTGGCGTGTTCGGAGGGCTACGCGTAAGGGCGTGGCATCGGCAGACGAGCTGGCGGATGTGCGCGCTAAGATTTTCGCACTCATTGGATAATTTAACTAAGGATGGGCCAAGTTCAGCGGGGGCGGCCACGGAGGCCGCCCCAGACTGTTTTCGAAGCCGGGGCCGCCTAAACGGCTCGTGCAAACAGCTTGCGCTCAACTGTTGCGGCCTGCTCCTTGACCATGCCGTAAAGATTCAACTCACCGCAGCGCGCGAACGCCAGGTGTTTCGCAGTGTTCACAGGTGATTTCGGATACGCGGAGTTTTCGATCGAAGACATCAACCTCACAACCAACGCGGCACAATCAACACCAGCCACGTGAGCAATGGTCCAACGGTAACCACCGCCGCACTGTACATCAACATCTGACGGTAAAAGCGATCTTTGTCAACACCGTGTGCGCCGGCGACTACTAAAGCTCCGTTAGTTGAAAAAGGACTCACATCCACAATCGTGGACGAAATTGCAATCGCGGCAACTACACCGACCGGGTGAACCTGGCCTTGTAGCAAGAACGGGACGGCAAGTGGGATCGTAGCGCCGAGAACGGCAATCGACGATGCGAAAGCTGAAACCACGCCACCGATATAGCACAATAGCAAAGCACCCAATAACGGAGCGCCGAGATGTGAAACACGGTTGCCGGCCAAATCGACAGCCCCAATCCGCTGCAGCACGGCAATGTACGTGACCACTCCCGTGACCAACAATATGGTGGACCAACTGACCTGATCGAGCGCTTTCTTTTGAGCCGTTGGTGCGAGTAGCGCGAGCAGAACGGCTACCGATATGGCCACCAGGCCGACATTGAGTTCGAAGACGAGTGAACCAAGTGCTAATGCTATAAGCCCGACTAGTGTAAGTGAGCGATGCAGGTTGAGCTTATTCTTTTGGTGTTCTTTGTCAACTTCAGCGTGTGCTTGAGTCTCTGCATCTGCCCTTGTGCTGTGTGATTTCCGGTGTCGGCCCAAGTATATAAAGATCAAGACTGCAATGAAGAGATTGAAGAAGAAGCTGGCAAGGAACAGCGCCAAATCGTTTCGTTGCAGACCTGCGCGTTGGACGATTTGGTTAGTGATACCGCCATAGATGCTAATTGGTGAGAAGCCACCGCCTTGGGCGCCATGAATAACCATCAGGCCCATCAGAAGCGGACTTATACCGTACTTGTCCGCGAAACGCAGCGCGATAGGTGCAATGATGGCGACTGCGGCTGGACTGACCGCACCAACGGCCGTCAATGTTGCTGCTACGAAGAACATTACCCAAGGCATAACGACGACTCGTCCGCGGACAAGCCAAACAGCTTTTTGAACCAACCAATCTACTGTTCCATTGTTTTGCGCTATAGCGAACAGGTAAGTAATTCCTACCAGTGTGACAAATAGATCGCCTGGAAACCCGGCAAAGATATCTTTAGCCGGCAAGTGTGACAGAAGACCGATTATGAAAGCGGCGACAAGTGCAAGGGCGCCCATATTAATGGGCAGCGCGGTCGCAACGATGAACATTACCGCCAGGAGGACGATGCCAGCGATCTGCGTAAACATGTAACTTCCTGCCCGTCAAATTCAGAAAGCAAACGCTTGCATAAATACGTCAAGATCCGCTTCGCCCCTTTTAGCGCTTGCCGAAAAATAATACTTGCCACGAGTCCACGCGAAGAACGCACCCGACTCGTTCGTGACTTTCAGATAACTCGGCTCAGTTCCGATCGATCCGAATCGCGGATCGGAAGGGAATTTATCGGTTGTGTCACCAGCCGCGGTGCCTAATGCAGACTGTGCGTTCCCGGCGCTGCCAGAAACGCCCAACTCAACAAAGATGTCCTTGTCGCTGGCCTTGTAGGTTGCATAAACGGAAGCGCCATCAACCTCAATTGACGTCGGAACTACTCCGCGCTGATCCGCTCGCTCAAGTAGTGTTTGTGTGTATGGTCCAACTTGTTTAGGCAACAACGCATCGAGATCTAGTCCGGTAGGCATTGGACGCTTTTCAATTCCGTACGGTGCGTTCCAGTCTATCGGCTTGATCTCTCCTCTGGGCGCAGAAGGGACTGACGGCGGTCTGTTGGTGTTAGCAGTTTCATCAGATTCGACGCGCACGAAGAAAACATTCGTCTGTTTTTTCGCTTCGTCGTGTGATGCGACTATCAGCAGACCATTACCGCGATTGTTTACAGTTTTACCGAATACGCAGGCGACACCAGAGAAACCATGTTGTTTACCATCCAGGCACGTCGACTTCTGGTTCGGGTCCCATTGTCCGAAACTCGTCATGCGTTCGTTTGAGTAAAAGTCCTTTACGTCGTCGGCTGATTTTGGGGTTGTGAACACCGCCCAATCGCCTTTGGCTGGTGTCCTGTCCTCGCCTTCTTTGTTAAGACGATACAGATTGTTCAAGGTCGTGCGCATCAGGAGATGGATGTAGACGGGCAACTCAGCCTCAGAGGATGTCAGACCGTCCATCTTCGGCACGTCGGGCCATAGGTCGCCGACCTTAGTGAGATTCTTATCCTCGGTGAACTTGTTGATTATGCGGCTGCAGGAGGTGACGGAAAGAACTAAAGGAAGAAGCAGAGTGATAGCTACAAGTTTCCTCATACGGCGGCCTTCTGCTCCCGGTTACTTGCACGCGGTGATCGCGGCATTGAAGAGCTCCTTCACATGGCTTGGATATGGTTTGCTTCGAAGTGAAGTCGCGAAGCGTTTCGAAACGCACTGAGCTACAGGCAGCGGGAGGCTCTGTGATTGCGCGTGGCTAGTGGCCCACGCGTCTAAAAACTGAGCGATGCAGGTGCTGCAATTTATTTTGTCCTTCGCAAACAAGTCGCTAAGTGGTTCGGGTGGTCCAGGCTCGTTCGCATGTTCCATGCGATAGTTGTAGACCGTACGCTGGATGCAGTAACAATCAAACGCGCCCGATACCATCCGATCGTTCTGGCAAAGAGCTAACGCGGCAGGTACTTCCTGAGTTGCAAACTGACGAATGTCTGCCGGCGCAGGTTTCGCAGGTGGACGGGAGGGTGTCACCGGTTCCGGATCATCATCCGGTGTCGGCGTTGGTCTGGGCCGCTGCTTATTGCCTGCTAAGTCAGTCGGGTCAAACTTCCAACCCGTCTCCACCGCTTTGTGATTGTTCGCACGCACACCGGCAATGCGATCTTTGAGTAGCCGTTCCGCTTCACGCCTCGTGTTCATCGTCGTGCAGTTCGCTTCACCCTGGGCCGAATAATTCTTGCTCAAAAAGTTATTGAAGCCATCGTTCCAAGCGGGGTTGGGCGTCCCGCCGATCGTGTCGAGCAGCGCACTGAAGTACATCGTGGAATAACGACTGAGACTGACTTAGGCATCTCTCTAGATAAACGGCAGAATTCGCAAGTCGCAATAAAAATTCGCCAGCTTGAACTTTACTTTCCTTTTGAAGCGCCTAGAAGCGGTCTAATTTCTCCCTTTTAAAAAGCCTTCGATAGGTGTCATATATAAAACTGAGCCTTCGCTCGTCGTTCGGATAGTCCCAATACCATTTTGGCGGTAAGCACATTATCCGTTCAAATTCATCTCTATCAATACCCAGCTTCTTGGCAATGTAGCCCTTTGCCTTGTCAATTTCTTCCGGGTTGTAGGGGGTAGATCTTAGCTGTTGGATCGCACAGCGACGATCGATTGTGCCGGCACATATCTGGTTTGACAACGTAGCCCTACGGTAATCAATATTAAACTTCTCGTAGAGGTAGTAAGATTGAATGAATCTGGTATACGTCGATTCATAATGTTTTCTGCCGTACGGTCTCCAATCGAACTTTTCCATCAACAACTTTACGGCCTCATCTTTAAAGAAAGGAACAAAATTCAACGGATAGATCATCCGTATGCCCTTTACGATCTTGTAAAAGATTTCCTTTTTGTAACCAAACGTCGGAAAGCTCTTCAAACGTCGACTACCGAACGTGTTGTGAATATAGTTGAAGTACGTTAGATCCTTGACATCGTAGTGCCAGGATTTCGGCAATATACCCTCAGTAGCTAAATTCCCGCCGCTGAGTATGTACTTGATCCCATACTTTGCGGCGACCGAATGCAAGGCGGCGGGAATTGCTACATCGGTCGGTGTTTCAGCCTCCGGGACTGATGCTTTCAAGAAGGAGAGCTGCAGGTTTTTGAACTCTTCCCAATCCAGAACGTAGCTTTCATAATCTATCCCCAGTTTTCGGATGACATGCTTTATGTTGACCACCGCCTTCTCGGAATTCCAGCCGTTGTCCATGTGCACGGCCAAAGGGCGAAGTCCGCGCCATGTGATTATGTACGCGAGGTAGCTGCTGTCGACGCCACCGCTCACGCCTAGAACGCAGTCGTACTTCTTGTTTCTGCCAGCGCGCCTGATGTTCTCGATGATTCTATCCAGCTCGAGGTCGCTCTCGTTGCCGTGATAGTTGTGCTTCGCTCTCTTTTCCAGGAATTCGGTACAATGGCAACAATGACCGGCGGTGTCGAAAGTTATCTGCGGGTCGGTCGTGTCCATCACGCACCGACTGCACTCTTGATAATTCCTCACTCGCACAGAATTTTTCATTGGCCCTGTTCCAGAGGTTGGTGCTGAAAAAGCACTCATTCAAAAGACAATGACTCTTTTTCCGGATAGTTGATCAACACGCCTCTTCGTTTGTCCTGGTATACAAATAAGCTGCCGGCGGCAAGACCGTTCACAAATCCGTAACGATAGCAGTCGACTAAATCCTGGATTCGTCCGGCGCCACCCAACGCAACCACGGGAATGTTCACCGCCTGCGAGATCGATCTGATCAAATCAATATCGTAGCCTTCCATCGTACCGTCTCTTTCGATGGACTGAACTATCAGCTCGCCGGCGCCTTTATCTTCCATCAGTTTGGCAAAATCCAGAGGAGAGAAGCGAGTGGCGCGCCTCCCCCCGCGAATCCACGCTCGCTCGACGCCGAATAATGTTCTTTTTGCGTCGATGCAGACGACGATCGTCGATGATCCGAATTCATCTGACGCAGTTTTTACAAAGTCGGGATCGCGACCGGCGCACGTATTCAGTATTACCTTTTCCGCTCCAGCCGCGATTACCGTGTTTATTTCCTCGAGCGATCTGATCCCTCCACCCACGCAGAAAGGCATCCGCGACTCTTCCCCGACAGCTTTTACAAAGTCCGGAGAGATCAGTCGCTCTCTTTTTGACGCGGTGATGTCCAGAAGTATGAGCTCATCCGCCTCCAGATCGTTGAATATCCTGACAGCGTTAATCGGATCGCCGATGTATTTGTAATTCTTGAATTGGACCGACTTTACGAGGGCAAGATCTTTCAGCAGGAGGACCGGAATAATCCTTGGGCGAAACATTACATATCAATAAAATTCTTCAGGACTAGTACGCCAGTACGGTGACTCTTTTCAGGATGATATTGGACGCCGAATATATTGTTCCTCTCGACTGCAGATGGGAATGAAATACCGTACTCAGTTTCGTTCAATAGATCTGATCGATCTTTGATTTTGAGATGATATGAATGAGCGAAATAGAATTCCGAAAGATTCTCCACGCCCTTCATCAACGCACTTACCTTTTTGATTTGTATGCGGTTCCAGCCCATGTGAGGAACTTTATGCCGAGCTGCCGCTGAGCTTTTAAATCGAACAGCTTCGGCATCGAGCCATTGCAACCCTTGCGTATCGCCCTCTTGGCTCCTCATCGCCATCAGTTCCATTCCGAGACAAATGCCCAGAACGGTTTTTCGTTTTATTAGAACGGCCTCGTTAAGTGCTTCCAGCAAATCGAGCTCTTTTAAGTTAGCCATAGCTTTCGCGAAATGCCCAACTCCGGGGAGTATTATTTTGTCTGCCTGGGTCAAATCTTCGATCTGCGAAGAAATAATAGACCTACTACCGATTTGGTCAAGGGTTCTCTTGATCGAATTCGAGTTTCCCGTACGGTAGTCGACGATAATGATTCTGGCGGATGAACTTGTCTTAATGTGCAATCGAAAACCCTAATTGGCTGTCGCGCGGTTCACCAGCGGATCCTTTGGTTTTACTGGAAGCTATCGCGGGTATTTTGCGACGCTCAACGACGTGCCGGCGGCGTTCAATCTGAGATGGTTCGTCAGTTTTCTTACGCTGACAATGGACGCGCGCCATTCATACATACTCGTTGCAACGGCTGACGTACTCTTACAACTTTCACACGTAACGACCAGCTATCACGCGAATGGTTCGCAGACCATTGGGGGCATGCGGAAAGACTGGCTTGAGTTCGCACCGGAAGCAAAGAGCTAGTATGACCCTATCAAATCAACCGTTCCATTTGTAGGTTGGAAAACCGGGTAAGACAGTCCGAACGTGACCGCAACGGATTATCTGCGTTGGATCGCGGGAAGTCAATTTCAGAAACAAATTCGGACAAGATAGATCGATTTAGCCCACCCCGACGCCTACCCCTGAGTCATGGAACACTTGGCGAACGAAACCGGCGGTGAAGTACTCGCAGACAAACCTGAAAAGCTCGACACGACCTTAGCCGCTACAACCTCGCGTTTGTCTCCACGAACAAGCAGCGGGACGGCACGACTCGTAAATTGAAGCTCGACCTCGATCCCCCTCGACAGAAATCGCAAGGCAAATTGGTTATCAAAGCTCCGACGGAGTTAGATTGCGCCGCGAAGTTAATACATGCCATGGATCCGGGAATTCAGATCTGCACAGCTCTTGCTCTCTCAGTTTCTAGTCCGCAGCGACGTAGCAGGTTATCGAATCTTGGATCAGAGCGTAAGTTGTCACACTCGGCTCCCAGCCTGAGAAATGGGACCATCTCCGATCTTTCTTCGAAGGCTTTTTCGAGCCACTCGAACGCAAGATCCATTTCGTTCAGGCCAATGTAAACCACAGCCCGGCAGTAAGCAGAGACATACTGATCCTTCGCTCGTTTCTCCAGTTGGTCCAGAATCGCCAGCGCCTTTGTCTGATCACCATTGAGACCATAGAAATGTGCCAACGAGGCCAGGTAGGTCGGGGAATCATCCAGTATCATGGCCCGACCAAGGATATCTATGGCTTTCGACAAATCGCCTCTTCGCTTGTGCACCCACGCCAGCATTAAATGCGTTGGGCCATAGGTGGGATCCAATTCCAAAGTTTTCTCTGCTTGTACAATTGCTCGCTCATATTCGCCCAGCAGAAAAAACTCAAAACCCATACTTTGAGACATCGACGGCGAAAGCGGGTCTAAATCCAGAGCTGCTTCGTATTCGTGCACAGCCTCTGAAAACCTGCCTACGAGGTTGAAATACAATCCGAGGCGCTGATGGGCGATCGCGGAACCCGGATTGAGTTCTACCCCTCTTAAACACTCCCTTCGTGCGCCTTCCCAATCCCAGTAGTAGAACATCAGGACGGACCCGAGCGCAGTATGCGCTTCAGCCAGCGTCTCATCTATTTCCAGACCCTTCTCGGCCGCCAACCTGGCCTTTGGCATCGCCTCCGATGCCGGAAGATGGAGATGCGAAAGTCGATAATAACTGTCAGAGAGTCCGACATAAGCCAACGCGTAGACCGGATCTTCTTCGATCGCTTTTCTGAAGTAGTCGATTGCAGTGCTCAGTCCTTTATTAGCATATTTGTTCCAGTGATAACGTCCCTTCAGATAAAAGTGATACGCCGTTGGATTGTCCGTATGGCGGGTCGTAATCCGTCGCTCTTCATCAGCGCTAAGCCTGGGTCTTAACTTCTTCGGGATCTCTGCCGCAATCTCTGCCTGGATGGCGAGGATATCGGCCAACTTTCGATCGTACTGCTCGCCCCAGATTTGCCACCCTTCTTTTACGTCTGTTACTTCCGCCCTGATGATTACTTTGTCGCCCAGCCGGAGAATTCTGCCCGTAAGCAATGAACGCACGCCCAGTTCTTCGCCAATCTTTTGCAGATCAGTCGACTTTGCTTTGTAGCGAAAGACGGTGTTGCGTCCCAGGACGCGAAAGTCTTCGAGGTGAGAAAAACTATTGATTATGCTTTCAGTGAGACCGTCCGAGAGATACTCCGCATCCGAATCTCCGCTTTCATTTTCAAACGGTAAAACTGCCAAAGAGTTGAGACCTTGAGACGCGCGGAGTTTGCCAGGCCGCAATACTTCCGGTTCATTCTTTACAACTTTTAGAGGGCTCTCACGCTCAATCCTCTGAACGCTTGCCACGAAGCGGTAGCCAAGTTTACGAACAGTTTCAATGTAAGGCCGCCCGTCGGGACCTTGACCCAAAACCTTTCGGAGAGTTGCAATGTTGACGCTGAGGTTGGCTTCTTCGACGAAAGCATCAGGCCAAACCCTTTCCAGTAACGTGGCCTTTGTCACCAGGTGACCATGGCTTTCTACCAACACTGACAATAGATCGAAGACCTTTGGAGTCAATGCTACGGGGCTTCCGCCGCGGAGTAAGACGCGTTCTTCCTGATCGAGGACGAAAGTATCAAACCGGTATATACGCGCGACGGGCTTTTGCGGCACCGGCGCTTGCCACGCTCTTGGATTTCTTTTGGAAATCTTTTGCGGTTTCTTAAGGACGTCCATAGATACTTCCAACTATAGTCTGCGCGCTGAGACTTGGTTGGCCCGGTAGGATTGAAGAGAGTTAAAGCCGGGCAGCATTGTGTCAGAGAAACCGCATTTGAGCAAAGCGCAACTGGTCGTTGCACAAAAGGGCATTCCTTCCCCCATGTCCACACCTGCACCAAGGGGATTTACGTGTTCACCTCAGGGCGTTGCTCAGTGATCTTGCAGCGGCAGTAGTTCAATCTCTCCCAATTTGATTGTCAGGTATTTCACTGTGCCGCCCGGCGTCAATGAATTACTGCCGCCTACGCCTCGATTACACGCTCGTCAAGAGCCCTCCAGTGCAGCGATTCCTTTCACTTCTTAGGAGGCGACTATGAAAAGAACAATCAGTCTTCTCACCGCAGTGAGTATCTTGCTGACTCTTTGCTTCGGTGGCTTCAGTACTAACGTGAAGAGTGCAGCCCAGGACAAAACCAAATCCAAACCATTTGTGATGCCCCCGGGGGTAGAAAAGAATCTGGACAAACTACCTGCTCGCGCAAAACAAGCTCTCACCGCTGAAGCAAAGAACAAATGGGACAGCTTCTCACCAAAGCAAAAAGAAAAAATACAAAAGAAGCTGGGGGAACTCATTAACAATACGATGGCGCAAAAGACTGAAGCGGATGCGCCCCCGGAAAGTTTGGAGAAAGACGATCAGGAAATAACCCTCAGCTATGTCGACCGCGACGGCAAGCACCAATTGATTAAGGCCCACCAACGTAAGGCAAAAGCGAAACCGGGAAAGCAGGCTACTTTGCCGTCGAAGGGATCTGACAAGAAAGCTATTTGGGCAACGGACTGGGCGGCAGCAAAACCAATCGCTACCCGGATGAACCATGTAACGGCGCGACGAAATTCGAAGGCGGTTATGACGCAAGCCGGCTGCACGAAAGGTCCCGAAGAGTTCATTCGCAAATTTTTCGAGGGCGCATTAGTTCGGCCACCCCGCGCTGATGAGCTTTCATATTGGATGAACGCCTTTGCGCAGGCACAAGGACAATCAAACTTGCTGGCGACTGCTCAAAATCTTGGTTACACGTTGTTCCAATCTTCCGAGTACGCTGCGCGCGGCAGATCGAACCACGACTTCGTATACGACTGTTATAAGGCGTGGCTGCAACGTGAGCCCGATCAGGGAGGCTGGGATTGGTGGACTGCCCAGGCCAATCAGAATGGTCAGGCTGCAGTGTTGCCGGCGTTTCCTTTATCCATCGAGTTTAATGAGGGCGTGAGCCATGTGTGCAACGTCGCCACTTTCGACGGAGATAATGACGGCCTGCCCGACAACTTCGAAAACAACGTGGGCGACAACTTCACGCCTTTCTACCACATCTCGCAAGGTGAATGGGATCAATTTGCCACCTTCCAGGATTCGATTCCGCAGACCGTAAAGTCTCGCTTTGGGCAGCAGCCGATCAGCCATTTCCGCGTGGTGCCTCTACCCGGATCGATCAGGTACAACTATGTTGCCGGCCGTTATGAAAGTTTTCTGCGCATAGACTATTGGACGATGTGGGATCACGATAGTGGCCTGGTGGGTGACTTATGCGGTTTAGCACCGGGCGAAGATGTGCTCCAAGGCTCGAACGCGCATGACATCGACAATGAACGATCCGCGCTCCTCGTCTCCGCGCCCGCGGTTTGGAATGGTAGTAACTACGAAATCAATCTCGATCCTAACGCGTACAGCTCGTTGAGCCTGTACACGGCAGCGCACGAGAGGACGCCGTTAGCTCACAATTCCTATTCGAATTTTCCTGAGAATCCCAGGTCGGCAGGCAACCGGTTCGACCTTTGGCTTTCGCTATCGAAGCACGGAACCTATGCTTTCAATCCGGACTTCTATCCACTCTTCCAGACCTGGATGATCGCTGTGATTTATGTCGTCATCGAGTACTGGTTATACACCCAAACCTGCTACGGGTATGTCGATCAGTTCTGGATCGAGATGTTTGGTCCCGACGCGTACGGGTGGTCGTGCGACACCTGGTGGTATGTGTTTATCGCGATCAATTACTACATAACGATTCTGCTGGTGACGTGCCTCGTGGAGCGCTTCCAGGAGCAGGGAGGACAACTCTCGAACTTCAGAATCAATCTCGGCGAGCCACAGAGGTCCGGTTTTCCAGGGAATCCAATAAATGGCTCGTCGTTCATACAGGAGGATGACGACCATACGGGTCATCTCTTTGATAAGCTGGTCCAACCTCTGGACTTTGAGTCCCTCTTCTGACGTAGGAATCGCGACCCAGGAGAGATCTCAGACTATTGAGGCAAAGCTGCTTGGATGTTTGGATGGGGCGCACTCCACGGAGGCGCCCCCTTTTAAGCTTTCTTTGAGTGTTTGAGCGGTTGAATTTGAAAGGTGGGTTTTTCGCCCAGAACGTGCTGGCGATACAGCCGCGCCATCTCGAGCTGTTGAGTTCGCTCGTCGCGTGCGGTCCTGGGGATGTGCAACGGGTCAAGATCTGTCTGGGCCGCTGCATTGACTGCGTTCAAGTCGAGCGTCAGCGAATGCTCATTTGATGCCAGCGGCACCCGCTTACCAGCCGCAAAAATTTCATGACGGCCTTGCGTTTCATACCATTTCGCGAGCGTGGCGGTCATGTGCATCTTTTCGACGATTTGGCGCCCCCAACCCCGGTGTTGTGGGGCGTCCAGCCGGCTACATACCTGAGTTGGATCATGGTCCTCACGACCTTCACGAGTTCGTGCGGCATGGTTTGATTTATCCGATTGAAGATGAGTCTCGCGATGTTCGCTTGAATTCCGATTCGATGCTGCGATTTTACAACGAGCCGGGCTGGCTGAACGTGCTGCGGCATTTTGCGAACTTTGACGAGACGAGGCGATCATAGCGGCACGGGTGGCGGCCAACATGCGTGAACTCGTAGCTGAAAGCAGGAAGTAGTCGAGTTCGAAAGAAGAGCGGGATAGTTTGTCCCTCATTTTTCCCTCATCGCGCACAAATTAGCACGCATGCATCAACTAGAGGGGATGACTGCAAGTTTTTATGGTGCCGAGGGGAGTCGAACGCGCACGTCGTATTTGGCACCTCTCGTGGCGGTATGCCTGCAAGGATCCACCGATGCAACTCTTAGCCTGAGGTCATTCCCAGGGCTAGGTTGATGAAAGTCGTGAAAACGTTAGGAAAAGGTATGGTGCCGAGGGCGGGAGTCGAACCCGCACGTCCTTGCGGACAACGGATTTTAAGTCCCGTGATCGCGGTGCTACCTAATCTTACCAAACGATACAAGCCAGTATTTACGCGCCTAGCGGTCGTCAACGTATCGCTTCGGCTGGTTACGTATCAACATGTCCCGCCACCATCTTAGCCCCATCCTTATTTCATCTTGACCACTGAGCTACGGAATCCGAGCCATTAATGTCAACACCTGCCAGATCAAATTGTGTCCATCATTCACAGATGAAACGCCGTCCCTACTTACGAAGGCATCGTATGAACCTCTGGAATCTTTAATGATCACTCCCAGCGGAGCGAAGACAATATCAAGCTGTCGCGTCTATGAACTTTTCACTCCCAGAATGTCCAGCGCTTCTGACTCCGCAACGCTGCAACGGTCCGCCTATAACCATTGACGTCTGATTGGAAACACCAGATCGACAGCCTCAATTGTTTACCTGTCTCAAGCTATAATCTTATCGCGTCGTTCATGATACTTGATCAATACCCATTCTTTCAGTGATACCAATTCATTTTCAGAATGGATTGCTCCTAAGTTGTCGAGATCAGCAATTCGCTCCCTCAATTGTGCGGTAGACATGTCGTGACCAAGCTCACTCAATCGCTCCGACAGCTCAACGATCGTCGAGTTTCCTCCGAGTTGATGTAGAGCGACTAAGACATGAGCGACGTCTGTCAAGATGGGTTTCCGCATACCGCAGAGAGCTATGAGGCAACCGGCAACAGCAGCTCCAGCGGAGATTAGATTCGCGCCTACCACTCCACCAACGAGAGCGATTGCTGCAGCAAGAGCGGCTTTGAGATCGTATCTGATCGCAGTCACGCCATCGTGTAGTACCTTTACCGCGAATAAACGCCTACGATCCGATTGAATTTCGACATAAGCGACTACTCTTTCCGCAAGTCTAGTTGCGATTTCATGGCTTTCGTCAGGAATTGTTTCACGAATGTCCGCTACTAACTCGCGTCTGTATCGTCGAAGGGATCTGGCCATGAACTGTCTCCGAATCTATCGAGTCGCCCTAACGGTGTAAGCCCGCCGTATTTGCTCGGGGAGTGGCAAAACGCTGGAAGCAACTCCAAATGGTCCAAGAAGCTGTAGAATTCATATTCTATCCCAGTAAGCCCAGATACGGTCATGTCAAATACCTGCTTGCTTCGGACTCGCGCCCCTGCGTGTCTTTGATCTCTGCCGAAGAGGGATTCACCGAGTTGTAAAGCAGCAAGAAACAAATGCGCACCTCGTAGAGCGAAAACCTTGGCTTCGCTAACTTCGTGGGATCCCGCCAATAAACACATTATTGCAAACTCGTCCGCTTTGAGTTCGTCAGCTTCCGTCCAAGTCTCATGCGGTCTTCGCCAATCACCAGAAACGATGTGACCGAATTCGTGAAGAATCTCAAAGTACCCGTATCCTGTAAGTAAACAATGTATTGCTGCTCCCTCCATTTGCTGCTGTGGTAGACCAAAAGTCCGAATTGCCATTTCTACCGTATCAGCTTGTGGAGGTGGTGTCGAAACCTCTTCATCCGCCAGCCAAAGACCGATTAATTTAAGGAACAATCTTGTGTCCTGCTGCAAACGTTCCACTAAATAGCAATCCGCGCGGAGTCTCAGTTCCTTCGGCGCGGGTGAATCAAATGTGCGGCGAACGAGAAGCCGACAAAGGAGAAGAAATGCGGTGTTGTAGATTGAAGTTCCACGAATTGTCGGGATCGGCTTAGGGGTTGACACAAAGTCCACATAGCCTGAGAGTGCTGTCATACTTGATGCATGTACGATTGGAATCTTCGAGAGAACAACATCAAGTTCATGTGGTGTCCAGAGAGTTGAAGATGAAAGACCAAGATTGTTAGAAAGTTGGTTCATTGCCTCGAAGTCAACGAACCGACGCCCCTGATGATGTATTCCAGCAACTAAATAATCGCGGGCGAGCTGGTTGAAACGATTGATGTCTCGTCGCCATTGCTCTTTGAGTTCACCTCGATTGCTATATGTAGGCAGCTCATATTTGTTGTAATACGTCGCGTACTTAGCGTCAGCTGCCCTGAGCTTTAGATAGTCGACGTCCTCGGATTTGGGTTCAACTGCGTCAAACAGGTCGTCGAAAGCTTCTTCCTCAAACAACCTTAGGGCATTGTCGATCTCAAATTGTTCCATAAGGGCCTTGAGTTTTCTGACGCGCAAATGGTTGGGATCGCCGGTGAAGAATTGAATCGGAATGCTTTAATGCAGCATTCGTAATCTTCATCGCCTGATGCTTTCAGCCAAACCATGAAGACTTTTCTGCAATGACCGAAACCCGCTTCGATTCCAAATGCTCTTCATTCTTTTTCAAGCGGACCTGTTCCCTGTAAAATCAGTCGCGCATAATGTTCTGATCCGCTCGTGAATTTGCTGCTTGTGGGAAGCACTCTGCCTCTGCGGCCATCTGCCTTGACATAAATGAGTTTGCCTGAGCCGTGAAGATCCAAGGTGTGGATTAGTTCCGGTTGGTTCTCAATAGATATGGACCACGACCAAAGCCAGCGATGTGCTCGACGAGAATAAGTCTCGGCAAGCACTCCCGGAAACGGACCCAAAATTTGTTCATCGACTTCTACTAAGATTTCGAGTCGCTGTTGGCTGGCTGCCGGAGGAGGTAAGTATTCTTTGCTTGTTTGATCCTTTCTCTTCTTCTCCAGACGTTGCTTTATCTCTTTAGCGAGCCAGAGAAGATAACTCCGCCGATAAACCTCAGATGGCAAGCCAGCGTAAATATGATCGATCGTTTCCTCATTACCGATCTCCAACAAAGCTTGGCCGTAACACCACGTTTCCAAATAGTCCTTAGACTTCAGAACTAGAGGTAAATAAGTCCGGGAAAGCAATAATTCTTCTCGTTCGCGCTCCAATGTTCTGTAATGTTCTCTAACGAGAGGTTCGGGGTGCGACGCTGCCAGCAGAGCGAATTGTTGCCACTCTGAATCCAACCAGAATGCGGCATCGAGAAGAAATATTGCTTGATCCAGACTGTCTTCTTTTTTCGCTAAAACATGTATTTCTTTTCTTAGGACGTCGGGATCACTTGCGAGAGCCAATCGAGCAGCATCACGACGCACATCGGTGTCGTCGTCTACAAGAAAGCGGCACGCTAATTGGGCAATGATGTGCTGATCAGTTCCTTCATTAACTGCAACTTTCAGAGAAGAGATATATGCTTGTCTTGCTGACGAGTTCCATCGAGAGACTGTTTTAATGAACGACTCTTCAAGCAAGGGCTCCGGCCATGTTCGCGCCAAGGCTTCAAGGCTCAGGCGATCAGCAAAGTATCTACCATTCCAATGAATCGCTCTTTCTAACAGAGTCTGACGGACCGGTGGTGACAACTCATCTGATTTCTTCAGGTTCGCTATGATTTGAGTGGCAACATATAGCAAATCGCCCTTTAGTACTTTGATAACGGCGTTTTGGAAAGTTGCATCCGATCGATAAAGGCATAAGAGCGCCAGTGCATCTACGTCAGTTAATTCTTTAGTGATAACCCACTCGTCACCATTCTTTTTGAAGCCTAATTTTTCAATTCGATCAGGAAACTCAGGTAGCAGTCCGGAAACAGCCAAGGCCTGGGTAAGCTCATTTGACTCATAAAGCGAGGCGGCCAGTTCTCTTAAAAAGTCGACGGCTACTGGATCTTGATACCGAATTAACGTCAACAAGAGACCGTTATACCCTGGCAGGTTTGGACCTTCACTACGGAGCAGATGTACCAATTCGTTCGCCTTAGGTAGCGGCGCATTCACAATCCCAGATAAGTCTTCGAGCACGAACGCACAAACCCTACGAACATAATTGCTCGAATTTGGATCGCGTAATTTCTGCCATGCTGCTTCAGAGCTGTTCTGTGTCATACATACCGAAGCAATCGCCTCAATGAGGTCCATTGGAATTTGATCATCACCGCCTTGTTGTTTGTGCACGCGGCTATTTAATAACGTTTGTAGCGCAGCCGGAGTACCAAGGACACCCAAACTTTTCAGACAGCCGAGCGCGATGACATAGTCTGCGTTTTCATCGAGTACGATTCGACTTAGTGGGGCGACAGCCTCTTCAATTTTTAGAAAACTAGCAAATTCTGCGAGCTTTAGAAGGGTGAAATTGTTCTCGCCTTCCATGGCTGGTGGTAACCATTGCCGCGCCTGTTTCAGTCCCAAGCGAAGCACTACGTCCCAGGCGGCTTCTTTCTTAATGCTTTCGGCCGTGTGAAAATCCTCTTCGTTACCCGTCGCCGTTATTGCCGGGATTCTTAATGCCTCAAGCTCGCTTACGGAAAGAGTTTCCCTTGCCTTGCAAAAGGAGAGCAGTTGCTCTGGTTTATTGGCATTTAGAAGAAGGTTAACTGGCGGAAGAACATTTCGGTTTTCGAAGTGTTGAAATATAGAAAGAACTTTGGTCAGTATGTAATAGCCAACCTCCGTTAGATCGATCTTCGAAGTCAAATTGTGTGCATATAAAAATTGTTCTTTTTCACCGAGCGACTTGAAAGCGTCGAATACGCTTTTCGCTTCATGGGGAAAACGTTTGGGAATTCCCAACAGCGCACTGATTGCCGGCCCGTCAGAAGGCTCTGCCTGAACTAAGGCGGAAATCATCTCTGGGGTTGCGGCGTGTAGTGCGATCCAACAGTCGCTAGCGGATAACTGCCCACTTAGCCTAAGCCGCGAATGTAGCTTTACAGAGATAGCACTTAGATCGGGATAGGCCATACTAGCCAAAGCAGCAAGCGCCCAGCCTTCAGCATTTGTATCAGCATGAGGTTTTTTCCGAAGGCCCGCTATGACCTCCAATTGTTTGACTAGTTCCGCATCTCGATAGCCGATTACCCACGCAGTTCGAATTGCTGCCTCTAACTGTTCACCCCTCTCGTTTCTTAATCTGTGGACCACTGATTTAATAACTGCTGGTCTATGATAGTAGCCATTTCCTTTCAGCCAATATGAAAGGAATCCATGTCTTACCCTGTTGGAAACTTTCCTTGGTTCTTCGACGCAAATCCGAATTACGAGTGCCGGCAATTCATCATAGAACTGCTCCTCAAGTCCGTGTAGAATTTGTCCAACTGCCTGAACCTTGTCCTCTACCGAAAAACCATCGAAAAGAGTGAGAACGGCTTGATGATCTCGCGCTTCTAAAAGTCTCTGTATTTCTTCGTTAATCATCACCAACTCGCTCTCTCGTTGATGGAGCTTAAGTAATCGCCAACCAACGGAAGCTTCCATTCAAACGCACCATTTGATTTCAGGTCCCTTATTAATCCCGAACTCATGCACATCGAGAAAAATTTACCCCATTGAACCTCGTTGCCCAGGTGATTCTGACAAATATTTATCCAGACAGCAGACGTAGCCATGGATGGCGTTGTAGCGTCGAGAGAAAGTTGTTTAATCGATTGAAAGATGCGAGCTCTAGTAACGTAGTCACGATTTATTCTGCGTTCGATTCGCTCGCACGAATCGAACAGATACTCACTCGCCAGGAATTTAAAGCTATCGAGATCGCCCTCGGATGCCTTTTGAATTATCTCCAGTTCTTGTGCCTCATATAAGCGCCTCAATACGCCTATAAATAATGGAACGCGAATACTTTCGTCGAAAAGGCTAGCCTCAAAAGCAAGTGCCGGCATGGCTGTTCGAGTTCCAAGAGCAATTGGTTCCGATCTTTGAATGTTTTGGCGGTTCAGACGCAAATTTTTGTCGGTTACTTTAAATAGTGCAGCAATTGATTCGTCGCTTGTGAACAAATCTATTGGCAGCTGTTTTAGCAGGTGGTTAGCGTCAAGATAAGATTGTATGCCTCTGAAGTGATCTGTTCGACATGTTAATACGATTCGAGCCTTGGGATTACTGTCAGCATAGTTCGCAATTTGTCTAGCTAGTGAGCTACGATCGTCCTCGCTAATTTCATCTAGTCCGTCGAAACCAAACCATATAGCTGCTTTACAGTCAGCTACGCCACTGGCATGGACTATTCTGTTAATAGGGTCGTCTACTACTTGCCGTCGCCCAGCCCACTTCATTAATAGGTTAGGAAAATCATAAAGCGCAGCCGGTTCGGGCTCTCTAAAGACCGGACACCCTAAGAATTTTCCGTCGTTGATTAGTGTTGACGATGGCCAATCCCACATCGTTCCGGCGATTTGTTCAAAGAGTTTCCTGAGCAAGATGGACTTCCCAACTCCTCCATCACCCACGAGAGCAAAGATACGCGGCTCAGTTGCTGGTCGAATTGTCTGAGTATCCACTTCTTCCAAAACAACAGGCGCGGGCTCAATAAACGAGTCAGGAAGTCCCTGAAGTAACTTAGAGCGATCAAGGAGCCAATGAGGCAAACCGTGTTCGCCGATCACTTGTCGAGTGGGAGGATCCGTGAGCTGGTGACGGGTTAAATCTTTTATGATCGAGGGCCAGATGTGTTTCGGTGTAAGTGGAACCGCACCGGAGCCAAGCAGGTCTTGCATGATCGCCGTTTCGCTGAGTTCCTTTTTCATACGAGACCCATGTTGCAATGACCCTAGGATCCATATTGTATACCTCTCATATTCGTTGGGCAGGATTCCCCACGTACTCAACCAACTGTTAACGCTAACCTGCAATTTTGTCGGATCGGCCTCGGCGAAGCGAAGAGTCCACATGGCTTGGAGACAAGCGTCAGTTGCTTCTTCAACCGACACATGCCATTCGGCTGCCTTGCTTACCGTTATGCCACGCGCAAGCGAGTGCATAGTTCGTGTTTTTGTCCGGTTGACTTTCGAGGCACGCTTCTTTTTCTTCTGTGGACTATTGGGATCACTTTCCTCTTCAAAGAGTGCATCTGGAGCGGTTGCATTGGTAAACGCAACAAATGCGTCCGTCATACCGCTAGCTCGGCATGAGTTTGCGATGTTTGCGATCAATTCAAACTTTCCAGCGGGTCGATTACTTGCCACAATGAAACCGCTAATTGCTTCTGTTGTGGATGCATTATGTAGAAGTATTGCCTGGGTCGCGTTGCCGAGAACTTCCCGCGCTTCCTTACGAGCAAAGGGTTGTGGCCGTTTTTGTCCGGTCACTTTGAATTGCACAAACCACTTTCCACTGTAATCAGTTATGGCAAGATCCATGTCAAAGTACTCCAAGAGCACTCTCAACCGTTCAGGCTGCTGGTATGGCTGTAAGGCTTCACCATGGATATTCGGAGCTAATCCCTTTCGAAAGTCCCAGTTTGGCGTCAACGCAGCTGCGGCACCTAACGATTGGTACCAGATGCCAATTGCGGTTGCTGCACCACCGGTTTCCATGCTCGCCATTACTATACGTTCGGCGTCCTTAGTTTGAGTATTCGGATCGAGCAGTAAATGGGATTCAACCGCTTGTAAGATTAGAATGTGGTCACAATCTTCATCGGACGTACGAAAAAGACGAGCAAGGCAGGTCTGGGACTAAGTATGTGGTGTCCCATGGAAGGGCGCCACTAACATCGAGAACATGAACCTTGCGACGTTTGATCGTAAACCATATGCGATAGCGACCGACGGTGATCTGTCGAATGTCTTCGGAGAACTCGTCGTCTTCAGGCGCAAGTGGAAAAGCTTCGGCACGATGGCTAGTTTGCTCCGAAACGGAAATCAAAAGTTCACTGCTTGCGCATCCTTGAAGTTAGAGATTGATGGATGCACCTGAGACTACGATGAGGTACGGCTTGATCGTCCGAGTTCGCTTTTATCATGATCTTCATGAATGTGTCGAGAACAGTAATAGTGTATCGCTCCATACCTTAAACTGTCTGATGCTTTCGGTCCGTCAGCGGAACTGGGCTCTCCTCAGCGCAGGACCGAAGCTTCGTCCACTCGTTAGGTTGTCAGAGAGCAAGAACAGATGAAGGAGAGAGATTGTGACGTTCGGAAGTTACACTCCGATATACCTGAGTTTCCTTCCTGAACGCCGCGAGAAGAGGCATGAGCATTCGGCAGCTAACCCAGTATCACTAGTCAGCGACGGTCAATCAACTGGTGAAGAAGAAGAAAACTAGCTAAGGAGATTGCTTGGATAGCCAGAAGAGTGGTGCCACGTCCGAATTCAGTAATCGAAATTTAGAAGTGTTTCTTTCAGAGGAGCAGCTTCAAGACCGAATTCGTGAACTAGGAGCGGAGATTGCGCGAGATTACGCGGGTCTAAGTCCCATCTTTGTTGGATTGCTAAATGACGCCATGCTCTTTGTGAGCGATTTAGTGCGTGCGACCGATATTCATGTCGATACTCAATTCATGGCAGCAGACTGGAACAGTTCATCGGGTGGAATTCGCATTTTTAAAGATCTTGATGTGCCTATCGAGGGCCGTCACATCCTACTGATCGACGTATTGATTGCGGAAGGGTTGGCCCAATCGTATCTACTCACAAACTTGGCAGCGCGCGGTGGAGCAACTGTGAAACTGGTATCGCTCTTGGACAAGTTCGAACGGCGCCAAAGGAATCTAAAGATCGATTACTTGGGTTTCGCAGTTCCCGATGTTCAGCTTGTGGGATATGGTCTTGGCGTCGCTGGACGTTACCGGAATCTTCCTTACCTCGCGGCGCTAACAATATCAGAGGGTCAGAGACTATTACCTATCTACGAGCAAAAGGATTTTTCCGGCACATGCGTTATTATTGCGCCAGATTTTGAGCTTATTAGCGCCGAGTTGATTGAGTACTTTTCGACCCATCCTGATGATATATACAAGCTTGATCCAAGAAAGTTCGAGATGCTCTTAGAAGCAGTGTTCAGAAACCAAGGATATCGAACGGAATTAGGCCCTGGGTGGTCCGATGGTGGCGTCGACCTTCGCTTATACCAGAAAGATTCAATCGGGGAAATTTGCACGTTAGTGCAGGCTAAACGGTATAAGGATACGAATCCGATCCGGTTAGAGGCCGTTGCCTCTTTGGCCGCACTTGTCGATGATGAGAAAGCAAATCGAGGGTTATTTGTGACGACATCGCGATTTCTTCCCGGCGTTCAGAGATTTGCCGAAAAGCAGCGCCGCCGAATCAGTCTAGCCAGTTCAATAGATATCGCAAAATGGTGTGAAGAGGTAGCTCGCAGAAATCGCGAGCAGTGAAAGAATCTGGCTCGCCGCGAACGCCTCTAATCAGTGTTCCCTTCAGTGCGCAGAGGGGACAGTAACAGGCAACCTAATGCTTGCCGGAGCTTTTGCTGCCTTTTGCGGCCTCACATTCAAGAGTCTTAAGTGCGAGGTGCAGGAAACCGGGAATTGCCATCTCATCCCGTTCCCATCGCGCGACGGTGTTTCGACTCACCTTTAGTTTGCTCGCAAGCCCCTGTTGAGTTAACCCCATCGCTAGTCGCCGTTCTCGAAGTTTAGCGCCCTTCATGGTCCATTATTCTAGCACGTCAAATTGATACATTGCGTATCTCACCCTTTAGTGATACGATGCGTATCAACGCGGAGCGGGCTGATTTTCGCGGTAACGAAAACCAGCCCTTACACAGCCGAATCCTGACTGGTTTAGGGAAAGGAATCGACCATGCCTAATCATCCTAACACGGACGAGAATGAGAGTGCCTCGCTTGACGCCGAGGACTGGGAGATCGCGCTTAAGCCGTACTTCGGTTATCCGGATGCAGCCCTCGATCTCGCGCGGAACTTAATGACCATCCGAGAATGTCTCAAAACCACACCACCAGACTTGCCGACGGCAGTCGCAGCATTAAACGAAGCGGCTGACAGTCTCTTTCCGCTCACTAGCTTTCATGAAGGCGCACATGACCTGTACCGCACTTACATAGAGGGTCGCGCCACCAGAGCACATGAAGCATTGATGCAAAGTTTGGGGGTGAAGTTCTGATGCATACAAGCGACAAGAACAGTGTGCTTGAACGTCGCGCTGCAATGATGGCGCGATTACAACAGATTCATGATCATGCCGCCGGAGAAGGAACAGCTGAAGGCGCGATGATAGTCACGTTGGAAGGTTACATTTCCGGCATACCGGAGTTTTTCACAAACGATTGCCATGAGGCTTTCAGGTTCAGAGACAGAGTGCAGGCGGAATCTTTTGTTGCAGAGTTTGTGGGCACATTACTGAATCCGCAAGTGCTTGACCATCCGTAACGCAGTTGCCCAGGATCAACGATAAGAAGTACTGCCATGATAAACCCATCTGAAAGTTCGCGGACACCGCAGTAAGACCGTCTGCGACTGTCCGCGAACAAAGGGTTTCGGCTGGAAAGCGCCTCAACAAGGACGGTCATCTGATAACGCGTAATTATGTTGTCCCCACACCAGCGCCTATCGGCGCTCCCGAACATAATTTGGCGTTATCAAACGCCTCGCCTTCTATTCCTTTTTTATTCCGTTGTCCCGATCCGCAGTTAACTCGACAGGCATTTCTTACAGAGGCTTGCACTCGCCTATGGCTCGTGTCTCATGGTTGTAAGCATGTCAGATCCTCTCACCAGTTAGCCGGACCATCTTGGAAATCTGCTCTCTCGCTCACATCTCAGGAACGGCAAAAAACAAAAGCAAGAATAGAAATCAGGCGAGCAGACAAGATAGAGTTGAAAAACGCGATTTGGTTTCGCCGTAAGTCCATTGTTTTTAATATCTTGGGAATCAAGAAAATCTATAGATATTCCCGAGAATCCCGAGAAGTGAGTTAAAGGCACAGCCATCAATGATTTACAGCCTGATTTTGTAGTCCGATTTTGCCAACCAACTCCTGGCGAGGTTTTTCGAGATAGCCACGGAAACAGCCCCGGATTTCTTAAAGTGAAACATCAAGTCGGGGTCTAACTCAGGCGCGACGTCAACGATCTATAGCCTAAGTTTCTTCACCGAGAAAAAAAGTTCCACTCACTGGAAGTTCCGCTCACATTCACCGTCAATAGAGTCAACGAAATATGATCTGCGCTGAGCGAGCGCCCTGGTTTTCCTTCCTTTCCCAACCTCGCCATCGTCGAAAACTACAATCGAACATGAAACCGATCATGACGGACGATCTTTTGGATCAAGTGTCTCGCATTTACGAGCGAGCTCGGGGTGAAGTGTTGACACTGCTGCGATCGCACGAGCCGGCAGTGCACTCAGTGATACCGCCTCGAGAGTGGATGAGTGCAACTCAACTAGCAGAGTATTGGCAGCTCTACAACGAAAACGACGAGCCGACCACTGCCGGAATATTGAAGTGGGCGAAGCGACCGGCAGACAAGTTTCCGCTACCTCACGCTTACATGGGAGATCTTCTGCGATTCAATCGCGATGAAGTTGATCAATGGGCCAGGCAAGAAGCTGAAAGGCGGAGAGCACAAGCAGAAAAACGTAGGTTAAAAATAGCGTGACTGCATGGTCGTTGAGCATTAATATCTGCTCACTTTGACGACTGCTAGCGCTTATGAAAACCGAGGAGAAACACGAATGGTCTATAAGCGCTGGAAAGGAAAGAAACTTAAGCCTGGTGATCCGAACTATGACCGAGCTCGCTGGTGGATGGAGTATCGGCTAAATGGTCGCAGGATTCACAAGGCGATATCCGAAGCACGAACTAAGGCTCAAGCCGAACGTGCCGAGATCAGTGAAAGAGAAGCGATCTATAACCGACGATATAACCAAGCCACGGATATAGCATTCAGAGTTTATTACGACGAACACTATTTACCGTGGTTGAAGGAAAAGAAACCATCGCAGGTTGTCGATGCTGAAAGCCGCGTTAAAAAGTTAAAAGAGTTCTTTGGAAACCGAATGCTGAGCGACATCACGAGACGCGATGTAGAACGTTTTCAATCGACTCTACGCGGCAAGCAAACACCACGAGAGACTCCGCGCAAGGGCGCGACGGTCAATCGTTACGTTTATCTTCTGTCAGCAATTTTTTCGCGAGCAATACGCGACGAAGTTGTTGACTTCAACCCTTGCAGTAGGTTCGAACAGGAACCAGAAGCCAGACGCGAACGCTATCTCACGCCTAATGAGCAAGTGAAGCTAATGGAAGTGCTTGTCGATGACTTAGCATACTTGCGAGTACCGATCGAGGTCTCGCTCGGAACCGGCGTCCGAAAACATACGGAGTCGCTGAAACTGAAAATAGAAAACGTAAACTTCAGCGGCTTATCAGTGTTTCGGCCAGCCAACGGGCGAGACGTAGAAGTGAGACCGAATTGGTTTCTTTTGGTGGACACGAAGGGAAAACGTCCCCGCCACCGCTTGATTCCGATGAATGGTCCAGTACGCGCAGCTTTGCAGAAGGTAATCAATGGCCGTACTACCGGAAATGTCTTTGACTACAAACAGACCGGAGTGAGCGCGAGCACGCTTCGACGCGGTTTCGAAAAAGCGTGCGACCGAGCACGAATACCCTTTGGCCTCACGGTCGAAGGCGGCGTGATCTGGCACGATCTGCGACGAACTTTCGCAACCGAGTTGCGAGCGCGACAAGTGCATGAGTACGACATTGCCGATTTATTGGGCCACACCATCCAAAGCGTCACAGGGACATACGCACGCAGCACACCCGAGGCGTTGGAAGATGCAGTCAACAGACTCACAGAGCCGCGAGGCAATGTGATCGAATTCAAAAGGAAAGCTAGTTAAAAAAAGTGTCACCATCTTAGCCCCATCTTCACTTTTGGGGCTGAGGTCATTCCCAGGGCTAAGTTGATGAAAGTCGTGAAAACCGTAGGAAAAGTTATGGTGCCGAGGGCGGGAGTCGAACCCGCACGTCCTTTCGGACAACGGATTTTAAGTCCGCAGCGCAATTCAATTTCACTGAAGAGCTCCCTGGCGGGCTCCAAGAGTCTTTGGTGGCGCGATGGAATGCTGAACCTGGTAAAAAATTTGAAAAATTAATCCCGCTTCTTCCACGCAGCACGTATTAACCTTCCAGTATTGATGATTAGCGGAAACGGGAAAGGCTTGCTAGAATTCGGCCCACGGACGACATGCCGGGGTGGCGGAATGGCAGACGCTGCGGACTTAAAATCCGTTGTCCGAAAGGACGTGCGGGTTCGACTCCCGCCCTCGGCACCATACCTTTCCTAACGTTTTCACGACTTCCATCAACTTAGCCCTGGGAAATCTCAACCCCAAAAGTGAAGATGGGGCTAAGATGGTGACACTTTTTTTAACTTGCCTTCCTTTTGAATTGGACCACGGTGCCTCGCGGTTCTGTGAGTCTATTCACCGCATCTTCCAGCGCCTCGAGTGTGCTTCGTGCGTATGTGCCCGTGACGCTTTGGATCGTGTGACCGAGTAGATCGGCAATGTCGTACTAATGCACTTGTCGCCCCGCAACTCGGTTGCAAAGTACGTCGCAGATCGTGCCAGATCACGCCACCTTCAACCGTCAGGCCAAACGGTATTCGTGCTCGGTCGCACGCTTTCTTACTTAAAATGACGATACCAATCCGCCTCGAATTGCGCCTCGTCACCTGTTTGACTTTAGTGTGGGCACTGACAATCC
>Ga0134128_10001958_pt1 | contig 25911 bp, 20 predicted proteins | sample KB31754_FD_96462 | JGI IMG/M metagenome (GOLD analysis project Ga0134128, IMG submission 96462) | Terrestrial soil microbial communities with excess Nitrogen fertilizer from Kellogg Biological Station, Michigan, USA - KB3-175-4 | ecosystem: Environmental > Terrestrial > Soil > Unclassified ...
CGTCCAGGCCGAGCGCAAAGCCCAGGAAGCGCGCGAGCAGGAAGCGATCTACGAAGTCGGCATGTGCCACCTGGTCGCCGGCAAGGAGTTTCAACCGGCCGAGTTTGGCTTCGTTTGTTCGACTGCGGATGCCAACGCCCTCGTGAAGCGCAAATGGACGCTCGAACACGCCAACAACGCGCACACCTGGAACTTCGACCGCGAATCCTGCGGGCCGGCTCTGGCGTTTGCCTCCGCTTGACAGTCTCGAATTACCTGCCGGACGTCAATGCGCCGGGACCAAAGCCGACATCTTGAACCCGGTTCTGTAAATCGAGAAGTGCCTTGACCGTTACAAAGCTCTCGCCCGGCGATCCATAACGAAGGTCGCTCAGCGTGATGAGTTGTAATTGTTCTTCGCTCGAAATCGGATCTTTCTTCCAATAGGGGAAACGGGAAAAATAGAGCACATACCGGAACGGCGCCGTGTCACTGGCGGCCTGCAATGCCGGATTCCATGGCGACTGGTAAAGTATCGCGCCGGCGGTGGGATCGAATTGACCAAGCGCCGGCACAGTATAAAGCCGATACGCATGCTCACCCTGAACAATGCCGGTCCAGGAAAACGGGTTCAACGAATTTGGTAGCGCGGCGAGTTGGAGAGGAGGGCCAAGGTCGGCATAGACACGCGATTGCAATTGCGACAAAGCCCGCTGATGCAGAACTCCGCGGACTCCGCCGTACACCACGATGAACAGCAATGCTGCCAGCGCGAAGCCGCGTCCGCTGCCGCTGCGATCGCCAATCTCTTCGCTGACCAGCCGGTTCAAAAATGGCGCAGCCAGAGCAAGCAGCAGCACGGCCAGCATCACCCAATCCGTCAGGCTGAATAGATCCAGGTAAAGCCAGCGCGATGAAAACGGCAGAAAGAGGCGAATGCCATAGCTCATGCTCCAGTCGAGCAACAAGTGAGTGCCGACGCCTACACAAGCGATGAGCCACGCGACACGCCATGGCAGCTTCCGCCAGCCGAACAGCGCTGTCAAGGCGACGGCCAGCGCCGCCATAAAAGGTAGCCCGATCAGCGAATGCGTGTAGCCGCGGTGAATCTCGAGACCGCGCAACTGGCCTTGGATCATGCTGACCATGTCGATATCGGGAATGTTCGCCGCGATGATCAGCAGCAGCCCGGCCCGAGGACAGTATTTGCCGAGACCGGAACGCGACAGCGCCACGCCCACGAGCGTATGGGTCAGATTATCCATTCAACGCCGTCTCCCGTCTCCTGTCTCGCGCGCGAGATACGCGGACGGAACCAGCAGCGTCAGCGCCTTCGGCTCCACTTCGATCGTCACCGGCAAGCGGCAAGCCAGTTCACCGTCGATCTGGGTATAGACAGCAGGATCACTCGCGGCTTCGCACGTGGCCGACGTCGCGCGAAGCACCGTGCAGCCGCGAAGGCGTTCGACTCGCTTGAGCGCCACGCCAAGCAGGTAACGCAGATACCCAACGGAGCCGGAGCCTTCGAAAAGAACGAGTTCGAAATCGTCGCGAAGCAGCGATGCGCCGCGGGCGATTTCCAGATCGCCCCCATAGTTGCGAACATTGCTGATGAGTGCAAAGCCGCATCGATGGAGTTTGCCGGAAACGGTCACATCGAATTGGGGGATCGGGCGCAAGAGCTGCGCCATCCCGCCTACGTAATAGGCGAGCTTGCCCGCGGCCGCTTTTAGATCGAGATTCAGGTCGTAGACGATCTGTGCGTCGAGGCCGATGCCGGCCATCGACAAAAAGTAGCGTTCGTAATCCGCTGCTCGTATAACGCCAAGCGAAATGCGGCAGGGTTCGAGAGAGGCGATGGAACCGGCCGCGTGCAGAAGCCCGTGCTTCATGTTCAGCTCATGCGCCAGAACGTTGGCTGTCCCCGCGGGAAGAATCGCCAGCGGAACCGGCGAATGCACCATGCCGTTCAAGACTTCATTGATGGTGCCATCTCCGCCGGCGATGATGATGAGGTCCGCGCCGTTTTCGATTTCGCGCTTGGCCAGCAACCCCGCCGTGCCGGGGCCGGTGGTAGGAACCAGGGTTGCCTGTGTTCCTTGTTGACGCAAAAGTTCAATGCTACGTTGGAGCAGGTGCGCTCTCCGAGCCAGACGGCCCGCATACGGGTTATAAATGACGGCAGCCCGCCGGTAGGAGGAGTGAGCGTGATCCAAACCGATCATTATAGTTTCGACACTAAGGAATTCCGTGAAAGACTCGGTTCAACATGAAATTCAAAAGCTCCGCGACGAAATTGAGCGGCACGAGCATTTGTACTATGTTCTCGACCAACCCGTAATCACGGATGCCGAGTACGATGCGCTGGTGCGCCGTCTACAGGAGCTGGAAAACGCGCACCCGGAGCTGGTGACGCCCGATTCGCCGACGCAGCGAGTCGGAGGCAAGCCGCGCGAAGGTCTGCAGCGCGTTGAGCACAGCACGCCTATGCTCAGCCTCGATAACGCGCTGAACGAGCAGGAGCTTCGCGACTTCGACGCGCGCGTCCGGCAGTTTCTGAAGGGGCAGCAATTCGAGTATGTGGCCGAATTGAAAATGGACGGCCTTTCCATGGCGGCGCACTATCGCGACAGCCGCTTTCACCGGGCGATCACTCGCGGAGACGGCCGCGTCGGCGAGGATGTCACCGAAAACGCCCGGACCATCCGGTCGCTTCCTCTGCGCGTGAAGAAGCATCCGGCGCCCGGGCCCGCCTTTGAAGTACGCGGCGAGGTGATTATGCCGGAAAAATCGTTCGAGCGTCTGAATGCGAGCCGCGATAGCGAAGGCTTATCGCGATTCGCCAATCCTCGAAACGCAGCCGCGGGCGCTCTTCGCAATCTGGACCCCCGTGTGACGGCACGGCGCGAGCTCGATTTCATTCCGTATTTTCTGCTTGTCGACGGGACGTTTCCCGTCGATAGCCAATGGGAATCGCTTGAAACGCTGAAGCAGCTCGGATTTAAAGTGAATCCGCATCGCCGTAAGTGTACGGACCTGGACGACCTTCTCCGGTTCATCAAACACTGGGAAGAGAAACGCGAAGAGCTGCCGTACGAGATCGACGGGATCGTCGTGAAGGTGGATTCCGTCAAGCAGCAGCGCGAACTTGGCTTCACGGCAAAAGCGCCGCGCTGGGCGATCGCCTTCAAATACGCGGCGAGACAGGCAGCAACGACGCTCGAAAATATCGAGGTGCAAGTGGGGCGTACCGGAGCGCTCACGCCTGTCGCCCATCTCGCCCCGGTTGCGGTAGGCGGAGTCACGGTCGCGAGAGCCACTCTGCACAACGAGGATGAAATCGCGAGACTTGACGTGCAAATCGGAGACAAAGTGCTGGTCGAACGGAGCGGCGATGTCATCCCGAAAGTAGTCCGTGTCGTCGAACACGGAGTGCGCCGGCATAAGTTCCAGATGCCGAAGACGTGCCCGGTGTGCGGTGGCCATATTGTGCGCGAAGAGGGCGAAGCCGCCAGCCGTTGCGTTAACACGAATTGCCCGGCGAGATTGCACGAATCGTTAAGGCACTTTGCCCAGCGGAGCGTAATGAATATCGATGGAGTTGGCGACGCTCTGGTCGAGCAGTTGCTCGAGCGAGGTCTCGTCAGAAGCGTTGCGGATCTCTACGACCTTACGGTTGAGCAGTTGACCGCGCTCGACCGCATGGGCGAGAAGTCGGCATCGAAGATTATTAAGAACATCGACGGATCGCGCCGCCAGCCTCTATGGCGCGTTCTGAACGGCCTCGGGATTCCGTTCGTAGGCGAGCGGACGGCGCAAATTCTTGCCGATCATTTCGGTGGTCTCGATGAAATCGCGAGCGCCTCCGTCGAAGAACTCCGGGAAGCCGAAGAGGTAGGTCCCAAGGTGGCCGAATCGATCCGGCAGTTCTTCTGTGAAGAGCGCAATCGCGAACTCGTGGAGCGTCTGCGCCGCGCGGAACTGCAATTTACACAGGCGAAGAAGGCCAGGAAGCGAGGACGCTTGAGCGGCCTGACATTCGTGCTCACTGGTACTTTACCGACTTTGACGCGCGAAGAGGCGAAGGCAAAAATAGAAGCAGCGGGAGGAAAAGTCGCGGGATCGGTGAGCAAAAAGACTACCTACGTGGTCGCCGGCGAAGAGGCTGGGCAGAAGCTCGATAAGGCCAACGAGTTGGGAGTGCGGATCGTCGATGAAGCCGGTCTGTTCGCTATTCTGGAGACGGATTCTAACTCACCCACCGCCGCGGAGTAATTGCTGAAACATATCTTTCTAGCCTTGATGTCCTGGGGACCTCCCGGGCTGTTGTTTCTGAGCTGTTTGGACTCGGTGGGAGTTCCCATCGTCGGCGGAGTGGACGCTCTGCTGATCGCTGTTTCTACCGTGAGTCCGGCGCAGGCTTACCTGGCCGCGCTGTTTGCGGTGATCGGTTCGCTGATCGGAAGCATGGTTCTGTATCTGATCGCGCGTAAAGGCGGTGAAGTTCTGCTCGCGGGACATACGTCGGACAAACGCGGCCGCAAGTTGCGCCACTGGTTTGAACAGTACGGGCTGGTAACCGTTTTCCTGCCGGCCATTTCACCCGTGCCTTTGCCGATGAAGATACCGGTGTTCTGCGCCGGCGCATTGAAGGTGCGTATCGTCTCGTTTATTGCGGCCGTTGCGGCCGCGCGCGTCATCCGTTATTTCGCGCTCGCTTACCTGAGCCAGCGCTATGGACGCTATACCGTTCCCTTTCTGGAGCATCACTGGCTCCCGATTGTACTTGTGGTGCTTGCCCTGTGCGCTCTCGCTGTCGTAATGCTGAAAGTGATCGACCGCGAAGCGGAGCCGGAATCCGCCAACATCCTTAAGGCTAACGACTCAGCACAAAATTAACGTCGATGGGAGCGATCACTTCGACTGGCGCGCCGTTCAATAGCGTCGGTTTGTATATCCAGCGCTGCACGGCTTCTACCGCCGCGCGCGCCAGAAACGCCGGCCCGCTCAAGACCTGAATCTGTTTCACGCGTCCATCTTTTCCGATGGTGGCTACCAAACGAACGGCCCCGGATTGGTGGGTTTCGATGGCGAAACGCGGATAGAGAGGCATCACTTTATGAATGAGCTTCGCTTCCTGCACGCCGCTCGATACGCGGATTGGCTCGCCTGCGGGCTTCTGCCGGGGGCTCGCTCCGGGCGGCGGCGGGACCGCTCCGTTAGGAAGCGGATTGATTCCCGTTATATCTGAACCCGCCATACCGGGCGGCAGGCCGATAATCGGCGCCGTGAGAAATGGAACAGTATCGGAAACCGAAGCAATCCGGGTGGGAACCCGCGCCGGAGCATGAAATGGCCGCGGCGCCGTGAATGGATGTACAGGCGGAGTGGCGCGTTGCGCGTCGGGAACTGCGGGAACCAGTTTGACAACATTCATAGAGCGGATGAGCCGCAAGATGTCGGGCGTCTTCGCAACCCGTAGCGGCGGGATGTAGAAGAGCGGCACGATGATTGCGGCCGCAAGCGCAAGTAGTTCGGCAGCGCTCGCCGCAAAGAACGTCCACGGACGGTTCGCGTGCGGGGTGGGTAGAACGGACTGCTCAAACATATCCGTTCAGACACCGGATACGGGCCGCGAGTTCCTGAACCGCGTACGTGGAACTTCAGGCGGGCGCTTGTTCTCTTTTGTGAACGCTGCCCGCGCGCAACCGGTAGTCGTGAGCGTCTTCGTTCAAGACGAGTTGCAGCTCGGCTTCTGAAAGATAGCGAAGGGGTGCGGAGCGGTCGATGCGCCGCACAACTTCGGCAAGTCCGACGAGCATTTCCATATCCGCTCGCGTCATGCGTTCATTCACGACAACCCCGCATCCTTCGACAAGGAAGAAGGGGCGTTCCGGATTTTCGGCTTGCATGCGGGCCGCAACTTCTTCACGGGGTGGCAGAACCGCCGCGCTGCCGGCGGAGAAGATGGCCTGACATGGAAAGAGAACCCCACCGGCCACAATTGATCGAGAGTTGCGATCGGTCGCCAGGGAATGAACGGTTGCGTGGTCCGGCACGCGCCATCCGGAGCGGCCCGCGATGCACGAGAGCAGATTGTAATTCGGCTCGGGCGCTTCCGCGGGCGAGAGCGCCAGACGATCCTCCACGAAATCGAGCAGGCGCCTCACTTCCCCGCAGGTATCGCCGCGAACAACCAGGCCGTGATTGGCAAGCACGAAAATATTTGCGTCAGGACAGCCCGAGAGAGCCTTCTGAATCTCTTGCGCCAGCGGCAGTCCCGAAGGAACATACGGAATCCAGCACCAGGACAAACCGCGAAGCCGCTCGTTTAGCCGCGCGCGACCGTCTTCTCGCACGGCCCATCCAATGGTGTTGACGGAATGAACGTGAGCGACAACCCGGCTCGGCAAAACGGCGTGCATCGTGGTTTCGATCGATGCGCGTAGGCGAACTCCGGACTGCGTCTCCCAATCGACCGGCGCTTCCCTGTTTTGATGCACCGCCGAAAGCGCTTCCTTTAGATCGACTGGAACAAATATTTCTTCCCGCTCCGCATCCGCCAGCCAGGTTCCCGACGCCTTGATCCACATCACCTCGTCGAGCTTCACGGACGTGTTCCCGCTGCTCGCCTGAATCAGCAGCGGGTCGCGGCCAATATCGGCCGACAAGCGCAACAGCGATGTGAATTCCTTACTTCTCGCCTGCGGCAATGGCATGTCGGCTGAGTTTAACGCAACCATCGTGGGAAGTCTCTCCATTTCTACTGCAGCACCCGGAGTTCCCGTCCCGATTCGGCGGAGGCTGCGCGCTTTGCTCTCATCTGCCCGATTTTGACGGAAGTTTTGAAGATCGCTCCGACCGGGATGAAGCCGCCTAATTTGTGGGCCGCGACGGCAGAAAGTCCCATGGAGGCAATACACCCGCAAGACTCGCAATCGGGATCTCCTCCGAATTGGCAGGGCGTGATTCTGGTTTTGAGATCGGCCGAAATCGTTTGCGTTGTCAAAGCAAACACGCATTCGTCCGGGCTGTGCGGAGGCGATGCAAGCTGCCGGATGAGCCCTTCGGGCATATCCAACTTGGGGAAGCGGCGCCGCATCTCGAACAACTGATCGATAACCTGGGCGCGCTCTTGCCTCGTCAGCATCTCCGGAAGATCCTCTCCTCTCTGCGGCGTGAACAGGCTGAACCAGATTTTAGCGATTTCGGGCCGCGGCGTCCAGAATTCCATAAACTCATTCAAATATCCAGGCCGCTTCATCATCTGCCCTGTCACCGTACAGTGAATGGTGATGTGGTGGCCAGCGATATTCTTCAAAATACGGTCGTATGTCGCCGGCGCCCGCCGCACATCATGCTCCGGCTGAAGCCCGTCGATCGAGACGACAACGTTCAGATGGCGGAGGGCCGTCCAATCGGGAGCGAGCGGCCTGAACGCGCTGGTGACTACCTGAACATGTATTCCGCGCTTCAGTAACAGGGGGACCATCGTCTCCAACTCGCGATATCGCACCAAGGGATCTCCGCCCACGATGGACAAATGCAACGGCTTGAGACGATCCACTAATTCCAACACGCCGTCGACGAGAGCTTTTCCTTTGCGATCGTTCAGCTCACGAAGCGTGACCCCGCCGCCGAGATGGCCATCTTCGTATGCATAGCAACCGGGGCATCGCAGGGGGCACTCGCGCGTGATTTCAATTGAGAGCGAGGGCCGCTCACCCTTTAGGATTTTGCCCCATGCTCTCACAATTTCGGAAGTCTGCAATTTAATTCCTTTCCATTTAGGAGACTGCGCGGGGCAGTGAATGTTATCACGCTCCGCTTCACGCGCCAACAGAGCGAACTTCTTGCGAAGGCGAACAGCTCGAAGTTGGAACCTGCGCCATTCAGACCCGCAAGAGAGCCGGATATCACGCAGGCAGAAATATCAAATCGGGCGGAGAAGGGTCGGCGGCGTGATGAACGAGGGACGCGCCGCGATCCGGATGGCCGGATGCCGACACTTCACCAGCGCCAAACCAGCAGGCCTCGAACTGAACGAGTTGACCGTGGTAACCCCCAAAGCATGATTGAGGCGAAACGGCATCGGCGGCATGGTTCAGCATAAATGCATTCACCTCAACACCCGCTTGTTTTGTGGCAGGAGGATCGGAGATGCGGTCTAATGACGCCGTGAGGATTACGAAACAGAGCAGCCAAACAAGCCAGGAGATTCGTCTGGTGCTTGGCGGGGGCATCCAAGCTTATCGTATCGCAGTACATCGCCATGGCCCTGCCGGCGTGCTGTCGCAGGCGGCCAATGGCGCCCACACGCGCTAGCTGTTGATCAACACCATTGGAGCGGTAATCTTAATTGTCGCCGGGCTCATCTCGATGGAACTGGCTCCACAACTCAATTTCACCGACACGGTTCCGTTGATGTTTACTTGCATGGCATCGGTTTCATTCGTACCCATTGGCGATTTCGTGGTCACGCCGCCCATGCTGACCGTCGTCGTGCGATCCCCCATGCTGATGGTCAGCGAATCTCCGCCTTGCGAGATCGTTACGCTGCGATTGCCCGATTGAACGGTAACGGTCTCATTCTGGTGGATGGTCGCGGTCCGGTTGCCTTGCTGGACAGTAAGTGTGTGGTCGCCGGTCTCCACTGTCTCGGCGTCGTTGACGTGAATGGTGGTCGTGCGATCGTTTCCCACTTTTCGTGTCTCGTCGTGTTCGATCACCGAGTTCATGTCTTTTTCGGCTTGCAGAAAGATTTCCTCCGAACCTTTCTTGTCTTCAAACCGGAGCATGTTGCAGTTTGCGGCGCCGCCCTTCATGCTGCTGCGGGTAAGCAATCCACTCTGCGTTTTGTTGTCGGGCAGAGTGAACACCGGCATATTTTCCTTGTTGTAGACACTGCCGATCACGATGGGGCAATCCGGATCGCCATGCAAAAAACTGATGACGACTTCATCGCCGACACGCGGAATCCACTGGTGCCCCCAGGCCCGGCCCGCCCAGCCTTGCACGACTCGAACCCAGCAGGCGTATTTGGATTCCCGGTCCCAATGAAAGCGGACGCGGATGCGGCCATACTTATCGGGCCAGATCTCTTCGGTATTGCCCGACGCGGTTTCATCGATGACGAATGCCGTATCGAGACCGTAGGCCGCCGGCTTTGGGTTCACCATCAACGGAACGTACGGGACCGTGGATTTGATGCAGCGAAAGCTGTTTTCGTACGAGGTCCCGAGGTTTTCTCGATTCTGATAGTCGGGCTGCTGAATCGCGTTGTGCGACGCTTCGGTCAGAAGATACGAGCCCGCCGCTTCTCCGCCCTGCACCGAGATCTTGTATCCCGTCGAAAACGCACGGCAACGTGAAGAGCCGTTAAACACCAACTGGCTGGTTTCGGGAGCTTGAATCCGGAGGCGGTCGAGCTTTTCTCCCTCCGGCCGGACATCTCCGAGGCGCTCGGCGGGCTTGTTGAACTGCTTTGCGTAGTCGCCAGGATAGTCATACAACTCGAAGTGCTTGCCTTCATCGGCGACTCCAGGGGACTGTTCCGTGACTTCCATGAAGTTATGCGGCATTTCATGGTGGAAGTCCCGCATGGTGTGCTTCCCCGTATGAATCTGCTCAGCGGCACTCCAAGTTCGAATGGTATCGGCGGCAGTATCCTGGCCCTGGGCGGGAGCATAGGCAAATGTCGATTGATCCGGAAGCGCTTTATAACCGCTTGGCGAATCGCATAGCACCATCACGTGTTTACCATTCGAATGCTCGAAATAGTACAAGATGCCTTCGTGCTCCAAGAGGCGGCTGATGAATGAGAAATCCGTTTCGCGGTATTGAACGCAGTAGTCCCATTTCGTGTAGGTTTTTGTGAGACTGACCTGAAGATAGGCGCTGTAGCCCATTTCCTCGACGATCTGCTTGACGATGTCGGGAACGGTTTTGTCCTGGAAGATACGGCAATTCGCCCGATAATTCAAAAATGAAAACCAGGGGACGATCGCCGCCGTGTAATAGGCAAAGTTATCGTCCTGGCTGTCTTTGCTGAGACGCTCGCAAAAGCCGCAAATATAGCGCTCGCCGGCGTCCGCCCCGGAGCCCGGATCGCTCAATTTGATGCGGACCGTGAAAGCCTTCCCTACAAGATCGTGCTGTTTGATCTGAGCGGGCTTATTGTTCTGTACATCCGCCACCATTTTGAGCGTGTAGCGAAATGGCTGTGAGATGCTTTCCGAACCAGCAAAGCTGGAAAGCAATAAGACATCCTGACCGGCAGGCGTATATACAGCCAGAAGCCGGTTTTCTTGTGTAATCTGTTCCGCCATGGGCATCTTCCTCGCCGGGTTCTATCAAAAGCATGCGCGCAATGCCCGGCCCGGTGAGGCCGCAACACTGCGCGCACGAAAACTAAACGAGGGAAGGATCCCGAGAGTATCGATCCTCCTCGCAAATACATTGCAGGCGCGCTGCCAAATCACGCAATGGAATATTGAAACGCTCCGTCGGCGGCCATGCCGATATCCACGGTCCTCAACCGCCGGCCTTCCACCAGACTGGCCAGAAGCTGGCGGGAGATATCGGGCAACAACGTATTGGTCAGGATATTGTCGACGTTGCGCGCGCCGCTTTCGACTTCCGTACACCGCTTCGCGACTTCGTCGATAACGGATTCCCGATACTGCAGAGCGATTTTGTGGTTCTCCATCATGCGCCGCTTGATCTTGTCCAATTTGAGACGGATAATCTTTTTCAAGTTCTCGTCGCGAATCGGATAGTAGGGGATGACGACCATGCGGCCGAGAAATGCCGGCTTAAATATTTTATTCAGTTCCGGTTTGATCGTTCGGACGAGGCCATCCGGCGTAGGAGCGGTTTCCGGGTCGGCGCAGAGCTTCATTAACTGATCGGTACAGGCGTTGGTGGTCAACAGGATAATCGTGTTCTTAAAATCGATTTCCCGGCCCTCGCCGTCCTCCATCAAACCTTTGTCGAAGACCTGATAGAAAAGTTCCAGTACGTCCGGATGGGCCTTTTCGACTTCGTCCAGCAGAACCACGGAATAAGGCCTGCGGCGTACGGCTTCCGTAAGCACTCCGCCTTCGCCGTAGCCGACATAGCCAGGGGGCGAGCCCTTCAAAGTGGAGACCGTATGGGCTTCCTGAAATTCCGACATGTTGATGGTGATGAGGTTATGCTCGCCGCCATACATTAAATCGGAAAGTGTCAGGGCGGTTTCGGTTTTGCCGACACCGCTGGGTCCAACTAACATGAACACGCCAACCGGCTTGCCAGGGTCGTCCAGGCTAGCGCGCCCGGTACGGATGCGCTGCGCGATAAGCCCCATGGCGTGATCCTGGCCGATTACGCGTTTTTGAAGGACCTTCTCAAGTTCAAGGACGGTGGCGATTTCGTCTTTTACCATCTTGCCGATTGGTATGCCGGTCCAGCCGGAGATCACTTCGCCGACGATCTGCTGGTCGACGGTAACGCGCATCAGAGATGTTTCGCCTTGGGTCGTTTCGAGATCGGCAACCAGACTCGCCAGTTCCAAGCGCAGCGCCTCGGGATCGGCTGCGGTCACCGGTTCCGCGCTGGCGCTTCCTCCAACGGCGGCAGCATGTGCGCCACTTACGGCAGCACCAGGGGCCGTCGCTTCGAGCTGGGTGCGCAACTCGCGTATGCGGATAACCAGACCTTTGACCTTCTCCCATTTCTCCTTCATCGAGGAGAGCTGCGCTTCAAGCGCGGTCTTCTTCGCGACGATTTCCTCAAGACGTTCACCATGATCGTGTCCGACGGCGAGTTCGCGCTGGAGGACACGCTCCTGGACGGCAAGATCGTCGATTTGTCGAACGGTATCTTCTATGGGACCCGGAGTGGCGTTCTGCCCGAGGGAAAGGCGCGCGCAGGCGGTATCGAGCACGCTGACCGCCTTGTCGGGCAATTGGCGGCCAGCCAGGTAGCGGTGCGACAGCACGACGGCGGCGTTCACGGCCTCATCGAGGATGCGGACGTTGTGATGCGTTTCTAGCGCGCTCACTATCCCACGCATCATCACAAGACACTGACTCTCGGTAGGCTCCTCGACTTTAACAACCTGGAAACGCCGGGCGAGCGCGGGATCCTTTTCAAAATACTTCTTGTACTCGGACCAGGTCGTCGCCGCGATCGTTCTCAACTCGCCTCGCGCCAGCGCCGGCTTCAATAGATTCGCGGCATCGTTTTGGCCGGCTTGTCCGCCGGCGCCAATCATGGTGTGGGCTTCGTCGATGAAGAGAATAATCGGAATCGGCGATCGCTTGACTTCTTCGATCAGTCCCTTCAACCGGTTCTCAAATTCGCCTTTGATGCCGGCTCCGGCCTGCAACAAGGCCAAATCGAGCGTGCGGACCACGACATTTCGCAGCGGCGGCGGGACATCCCCTTGCGCCACTCGCAAAGCGAACCCTTCGACGACGGCCGTTTTGCCGACCCCGGCTTCGCCGGTCAAAATCGGGTTGTTCTGCCGCCGGCGCATCAGAATATCGACAATCTGGCGAATTTCGGAATCGCGGCCAAGCACCTGATCGATTTTGCCGAGTTTCGCATTTTCCGTGAGATTGACCGTAAATTGATCGAGATTGGCTGTCTTTCCTCCAGCGGCTTGGGCTCCCGGAGATCCAGGAGCGGCGCCGGGTGTGGCCGCTGCCGCAGCCGTCTGAGAATCCTCGGGAGAGCCGCTCACAATCGCGGAAAATTCGCGCTTGAGCGCTTCGGGCTGGATCATCTGCAACTCGCGGCTGAAGTCGCGAGCGATGCGAACCAGCTCTTCCTCGGTCAAGAGAGCGACAATAGCGAAACCGCTGCGAATTTGGCCGGCATTGTAGTCGACCGAGCCGACGGTCCACCCCGTGGTCAACATCTTTACGAGGGAAGGACTGAGTACGGGATTCCGGGCGTTCCCGGTCTTCAGTTTGTCGAGACCGCGCGTAAGCTCTCCCGTAAACCGCGATTTATCCACTCCAAAATGCTGAATAATCCGCATCAGGTCGCTGTCTTGCGCGTCCAGTAGTTTGAGCAGGAAGTGCTCGATTTCAATATCGTAATGAGTGCGCGAGAGGCACAGCCCGGCGGCTCCTTCCAGCGCGTTGCGAGTGGTTTCATTCAGCTTGCCGATCAGCGATTTCAGGTTGACGGTCATCGAGAGTCTCCTTCGAGAAAACTACAATTGCAGAACAGTTTCGCTTGGATTGCGGTCCGCCGGTTTGGTTTTACTCCAGCTCAGCCATCCTAACTGAGGAGAAGCCTCGCCGCTTGCGCCCAACTCGCAGGCAGGGACATCCTGGTGACGCAGAATTAATTGCACTTCAAAGTCCAGTTCGTCGCCAGCGAACAGGCGCACCATGGTTCGAAGCGGCCGGAAGGCCGAGCCGGATGGGAGGAAATCGAGGTATTGCCGAAGCGTCAGCGGGCCCAAAACAAGGCGCACGCGCGCCTGCGGATCCCAAACTTCGTCGCCCACCACGGCGCCAAATCCCACCTGCTGCGAATCCAATTCCGTGTCGTCGAGATTGCATTGAGCATTGCCGGAAAGGCGATACCAAGCCCCGAGGAACTGTTCGACTTTTACGTCCACGCCGAAATAATCAGCCAGTATTTGCTCGAGCGCGACGGCGGAACGGGGCTGCTGTGCAAGAAGGCCGGCGTAATAGAGGAGAGATGCGTCGGGAATGTCCTGGCGGTCGCGCAGGCCTTTCGTGCCGAGGCCGATCACGTCGAAAATATATTGCGAGAACCGGTCGCCATCGCCCTGCTCAACTCCGACAAGATAGCGGTATTTCCGCCATGCCCGATAGAAGAGCGAGATCAACCGGTGATGAAAGATGTCGAGGAAATCGCGAAGCGTGTTGTCACGCGCCTGAACGCGGCCAGCAACCAGTTCGGTGTAGTAGATGGGCAGCACACCAAGAGGGCCGATGAGGCCGAGAAAGTTCACTCGCATCAGCGGCGGACGATCGGGCGCCATTTCAAGCGACTGAATTTCGCTTGCCGGGAACGCCAGCGACGGATTCACACCGAAACGCAGGATTTCGTTGCGCGGAAGTTGGAACAAGCCGACGCCGCTGCGTTCCTTATAGAAGGCCTGCATGAGACGGACCGCCTGCACGAATTCGAAGGAATACGGCTCGGCGAAGAGACGGTCTTCGACCGTTCGCCGCATCAGAGCAGTATCCGCTCTCCCGCTCGGGGGCGCCATTCGCGGAGAACCTCCTTCCGCTGTTTGGTGCGAACCACCAACTGGCTAAAGCTGTTTAACGAAGCATACAACGCCAGAAAGCGCTCGATCAGAGATGCAAAGAGGAATACGCCGCCACCCGCAAACGGTTCTTCATCGAGCTCCATCTCGACTCGGATTCCACGCGCGAAGCTGATGCCCTGACCGGAAACCACTCTGTCGACATGACGCTGGCTTTTTAGCGAAGTGATGCCGGCGATTTGATGCTCGTGAGAGGTGGAATCGGAATAGTTGTACAGCCGAAGGATTTCCTGCAAAGCGCCGCGACCTTCCTCGACGAGCGACAAATAATTCAACGAAAGATGAGAGATGAGACGCCAGTGGAGTCCGGTTTTCAAGGGCGGTCGGACGGTCGCCGTAGGCTTCCGTATTGTGAGGACACGCTTAACTACGGACGCGCCCTCCACGACGAAATCGCCGGTGTCACTGCCGAAGGGCAAACGAGAAGGAAGATCGCGGTTGGTACAGGTGCAGCGCACGGTCAGCGTGTCGGCGCCAAGGCGGGTCGACTCCCCGCTCGTGTCCAACAAAGACAGGAAAACATCGGCGCCAGAGTCGTGCTGGCGAAGCGATGGGCGGCGCTTCGCGTGCCAGTAGGCCTGGTTCTTGCCTTCTGGCCGCCCGTGGTGGCTGGAATAGAACGGCTCGTAATAGGTGATCTCCTGCCGGTCCGGGCTGGACGTAAGCACCTGATCGATCGAAAACACTTCCAGCGCGTTAGGGCGGCGAAAATCGGGGGCCACAGGATATTCGAAACGCGTATGCTCCAACAGAATGGGTTCGGCGGTGTGCGGGAACAAATTGACGATTGGTGTGCAGCCCAGCTTGAACGTCTTCTCCGTGATGTTCAGTTCCAGGGCTTGCTGCCGGTCGTTTCGTTCAAACGGCGAAATCAAGAATACAACTTCAACGCGGTCTTCGAAATCGCCCGCCGACAGACATTGCAGATTGTTCAACTCGGCAAAGAGGAATTTTTCGGGAAATGCGAAATACTCCTGCAGCAGGCGGTAGCCGGTGAAGGAGCGGCGGGAATATGGGAGCAGGGCTTCCTCGTTGGCAAAGCCCATGGCGCGCAGCGAATTCGGAGGTAGCGCGATCGGACGCTGCTCCGGTTTTTTGGGATTGCGCAGCAGAATGCGGACGCAATTGTTAAACAACAACTCGTAAAGCGTATAGACGACGTTGCTATCGCCGTTCAGATAAAGCTGCAGCGACTTGATCTCGAGATTTGAGAACTGGGCCTCACCCTCGCAAGCGAGTTCGATGCTGCAGGCCGCCATGGCATCCGGCGCTTTCAAAGGAGGGCTCAGGCGCTCGGGGGAACGCCACCGCGCTTCGCGAACCTTGATCGGCCAAACGGTTGTCTCGTAGCAGGTGCGAAATTTACACGGAACGCCATCGACAGGCCGGGAATACAACAGCGTCTCGCGTGGGATGGTAACGCCCGTCGATAGCTTGCCCTGCTCGGGATCGATATCCAGTTGAACGACGGACATGGAAGGAATGGGGCGGAGGAAATGCGGGTAGAGCACCTCAATGAGCGACTCGGTGATCTCGGGAAATTCGTCGTCGATTTTCAGGTGCAGGCGCGCGGTGAGAAAGGCGAACGCCTCCAGCATCCGCTCGACGTGAGGATCTTCGCAGCGATTCGGCTCCAGCACGAGGCGGTCCGCGATCTTTGGGTATTTGTTCGCGAACTCCGCTCCCATTTGACGGAGAAAGCTGAGTTCGTCGTCGTAATACCGTTTCAGATCTTCGCGCATCTTAGCCCCAATGTTACTTACCTAAGAACAAAAGCGAAGCACGAGTGGCAGCAACCGTCGAAGCTGTAGCGGATGAACGTATCGCACCTCGAAGGCGGTCGAGGCATGCCTCGACCCTACAACAGACGCGGATTTCGTGTAGTGGCCAGGCATGCCCGGTCCGAGATGGCAACGTGACCAACTTTGCCGTGAAGCTAGAAGGGATTGAAGCGAACCGTCGCGATTCGTCTTGGGTCGCTTACGCTTCCGGCTCAGTCTCAGCGGTTGCATCAATCGAACACTGTCTCTTAACGTAAGTGGCATTGCACCTTAACTCTGCACTTTGTATTCGCCGTTGGCAACTTCAAGCAGCGTATCGAAGCTGACATGCTCAGGAGACGGATCGACGCGCAACATGCCTTCCACCGTGAAGCGGATCCGCGGCGACCTATCGCCGACCGTCGAGTTGAGAATCACGCGGACGTTAGCAAGACGAGGCTCGAACGCGGTCAGCGCCGCCTCCACCGCACGCATGAGCCGGGCGCGTCCATCGACGCTCATCAGATTGGCCGATGTGATGTCGGGCAATCCATAGTTGTAGACAGAGCGCAGCAGTTCCGGACAGTCCTCGGGGACGGGATCGACGGGCTGACGAGAATTCAAAAGCCACTCGATGTCGCGGCGAACGGCAGCCTTCAATTTAGCCAACGATTTGGAGCGCTGCATCGGCGCTTCGGCCGACTCCTTCGGCTCGTCGTCTATCAGCCGATCGAGAACGGAAAGCGTAACGGGCCCGTCGCCGTGGTCCTTTGCCATCTTTCTCCTACAAAATGAATCCTTCCTGGCGCAGCCAGTTCAGTGTTTCCGGATTTGCCGTGCCCGTGTCGTCGTTCAAGATGGCAGTTGGCAATTGTGGGAAATCGGCCAGAAGCGTTTTCAATTCCGAACGAATCGCCTTCGAAGCCTCCTGATAGCCGAGCTCGTCGCAAGCCAGAATCGAATAGCGCTGTAAGTCGAGCCATCCGCGGCCGCATCCGCTCGCCATGACGGTTTCGGCGGTATCGAGCAGCCGCTTCCAATCCTTCTGATTGGCGTATTGACGGATCGTCCTGCGGACATCGCCTGCAGGCGCTTCGAGCAAAGGATCGAGACGATCGCTCGTGGCGCGCAATTCGCCCCACCGCAAAGCGCGGACGATGAGATAAGAAACCGGGTTCGATGGCGCTTCACGGCGGAGGAACTGGGCAGCCGCAAGGACGTGCATAGCTGCATCGGCGCCGGTGGCAATCTGGCCGGAGGGAAGGTTGGCGAAATCCGAAAGGGGCCCTAACGTGGAAGGCTGCGGCGCCGCAATGGAAACAGATTCATCCGCACCGCCGGCAAGCTGAGAATTCGGAGGAGCCGGAGCCGCTTCTACGGGATCGGGATCGGCCTGAAGCTTTTTGTGAAGAAGAGTGTGAACGTCGATCGCAATTTCTTCGAGGGCGCTCCGTAAAGGCGAGAGATTAGGGGAATCCTCGCCGAAGCGTTCGTCGCAAAACCGGTTCAAATCCGTAAGGGCTGCCGCCGCCTCTTCGCAATCGCTCTCCAACTGGCGATAGAACGCCTTCGGAGTGGCGTCAAACTGCTTGTCGAATTCTTCCGGGGATAGCTTTCCTTCTTTGATGGCGGCCGCTCGCGCCTTCATGCGAGCGTCGTTGCCGCGCACGGCGTCCTCGTATCCCATGGCGCGCGATTCTTTGTAGACAAGCCAAGTTGCGCCACTCTCAGTAAGAGGAACACCCTTCAGCAGGAGAATCGGCGAAGGCGCCGTGGCCGCGCTGCCTAACCATTCGAGCGGAGTCGCCCGCAATCCGAGATCTCCGTCTTCCACCCCGGGATGCAGGCCATCCCAGAACCTTGTCATCAGGGTGGTCACGAGTTTCAGGCCCGCGATCAGGCCCGGAATGCGATCGCGGCCAATCCAGGCTTCCGCGAGCCAGGCGGCTAACCACAAATCTTTGGTTTTGGTTCTGAGCGCTTCTTCGCCCAGCTTGACGACGGTCCTGAAGTCGGACGCCTTCAGCTCGCGCTCCCATTGACCCATTGGGCCGGCGTCGTCCTGCCGCCTTGCTTCTCTGATTTTGTCGAAAACGGGCGAGTAGTAAAGATTTTCGCCGCACGGATTAGCGCCGGCTACCGGTTCGAGAAACCCGTCGATCTCAATCATTCTTCCCTAGGCTGGCGCGGCATTCCCGGCGTAGATTTCAAGATGCCGAAGTTCGAGAAACGGAAACTCCTCCCCATCCACCAGAAGCATTTTCTGGCCGAATGGAGAGATTTCGCCACTTTCTTCCTCGCACCATTCGGTCGTCCGGCCCAGCCGCACAATATCATCCGGATGCTGCCACGAAAGTGGGGCCATTGCCGGCAATAATACTTCGCCCAGATCGCGGGAGCGAAAGGTGGGCCCCGTCTGGAGCTTCGCGGGAGCCCAGAGGAGATCGCGCAGACGCTTCGGCGGCTCGATTTCGATCCCCGCGATGTCGCCGAACGAAATCCACATATAGTCGCCGGCAGCAAACACTTCCAGCCTCGATCCAAGCCGGGTATCCGCGTCGGCAATGCTCGTAAATTCCCGGCCGTTCAATTTTCCGCGGACCTGACCAGTCTGCGCGGCGGCCGCGGGGTAACTCTTTTTTTCAAACATCTCCTGGCGCGTACGCGCCGCGTTGAGCGCGCCACGGTAGAGAAGGGTTCCAATAATGCTGTCCTTCTTACCGCTCTGCTCCAGCAGGTCGAGTTGCTTCTCGGCCCGATCGAATTCACCCGCAAAGCAGAGCAGCTCAAACAGAAACGTCCGGCTCTTCAAGTCGGAAGGATTATCCCGGAGTGTCGCACTGAGGGCCGAGATTGCCTCCGTGAGTTTCCCGGCCCGGTACAGTTGCTGCGCATCCATGATCGAGAGCTATCGCTAAACGACTAAGCCGGCGTGTTCTTCTTGATATCCCAGCTACCTTGCTGCTGAGTACCCTGGGACCCGTCTTCGTTTTGCGGGAAGTAGGTAATCTTCAGGCTGGAGAAGGACACCGCGACGGATTCGGAAGGCTTTCCGCCGCCGGCCGAGCCGCCCCAACTGACGCTGTCGATAAAGCATTCGGCCATCTCCAGCTTGTAATACTCCACTGGCTTGTCGCCGCCCGCTTCACGAACCACCAGCGTGCCGGTTCCGAAGTGCTTACCGCTCGCGCAATTCTGGAACAGCTTCGCCGATGCGTTGTCGACCTGCTTTTGGATCGACAAGCTGCTGATATCGACCTTGCCGGCGCCGCTGCCGTGTCCGTAGGCGACGCTCGATGGATTGGAGGCGCCCAAGCTGAAGCTGAACACTTCGATTTCGCCAACATGGCCGTTGGCTTTCGATTCGCCGGTAACGCCATCAATTTTCAAGAAAATTTCGACTGCCATAACTGGAATACCGCTCCTTATCTAACGAGAGAGAGTGACTAACTTCCGAATCTTTCGATCCGGTTACGTTGTTTCTTGCCAAGTCCGGTCCGTCGCCTATCGCACAGGAGGCGGCAATTCGGCAACCAGACGAAGAGAGACCGACAATTCATCCAATTGGTAATGCGGTCTGAGGAATGCCACTGCTCTGTATGCACCTGGCTTGCCAGGAACCTCGACCACCTCCACCCGAGCTTCACGGAGCGGGTTACGGGCTTTAATCGTGGCGGGGGCGTCATCATCGCCGATGGTGTAGGTTTGAATCCAGTCGTTCAGGAAGCGCTCGGCCTGCGAGCGCGACATGAAGCTGCCGATTTTGTCGCGCATCATTGCCTTTAGATAGTGCGCAAACCGGGAAACGGCAAGAATGTAGGGGAGTTGCGTGGAGAGGCGCGCGTTGGCGTTCGCGGCGTCCTTGTTGTAGACCTTCGGCTTCTGCGCGGATTGAACGCTGAAAAAGGCGGCGTAGTCCGTTCCCTTGCAGTGAACCAAAGGGATAAAGCCGTTATCCGCGAGTTCCTTCTCGCGCCGGTCGGTGATCGCGATTTCCGTGGGGCATTTCAGCGCGACATCGCCCTCGTCGGTGCGGAACGTGTGCGCCGGCAGACCTTCGACCAGCCCGCCGCCTTCCACGCCGCGAATCGCGGCGCACCAGCCATAAAGCGCGAATGCGTTCGTCAGGCGAGTGCCCAGCGCGTATGCCGCATTGCCCCAAAGATACTTGGAGTGATCGGTTCCATCCACGGCTTCTTCGTAGTTGAAGCCGTCCACCGGTTTTGTATCGCGCCCATACGGCAGCCGCATCAGAATATGCGGCAGGGCAAGGCCAACGTATCGCGAGTCCTCGCTTTCGCGGAAGCTCTTCCATTTGGCGAATTCCGTGGAATCGAAGATTTTGGCGATATCGCGGGGCGTGCCCAGGTTCGTGTAGCTGTCCAGGTTCATCAGCTCGGGTCCGGCAGCCGTCAGGAACGGCGCGTGCGCGCCAGCGGCAACGTGGGACATGCGATCGAGAAGCTCGATGTCTTCCGGATGCTTACTGAATTCGTAATCGCCGATCAACGCGCCGAAAGGCTCGCCGCCGAAGACCCCGTACTCATCTTCGTAGATCTTTTTGAACGTCGCGCTCTGATCGAATTCCGCCGCGCGCTGGAGATCTTTGAGCAGCTCTTTCTTCGAGACGTTCAAAACGCGGATCTTGAGCATGGTCGAGGTCTCGGTATTGTCAAGCAGATACTTCAGGCCGCGCCAGCTCCCCTCGAGCTTCTGAAACGAAGGGTGATGCAGGATTTCGTTCAACTGGAGGGAAATCAGGTGATCGATCTGCGCGATGCGCGCGTTGATCATGGCCTCCGTATCTTTGGAAACCGTGACTTCACCCTGAATTACCTGACCGATGAACTCCTTGATGATGTCCTTGCCGCGTTCCTGGGAAGCTGCCTCTTTGCCGAACCGGCCTTCCTCGACAATCGTGTCCAGCAAATTCGTTTGCTGCGTGGTTTCCTGTCCAGGGCCGGACGGCGCTACCTTCTGTGCTTCACTCATTGCGCATCTCCCTCCGGTTTCGCTTCAATACCAAGCTCTGAGCGGAGTTTGGCGAGCTTCTCGGTGTCGGAAACGGCATCAAGAAGCAATTGGTCCAGCTTTTCGTTGGTCTGCAAGGTTCCACGCAAATCGTTCAGCTTCGTCCGAAGGTCGAGCAATTCGCGAAGCGGCCGGACCTGCCGGGCGACCTGCTCCGGCTCAAAATCGTCGAGGCTCTTGAAGTTGAGATCGACTTTCAATTGCGGTGCGTCGGATTCTTCGCTCAACTTGTTCTCGACGCTGAGCGCCAGATGCGGCCGCATACTTTCGAGAACACTGTCGAAATTGTCGGGCGAGACTTCAACGAAGCGGCGGTCCTTCAATCGTTGCAGAGGCTCGGCCGGCTGGCCGGTGAAATCGCCCATAACGCCGAGAACGAACGGCAGCTCCTTGAGCTCGATCGCATCTCCGATCTCGACATCATAGGTAATCTGGACGCGCGGTGGACGGACGCGCTGCAGCTTCTTCTGAACACTTTCTCGTGCCATTTAGGTTTACCTCGCTTGCTTGCCTTTCTGAATTCCGGCAAATTTCGACCTGTTCCCAGCCTTGCCTTGCCTGCCATGTTGACCCACCGATCTTACCCCAGAATCGGCCGCATGGAATGGTCTCGTAGGCGGGCCCCGCCAGCGGGCGACACGCAATTCCGAACGCCGGTGGTCCGGCGAACCAACGCGAAGGCATATTTTAGGCTGGCCTAGACATTAAATCACCAGAGCGACCAAATTGCTAGTGAATTACGGGATGAATCTCCGGGATCTTGCCGGCAGAACTCGGCCGTTTATATGCAAGCTGCCTGCCACTCGCCAATGATTGGAATAGGCGAGATGGAAACGGCGATAACCCCGCAAACGTCTACAAAGGTCAATGTGACATCTAGTCAATTGATACGATGCCGGACGGCTGTAAGAACTGCCGAATAGCGCTGAAGGAGTATTCTTTTCGATGGGAATTAGCTCACGTTGCATTGCGCTTGCTATCATTCTGGCCTCCGCAGGATGGTCGCAACAAGTAGCAATTCCGCCCGGTCCGCCGCCGCGGCAAAGCCAAGTGGTTCGGAGGACGGCCGTTGCCCCGGCTCAGCAGACAGCTCTGCCGCCGGCTCCCCGGGTTGACCTTGGGCCGATTAACGATAGCGTGCGAACACAAGCCCCGCCCCGGCGCGGCTTGCTGCGCGTCGCGGTTTCGCGGCCCGTCCCGGCCACCCAAATGAGCACCGGGGTTTGGCAAAACACTCCAGCCGGCATGGTCTGGCGGATGGCGCTGCGGTCGGATAACGCCATCGGTGTCCGGCTGCACTTCACGAATTTCAACGTAGGCTCGGGCCAAGTATGGATTCACGACACCACGACTCCCGCGAAGCAGACGTTCGGGCCCTACACGGGCCGCGGCCGCAATGTGGATGGCGACTTTTGGACAGAGATTGTATTCGCCGATACGGTGGAGGTGGAGTACACGCCGGCCGCGGCGAGCCCGATTTCAGGTTTGCCGCCATTCACGATTTCAGAGATTAGCCACTTGTGGCGCATTGGCTCACACGTGACGCCCATTCCAGGCGTCGCGCAGCGCGAAATGCAGCAAAATCGAGACACGGCGCTGATGTCGCATGGATCGCCGTTCCAGGTTGTTCCTCCCAGCATTCCGACCGCCTCCCGGCTGGTGGCGGCGGCCCCGAACTATTCCTGCTTTCTCGACGCCGCCTGCTATGCGGATCCTAAGTCCGAGCTTTACCACCCCGAGGTGGCGGACGCGCTAGAGGGGACGGCGTACCTGGTGTTCGGCAACTTCCAGTGCACCGGAACCATTCTGAACGCGCCCAACGCAAACCCGTTGATGCTGACCGCCGGCCACTGCATCGCAACGCAGAGCGATGCCGAATCGTTGGTGGCCGTATTCAATGTCGTCGATCAATCGTGCCAGACCAACACGGCGAATTTCTCCGTTCCGACTGATGCGCAGTTAAGCGCCCTTCCGCAGGCAAACGGCGTTCGCCTACTGTCGTTCGCGGATGCGCCTTTCAATGATGAAAGCAGCACCTATGAGATCGGGAACGATATCGATTATTCGCTCATTCTGCTTGACAAGTTTCCGGTCTGGTCGAATTTATTGCTGTCGGGTTATAGTTCGTACGCGTTATCTTCGAATCAGCAGGTGACCGGCATAAGCGCCGCGCAGGGCCTCTTCCTTACGGCGGCATTCGGTACTGTGGACCCGCAGACCGCGTGGTTCAACGGATACGACGTCGACCAGAGCCAGACAGGACGCATCGACGTGGGTTCATCCGGTTCCGGCATGTTCGACGGAGTGGGACATCTGCTCGGAGTCCTGAGCACCGGGACAGATCCATGCAATGGAGACCCCAATTGCACAAAAACATCCTGCGACTACAACGAGAGCACTGGCGGATACCCGTTTCTCGCAACCTACACGTCGTTCGCGTCGATCTATCCGTACATCCGCGACTATCTGAACAATCCGCTGGATACGGCCGGCACTACGCTGCCCGACGATCCGAAGGTCTTCTCAGCGCTGCCGCTAAGCAATATCAATTCCTATGGGTACGGCATTGCGACTCTGAACTACAACGCGCCCGCCGGTGTTAACTACGTCGAGATACATGTCGGTTCGCCGAACGGAGCGCTCTTTGCTTTCACCGGTCCCTCTGGCCAGATCGCAACCGGACAATGGGCAACCGATGGAATGACGTTCTATCTGCAGGATGTCTCGAACAACCAGGCCCGTACACTGGCGAATACGCTGGCCACAGTCACGGTCCACAGAAGCACCGTCATGTTCACGGCAACGCCGCCGTTCTTCCTGGCGGCTAACGGCGAGAACCTCGGGTATCTGACCATCAACTGGGATGTCCCCGGCGCGACGAAGACCGAAGTTCATATCGCATCGCCGACTGGCCCATTGTTCGCCTATGCCCCTGGAGAGTCGGCATGGGCAAATACGGGTTACTGGGTCAGGGACGGGCTCACATTTGTCTTGTGCAACGTTTCGCAAAGTGCGTGCAGCGCCCAGAACGTAGTCGCGACATTAACCGTTCACGTCACGCCCGACGGCGCATCGACCATCGATTCAGGTAGCGCCGTCCTGTTCGCGAATCCCAATCCAATCACCGTGAATGCGGGCCAGATTTTCGCACAAACCATGCTTTCGTGGAACGCTCCGGGAGCGACGGCGGTGGAAGTCCGCGTGGGATCGGCCACCGGGCCGTTATTCGCGTACACCGGACCTCAGGCCTCAGCGGCCACGGGCACTTGGGTAACGGACGGCACAACATTCTATTTGCAGGATGTGACCAAGGGAGAACCCGGCACGACGGTGGGGACTGCCACGGTCTATCTGACTCTGCCGCCGCCATAGGAGCGAGGGAGTTATCGAACCCGCTTGCTTCCCCAAGGCGGCTCTGAGTCAAGGCAAACTGGAAACGGAGCCATTGCGCGGTTGAGCCCGCAGGCTTTACCGTTTGTACCCAAACTTCTGAAGGAGCTCAACCCGCTTCGCGATGTCGTCCGAAGTTTCAACGCCTTTGGGCGGGAATCCATCAACAACGCCAAGGACGCCACGCCCCTGCTCTGTCTCGGCGACGATGACCTGCACCGGATTCGCGGTCGCGCAGAAAATATTTGCGACTTCAGGCGCCTGCTGGATGCGTCCGAGAACATTGATCGGAAATCCCTCGCGCAGAGTCACACAAAACATGTGGCCGGCGGCTATGTCCGTGGCATTCTTGACCGCGATTTGTTTGAGCTCCTCGTCGTTGCCGTCGACTCTTGTGAGGCGTTCGCCGGATGCCTCGTTAAACGCGATCCCGAATTTGATGTGCGGCGACGTGTTCACGATCGCTTCGTAAATATCTTCGACAGTTTTGATGAAATGACTCTGGCCCAGGATGATGTTGCCGTTCTCGGGGATCGTAAGTTGAATCGCCTTCAGTTCCATGTTTTTCTATTGTGACGAACCTCCACCAGGCGATTCGCACAACCCCAGTCTCTATAATTCTCTTGTGCCTCGCGACATCAACGACGCGGCCCTGCTCGCGCACATTCGAAAGCTGCCGCATGGCCGCGCCAGCTACAAACAACTCATCAAGGAATTGCGCGTGTCCGGGGATGATCGCGCAAAGCTGGATACGTCGCTCGATCGACTCGCCGGGCTGGGTGAAATCGTGGAAATACGATCCGATCACTTCATTGCCGTCGCGGAGAACTCGGAGTATGTCACCGGAAAGCTGACGCTGCACCGCGACGGGTATGGGTTCCTGATTCCCGACCGGCCTCTCGAAGGCATCGCGGGCGACGTTTTCCTCCCTCCAAAAGAGGCGGAAAAGGGAATGCATGGCGACCGCGTGCTGGCCCATATTTCGCGTCAAAGCCGGGAGGGACGCGCCGAGGGCGAGATCGTTCGTATTCTTCACCGGGCGCACACGACTGTCGTGGGGGAGTTTCGCGTCAAACGCCGCGGCAATTTTGTGATTCCTTCCGATGAGCGCATCCAGCAGTGGATCGAAATTCCCGAAGGACTGGAGATTCCGCGAGGCCACACGTCGCGCGACCGGGTCGGGGCCTCCGCTCCCGACGCGAAGTCCGTTGAGGATCTTGATGGCATGATCGTCAATACGGAAATCCTCGAATTCCCTGAAAACGGAGAGGGCCCGGTCGGCCGAGTCATCGAGATTCTCGGCTATCCCGACGATTTCGGTATCGACGTTGAAATCGTAATCCGCAAACATCACCTGCCTCATGAATTTCCTCCGGAAGCGACCGAACAGGCGCAGCGTATATCTCACGAGATTCCTCCCGATGAAATGACAGGCCGCCGCGATTTTCGCTC
>Ga0134128_10001960_pt1 | contig 25900 bp, 20 predicted proteins | sample KB31754_FD_96462 | JGI IMG/M metagenome (GOLD analysis project Ga0134128, IMG submission 96462) | Terrestrial soil microbial communities with excess Nitrogen fertilizer from Kellogg Biological Station, Michigan, USA - KB3-175-4 | ecosystem: Environmental > Terrestrial > Soil > Unclassified ...
GAAACTGATCATTGATAAAGTGATCATAGCTGCACAGGCGCGTGCAGCGGCACGCAAAGCGCGTGAAATGGTGCAACGCAAAAGCGTACTTACAGGTGGCGGTATGCCCGGTAAATTGGCCGATTGCTCTGATAAAGATCCTGAGCGCTGCGAATTATACCTTGTGGAAGGGGATTCAGCCGGCGGTACCGCAAAACAAGGACGCGACCGCACTTTTCAGGCTATCCTTCCGCTGCGTGGTAAAATCCTGAACGTAGAAAAAGCACAGGAGCATAAGATATATGAGAACGAAGAAATAAAAAATATGTTCACTGCTTTAGGAGTGAGTGTAGGAACTGCAGAAGACCCTAAAGCGCTAAACCTTGCAAAACTTCGTTACCACAAAGTCATCATTATGACCGATGCCGATGTGGATGGTTCTCACATTGCAACATTGATACTTACTTTCTTTTTCCGTTACATGAAGGAACTGGTAGAACAGGGATGTGTTTATCTTGCCCAACCGCCTTTATACCTGGTAAAGAAAGGGAAAGAGCAACTATACGCGTGGAACGAAGAAGACCGTAAAAGTTCAGTAGAAAGACTGGCAAACGGTAAAGAAGACAGCGTGAATGTGCAGCGCTACAAAGGTCTTGGAGAAATGAATGCCGAACAGCTTTGGGACACAACAATGAACCCCGATACGCGTACACTGAAAAAAGTAACCATCGACAGTGCTGCCGAAGCAGATCGTGTATTCGCCATGCTGATGGGCGAGGAAGTAGCCCCCCGCAGAGAGTTTATAGAAAAGCACGCCAAATATGCACGTATTGATGTATAAATGATAGTCGAAAACTTCTCAAGCATATTATAAATGAATTAGCCCCTGAAAATCAGGGGCTAATTCATTTATATCCGCAAAATTCCTGCGGTTTATTGTTATGAGTCTGTTTAATGAATAATCATTGCCTGCCGCGATAATTGGGCGTTTTCGCCTCTTACATTTATTATATAAGTGCCTGTGGCGAGGTCTGCTACAGGGATGCTTGTATTATAAGTTTTTGTTGCTGCTACACTCCATTGGCGCATTAACTGGCCATTCATATTATATATACTTACAGAAAAGGGCTGAGCATTACCCCATGTCAACGACATATTTAAAACACCCTGCGCAGGAGTAGGGAAAATATTAATGTTGGCCACCGTATTATTAACATTTTTCACTGCACCCGGTGTGGTACCAGATGTATCCGGCTTATTATAGTAATACCTGATCTCACTGTCATTATTTGTTACCTCCTCCCATGCAGCAAAATCTGAATTCCATGTAGAGGTTTCATACAGCACAGGATCATTATTGGTGTTGTAAGTCCAGTTATATTGTCTGTTGTTTTTGTAAACACCGGAAATGAATAATTTATCTGTAATAGAAAGCAGATCGTTACTTGCATCATAAGTATCTGTATCTATTGCTGTAGGCTGTAAAGGACCAGTTGTATTTGTAAGGTACATGGTCTTAATTCTGTTCTTCAAGGCATCGTAATAATAAAAATTAACTGAATCTTGAACCCAAACAAATTTTATATTATCCCATCCGGCATGCATATAGCTTATTAGCAAATTAGCCGTATCGTATTGATAATTTCCTCTTGAATTATTAGTAATTCCTGTTGAAGGACTAAAAGTTCTATAAAGGAACGAGTCTAATCTATTACTTACATCATAATAGTAATTGTATATTCCCTGGTTTATAAAAGTTTTTGCACCGGTATCATAAAGCTGAATGAGCGTCATTGTCAGATTATTGCTCCCATCATGAGTGTATATATATCTGTTCAGGCTTATCCATTTACTGCTTGATGTATCATAATACTGCGTTAACTCGGTAGAATCCAGATTGGCGGCATTTAAAGAATAATTTATCTGGAATGAATCTATCCATTTTTTACCAGATACATCCCGTATTTTCCAGTTACTAAGGAGCACTGCATTCATAGGCCCAAACAGCTGTGTAATTTTGGAATATTGAGTATAGCCCGGATTATAGTTATAAGTGATCGCAGAGTCATAATCGAATATTCCCAACATTACCTTGCTGGTTCTTGATGAAGAATAGCCAAAATGGCTGGAATCCACCGGCGTAAAAGAAGTACCCGAATAATAAGTTAATGTCAGGTCAGAAAGCGGGTAAACCGTTTGAGCCTCGGCAAACGAAAAAACAGACAGGGCAAACAATAACGTAAGTAGAGGTTTCATCATAAAAGTTTTTTCACATATTTTAATTTATACCTAATAAAACTAATCAACTAAATTAAGACTTATACCCGATATTTCCCGAGTGAAATTTTTTTTCAATTAACAGTTATTTTATATCTAAAACATACATACGCTATTAATATTCATATTAATTAACACCTCGTTTCCAATCGTTTTTATACAATTTTTATTTTTAATTGGTAATAATATGAAGAAGTTAGATTATCTTAGGCCACTGCATATTTCTCTTGTATTCATGAGATGAGCCCCGAATGGACCAACGTAGATATATAATTGCACTGTTTGCCTCTGTTATTATTTTTCCTTGTCTGCTTATTATTCATGCAGCTATCCTTTATTCACATCCGGAACTAGCCACAAACGACATAAATATTGCGGCATCCATACTTGCTTATACCTTGTTTGGAATAGGGATGATCATTACGTTAATTTTCCTTCGCAACAATACCCACCGCCTACGCAGAAAAGAACACCGTGTAAGGCTGCGTGAAACAAGGTATAGAAAGCTAATTGAAGACTCAGGATTTTCTACAATTACCATAGACAGGCAAGGCATAATACGTTTTGTAAGTAAAAATATCGAACGCATATCCGGGTATAATGCTGATGAGCTGACCGGTGGAAATTTATTGAAGTGTATGCCGGCAATTTTCAGACCGCAGATAGCGGATATTATCGCGAATATGGAAATCACTGAAGAATATCCTGAGACAATACAGGTGCAGGTATTCACAATAGAAAGAGTTGATAAGTGGGTTTCATGCCGCATATATCCTGTAAAAAATAGTAATAATGAGATCACAGAGCTCACTTTGATGATATGGGATACTGAAAAAGAAAGGCTACTGCAATTGGAACTGCAAAGCATGGAACAATCACAAAAATCCCAGCAAAAATTAATGCAGACAATCCTGGACCATAGCCCGGCACTTGTATACATCAAAGACCTGCAAGGAAATTTTGTATTCGTAAACCAAAAATTTAAAACTATCACCGGGGTAGAAAGGAACGAAGACATTATCAATAGTGATGTATATACTGAAGAAAAAATAAAAGAAGTTCACAGGCAAGACGAAATGGTGATGTCAGAAAAAAGGCCCATCCCCTTTGAAGAAGACTTTCTTCTTAAAAATGGTAACAGGGCATATTTCTGGGCAATAAAATTTCCGATTTTTAATGGTCAGGGCGAAGTGGAATATATATGCGGTATCGATACCGACATTACTGCACTCAAACTGTCTGAACAGATAATTATCGGGGCAAAAAAAGAAGCCGAACAAGCAAAGGCTGCACAGGAAACTTTTCTTGCTAACATAAGCCATGAGATCCGTACTCCTATGAATGGTATCATCGGCATGAGCAACCTGATGCGGGATACAAGTCTTAATGCTGAACAAAAAGAATATCTCGATGCCATTGGTGAATCTGCCAAAAACCTTTTGTCGATCATTAATGACCTGCTGGATTTCTCTAAAATCAAATCAGGTAAATTTCATCTTGAAACGATTGATTTCAAGCCTCGCAATATTATTCAGACAACAATGTATCCCTTGCTGGTAAGGGCCAATGAGAAGAAATTAGCCCTGAATTGCTTCATAGATACAACAATACCCGATACATTAAATGGAGACCCTATCCGTCTGCAACAAATAATCATTAACCTTGTTGGCAACGCAATAAAATTCACCGACAGTGGCTCTATCGAAATTAAAGTCTATCCTCAATCATACACTGAAGACTCATTATTGATGTGCATTGATGTGATCGATACCGGAATAGGTATTGCCCAGGATAAAATAGATAACATTTTTGAAAGCTATGTGCAAAGCGATACTAGCATATCCCGATTGCACGGTGGCACTGGTCTTGGTCTGGCCATTGTAAAACAACTTGCCGAACTGCAAAACGGCTCTGTAAATGCAACCAGTACCCTTGGCAAAGGATCGATATTTAATGTGCAGATCCCTTATAAAATAGTACAGAGCAGCAATACCAATCCTGCACAAATAAATGAAGTTGTTAATAACAATAATGAAATGCTGAAAGGCATCAGGATACTTGTAGCAGAAGATAACCTTATCAATCAAAAAGTAGTGAGGCAGACATTGCTGAGACAAAAAGCCGAAGTGGAAATAGCAGGTAATGGGAAAAGTGCATTAGAAAAACTGAATTACCAGGATTTTGACATTTTGCTTATGGATCTGCAAATGCCTGAAATGGATGGCTATACAGCTACCTATCACATAAGAAACATAATGAAGAATCCCGTGCCTATTGTTGCAATGACCGCAGATGCCATCAAAGGTGAATCGGATAAATGTTTCGAAGTAGGCATGAATGATTATATCTCCAAACCTTTTGATCCAAAAGAACTTTATAATAAAATATTATCCCTCACCCGGAATAAGACATTTCCAATAACGAACGATTAGTTATTCGTCATTCTTACCATTTGAAACACCCCTACATCTTGTAGACTTACAGTAATAGTGTCAGTTGGTTTAGCGCCCGGTGTGCCGGCAGGCGCTGTAAGCGGATAAGCAATATTTCCCACGAAACGATCGTTATAGCCTACTTTAATTGTTACATTACCTGAAGTGTTTCCTCCATTTATGCCACCGGATTCTGTTTCATAAATAAGGTTTCCGCTGTTCCAGTACTGCCCGTCAACTATGTAATAATAATTAGTACTAAAATCTTTTCTGAACTCCATCTGTATATATTGCTGATCGGGCGTTAGTTGGTCCCAGGGTATATTGGTTCCATCTACATCCTCATGTCCTCCTACTGCTTTCCACCTGGTTTTGTATTGATTCCCATTAATGCACAACAGTCTTACATAATCCAAGGGGGCGGATAATCTCATCATATTATTCTGAAGCGTAGGGTTAATAACCACTGAGCTAAGGAAAGATGAATATGGATTGTTTACCCAATTGGTTACAGTGTAATCATTGTTGTACCAATCCACATAATAGCTTGCGCCATTTACAAGCTGCGGAGTCATGAAAGTGCCATATGGCTGCACAACTGCATGCAGAAATACATTGGTGTTGTTATTGTAGTCTCCGGAAGTCTGATACACATCTATATTGATGCTTTGGTTAGTATTATTCTGAAAAGTATAATTATACGGATGTTGGTCAATTTTTTTACAGCTTGTAATGGCAAATAGCAATACGCAAATAATGGAAGAAACTTTACGCATGTTCATAATTTTAAGTTTGGACTCAAAAGTATCAGAACAAGCTATAAGGGATCACTGTTTGCAAACCATTAACATCTCATTAAAAAGTAATATTTTATTGATGTATAGATGATGGGAAAACATTGTGTTAACTATTTAGCCATCGGTTAATAACTTTCTGAAATTGAGTATGTGCTCCTTGTATTTGTAGTTTTCGAAACGGAAAATCTGCGGTTTTTCCGAGAGTAGCGTTTAAATCAAAGTTCTTTTGTTCAACATTGAAAAATATGCCTTCGGCATGTAAATGTTTACCAAGATACTCCTGCTCTGTCTGGCCGGGTGTAGGAATAATGATAGCTTTTTTATTTAGCGCTATCAAATCCATTAATGTAGAATAGCCGCTTCTGCATACAACCATTTTGGCTTCTTCCAGCAAAGGCTGCAATAGAGTACCTGTAATTTGCCTGAAATAATTAATATTCGATGGAATCTCATTGCGCATTTCCGCATTGTTGCTACCCTCTACAAAAGTTACAGACCCCGTATAATCTTTTAACTGCTTCCACAAAATGTCGGATAAGATACTTCGTTGAGGTTCAGGCCCTGATAATAAAACAACTAATGTTTTTTCTTCCGGGTTGTGGCTTGCCTCAAATTGGGAAATTAATCCTATAAAATGTGTATTATCAAGCAGTTTTTGTGGATGAGCTAATTTACCACTCAGGTTGGGTGTTCCTTCTACATCCACAACCCAGCATTCATTAAAATGATCCAGGTATTTGTAATGCAGCTTCCTGAGTTCGTCATCAGCAGTATTGTTTATTCCTGATTGCAATTGCAATTGATGTGTCATGATCACGCTGGGAATTCTGGCATGATATAGCCCATAACGGTTGTCAGATATAATTCTATCAAAATTGTGCTTTGCCGTTTGTTGTAGCAACCATTCATGTTCTTTACGTATGGTTCTATACAACCTTGGTAATTGGGTTAAAATAGTAAGTATGAAACTACTCTTTGTTTTTCCATATCTTACATCATATCCATCTAAATGGATAATATCTATATCGCCAAAGGTTTCACTTATAAAGTGTGTTTGCCATTCGTTGCCTGCAAATGTTACGTGATGTCCCAAACTACGCAGGTAACGGATCACGGGTACACATCTGGCGGTATGACCAAGCCCCCAGTCAAGAGGGGCTATAAGTATTTTTTCACACTTTTCTGTAGTCAATAATTACTATTTTTACAAAAGTATAGGAAATATGGGCTGGATAAAAGGCAACAAAGCAATTGTTTATGCGTTATTAATATGTATAAGTTTTCTGTTGGCACAAAGTTGTAGTACTACAAAAAGAAGAGGGTGTGGTTGTGGTGCTAATATAAACGGAGTATATGACAGACACCCGGTAAAAAGAAGAGCTAATTAAAACCATTAGTTATGTGGAGCGGACAAAATAAAGTGTGGTTGCATTATATAAAAGATATAATAGCTGCAGATGTTTATTCCGCAGTGTTTTTAGCATCCTTTTTGCGCCACTCTGCAATACATAAAACGTATATACCAAGTCTCGAAGTGATAGACTTGCAGAAATATAAAGTTCACAAACAACCGGCTAAGGTGCGTCAAGCCCTTAAAGAGCGTATTCACATTCCCTTTGTATTTGTAGTAGGAAAGAATTAAAGATCCTTAGATTAACGATCAGGTTATCCCGCGCACCTAAGTTTCAGGCCGCGGGATACTTTTTTAAGACATCGGATCTACATCAAATAATACCTGTAGATTTGTAAAGCCTTTTTGTGCTGTTATATATTGCCTTTGTTCTTTTGCAAATTGTTTTACGGTTTCGAGCAGCTTGGTATCACGCGGGCATTTTATCCAAACTTCCTGTATGAAGAAATTCCTTACACGCGATACAATAGCGGGCACAGGCCCCTGAACTACAATCCCCTCTATTTGTTTCAGGGCATCGGCCATCAATGCTGCCCCTGCAATTGCTTTCTGCTCCTCTTTGTGCTTAAAAGCTATTTTTATTAACCTGGTGTAGGGCGGATAAGCAAAATGTTCCCGATACATTATTTCGTTTTCATAAAATCGCTGCACATCATGATTTTCCACCATCTGCAATACAGGATGCTGTAAATTATATGCTTGTATCAATACCCTGCCTTCGCCATCAGCACGGCCAGCGCGGCCACTTACCTGTTCCATTAGCTGAAATGCACGCTCATTTACCCTAAAATCAGGATAGCTCAAAAGACTATCAGCACTCAATATTCCGACTAATGCTATAGGTGCAAAATCAAGCCCCTTCACTACCATTTGCGTCCCAACGAGAATATCTATTTTTTGTTTTTCTATTTGCTCTATTAATAACGACAAACTTTGTTTGCCTCTCATGCTATCTACATCCATACGAGCAACACGGGTATTGGGAAATAGCTTTTGTACTTCTTCCTCTATCTTCTCTGTGCCAAAGCTTTTACTTATCAACCTGTTGCTACCACAAGAAGGGCACATATGCACCACAGCAGCTTTCATTCCGCAATAATGGCAATGTAGTTTATCTGTGCTTTTGTGATAAGTAAGTGACACATCGCAATTCTTACAGTGAGGAACCCAGCCGCATACAGTGCATATCTGGAAAGGAGCATATCCGCGCCTGTTTTGAAAAAGTATTATTTGCTTTTTCTGTTGCAAGGCTGTTAGCATCGCCTGCTGTAGTTCCGGTGTAATTAATTTAATGCCTTGCTGCTTTACTGTATCTAATGATTTTGCATTGATAAGTTCTATGCGAGGCATCTGCACACCTTTATATCTTTCTTTTAAAGACACGTGAGCATATTTTTCCTGCTTCACATTGAACATGCTCTCAACAGATGGAGTGGCAGAACCCAGTATTACTTTTGCCCCATGCAGTGAGGCAAGATATATTGCTGCATCGCGCGCATTAAAACGTGGCGAGGGGTCTTTTTGTTTGTATGATGCGTCATGTTCTTCATCGGCAATGATCAACCCGAGATCATTATACGGGAGCCATAATGCAGAGCGTGGCCCGGCTATTATTTTATAGGTGCCATTTCTTACCTTCTCCCATATTTCCACTCTTTCATTATTACTGAATCGTGAGTGATATACACCAAGCTCTTCGCCAAAATAGGCATACAGCCGGCTTACAAGTTGTGTAGTGAGCGCTATTTCAGGTAATAAAAAAATTGCCTGTTTCCCTTGCTGCATGCATTCTTTTATTTTGTTTATATATAGCAAGGTCTTGCCACTTCCCGTAACGCCGTGCAACAACACCACATCTTTATCTTTCAGGCCTTTTTCTAATTCATTATAGGCGTTTGTTTGTGCTTCCGTAAGCTCAATCTCTTTTGCTTCCTGTTTGGATGTAAAATTGATACGGTCGACAGCTACCTCTTCAATGACAAATACCCCCTTATCCACCAGCGCTTTTATCTGTGTTGCTGAGGCACTCGTCCTTTCAAGGAGTTCATGTTGCCGCACCGCTCCGTTTTTTACAGACAACTCTACATAACCCATTAATAGCTCAAGCTGTTTGGGCGCCCGCTCCAACTGATTAAAGAGTGCCCCCATATTTTCATCACCCTTATGAGCATCAGCCAGTAATACTATTCTTTCCTTTTTAGGTTTGTATGCGGGCTCTAAAGAATCGTTAATGATCACTACCTGTTTTTCAAGCAGCTCATTTAATACACGAGTAAAATATCTTAGCCCGACTATTGCGCGTAGCTCACTTATGGTCAATTCTTTTCGCAATTCCAGCGCTTCTGCCGCCAGGTACGCTTCATCGCTCCATTCGTATATTGCGTCTTTATTTTCGGGTGCCCATTCCAATCTTGTTTCACCCATTAGTTTCAGATGTGCAGGTAATGCTGCTTGCATTACTTCACCGGGTGCAGCCATATAGTATCGTGTGATCCAATGCCAGAATTGCAACTGTTTTTTATCTACTACAGGCTCTTCGTCTATAATGCTTTTTATGAGCTTTACTTCATACGTCTCCGGTTTTTCATTATGCAACCTTTCCACTACTCCTGCGTATTGCTTATTTTTTCCCAACGACACCTCCACTCTCATCCCCGGACGCAATAATTCCTGCAACTCGTATGGTATGCCATAAGTAAGTAATTGAGGCAAATTCAACGGTAGGATAACATCAGCAAAACGATATGAAGTATGTATACTATCTCCCAAGAGCGAAGGCATAACGCAAGTTACTTTAATTAGCCCAGTGATATACGTGCAACATATCAACATGAATTAAATACTCGTATAAGTATTGCTTTATTAGATCATACTTATCAAGAGTACAAGGAAGGAAATGCAGAAATACAATAGTTTTGTTTAGCAATAACCAAAATATGTCCAGCCGGCTTGTTTCTTTTTTAAAATTGTTTCATGACATATCAGAACATGATGAGCAGCTTATAAACAATGCCTGGCAACCTTGCCAGTACGCAGAAGGCGATTACCTGTTCAAAGCAGGAAAAGTTTGTCGTGAAGTATTTTTTGTCTGCCAGGGTGTTATACGTGTGATGATAGTGAACGATGATGGCGATGAAGTAACCTATTTCTTTTTGAAAGAAAATCAATTTTGCTCCCTACTCAATAGCTTTAATAATAATCTTGTAGCTGAAGAAAATATCATAGCTGCATGTGATGTGCATGTGGTAGCTATCAGCAAAGAAGCGCTTGAAAAGCTGTATCATGAAATACCTTACCTACAGTCTTTGTTTACGCAGATAACACAGCAAGGCCTGCTGGATAAAATAACTTTAAGAAATTCATTTCTCGGAGTCGATTCTACTACCCGCTACAAACGCTTCCTGATACGCCAGCCTGATATTGCTCTGCGGGTTTCTATGAGCAGCATTGCTTCTTATCTATGTATCACACCACAATCTCTTAGCCGTATTAGAAAAAATCTAAAGTAGATTTTACTTTTTACCATTTGTTAAGTGTTAGCCGGAAATGCTACCTGAAATTTGTCCTCAAAATTTTTAAATCATGGACAATACAAAACAGGAAAATGGACCATTAGCAGGTAAAAAAGTAATAGTATTTGGCGGCAGTGCCGGCATCGGATTGGCGACAGCGAAAGCTGCAGCTCAGGAAGGAGCAGATGTAACTATCATATCAAGCAATCAGCAGCGGATAGATAAGGCACTCACCCAACTACCGGCAAATGCAAAAGGATTCGCAATAAATCTTACTGAAGAACAAGGCATAAAAGACTTCTTTGAGCAATCGGGTAATTTCGACCACCTGGTTTACACAGCAGGAGAACCCCTAAAGATCGTGAACCTGGCAGATGTAGCTATGCCGGATGCAAAGCAATATTTTGAAACGCGCTTCTGGGGCGCGATAACGACAGTGAAATACGCCACACCGAAAATAAACAAAGACGGTTCATTCGTAATGACAAGTGGCGCTGCAGGAATTAAGCCTGGCAAAGGATGGTCATTAGGGGCGAGCATGTGCAATGCCATGGTGGCCTTTAGCAAAGCTATGGCTATAGAGCTGGCACCAATAAGGGTAAATGTTGTGATACCAGGCATGGTAAAAACAGATTTGTGGTCTTCCTTTCCCGAAGCCGATAGAGAAGCAATGTTTGCACACGTAGCCAGTACATTGCCGGTGCAATATGTAGCAGGTCCTGAAGATATTGCTAAAACTTATCTGCACCTGATGCTACAATCTTATATGACAGGGCAAAGCATTGTTGTAGATGGCGGCTATTTATTGATGTAGTCTTCTATTTAAGGAATATGATAGCAGAAGCCGTCTATTGGACGGCTTCTGCTATATAACACTAAAAATTGCAACCCTTTCAAATAATATTAACAATATATAAACTATATATTATCAACATTGCGGTTAATCTGGAGGTCTATTTGTACCTTTGGGGTTAATTACCGTTTAATTTATATGGCAAAAACACCGGAAAGGAAATGCTCCTTTTGTGACCGGGTAGAAAGTGAAGTAAGTATCCTTTTCACCGGAATGAGAGGCAATATTTGTGATCAATGCATAGAAAATGCACACAATCTGTTGCAGGAAGCAGTAGGAGATAACAGTAAAAAGAAAGAAATTGATAATAAGTTCGACCTGCAGCAGCATAAAATATATAAACCAAGAGAAGTAAAAGATTTTCTTGACCAATATGTGATAGGCCAGGATGATGCAAAAAAGATATTGTCAGTGGCCATTTACAACCACTACAAACGTCTGATAATGCCTGCGGAACAGGATGTTGAGATCGAAAAATCAAACATCATCATGGTGGGCGAAACAGGTACGGGTAAAACCTTGCTTGCTAAAAGCATAGCCCGCTTGCTCCAGGTACCTTTTGCTATTGTAGATGCAACGGTTTTTACAGAAGCCGGTTATGTGGGTGAAGATGTGGAAAGTATCCTTTCCCGCTTGCTGCAATGTTGCAACTTTGATGTATTGGCTGCTGAACGCGGCATAGTCTATATAGACGAAATAGATAAAATAGGCCGCAAAAGTGATAACCCATCCATTACCCGCGATGTGAGCGGTGAAGGCGTACAGCAGGCTCTTTTAAAACTGCTGGAGGGTTCGGAAGTGCTGGTTCCCCCGCAAGGTGGCCGCAAGCATCCTGAACAGAAAATGGTGAAGGTAAATACACAGAATATTTTATTCATATGCGGAGGCGCATTTGAAGGCATCGATAAAATGATAGCACGTCGTGTGCAGACTTCTGCCATTGGTTACAATGCTATAAAATCAGCTAAAGAGCTTGACAGGGCTAATTTGCTGCAATATGTAAATGCACAGGATCTGCGCTCATTTGGCTTAATACCGGAATTATTAGGCCGCTTGCCTATCGTTACATATCTAAACCCATTAGATCCGGCTGCTTTGAAACGTATCCTTACTGAACCGAAGAATGCTCTTATCAAACAATACAGCAAGTTGTTTGAATATGAAGGCATCTCTCTGAAGGTAGACGACGACGCGCTGGATTACATGGTAAGCAAAGCCGTACAATATAAATTAGGAGGCCGTGGATTACGCGCTATCTGCGAAATGATCCTGACAGATGCTATGTTTGATCTGCCTTCTGAAAAGCATGATGGCAAATTCCATCTCACACTTGAGTATGCCCGCCACATGCTGGAACATGCAAAACTCGGCTACCTAAATGCGGCATGATTTTAACACCTTCTAAATATAACCAATGCAGGATTTAATCAAACAGCTGAAAGACAGTGCCGGCCTGACCGAAGACCAGGCAATAAAATCGCTAAAGACCATTAAGGATTATATACAATCCAAAGTGCCTCCAATGATGCATGGTTTGATTGACAATTTTTTAGGCTCTCAGTTTGCAGAGGCAGAAAGCCACTCAAAACCTGGAAATAACCACAACGAAGACATTATGGAAAAGGCTAAAAAGGTTGCTGACGAGGCAACAGGCAAAATAGAAAACCTTGCCGAAGAAGCTAAAGGAGAAGTAGAAGAATTTGCCAAGGATGCCAGCGAGAAGATAAATGTATGGGCAGAAAAAGCCGAAGAAGCTGCAAGGGAAGCTATCGATAAGCTAAAAGAGATGATAGACGAACAGAAAAAAGAAGTGGAAGCTAATAAAAGTAATTCATAAGCAACTCCAAAAGAGTTGCTTTTTTTATGCGGGATATTTAAGAATGAAGTGCTGCTTAACTTTGAATTCTTCTTTAAAAAAAAGCAGTCCTATCTTATAAAGATCAATACTCAATTTCACTTTAGTGCCTTTAGCCACTCTGTTCCACATTTCAGTGTGCAGACGTGTCTCATGTATATTTGATACCACTATTATTGTATGATCTTGCGCGCCTGTAATGGCTTTATTTATTATCTTTTCTCCTGTGATATTTACCGGCATGTTGAGCCATATCACATCCGTTCCTGAGGGTATGTATACATTTTGCAATCCTGTTTGCCCAATACAAAGAATGTTATAACAATTGTAGTAATTGATGATCTTAATAACCAGATCCTTGTATAATCCGGAGAATATTTGTTCTTCTAAAAAAAATAGCTTCTTGTTTTCTGTACGTAGGTTTATTTTCCCATTAAGTACATTCTCTACGAAATCATAAACAAATGGCGAGTGTACGCCATGCCTTGTTTTAGCGACCAATCTGTATTTTATATACTGGTAAAAGGCATGTGTTGTCACAGATCTATCCTTTCATATTTCTGGAAAGCAAAAGAATATTTGTGCAGATCATCTGCCTGATGTTTTTCTTCCCACACCAGTTTCCAGTGGCTATGATCTATGTCCGGAAAAAAAGCGTCAGCTCCTTGTATTGTAGCATGCACGCGGGTTATATACATACGATCGATATAAGGGATCACCTCTTCAAATATTTTGCCGCCACCTATTACAAACGCTTCATCTACCTGTTCTTCCCGTACCCTGTCTGTTGCTTCCTTAAGATCATCATATAGCAAAACACCTTGCGGTAATTTTAAATCTTTTTGATGTGATATTACAATGTTCAGCCTTCCCGGAAGTGGCCTGCCAAGAGAATCAAAAGTTTTTCTTCCCATTATTACAGGTTTCCCTATAGTTGTGCGCTTAAAAAACTTTAGATCTTCAGGGAGGTACCAGGGCAATTGATTATTAATACCAATGGCATTATTATCAGAGACCGCAACTATAATGGAAAGAATCATAATCTAAGTTGAAAGTCGAAAAAGTATTTACAAAAATAGCTTCCTTTTATATGATTTTTATTCGGCGCTTTTATACTGCAACCGGCGCTTTTATCGCAGGATGATGCTGGTAATTCTCCAATGTAAAATCCTCATACCTGAATGAAAAAATGTCTTTTACATCAGGGTTTATTTTCATAGTTGGTAATGGATATGGTTCGCGGGTCAACTGCAGTTTTGCCTGCTCTATGTGATTACTATACAGATGCACATCACCAAATGTATGGATGAACTCACCATACTGCAGGTTGCATACCTGTGCCATCATCATGGTAAGCAGTGCATAGGAAGCAATATTAAATGGCACTCCTAAAAATACATCGGCACTACGCTGATACAATTGGCAACTTAGTTTACCATCTGCTACGTAAAACTGAAACAAAGCATGGCATGGGCTAAGCGCCATTTTGGGCAGGTCTGCTACATTCCATGCGTTCACTATCATCCTACGGCTATCCGGATTTGTTTTTAGCTGGTGCACCACATCTTTTATCTGGTCGTATGTTTTGCCATCTGCACCTGTCCAACTGCGCCATTGATGACCATATACCGGGCCCAATTCTCCATTCTTATCGGCCCATTCGTCCCATATACTTACGCCATGTTCTTTAAGGTACGCGATATTGGTATCGCCGTTCAGAAACCACAATAATTCATAAATGATGGATTTTACGTGCAGTTTCTTAGTGGTCACCAACGGGAATCCCTTTTGCAGATCAAACCGCATCTGGTAGCCGAAGCAACTGGTAGTGCCAGTGCCTGTACGGTCGCTTTTAGCTAAACCGTTATCAATTATATGTTGGAGCAAATCCAGGTAGGCCTGCATGGAACTTTTTTAAAATACCTTTTACTAGTACAAAATTAATCTAACTCAGTTGCTTTCCCGATAGTATTTGGATATTTGGGGATAATTGGTGAATAGCTATAATATTTATGGCATAAAGCATAAAATATTAATTGCTGATAAAATGCCATCTCTTTACTTTTGATGTTGCTATGCCTGTTATACTACCAGTAAAAGGAATTTCACCAAAGATACCTGATGATTGTTTCGTTGCTCCAAATGCCACTATTGTAGGGCATGTTACAATGGGGCATGAATGTAGCATATGGTTCAACGCCGTTATACGGGGTGATGTAAATAGTATTCATATCGGCAATAAAGTAAATATACAGGATGGCGCATGCATCCATTGCACCTATCAAAAGACTAAAACAATTATTGGTGATAATGTTTCCATAGGCCATAATGCCATAGTGCACGGTTGTGTTGTGGAGAATAATGTGCTGATAGGTATGGGCGCAATTGTGATGGACAATGCTATGATAGGTGAAAATAGCATTATAGCCGCAGGTGCTGTGGTGCTTGAAAATACAATAGTCCCACCCGGTAGCATATTTGCCGGGGTGCCCGCCAAAAAGGTAAAAGACATAAGCCCCGAACTGCTTAAAGGCGAAGTAGAACGGATAGCCAACAACTATTTGATGTATAGCTCGTGGTTTAAATAGTAGCATTCCTCTCATTTCCTAATAGAATTTTTTAATAAACAGATAGGGTGATTTTGTGTCTATCTGAATTTTTTGCGACTGTAAGCTATTGGTTGGCACATTAATTGCGTATACTTTTGCACATTAATCAAAACACACAATCTGTATGAAAAAAATTATCCTTACACTTCTTGCAGTGGGAAGCATTGCTGCTGCAAACGCTCAGCCGGGCAGCATTCTGCTTTATGGCAACGTAGGCATCTCTTCACAAACTGATGCCGCAAAAACTAATAACATGGCCTGGAACGTAAATCCCGGTATAGGCTATCAGTTCAATGACAATTGGACAGTAGGTCTGAACCTTGGCTGGAGCCAGACATCAACCAAAGATAGCGGTCGCGGCAACAGGTATACAGTTAACGACTATAATGTAGGCCCCTTCATCCGTTATACTCATAGCATTGGCAATGGTTTATTTTATTGGTTTGGGCAGTTGAACCTTAATTACATGGGTACATATTCAACATTTGGTAGTGAGCCTTCATTTAATAAGGCAAGCGGATTCAATGCTAACATCATGCCTGCAGTAGGTATCAATCTGGGTAAAGGCTATGCATTGAATTTTGGAATAGGCGGTCTTGGATTTACTACCATGAAAGAAACCGGAGCAACTAACAGCTCTTCGGATTTCAACTTTACTTTCGGTCAGCAATTCAATGTAGGTCTTTCCAAGAATTTCTCTTGCCACCACATGCACGGTCATCATGAACCAGGCGACGATATGCGTCACATGAATACAAATGACGATGATGACGCACCAAAAAAGGGTCACCATCACAAAAAAGATAAAGACAGCGACGACGAATAAGAAACTTTTAATATGAAAAAACGCCGCTATAATAATTAGCGGCGTTTTTCGTTTATGATTGTTTGTTATCTTATTTGACCTTACATTTATCCACCTAAAAAATCAAAACAGACCTATATGAAAAAAATGCTCCTTTCCCTTATAGCAATCGGCACAATAGCAACAGCTCAGGCCCAGCGCGGATCCATCCTTCTTTATGGTGAAGGCTACTACACAAGCGACAACCAGGACAATGGCTCGGCAAAAACCACTTCGTGGGGTGTTTCACCCGGCATTGGTTATCAGTTTAACGAACATATGACTGTAGGAGTGCAAGGTTCATTTGCTCAAAGTAAATATCCCTACCCAAATGTTTTCGTTTTAGCAAATGCTCTTGCTTTTAATCTTTCTAATTACACAACAAACGATTGGACAGCAGGCGCATTTTACCGGTACACTAAATATATTGGAAATGTATTTTTTATATACGGTCAATTAGATGCAGCTTATGCTTCAGGTAACACTCAATCCGATGTTTTTGGATCGGGTACTTATACCGGGTTTCAGGGTGATATCTACCCTGGTGTAGGAGCTTTTATTTGCAAAGGATTTGCGCTTAACTTCAGCATTGGAGGTATAGGATACCGTACTATTAACTGGGGTAATAGTGAAACTGTTGCTTTACCACTTAATAATATGGCTGGCACATCGTTTGGTGCTGAAAATGAAAACACCTTTAAAGTCACACTGGGGCATCAAATTAATATCGGTATCTCTAAAAACTTTAATTGCCACCATGCGCACCACGGTCATCATGAACCCGGAGAAGATTTGCGCAAGATAGATGCCAGCGATAAAGATGACGAATAAAATAACTTATGAATGATATAAAAGCGCCGCATGTTGCGGCGTTTTTTTACTAGTTACTATTGGCATACAATATACTTTTCTGCACAAACAATTGCCTGATCGCTCCATTTCTGCCATCCTGCCATAAATAGTATATATCTCCATTATGCACTTTTACATCTGTCGCAAATGGTTTTTGTAGTCGCACTTTAGGTGTGGTAACCTCCCCTGTATTTATATTCACCTCCTCTATCGTCTGGCTATACGCTTTGTGCCTGTATAAATAAAACCTGTTTGTGATATCGTCTTTTAGAAGGTCCAGATCCAAAAGCTCTTTAAATGGAAAACGAATAGTTGCATTTTTTACATTTTCACCCCACATACTGTAGTGCTGAATGGATTTATCCTGAAAGTCAAAAATGATAAGACTGTCCCTACTTGAAAATAAAGGATAATTTAAAGACTCTAAAGGCGACCTATTTAAAAATCGTCTTAATTTGTCTATTCTTTGCGCTTCTTTATAATTACTTTTCATTATTCTATTTTCATCTGCAAGATCATGAAGATTCTCTTCGGCTGCTTCGTGCAATGTCAATTTTGTAAAAGGATAAAAAACAGAATCTCCTTTTTTAACTAAACTGTATGTCGAAAAAAAAGAATCATAATTTGACACTTTGTAATACAGGTTACCATCTATACATTGCTGACATAATTTCAACGCCGGCAGCAATTTAATATCCAGTGTGTGATCAATTTTTATATCGTTTAGAGAAATGTTTATCTGATATAGCTTGTCCCAACAAACACAATAGTATTTCCCAATACAACTTCTGAACAATGCCAAAGGTTCTTCAGGAAAATCACTCATAGCAAGTGTATCACTTTCAGGACTCATAAGAAAAATCTTAGCTCTTTTACCATTGTTGCCGCTATAGGTAGCCATCAGTATATTGTCTCCAACGAAGGCATAATCCACCACATACTCCATCGCCGAACGTAATACCCTATGCACTTCGTTGCCGTTTATTGTTGCTTCATTAAGCATTACTGTTAGTGGAGCAAGGTAAATATTGCTTTGAGAAAAATTGTAAATAGTATCTGGGGAGTAACCATTTTTTAGTGCGATCAGGTATTCATCTTTATCCGTCTGCATTACGGTTGCATATCCTGCCGAATCACTTTTGGCGATCTCTTCTCCATCTTTCTTAAAAAGTGATACGGCACCCAACGGGTTATTATTACTTTTGTCGTAGAAGCGCAATAGCGTTTTTTCTTGTTGCGCGAAGCACAGGCAGGTATAACAAATTAATATTGCTGGTAGTAGCAGGAATTTTATAGAGCATTTCATCTTTCACAAGCATTTAGATGAATAGCTAAAGTTACCCAAAAATAATAAAATCTGATTTTTATCGTTAATTTCATAAATCGTAACTATATGAAGCCTTATATCATCGCAATACTCTTTTTGTTTACTTCCTTTATAGCCCTCTCACAGGATACAACTTCCAACAATTCAGCCTTTACTTCCACCTATAAAAGCAAAACAACTTTGCTTACGCTTTCTTTTGGTATAGGCGACTGGAATAAAACCAACTATAAGCTGCCAGATAGCTTTAAGCATAATTTAGCCTCATTTTCCCTGCCGGTATACCTTAAGCTGGAACATTCCATAAGCAATAGTCTGGGCATAGCAATAAGCCTGGCGTACGATGCCTTTTACTATAATTATATGCAGAGAATATATTTTAATGGTACTGAAAACTATAGGCTATATTCAGATAAATTCTCAGTAGTGAGTCCGGGTCTTGGCGTTTTTTACCATTTTAATAAGATAATACCCGTTCGCAACCTGGATGTATTTCTTGGCGCAGGCGGAACATTAAATTTTATTAACCACACTAATTTCCCTCGTGCTGACACATTGTCTTCTCAAATAAAGACTTCCACATCTATAATGATAAAAGTGGGGGCCAGGTACTATATAAATAAGCACGCCAGCTTTTTCGGGGATATAGGCTACGACCAATTTGCGCTTTTGAGCCTTGGTGGGTCTTACAGGTTTTAATTACAGACCTCTATATTATATATTCCATTCCTTTCTACCCCTCTTCTGTGCCTTGAGCCTTTTTTGTAACTTTGCATGCCTTATATCGGGCAATCATGCCTTATATCGGGCAATATTGAAGTTTTTTTAATAGATTTTTAATATGTCTTATTCTCCTAAGAATAAAATCCGCATTGTAACTGCGGCCTCCCTGTTCGATGGTCATGATGCTGCTATTAATATTATGCGCCGTGTTATGCAGTCCAGCGGGGCTGAAGTGATTCATCTTGGTCACGACCGTAGCGTACAGGAAGTAGTGGATTGTGCCATTCAGGAGGATGCCAATTCCATTGCTATCACTTCTTACCAGGGCGGTCACATGGAATATTTTAAGTACATGTACGATCTTTTAAAACAGCGTGGGTGTGGGCATATTAAAATATTTGGTGGCGGTGGTGGTGTGATATTGCCTGTTGAGATAGAAGAGCTGGAAAAATATGGTATTACCCGTATCTATTCTCCCGATGATGGTCGCGCTATGGGATTGCAGGGTATGATAGATGATGTGATAAAACAAAGCGATTATCCGGTTGGTAATCATCTCAATGGCGAAGTGGGCCATCTTATAGAAAAAGATGCAAAATCGATAGCCCGCCTTATATCTGCGGCTGAAAACTATCACGACGAGACCGAGACAAAAGCCATGCTGAAAAAGGTGCATGAGCAGGCTGCTCTGTCTAAGACTCCCGTGATCGGTATCACAGGTACTGGTGGTGCAGGTAAAAGCTCGCTGGTAGATGAAATTGTACGACGGTTTTTATTAGATTTTAAGAACAAGCATATAGGCATTATCTCCGTTGATCCTACAAAGAAGAAAACGGGAGGAGCACTTCTTGGCGACCGCATTCGTATGAATGCCATCCGCAACAGCCGTGTGTATATGCGTTCAATGGCTACCCGCCAGAGCAATCTTGCTGTTTCTAAATATGTGATAGATGCAGTAAATATTTTAAAAGCTGCAAAGTATGATCTTGTAATCCTTGAAACTTCCGGCATCGGCCAGAGCGACACACAGATCACAGATTACGGAGATCTGAGCATGTATGTAATGACACCTGAATATGGTGCCGCTACACAGCTCGAAAAAATAGACATGCTCGACTTTGCGGATATTGTTGTCATCAATAAGTTTGACAAGCGTGGCGCCATGGATGCAATCCGTGATGTGAAAAAACAATATCAGCGCAATCATAAGTTATTTGATAGGAAACAGGATGATATGCCGGTGTTTGGCACAATAGCTTCCCAATTCAACGACCCGGGCACTAATACAATGTATAAGTCGCTGATGGACCTGCTTGTGAAGAAAACGGGAGCAAATCTTGAATCTCATTTCCATATCAGTAACGAGATGAGTGAAAAGATATATATTATTCCTCCTGCCCGTACTCGCTACCTGAGCGAAATATCAGAAAACAATCGCAAGTATGACAAGTGGGCTAAAGACCAGTCAGCAGTAGCACAAAAATTGTTTGGCATTCAAAAAACAATAGAAACGCTGAAGGCAAGCGACATAGAAGATAAAGACAGGCTCATCAAAACGCTGCAGGAAGTTTATGAAAGAAATGCACTCGACCTTGATCCGAAAAATAAACATCTGCTCGATCACTGGCAGGAAAAAATAAACCAATATCTCGGAGAATATTACACATTCAAAGTGCGTAATAAAGAAGTCCGGATCAAAACACATACTGAATCTCTTTCCCATACTCAGGTTCCAAAAGTTGCAGTGCCAAAATTTGAGGCCTGGGGCGAAATATTACAATGGGCCTTTGCAGAAAATTTTCCCGGTGAATTTCCTTATGCTGCCGGTATCTATCCCTTTAAGCGTGAAGGCGAAGACCCTACGCGTATGTTTGCAGGAGAAGGTGGCCCTGAACGTACTAACAAACGTTTTCACTATGTGTCATTAGGCATGCCTGCTAAACGTTTGAGCACCGCATTTGATAGTGTAACATTATATGGCCAGGACCCGGATCATCGTCCTGATATATATGGTAAGATCGGCAATTCCGGTGTAAGCGTGTGCTGTCTTGATGATGCTAAAAAATTATACAGCGGCTTCAACCTCGCAGACCCAAAGACCTCTGTATCAATGACCATCAATGGTCCTGCTCCCACTATCACCGCCTTCTTTATGAATGCTGCAATAGATCAGCAATGCGAATTATACATAAAGGAACATGGACTTGAAGAAGAAGTAAATAAAAAAATAGAAGCCATCTACCAGGAGAAAGGAGCTAAAAGACCAACTTATGATCCGTCTACGTTTGGTGGTGGCGTAGCAGGTTCTTTGCCTGAGGGCAATGATGGCCTCGGTTTAATGTTGCTCGGCGTAACCGGCGACCAGGTATTACCTCACGATGTGTACGAAAAGATAAAGGTACAAACACTGCAATCTGTTCGCGGTACAGTTCAGGCAGATATTCTGAAAGAAGATCAGGCACAGAATACATGCATATTCTCTACAGAATTTTCATTGCGGGTAATGGGCGATGTGCAGCAATATTTTATAGATCAGAAAGTCCGCAATTTTTATTCTGTATCCATAAGTGGCTATCATATCGCAGAAGCAGGAGCTAATCCTTTATCTCAATTGGCATTTACGCTAAGTAATGGTTTCACATTCGTGGAATACTATTTGAGCCGTGGCATGCATATAGATGATTTTGCTCCAAATCTTTCATTCTTTTTCTCGAATGGTATTGACCCTGAGTATAGTGTAATAGGCCGTGTGGCACGCCGCATATGGGCTAAAGCCATGAAGCTGAAATATGGTGGTAACGAGCGTTCGCAAATGCTCAAGTATCACATCCAGACATCAGGCCGCTCTTTGCACGCGCAGGAAATTGATTTTAACGATATTCGTACCACATTACAGGCGTTATACGCTATATATGATAACTGTAATTCGCTCCATACCAATGCTTACGACGAAGCTATTACAACACCAACTGAAGAAAGTGTTCGCCGTGCGATGGCAATACAATTGATTATCAACAAAGAGTTGGGCCTTGCCAAAAATGAAAATCCATTACAAGGCTCTTTCATTATAGAAGAATTAACCGACCTGGTGGAAGAAGCAGTCTTATCTGAATTTGATCGTATCACAGAACGTGGCGGTGTGCTTGGTGCAATGGAAACCATGTATCAGCGTAGTAAGATACAGGAAGAAAGCCTCTATTACGAAACACTGAAACATACCGGTGAATTCCCGATCATAGGCGTAAATACCTTTTTAAGCTCCAAGGGTTCACCCACCATCGTTCCGCGTGAAGTGATCCGCTCAACAGAAGAAGAAAAAGAGTTCCAGATACAGACAGTGCAGAATTTGTGGAAGCGCAGTGGCGAAAAAGGACAGGAAAAGCTACACAACCTCCAACAGATAGCTATCCACAATAAAAACGTATTTGAAGAACTGATGGAAACGGTAAAATATTGCTCACTTGGCCAGATCACAACTGCGCTGTTCGAAGTAGGCGGTCAGTATAGAAGAAATATGTAATTAAAATATTTTAGTAGGTACCCGGCGCCTTATGAAAGTAAGGCGCTTTTTTGTTCTGATACTGCAATTAATACTAATTTATAATCCTTTATATTATTTTGCTGTATGCACGGTATAATTTTTTTGTACAGCTAATACCACATGCGAAAAGTTTTAAAAATCTTTCTGTACATATTAGGGGGCATTTTCGTCTTGCTCATTGGCGTAATCATCTGGCTTAACACTCCTTATGGTAAAAACTTCGTACGCCAAAGGGTAGTAGCATTTTTAAGAGGTAAGTTAAAGACCGAAGTATATATAAATGAGCTTGGCTATGGCCTTCCTAAATATGTGGTACTAAAAGGTGTATTATTCAAAGACCAGGCAAAAGATACTTTATTAGCTGTCCGTGAGCTGAAAATAGACCTGGACATGCTGAAATTAATCCACAAACAAGTAGATGTGCAACAATTACTGCTCGATAGTGTATATGCCCATGTGTATAGAAATGCCCCTGATACTAACTTTAATTTTTCCTACATCATCACAGCATTTACCGGGAAAAAAGATACTACCAAAAAGAAAGACACTTCTTCGTCATCAATGTCAATAGATCTGAACAGGGTGGTTTTTAAGGATATTCATATCAGGTTCAATGACTATACTGGAGGTATGCAGCTCGGCCTTGATCTGCAATCTTTAGATCTGAAGATGAAAAAGCTTGATCTTGATAAAATGCTCTTTCATATAAGAGATCTGTCAATAGCCGGATTGCAAACCACTTATGAGCAGGATACATCATTACTTCCACCTAAAAAAGATACTACCAAAACCCAAAGTAAACTACAGCTCATTGCCGATAACATAAGCCTGCAACACATAAGTGTACAATACAACGACAATCTGAATAAATTTTTGTTTGCGCTGAATATGGCAGGGCTAAATGTGCAGCTGAATAATTTTGACCTCAACAGCCACATAGTTGATATAAAAAAGTTTGCGCTCGACACAACTACTATAAAAATAGTAATGGGCAAAAACACAAAACCTCCTGCACCAGTGGATAGTATTGTAAAGATAGATACTACACAAGGCTGGCGGGTTTTAGCCTCAAACCTGAAACTCGCAGGTGTCAATTTTGCAATGGATAATGAGAACTCACCACGCCAGTCGTCCGGCATGGACTATTCTCATCTGAATGTGCAGGATCTTGTACTGAATGCTGAAGATGTTTTATATAGCAGCGATACTATATCAGGCAACCTAAAACATCTTAGCGTAAAGGAACAAAGTAGTCTTGATGTAAAAGAATTACGAACCAATTTCCTCTACTGCCAGCAGGGAGCTGCTTTACGCAACTTGTACCTGCTTACTTCCAATACCGTGTTACAGGATTATTTAGAAGTAAAATATCCTTCGCTTGATGCCCTGAAAACTCGTATGCAATCAATGCAGCTTCGTGTAAACCTGAAAAAAAGCGTCATAGGATTAAAAGATGTATTGGTATTTGTTCCCTCACTGCAAAAGCAAGAGCTGTTCAGGAAATATAGCAATGGTCATCTGCAACTTGAAGCTACTCTGCAAGGTTTCCTTAATTCGCTCAACATCAATCATTTCTATCTCGCCGGAATGGACAACACAGAAGTGTTGCTCAACGGACGATTGAGTGGCCTGCCAGACGCAAATAAGCTAAACTACAATCTGCATATCGCAAGGCTCCAGTCTTCAAGAAGTGATATCACTGCTCTATTACCACCTAAAACACTGACACAGATCCGCCTGCCTGATAAATTTGGCATTAGCGGCCAGCTTGCTGGAACAGAAAAAGATTACAACACCAACTTATTAATGATAAGCACCGATGGTGCTGCCTACATGAAAGGATATGTATTCATGTCACCAGGCAAAAACAGGGAGCGTTATAATCTGTTTGTAAATACACAAAAGTTAAACCTCGGTCACATATTAGAAAAAGACTCGCTCATGGGACCTGTTACAGCCAACTTCAAGGTTGTCGGTCATAGCTTCGATATAAATACCATGACGGCATCACTTACCGGCAGTATTCAATCGGCAATGCTGAAAGGATATAATTACAATCAGGTAGTCGTTGATGGAAAAATCGCAAACAAAATAGGAGATATAAATCTTACGTCAGCCGATACAAATATCCGCATTACACTTAACTCACATGCTGATTTAAGTGGAAAATATCCTGCTGTAAAAGCAGATCTGAAAATTGATAGCGTCAATCTGCAAGCTTTGAAATTGTATAGTTCCGAATTCAGGATGAGAGGTATCATTCATCTGGATTTCCCGGTGCTCGATCCGGATTACCCTCAAGGCTCGTTTGTTTTTTACAAGCCAACAATCACAGCAAATGGCAAAAGATATTTTCTGGATAGTATGTATATCATTGCACAATCCAGTGCAGACAGCGGCCAGAATATAAAAGCAGACTTCGATGTAATGCAGGCTACTATCACAGGAAAAACGCCACTCACTAAAGTAGGCGATATTATACAAGATCATATCAACAGGCATTACTCCTTCCCGGTTAGAGACAGCGCCAAAAAAGTTCTTGCATTAGCAAAAAAACAAAAACAGACTACTTTAGATTCCTTGCATCCCAAAAATCTTCCTTCGGATTACAATCTTAATGTGGTGGCCAATGTAGAAGACAAGCCATTATTGCATAGTATTCTACCCGGCCTCACTTCATTCGACTCTATTCATATCGACGCCAGCCTTTCCCGCCCTCTGCTTACACTAAATGCAACCATGCCTGAAATAGTATATGGCAAAACAACGATCGAAAATGGTGAGGTGCATGTAAAAGGAAACGATTCTGCATTCACCTACCAGCTCACTGTCGATAGAATTGCACAAAATGAACTGCAGCTATGGTATGCAAATATCCATGGCAATCTTGA